>Ga0315284_10006953_pt1 | contig 16127 bp, 10 predicted proteins | sample YL17G09_16_MG_FD_203696 | JGI IMG/M metagenome (GOLD analysis project Ga0315284, IMG submission 203696) | Sediment microbial communities from Yellowstone Lake, YNP, Wyoming, USA - YL17G09_16 | ecosystem: Environmental > Aquatic > Freshwater > Lake > Sediment | place: USA: Wyoming | collected... | reverse complement strand
GCTGCGCGACGCCGCCCGTTCGGCCGGGCAGGGCGGCCGCCGGCGCCCCCGGCACGCGGCCGCAGGCCCAGTCGGACCAGATGCCGCTTCCACCGGCAGAACTGCTCCTGCGTGATGCCTCGCCGCCGGCAGAACTCCGCCTGGGTCATGCCGCTGGAGGCCCACGCGCCGATGACCCCTCGCCACCGCTCCCGCCGCGCCTTTACCTGCGCGGCCCCGCCGCCCCGCTTCCGCTTCCCGCTCTTCTCGGTCTCGGCCTTGTCTCCCTGAATCATGATCACATCTTGCCATCTCATCAAGCCGCCGCAAAGGTGGGTTTACCGGACGGATACGGCCGTGTTACACCCTTGGGGCAACCACAAAGATGGACCGCACCGGCTCGAGGCGCAGCCGAATTCTCGTGACATCCTGACCGCCTGGAGTCACGTACGAGTATTCCGCCGGCGCGGTCCGGCCCGTGTGGGGGTCCCAGAGCTGCGGCTTGAGCTTGCCGCGCAGTCGGACGTGCGTGACCAGATCGTTATCGGAGGAATTCGCGATGAAGTAGACATCGCGGCCCTCGACCTCTTTGTGGATGTAAGAAAGACTGCCTTTCTTGAGAGCCGGGGCGTCCTCGAATTCCACGTCACAGACGGCCAAGGCATCGTCGAGCATGGCCTTGAGCACCGCGGCGGTGGGCTGCGCCGCGAAGTAGGCCTTTCCGCCTCTGGCGCCGGCGTGGACGCGGAAGCCCCCAGGCTTGGCGGCCAGGTTGCGCCCCTGCCCATCGTAGACCTCGAACTCAACGATCGAAACGCTGTCCGAGGCAATGGCGTCGATCATGAGTCTGACCCGCGAAGCAGTCACGGGCCCGAACGTGTCGGTCTTCTGCGATCGGATCCGGTCTCCTTTCACGCCGTCCACCCACTTGGCGCCGTCCCAATACTGGACCCGGTAGGACGTGGCCCGGTCGAACGCCTCCCGGATGACCGTCTTGGCGAAGGTCTTGTCGGCCCCGAAGTCTACTTCGAGCCATTGCCCTCCCTTGGTCCCGTCCGCGGCGTTCCAGCGGGTGCCGAGGTCGCCATCCACGGCATTGCTCGGCTCATAGCCGCCGGCCTGCCACTGGCTGGACGCGCTCGCCTTCGGATAGCCGTTCTCCTCTCGCGCCGTCGGACCGAAGATCTCCAGGACAGCCTGACGGACCTCGGCGTCCTTGCCCAACTCCGCGGAGCTCTCGGGCAGTCGCGTCGTCGCAATGATCTTTCCGCCCTCGTCATAGAACTGCTTGAGCTTGCGCAAGCTGCTCCAGTGGATCGTCCGGGAGCCGGGAACTACGAAGACCTTGTACCGCTCGCGGTTGATCTTGTTGTCGAGCCGGATCTCCGCGCCTTCGACCGTGCACTTCTCCTCCAGGACCTCCGGGTGCACAAAGGTGAAGTCGCGCCGGACCTGCAAGGCGAGCCGCTCGCCGATGTCCATGTAATCGGCTTCCCGGGGGATGACGCCGCCCTGGTAGGGCTCCCCGACGCCGAAGTGGTACCCCGCCTGCAAAGTCGCGATCGGATACAGGACACCGATGTCGGCGACGTGCCGGCCGCCTTGGAGCAGGCGCTGCAGCCGCCCCACGTACCGGTTGTACTCCGGCAGGTGCGGACCGTAGGTTGCATTCCTCCCGGAGAGCTCCGGCGGAAACGCGGGGCGCGAAGGATCATACCAGACCGCATGCGGCACCATCAGGTTGATCCCCTTGGCGAACTGGTCCATCGCCTCCCTGTACAGGTTCGCCACCGGCAGGTTGTCCATGGCCCCGTAGCACTCCGTCATCACCAGCGGACGATCGTAGTTGCAGGCGGCCGAGCTGACGACTTTGTAGGCCTTCGACGCGCGGCGGTACGCAAAGACCTGGTCAATGCCGGGGATCGCCTGGTGCTTGAAGGCCTTCATGAGGTCCCCGCACAGGCCCACCGGATTGACGATCTCCTCCTGGTCGACGTGGCCGGTCAGCTTGATCTTGTGCTCGGCGCACCAGTCATCCAGCACTTTCGGGAAGCCCGTGGCGTACAGCTCCGCCCGCAGGCCGAACAAGGCGTTCCTGGCGGCCGGGGTCTCCGGACCTATATCGAACCAGAGCGCGGGGTAGTAGATCGCCGGATCGAAGCCGTACTTCGCCCGGAACCGTTCATTGAAGGCCGGCGTCCACGCCCGGCCTCCCTGGACCCAGTGGAACGTCGGCTCGTCGTAAAACGCGCTGTCGATCGTCGTGCCGAAATGGTCGGAGAGCTTGTCGTAGTACTTCTGGTACGTCAGCTCCACGAATCGCTTGACCGCTTCGGGGTCGAGGTAGTCCACCAGCCCCCGGGCGCCGTCGCGCACGCACGTGAACAGCATGACCTTCCAGGAGCCGTCGGGCACGTCCCAGACGACCTTGCCTTCACGCACGTGGGCGCTCAAGTCCCTGCGGTCCTTGCCATCCGGACGCATCGCCACGGCGCCCATGAACGTGCCGCCAGGCACGTCGCGGGTGAGCCTGGTCGGGCCGGCGACGTCGATGGCCGTCATGTCCAGGCGCTTGCCGAGCGCCTCGGGATACTTCCTGGCCAACTCGCCCCCGGCGGAACCGCTTGGAAACCAGAACTCGTCGTACAGGCAGCACTTCATCCCCAGCTCGGCCGCCTTGTCCACGGCTTCCTTGTACCGGTCAAGGTACGCGGGCGACATGAACGCGGGCGACATGTCGGGCGTCGGCAGAACCCCCACCCCGCCGTAGCCGCTCGCCCTGCAACCTTCCAGAATGCTCCGGGTCTTCTCGGCGCTCAGCGGCCCGTTCCAGAACCAGAGCGGCCGGGACTTGCACCGCAGCGGAGGATCCGTGAAGTCGCGCTGGATATCCGCCCACGCACCCGGTTCCTCTGCCCGGGCTGCTCCCGCCAGCCCGAGCGCCGCCAGGATGAGGATCAACGCCGAGCCTCGAATGGTCTCTCTCATACCTGTCCTTGGAGCACTGGTTCCGCAGGACCCTGGCAACGGCCTCAGAATTTCGCCGACGCCGTTTCGGCCGCCACGATCTGCACGGGGCCGAGCAGGCCGGAGAACCGCTGCGTTTGTGTGTTCTCCTTCAGGCGTCGGTCTTCTCGTGTCATCCATGTCTTACTCGGTTTGCCAGCAGAGTGAACGGTGTAGGTGTCTGATCCGACGGCATACACCCTGCCCGTTAGGCCCGCGGAACTGCGGCCAATTCGCCTGGCCCAGACACCGGCCGACAAGAAGCAGCACCAATCCGGTCGCAATGAACGTCTTTCGCATCGGCGGGGACTCCCTGGGCACGTCCTGTTTCTTCGGAGTATTCCGTCCGCCTTATTCTACAAGCACTTACGTCCCTTGTCTGCCCCGCGGTCTGCGCCAATCCGCCATGAAGAAATAAAGGCCAAGCGTCGACACTCTCATCACCTCGCTGCGATTGGCCTTCGCGCCCGAATCCGTCAGCCTTCTACCGGAGATCAAGGTTGCCGACCCCTGTCACTCGCATCGCAGATCCCGGCCGGGATTCTCGGGACGCACAGGTGACGATGGAGATGGCGTACTTCATTCCCTGACTCTTGGCAACAGCGGCGGGGTGAAGGCGGCGCCTTTCCACTCCGCCAGGATCTTCAGGTAAGAGTAAGGGTCCGTCCACGAAGATGACGGCTCGACCACGGTCGTCTCCGGCCATTCGTTGAAACTGGTGAGCAGGACAACATCGGCGCCGGCGTCGGTAGCAGCGCGGAGGTAGCCGCGCAAGGTCGCGCCGTCTTCGCGCGGGATGATGAAGAAATCGTCGGGCCGAAAACCGCTGTTGTCGTGGCCGGGATGGACGGGCAGAAACACTTTCTTGCCAGAAGCGTGGGCCTGGTCCGCAAGGCGGGCGTAGTCCGGAGCAATATCGGTGTATTTCCATACGCGCTTGATGCTGAACGTGCCGTAGAACCCGATCATCGGGATTTCCGGGATCTTCAGCCACTCGTCCGGAAAGGTCAGCCCGCGCGCGTTCGGGTTGGCGATCTTGTCCATCATCCAGTACACGGCGCCGACCTCGGTCTCGACGCCGCGGCGCAGTTCGGCAAGAGTCGCCGGCGTCAGCTTCGGCGCGAACGGTACTTGGTAGAGGTAGACGAGCGGCTTGCCCTCCACGCGCAGGTAGGCCGGGCTGTCCTTGTTTCGGCGCAGCACGTCGGCCATCTGCCGGGTAAGCAGCTTCACATCCTGGTGGAACTGCGCCAGTTCGCTGCACATCGCCACCTTGAAACCTTCTTCGGCTGCGACCGGCAAGAGGACTTTCTCGAACGCCGCGCCGCTGAGGTTGGCACCGCCCCACCACGAGACCAGGAACGCGTCGATGCCTGCCGCTTTCGCCAGCCGGATGTGCCACCGCACGACGGCCGGATCGTCGCTGTCGTAACACCCGATGAGCGGCTGCGCCTTCGATTTCGGAAGGGGCTTTCCCGCGGGCTTCTTGTCATCCATCCAATGGCTCCACCGGCCGTGTGGCCCGGTGGCCGTCTCATACCATGCGTAATAGACCGCCCACAGAGAGGGCTTGCCCTCGGTGGCTTGGGGTGCGCCCAGCGGGGCCAGGGGCAACACGACGAGCAAGAGCATGGTACGGACGGTGGCCATAGTGCCGTGATCATAGCGGCGCCGGTGGGGTCCTGCAACAGAGCCACTACGCCGACCGGCTGCGGAACGGGCAAAGGCCCACTCTTGTCCTTCGTGTTCACGATCCGCCGGGCCGTCACGGCCCAGCCCACGATGTCCCTTGTCTAACGCCGGCTGTCACCGTTGGCTGCCTTGTCCCGCGCCTCCGCTTTCGCGCGTATCTCGGCCTTGGCCTGACTCAATCGCTCCGGCCACACAAACGTTGGCGCCGCCGCCGGGTCGTAGCCGGCCAGGTGACCTGTGAGGCGGGTGGATGGCTTGGTGTACTTGTCGAACCCCGGTATCAGGACTGCGTCGCCCAAGACCTCGCGACAGATCGCCGCCAGCCCGGGATCGTATTCGAGCAGTTGCGAGCGCAAATGCACATGATTGTGGTCAAAGTCATTGAAGCGGTTGTGCCCATACCATGCCGCCGCGCCGACGGCAAAGTACTCGTGGTGGTTCACGGACGCGTATTTGCCCTTCCAGAGTCCGGCCTTCATCGCAGCGTCGTAGGTAGCCTTGAGCCACGTGTCGAACGTCGGGTCCACATTCACCATGCCGCGGAGGTGGATATTGTGCGCTAACTCGTGGACGAGGATGCACTCCTCGTGAAAGGGGTCGCCTGGGTAACCGAGCAGGTTCTCCTCTCCGACCGAGCAATAAGGGTCGGTCTCGCTGCCGCCTTGGCCGCGGGCTCGCGCGTCCCAGTAGTCCTTCGCCGACACACCTGTGAATCCCGGCACCTTGTCCTCGCTCAGGCGGACGAACTCCGGCAGGTCGGTGGTGTACTCGTTGTAGGCCATGATGCAGAGCCGCGCACCGCTCTTGATCATTGCCGCGCGCACCTCCGGGCGTTTCGCGAGCATCCTGTTCACGATGAAAGCGGCCTCTTTGAGGGCGTAAGGATTCACTTTGGCGGAGGCAACGATGGGAAAGCCGTTCGCGCTGACGGATTGCGTATAGAACGACGGCACGCCATCCTGGCCTCGCGGGTCGAAGCGAAACCCCTGCACGGGCACCTCGCTGGTCACCGTGGCTGTCGTCTTGTCGTCACGACCCACGACCTCGAAACGATGCCCGAGAGTCGTGGTAATGAGGGTATCTTTTCCAGGGGCAACGGAACCGTTCGGCACGCGTTCGGTGGCAGACTTAAGCCAGAGAATGTCGATGGTCTGGCTGCTTCCGTTGATGATTTGCAGCTTGGGGCGCGGCGGTGTGGGCGCGTCAGCGGCGTCTGAGACGGCCAGCGGAGCCAGCAGCAGGGCGGTGAGTGCATGGAGCCATAGTGAGCTTATCGTCATGGTGAGCACCCTTTGTCCGATTGTCGGTGGCCGGTTCCTGCAGGTTCGATTGTACGCGGGAATACTGTAACAGGTAGCAGCCACACAGAGTAGATTCGGCTATCGCCGGGCCTGCAACCGAGCGACCTCCTGCGGGTCGCCAATACGGCCTTGGGTTGACACTCCCCAGCAACAGAAAGGCCCGTGCCTGCATCGATCGCAAGCACGGGTCTTGTCTGCGACAATGCTCCCCCAGGCTCTTCCGGGACACGCTCAGGGTTTCTCGGCTTCAGGGCGGGTCCGGTGTTCTCCGCAGACCACACCTGGGTCAGGACCGCGAGCAATCCGAGGGGAACTGCAACGACCATCGGCGTCCGCATTCTGCGTTCCCTTCTTTTTCTACCCGCGCTGGAGGTACCGCAGCCAGCCCGGGCCCTGTGCTTAAACCCACGTCTCAAGGCTGGGTTCCTGTACCGAGAAGGAGGGTGGGATGAACCTGACGGGCGCTGCGCCGAAGGGGCTGGGAGGCTTCGGCTTCGACTCCGCGGGCTTCCGCCATGGCCCTCTGCAGGTAATGCCTTTGTACGCCATCAAGGTGCTTCGCAAGCCGAGAGGGTTCTCGCAGGACGCTTCTGCATGGGGAGTCCACCGTTTGCACTCGCCAGGGCGCCTGCCACCGACAAGACGAGCATCAACGGCAAGGTGGGGCCAGGCCTGGTCCTCGCAGTCGCTCCGCTCATGCTCGGGCTGGCCGGTACCTGCTTACTTCCCGTCCGGGCCGGGCGACGGGGCCGTATCCTGGAACGTCCCTTTGAGAATGTAGGCGCCCGGTCCCTGCGGCAGGGCGAAACGGTCTCCCGCCTTCAGCGTCAGGTTTGAAACCGCCGCGCCCGTCAACGGGTCGAACACCTGGAATCGCACCGGGCGCCGCGCCTGGAGCGTCACCCCGCTGCCCAGAATCCCCATGGGCAAGCACACGAACTCGCTGCCCTTGGTGCCGCCGATGTTGCGGTCGCACCCGTCGGTCGGGCGGTTCACGTCCGGCCAGTATCGGTCGGGCTGGCCGTTGCAGAAAACGGTGAACGGCGCGCCGGGCTCAAGCCCGTCGTTGCGCACCCAACTGGCGAGGTCGGGCGGCAGGATCTGGCGGAGAAACCGATACGCGTTGATGCCGGCCGTGTCCTCGAAGCGCACTTCCTCGCCCGGGCGCGGACGAGCATTCACGTACCCGTACACGCCCGCGCGCGAGTGGTAGACGTAGGCCGGCAGGTTGGCGAGGTAAGCAAACACCGCCGCCGCGCACAGCTTGATGGGGTCGCTCTCCGAACTGACGGACGAGCCCGGGCCAATGGGCTCGTTGCTCGTCACGGGCGGCAGACCGGGCAGGTTGCCGAGCCGATACGGGTCGCGCACGGGCAGCCAGCCGCCTTCCGCCGTCCGTGTGTCCCGGCTGAAATGGACGGTGGCCAGGTCCGCCGCGCTGCCGCTGTAGAGCGCGATGAGGCCAGGGTCGCCCATGTTATGGTTCGACGTGATGGCCACCGGCACGCTCGTGCGGTCGGCAAGGTACTGCGTGAATGCGCGCAGGTCCGCAGTTCCTTGCGGGCCGGGGAATCCGTTCTGCCAGGCCTCGTTCGCCACTTCCAGGTGAAGGATTTGCGCCTCGCGCCCTGCCATGTTCGCGAGGATGCCGTCCAGATGCGCTTGCCGGGTCGACGCCAGGGGCATCACGTATTGCGCATCGGCGAAGATGGTCACCTCGGCGCGCAGGCCGTGCTGGGCAACCAGGTCGAGCAACTCGCGGAACTGCTGCCAGTAATCCGGCCAGGCTTCGACCGCGCGGCCCGCCCGGTTGGTGAAACTCACCGGCGCAATCTCGAGCCCATCCCAACTGACCATGCTGAGGATGCGCACGTAGTTGAAACCTTTCGAGGCGAGGAAAGCGAGGTTGCTCTTCAGTCGCGCGCGGTCATACTTCGCGTGGCGCAGGGCCTGGAAGTAGGACGCCCCCAGACCGAGGAACGGCCCGGCGTCGTCGCAGAATGACCTGCCCCTCAACCGAACGAGGTTGGTGCCGCTCGACAAGTCCCACACTTTGACGTGGCTGAACACGGCGCCGACCGGCGCGCCGGCGGCCGGGTCGCGACGCGGACTCGCGCCGATGCGCACGCTGTGGCCGGTCGGCTTCCATTGGCCCGGCACTGACGTTGTGAGCAGGAGCACCCCATCGCGGTAAAGCCTGAGCACCGACTGACCCGCGTCGTCCGGCCCCCACTCCTCGCGGAAGTGATAAGTCGTGTCTGAGGCCCACGAGAGCCGCGCCGTGTCCGGTTCGACGTAGTCAGGCCGGACTTGCCAGACGACTTCCATCGCATCCACTTTCGGGGCGTCGAGAGCGCCGATCTTGCGGATGAAATGCTTGAAAGGGTTCTCGCGGTAGCCGCCGCTGTAATTGGCGTCCGCGTTCCCGGCGGTGTGGTCATACATGTGGAAGAGTTCGCTCTTGTCCTCCATGCCCGGGCGACGCTCACGGGGTTGGAGCCCGCGCACGTCGAACTCGATCGCGCCCCTCGTGACGGTCGGCACGTGCCAGTAGATCGCGTCGTCCTTTCCCGTGACCTGCCAACCGCCCGTCACGAATGCGCCGCCGGAGCGTGTGCCGACGGTGGCGCCCTGCAATGCGTCATCCAGCACCAGCGCGCCCTGCGCGGCCTGAGGGCCGGCCAGCGCATGGAACAACACGCTGACGACGACCAATCCCCGGCTGAGCAGGCGCGCCCCTGCCCACCGGCGCGCCGCCGTTGCGGACCCAAGACGGGCGGCAAGGCCCCGGCTCATCCCAAGCATCGCGGCACACCATCCCATCGCACGAACGGTGGTCGTGCTCACGTTCTTTCCTTTCCTGCAAGATCGCGTCCTCGCTCGGTTACGGGGTCCGATGCCCATTCACCGCGGTTTGCGGCCCGATGGTTCTTTCTCGAGGACCTGCATCTCCGGCGGCAGAGGGGCGGTTGCCGGGGGAAGAGAAACTGCCAGGAAGGTCAGAAGAACTGACGCCACTGCACGGGATCATCAGCATGGCGCTTACTCATGAGAAAGTGGCGACGGTGCCGGGACGATATTGCGGACCCGCCGCAACTGCTCGATTCCGGAAAAGTAGACGTCGTTGCCCACGAACGTCGGCAGCCCGAGGCGGTCGATCTTGCCCACGACGTGGACGCTCGCATCCTTGGGGTTGATGCGCACCAGCACGTTCTTCAGCCAGGTCCATGCGAATCCGTCGGGCCCGCGCACAAGGTCATAGTACTCCTCTTGGGAGTCTACCCAGCACCCGTACCAGTGTCGGCGCTGCGACGAGACCGGCCAGGGCAGGGCCTTCCGAAACAGCACGTCGCCTGTGGCCGCGTCCACGCCATAAAGGAGGCTGCCGTCAGCGTGTTCAGGGTCCACCGTCAAACCGAGGAGACGGTCGGGCGCGGCATCGAAGATAAGGCCGGTGCCGGGGGCCTTGGGCACGGGAACCACCTCGCGCACGATCCGGCCCTCGTTGACGTCGTAGAAGAAAAGCCTGGCCTCGTCCGGCGTGCGGCTGCCCTGCGTTTCATTCGGCGCTACGCGGGTCGACATGGCGATCAGGCGGCCCCCCTGCAAGGAGGCGAGCCAGAACACGGCGTGCCCGCTCAACGGTTTCCAGAACCCCCCGATCTTCTCCGTCTTCGGGTCATACCACCCGAAGCCGCCGGCGGTGTAATTGCGCTCGCCAAATCCGCCGAAGTAGATCCTGCCGTCAGCGCCCATCGCCGAACAGTGGGCGATAGCAACACGCGTGTCTTTTCCCAGCGATCCCATTTCCCTGGGGTTGCTCGCCGGATGCGTCCGCCACGGCGCAGGACGATTGGGCGGGCCGCCCTTGGTCACTGTCCAGGGCAGTCGGGGGTCGAACACGACGATCGGCCCCGCGGGGTAGCCGGAGGAAACAACCTTGTCGCCACAGACGATGTTCGTGTAAGCCCACAACCCATTGTTGCGCCCGAGCGGCACAGTCTGGCCGGTCTTGGGATCGAAGATGAAGTTGCCGTGGTACCCGCCCGTGCCATACAGCCGGCCGTCATGCATGAGCACAAGGGGGCAAATGGGCACGGCATACGTCTCAACACCCTCCAACGGCACCGACTTCCAGCCCAGTTCCTCCACCGTCATATCTGCGGCGGCGCCTTCCGTCGCTTTTCCCCTTTCCTTCGCCCTCTGGGCATGCTCCGCCGACCGGTACCAGAGTTTGGCGTGGCCTTCGGCGTCCGGATGTATCTGATCCCAGTAGAGTTCCGGCTTCGGTATCGCCTTGTCCCAGGGCGAAGGCCGCTTGGGCCAGGGCGGCGTATCGTTCGCCTTCGCAATCATCTCCCCGTGATAGAGCCAGTAGTCCTTCTGCGGCGTGTCGCCATGCTGTGGCACCTGCAACCACGCGCCGGGAAAACTCTCCACGGTCTCCATCCTGACGTCCGTCGGCATCTCCAGAAGCACCTTCTGCTGGCCCGTCTCGATGTTCACCGCCACCAGGTACCAGGAGGGGATCATCCCGCTGACGAGATACACATGCGTATCGTCGATGCCCATCACGTAGCCGCTCCAGGCGCCGTTGGGATGGCTCGGCCCGATGGGGCCGAAATCCTTCACCACTCTGTTCAGTTTCGGATCGTAGATGTAGAGTCCCAGTCTGCCCTTATCGCGGGACCCCGTGCCGTAGATCCGCCCGTCAGGTCCGACAACGAGTGGGCGCACCTCGCCGCCCAGGCCGGGAACGATCTCGCCCCGCTCCTCCAGCGTGTTCGTCGCCGGATCGTAGACGTGCATGAACATGCCCCACGCGGAACCCTCCTTGCCCGGCCCCGGGGTGGCTATGTAGTACTTGCCGTCGAATCCGAGCGCCCTGCCCGACAGGTAGAACTGGCGCTTGTCCGGCAGACGCTGCTTCTTTACCTGGCCCGTGCCCAGGTCCACGGCGTAGAGCCAGGTCGGGCCGTAGTATTCCTTGAAGTACACCTGAAGCGCGTCCCATGTCCTGCCGTCGGGGTTCGGCACCAGCCAGTGCTCCCAGGTGTTGACCCCGCGCGCCGGCTCGCCCAGCGACTCGGTCTTCAGGACCGGCGCGATCTCGAGCGCCTGCTTCAACTCCGGCTGCTCAAGAGCGCGCCATGGCTCGCCGATGGCGGCACCCGGACCCGCCAGGACGATGAATGCCGCGCACACTCCCGCCGACCAGCCGACCTTCCTCGTCGCGCCGGTCAGGCGGCCGCTGCCCTTGGTGTGGTGCATGGGCGACCTCCGGGCACTCACCGCCGCTTCCTCCGGCCCCTGGCCCTGCGTTTGGCTTCCCGAGGCGATTCCGCGGCCTTCGTGGCCAGGATTCCCCGCACCTCTCGCCTGCCCAGCCTCCGAAGGGCGACCAAGGCCTCTCGGTTGCGGCCCTCAGGCTTGGCCTTCCCGTACTCCCAGGACCCAACCGCACTGGTCGACACGCCAACGAGCGCAGCCAGTTCGCCCTGCGTGATGCCGAGACGCGTACGGAGTTTCTTGATGAGGCCCGGCGAGAGCCGCGCTGCCTTGACTTCTTCCGGGGCAGCCGCCAGTTTCGACCGCTCCGCCGTCCGCTCGGCCTGCCACTCGGCCCCAAGTCTGACCGGGGCCGCGACCATCTTCCGCAGCGCCGAGACGATGCGCTTCAGTCGGCGAACGTCTCGGGCAAGAGGGAGGCAGGTCGCCCGCACCTGCTTCTTGGCCAGCCGCGTGATCTCGGCCTTGAGCGTCTGTTCCATCTTGCCCATCGGGCACCTCCTTGATGTCAGTGATGCTTCCAAAGGCTGACCCATCGTATCCAGGCAAAGCGGCCGCGCCAAGACAACCCGTTGGATTGGCCTTGGCTTCCGAATCAGTCAGCCGGTTATCGGAGATCACGGCCGGCGACACCCGTTACTCACCCCGCAGCCCCCAGACGGGTTTTTCGGGACGCACAAGTTGCCGTCGCAGGGCCAGATTCTCAGCGGCCAGACTGAGGTGGTAAACGAAGAAGGCTCGGATCAGGAAATGGATCGCCTTGATGATGCCCACGAGGAGGTCTCCCATAGTTGCCAGGACATGGCGATCCTACTCTTGAGAAGCCTGGGCATCCAATCTCGTAACTCCTTGACGGGAAACAAGTACGCAGTTATTGGTAGGGACACGGGGCTCCGTACCTGCCGCGCAAAGTAGATATTGAGCCGCACCAGCCACGAAGAGAACAAACATGAGGCCTGCGATTTTTGCGTGCGTGGTTCTCCTTGCCGCCCTGACCACAGCAGCGGGGTGGGCCGACTATGCCGCAGAGGTGCAGAAGGATGCCCCCGTGGCCTGGTTGCGATTCCAGGACGCCTCGGCTGGCGACGGCGCCGCGGCAAAGGACGCGGCTGGTGCGCATGCGGGAACGTACAGGGGCGCCGTGGCCATCGAGGCCGGCCCTGCGGGCATCGGCGGCAAGGCGGCCAGGTTCGACGGCAAGAGCGGGTACGTCGAGATCGCGAACCACAAGGACTTCGCGCTCAACACGATTTCGGTGGAGTGCTGGTTCCGGTCGACTCAAGGCTGGACCGCCCCCAACTGGCCCGCCAGCGCCACGCTCGTGAGCAAGGGCACCGAGGGCGCGGCCTCCAGCGACTGGGTGCTCCTCGGCGGCTCCGCCGACGGCCGGCAGGGCTGCGCCATGGCCCGCCCGGGCCCCAAGCCGGGGGCCGACGCGGTAACAGCCTCGCCGGAGAACCTGACCGACGGCACGTGGCATCACGTCGTCTGGACCCGCGCGGGCGACGGACAGACCCGCCTGTATGTTGACGGGACGCTCGTCACCAGCGTCAAAGACTCCGGCGGCACGATCACCAATGACCGGCCGATCCAGATCGGCGGCGACCCGTGGCTGAAGGGCAAGTTCCTCGACGGCGCCTTGGCCGAGGTCGCCATCTACAAGACCGCCTTGGACGAATCGCGTGTGGCGGCGCACGTAAAGGCCGCCGGCATGGAGCCGAAGAAGTGGCCCGCGATCGTAGCCGCGGTTCCGGTCGGCGCGGCGGCGGCAAAGAACGATCGCGGGCCCCTGCCCTCGCCACGGCCGCTGGTCCTGAAGCCCGACGCGCTTCAGCGTTACGCGGAAACGTTCAACGCCAACGACAAGGAACTTTACGCCCAGCACGTTCCGAACGCGGCGGCCCTGACATTTCTCCAGAGCAACGTGCCGCTGCTGGATTGCCCGGACAAAGAGATCGAGGAGGTTTATTACTTCCGCTGGTGGACCTACCGCAAGCACATCCAGGAGACCCCGGACGGATTCATCATCAGCGAGTTTCTGCCGAAGGTCGGCTGGGCGGGCAAGCACAATTCCATCAACTGTGCCGCAGGGCACCACCTGCGCGAGGGCCGCTGGCTCGCCGACCCGAAGTACCTCGACGATTACTCGGTCTTCTGGTTCCGCAAGGGCGGCGACGCGCGGCGGTACAGCTTCTGGGCGGCCGATAGCATCTGGGCCCACGCGATGGTGACCGGCGACGACCGCCAGGCGAAAGACCTTTTGCCGGACCTCATCAGGAACTACGAGGCGTGGGAAGGCGACCACCGCGACTCAAACGGCCTTTTCTGGCAGGTCGATGACCGCGACGGCATGGAGGCATCTATCAGCGGCCGGCTGCATCCCAAGGGCCAGGGCTACCGCGCCACGATCAACAGCTACATGTACGGCGACGCGCTGGCCATCGCCGCCATCGCCGGCCTCGCGGGCAAGAAAGACGTGGCTGAACGGTTCCGCGCCAAGGCGGCCGAGATCAAGAAGCTCGTGCAAGAGAGACTCTGGGACGCCGAGGCGCAGTTCTTCAAGGTCCTGCCGCGCGGCGAAGGGACGCAGCTTTCCGACGCCCGCGAAGAGCACGGCTACACGCCGTGGTACTTCAACCTGCCCGATGCCGACAAGGTCGTCGCGTGGAAGCAGCTCATGGACCCGAAGGGCTTCTACGCCCCGTTCGGCCCAACGACCGCCGAGCAGCGGCACCCGGGGTTCGTGACCTCGTACCAGGGCCACGAGTGCCAGTGGAACGGGCCGAGTTGGCCGTTCTCGACGGCGGTCACGCTGACGGCCCTGGCAAACCTCCTCAACACGCAAGAGCAGAATGCCGTCAGCCGCAAGGACTACTTCGAGACGCTCAAGATCTACACGCGGTCGCACCGCCTCAGACTGGAGGACGGTCGCACGGTTCCGTGGATCGACGAAAATCTGAACCCCGCCACCGGCGACTGGATCTCGCGGACGCGCTTGAAGGCGTGGAAGAACGGCACGTGGGACGCCGGCAAGGGCGGCGAGGAGCGCGGCAAAGACTACAACCACTCGACGTACTGCGACCTCGTGATCAGCGGCCTCGTGGGCCTGCGGCCGCGGGCGGATGAGACGGTGGAGGTCAACCCGCTCGTGCCCGAAACGTGGGACTGGTTCTGCCTGGACCAAGTCCGCTACCACGGACGCTGGCTGACGATCCTCTACGATAAGACCGGCGAGCGGTACAAGCGAGGCAAGGGCCTGCGCGTCTTCGCCGATGGCAAAGAGGTGACCGCATCGGAGACCCTGTCGCGCCTGATGGCCCCCCTGCCCCCGCGCGAGGCCCCGCCGGCGGAGGTCGAGACCACGGCCGGGTGGGTCAAGTACGAGGGCAACCCGGTCCTGGGCGGCAAACTCGGCACGTGCTTCGATATCTCGGTCCTTAAGGACGGCGACGCGTACCGCATGTGGTTCTCATGGCGATCCAAGAAGAGTGTGGCGCTGGTCGAGAGCAAGGACGGCACCCACTGGGGCGATCCGGTCATCGTCCTGGGGCCGAACAAGGAGACCGACTGGGAAGCCGACATCAATCGCCCGGTGGTCCTCAAGAAGGGCGGCACGTATCACATGTGGTACACGGGCCAGGCCAAGGGCCGCTCCTGGATCGGCTATGCAACGAGCCCCGATGGCGTTGCATGGATACGTATGAGCGACAAACCGGTGCTCTCGCCCGAGAAGCCGTGGGAAAAGGTCGCGGTCATGTGCCCGCACGTCCTCTGGGACGAGCCGCAGAGACTCTTTCGGCTGTGGTACTCCGGCGGCGAGCAGTACGAGCCCGACGCCATCGGTTACGCCGCCAGCACGGACGGCCTCGCGTGGACCCGGCACGAGGCTAACCCGATCATCAAGCCCGACCCGAGCATCCCGTGGGAGCAGCACAGGACGACGGGCGTCCAGATCATCCGGCAGGGCGATTGGCACCTCATGTTCTACATCGGATTCCGCGATGTCGACCACGCGCGGATCGGCGTCGCCCGCTCGCGCGACGGCATCACGAACTGGCAGAAGCACCCCGCCAACCCGATCATCCGCCCCGGCATCGGCAAATGGGATCACGATGCGTGCTACAAGCCCTACGCCATCTTTGACGGCAAGAAGTGGCTCCTCTGGTACAACGGCCGCCACGGCGGAGTGGAACAGATCGGCGTGGTGCTGCACGAAGGCGAGGACCTGGGGTTTGAGAAGGACGCGGTGGCGGGCAACAAATCTCTGTGACGAGTCTGTCAGTGATGACAAGAGCGGCGACACTTGGCGTCTCTGCGACCTTGATTCCAGCGTCGCTCCGGGTTTGTCCTTGGGCGCGGTTTGCGCCCCCGGTCCGCAAGGCAATTGCGGGTCGTCATGGACCTCTCATGTTGCGTGCTCCCACGGAGGAATGTGGTGGAGTGGTGGCCACGGGAGTAGAATGAGGTCCAGCCGCACAGCGCCTTGGGCTACCGGCCCCGGGCGATGGAGGCGAGAGAGCCATGGCCTCTGCGCTCCGCCATCAGGCAATGGCTCTGCGGCCGTCAACCCTAACGTGGCAAGTGGTACAAAGGACGGCTCACGATGATCTTAAGCAGGAGCCATATGGGGAATCCCGATCGGGTACACTGTCCACCAGCCAGGCATGATCATCAGTTCGGGCGTTTCAGAGCCACAGACAGTGGCTCTCTGGCGGGCGGGCGCTGATCTGATCATGGGCAAACGAACGGAGCCTCTCGTATGAAGCAAACAGACCCCCATCCTATGAACCGGCGGCAATTCCTCAAGCATTCAGCCGCTTTCGCCGGCGTCATCGGCTTTCCGGTGATTGTGCCCTCCTC
>Ga0315284_10006952_pt1 | contig 16128 bp, 9 predicted proteins | sample YL17G09_16_MG_FD_203696 | JGI IMG/M metagenome (GOLD analysis project Ga0315284, IMG submission 203696) | Sediment microbial communities from Yellowstone Lake, YNP, Wyoming, USA - YL17G09_16 | ecosystem: Environmental > Aquatic > Freshwater > Lake > Sediment | place: USA: Wyoming | collected... | reverse complement strand
CCCGAGGCCATCCAATCCAGATGCATAGCACTGCGGCCAGGACCAGTGTGACGCTGGTTAATAAAAATTCCATGGCGAGTAACGCCGGCCCCTGCTGCTTCAGGATCCGACCGAATCGGTCAGGAACGGAACGCTCCTTGCAAAGGGTCTCGAGTCGACTGTACGAAAAATCTCGCATGGAATCGCATCCGAGTGCGCTCCAAAACGCGAGCAACCATAAGACGACCACAATGGCAGGTAAAATCAATGACATCAGGTTTCCAATCCTGTCGGAACAAGTTGCCATCGAGAAAGTAATTCGCGTTCTCTGGCACGCATCAACGGGCGGGAGTCATCCGTCGTGTCGTTGTAGCCGCAGAGGTGCAAGATCCCATGAACGAGATAAAGCACTAATTCGTCGTATGCCGACCAGCCATGCACGGACGCTTCTCGGATCGTTGTTTCGATGCTGATCACAAGCTCTCCTTCCAATCCGTCATCCGTGTTGGGGCAGGAGAGCCCATGGGATGTCATCTCCCGATCGACACGAGCGCTATTTTGGGGAGCGACTCCCGAATTCTGATTGAGGCCTTCATCCAGTCGGAAGCTGATCACATCCGTGGGGTAGTCATGTCCCAGAAATTCACGGTTGATCCGGCGAATTTCCGCATCGCTGACGAGTGCCACCGTCATCGTGGCGGCCGCGACATGCTCTTCGAGAAGAATGTGTGCGACAATATCTCGCAGCCAGATTTCGTCGATTGCGAGAAGGTTTTGCTGATCAGCGATTTCGATGCGATAGTTTGACATCGTGTGTAAAGACAGGTGATCAGTCACGCTGTTTTCTGTTCAGGATACTTGATCCTGGTGTGGTAAATACCGATCAAAGACTTCGTCAACGAGTCTTGCACGACGGCCAGTTCACTGAGTGTCAGGCGACATTCATCGAATTGGCCATCCAGCAGACGTTTCATCGCGATTTCGTGAACGAGCGTTTCAATTCTTTTGGGCGTCGGCTCATCAACGGCTCGACAGGCTCCTTCAACAGCATCGGCCACCATGACGACGGCAGCCTCTCGGGACTGGGCCTTCGGGCCGGGATACCGATAAGCCGATTCTTGGACGTCCGACCTGTGGTCCGGAGCAGATTCCGCTTGCTTTGTTGCCTCATGGAAGAAGTACTCGACTAATGTCGTTCCGTGGTGTTGTTCAATGAATTCGATCAGCGGCTCCGGCAAATTGTGTTGCCGAGCCAGTTCGATTCCGTCTTTGACATGCCCCATAATCACGAGGGCACTCATTGCCGGGTTGAGTGATTCGTGGCGGCTGATTTCTCCGGCGGTCATGTTTTCGACAAAGTACAACGGTTTCAGCATCTTGCCGATATCGTGGTAGTAAGACGCGACGCGACAGAGTAGCCCATTGGCTCCGATGGCGTTGGCCGCCGTCTCGGCGATCGCGGCTACCGAATTGGAATGACTGTAGGTTCCCGGCGCACGTTGTACCAACTCTTGCAACAAGGGATGCGACACGTCGCTCAATTCGAGGAGGCTGATATCCGTGACAACACCAAAAATGCGTTCGATGAACGGCAGACTGCCGGAAACGAGGAAACCCGTCAAAAAGCACCACCCGGCTCCTTGTAGACTGATCTTCAGTAAACGCGGATCGCTCCAAATGCTGCCGAGTTGCTGATTCTCAAGGATGAAAATTCCCCACATCACAAGCAGATAGGTGACGGCGGTGACGAAACCGACTTTGACAAGCTTCATCCGATTGCCGACTTGATTCAGTGAGATGACTGCCGCCGCTACGGCACTCATGAGAACCACGAATTCGCCGACGTTTCTGCCGGTCGCTAGCGTGAGCGCCAGCGTCATGGAAAAGCCAGACAACGCCGCCAGAACTTGGTTGTAAGCAATTGCCAGAACCATCACGGTGCAAAGCACCGGCAAGGCCTCCGCACGCCACGGATCGAACGACAGGAAACGGGAGAGAACGACAGAAATAATGACGGCAGCAAAATAGACGGTCAGCCGCCTGATGCTGGTTGCCAGTCGCGGCTCATTGCGAGTCAAATAGTAACTATTCATGCTCACAAAAACGCTCAGGAGCAGCAACACCGTGAGAACGCGCAGCCCTCGTTCCCCCAAACCGACCATTTCCTCAATGGCGTCATATTGTGATTTCAAAATTCCAAGCGTCTCTTCGTCAAGATCCGTACCGGGCGCAACAAGTAGCATGCCCCGTTTGTAAATGTCTTTGACGGGAGGAGTATTCCGTTTCTCTTCGTCCCGTTTCTTGTTGGTCGCGACGGCGTCGTATTCCAACGAGGGTTGTCCCCGATTCAGCAGCCAACGCTCCAAAATATTTTGTGGCGATTTCAGAAAGGGAAAGGACTTCCAATGTCCGCCAAGAGTGCCGGTACTCTTCAACATTTCCGACATCAAAGCATCCGCCACACGACAATCCGTCGTGTCCTGATTGGAGATCACGACGATCGCCGCTTCGAGACGCAGCTCCTGACGTGCGACTTCCGCAGGGTCGAGCACGCCTGTGTGGATCAGAGGCGTCACGAGTTGGCTGAATTCGGCCACAATCTCCTCAATTTTGCGTTCGATTGTTTCCGCCGGTCCGATCTCTTCGCGTAGGGCCTGCCAGTCGGCAATGTTTTCGGGAGAATGCGTCTCAGATGTCGTATTTGTTCCATCAGAGACCCAGCCAAATGCGGCAAGCGTTTCGGCGGAAAGGTCATTGAACTGACTGACGGTCACGATTTCGAACAAGTGTTTTCGAAGTTCGTCAGGCAGCTTTCGCAAACGCGTCAGGCCTTCGTCCGATTGATGGAACACCGGCGGGACGCGATTTTCTCGTTCGAGTTGGGCGAGGTCCGTTTTCCGCAAATTGACTCTCTCAAAATCAATACCGGCCAGTATGCCATTCGAAGCGTCGTCGCCAAGTCGGTGTGGAAATGGAGCCTGCCAACTTCCGACTCCCATCACGAATGCAATCAAAAATAGCAGGCAAATCATCAGTCGTAGGATTACCTCACGGTTGCTCAGTTGCCTTCTTAAGCGACTCAGCAACGAATCTGTTTTGATGGAGGTGCGGCGATGGGTTCGGTTTTTACGCAGAAAAAAACGAGACATATTTTTATCCAAAAGACACTTCTGAAGTGCCCTTGAGTGCAGTTACATTTCGGTTGGCAGTCGTCCATAGGAAGGAACCTGGTCCGGCAGGGAGGTCGCCGAGGAAGGTTCTGACTCCGGATGATCGAGCGTCGTGTTCGTGATTGACGTTGTCGGGCTGGAGAGTGATAAACGACTGACCGAGGTTGATCCAGAAACCGAATTGAAGGAACTTCGATTCGCAGGGTCCCTTCGATCGGTGTCGTACGCTTCCACAATCCGTTTGACAAGCGGATGCCGCGCAATGTCTTGTGTGCGCAATTGAACGGATGCGATCCCTTCAACCGTTTGCAAGCGATTCCACGCATCAACCAACCCGCTCTCCACCCTGTCTGGCAAGTCGGTCTGCGTTGTGTCACCCGTCACGACAACCTTGGAAAGCTGTCCCATCCGTGTCAAAAACATTTTCATCTGAGTGGTGGTTGTGTTTTGGGCCTCATCGAGAATCATAAACGTATTGTTCAGCGTTCGCCCACGCATGAAGGCCAGAGGGATAATTTCGATGACGTCTTTGTCGAGATACCGTTGAACCTGATCGAAGTCGAGGATTTCTGCCAGAGCATCAAGCAGCGGACGGAGGAACGGATTGACCTTGGCCAGCATGTCACCCGGTAAAAATCCGATCTTTTCCCCGGCCTCGAGTGCCGGACGAACGAGAACGATTTTTCGCACCTGCTCCAATCTGAGAGCATTCACGGCCATCGCCACCGCGAGGTAGGTTTTTCCAGAACCCGCGGGACCGGAGCAGAGGACCATGTCATTTTCTCGGATCGCCTTCACATAGTTGCGTTGGCCTTCGCCCAGCGGTCGAATCTTACGCGCCTTGTGAAAAATTTCGATGGCGTCATCGTTTTCAGCCTCTGGAGAGGCCGCCGAGTGGCGTAACGCGCGATCAATATCCTCGTCACGCAAATCACCATTGGCTTCGATAAGCGACTTCAAGTCGGAAACGATTTCTATTCCAAGATCAACCTGCGATTGCTCGCCGTGCAAATGAAGTTGATCCCCGCGCAATACGACATCAATATGTAACGCATCGCGGAGCCGACGTAAATTTTTGTCCCGAATACCAAAAAGACTCCGAACGTCATTGTGGTTTTGAAACCGAACGCATCCTTCCGACATAAAACGTACTCATGAGACACAAGAACCCGCGAAACACCCTCGCGGCGAACTCCCACACTGTACCGCGTGTCGCTCCAACTCGCAAAAGAGTCGCCACACGGGCCCCTCGTTTCACGAGTCTTCCGCCAAGATTTCTAACATCATTCACGCTCCAAAGCGGAAAAAACGCTGCCGCAGTACAGCCTGCCTGGCCTTCGCAGGTTGCCAGAAATGCTGGCCGAGTGTAACGGCTTGGGGCAATTTTTTAGAACGATCGGTTGTCTTCAAGTCTCTATCATTGCCAGTTCGATCACACTTCCAAAACCTTGAATTTTGACAATCCGACTGTCTGTGGGGTGGTGACAGCCCACCGCAGCCAATCGGGGATTGGTCAATTCTGTCCAGTCACCATGTGGAATACTCGAACAGTCGAATCAAACTGACCCGTTGGAATACCGGCCCTCGTGAATGGTGTTGTGCCACGAGGTTTGAGGGATCGACCGGTTTGGAACTTACGGAATTCATCACATGTATCAAACATATTTCGGGTTAAAACGACGTCCGTTCGGGGCGACTCCCGATTCAAGATGCTTTCTAGCGTCGCGTGTGATTCAAGCGGCACTCGACGAAATCGTTGTCTGCGTTGAGCAGGGGCAGGGGATTGCTGTTGTTTCTGCTCCGGCAGGGATCGGCAAGACGTTGCTGTGCGAACGACTGCGAACCGAGCTTGGTAACCGATTTGAATCGGTGATCCTGCGGCATGCCAACTTCCTGACACGTCGGGGACTTTTGCAAACCCTCTTGTGTGAACTCAGTCACGCTTACCGGCAACAGGATGAGCAGGAGTTGCGTCTGGAGCTTTCTCCGGCAATCCGGGCACTCCAGCCGGAACGAGAAGCGTTAGTGCTGATTTGCGACGAAGCACACCAACTTTCCAGAGATCTGTTGGAAGAATTGCGAATACTGTCGGACTTCGCCGAGAATGGCCGCCCCTTAGTGCGGCTTGTTCTTGTGGGACAGAGAGAGCTCGAAGAGACATTGGCGATGCCTAGCTTGGAAGCTCTCAGCCAACGCATTCGGGCGCATGTCTGCCTCGAAACGATGGATCGTGCAGACTCTCTGGACTACATTGACTATCGCCTGACTTGGGCTGGTGGTCGAACCGAAGAAATCTTTGATCGGGACGCGGTTGAGCTCATCTGCCAAGCGGCGGACGGTGTGCCACGCTGTCTCAATCAACTCTGCGATCAGGCCTTACTTTTGGGATTTGTCGCCGAACAGCGACCGATTTCCACCGAAATCATCCGCGAGGCTCTTCAGGACCTGCGGCAACTTCCGTTGCACTGGAACGAGACATCCATCGTCGAAAGGCCGTCACAGAGTATCAGACATCCCGAAACCGACGTTGACTTCGATGACCAGAGGGATTGGAAAAGTCCCTCACCCCGATCGACGTGCGAAATGGAATCTGTTGAAATTGGCTCCGATCTGCCACTCTCGTTGGGTGTATCTCCGGAGGAATCCTTGGAAGCCGCATCGAGTGGCATCGAGATTCCTGTCGTCGTCGAATTTTTTTCGGCAGGCGAATCAAGGACCGAATCTCACGCCGCTCCGATCCTGTCAACGGATCACCTGACACATCGAGAAGGTACGCCCGACGTCGGTCACGCTCCCTTGCGAAAGGAATCCTCTTCTCCATCACTGCTGAGGGGCTCCGATCAGCTGACCTACGATTTCAGCGACAATTCATTGGGCAATTCCAATGGACAACGGCGATGTTTCGTGGAGGAACTCGTGCTCGATCGTTATGCTTCGATCGATGCTGGACGAGATCCCGTGGCCCCGCAGACACTTTTATCCGTTTTGTCTTCGATTGAATTCGAGCACAACGAATCGATCCCGAGGAACTCAAAATCCGTCCACGACGCGGCCAATTTTCGCGATGTCTGTGACCGCTTGGAGGGGATTGTGCCTCCGGTTTCTTATGAGACCTGTTGGAATGACGACAGACGTCAGTCGACGGCAACGGCGATCGAGGACAGTCATGAAACGCAGAAGTCGAGATCTGGGCTAGGAATCCTGCCGGTGGAGCCAAAGCATGGCCAGCCCTTCAACGACCTCCGGTCGTACTCGGAGGTCCCACAATTGGCAGATGCCTTGGACAGACTCGGTCACGGTTCTGCACCAGACCCTACGAGTCAACCTATTGGCGCCGCGTTCGATTCTGCACTGCTATTTGAAGAGCAGATCATGGAAACGCCGTCTGAATTGGGTGAGATGCTCGTCAACGACAGCGGGCCAACCGCATTTCAAGAGACGGAACCCCGTGCCGTTGCGGAGTCGGTCTCGCTGGCCACAGGAATGGCTCGTCCGTATCGAAATCTGTTTAGTCAGCTTCGACGCAAACAGCGAGGCCTGTTGTAAAATTCGGATCTCCTCGCTGATGCGAATGATGCACAGCCTCGGGAGAGAGGAATCCGACTGCGGGACAGCGATCCGCAGCGTGGGTCATCTCCGCGCAGGACGCCGCCGTCACTGATCCGGCCAGCCTGCTGCCAGTCCCGGATCCATGGCGTCGGCCCCTTTTTCAAAAAGTACGGATCGAGATGACCCCTAGCTCCGTATGTGAATCGAGTCGCGGTCCACAACCTGCGTGGTAGGGACCGTCGCACTCGAGGCAAAAACTCGCTGATCTGTTGTGGAAAGTTCGGTTCTGTGACAGTCTCGGAGAAACAGGAGCTCTCAATAACTCGAAGGAAGGAACGAAATGCAATCGTCAAACTTTCAGAGCCAATCCTATCGGCAACAGCAGATCACTCGGGACCTGCATGGGATTCGTAACTCAGGGGGCATCGTGAATGGGGGCCTTGTCACTTTCCTCACCTTGATGGCGCTGACGTACTCCGTCAGCGCTGGTGAGTTTAATGCAGTGTTGAGTATCGGAGATCAAGCACCGATTTGGAGCAATCTGCCGGGAACGGATGGCAAGCAGCATTCCATGTCCGACGATCACGACAAGACCGCAATTGTTCTAGTGTTCACCTCTGCGACGTGCCCAACGGCGATCGAATACGAGTCTCGCATCAATGAAATGGCCGAACGCATGGCCGGTCCTGGCCGACAAATCGCCCTCGTGGCGGTGTGCGTCAATCGAGTCAACGGAGATCAACTGTCTGATCTCACGGAACGCGTAAAATCTAAAAACCTCAACTTCGTCTATCTATATGACGAGACTCAAAAGATTGCCAAAGACTATGGCGCAATTTTTACACCGGAGTTCTACGTCCTCGACCGTGATCGAAAAATTGCCTACATGGGAGCGTTCGACGATCACGCCGATCCAGAAAAAGTCCGTCGTCGACATGTCGAAGAGGCCATCCTTTCCGTGCTCAAGGGAAAAGTACCGGAGGTCCAAGAGACCATTGGTCGCGGCTGCCGCGTGCGATACCTTCGCGAGCGAAAATGAGGCTCGTGAAGGTGTCTTCTTTGTCATCAAGCCCGCTCTCAAATGACGCCTGATCGGCGACCACGCGACGATTGTTGGGCGTCATCAATGATCGGTGGAACGGTCTTCGGTTGGCACAAAAACTGTCCGATGGTCATCGAGGAGTCCTCGTCGATTTGATTTTGTCGTCGATCCTCGCAAGATGGATCGTGGCAGTTCAAACATCGGATCGATAACCACAACAGAAACGTTTACTGTCCATGAAATTGTTTTATCAATGCGTCCTTCATCCGCTGTACACGACGAAGGAAAACCATGTGAATAAAATAACAGGACTCGTGGGCACGTTCGTTGATTTCAGCAATATCCGAGTGGCTTGTTGGAATCGCCTCTGCCCATGAACGAGATATGCTGTTGAATGAAACATCTGGGTTTGTGCGATGACACGAAGGACACAGCCCACGCCGTTCGCTCGGGATGCAGGGTCCGTCATTCCGATGAGTCTCCGGTGATCAACGATGGACGCAGGGGATCCGTCGAAATCGTTCGACAATTTCAAATTCTTCGGGGGGAGACTGATTCCACTGTATTTCGTTCCACAGCTTGCCTACCGATTCGTGTATCCTCCCTGTCCGTTCTTGTATGCTACCGTGTTGGCCAGAGCGCTAAGAGGCGAGACGGTCTCCTACCCGGCGAGAGAGGTTGAGTCCGATGAAGGTGCTGCGTGGACGGAGCATTTTCTTCTGTCGACCGTCCGTCGATTGTGTCCACACCTTGCCTGCTGCATTGAAACTCTGAAAAGTTCGTGACGTACATATTAAGGATAGTCACTTGTCATTCAACAGCGTCTTGGCGCGACTGTGCCAGACACAAAAATTCATCAATAGGACGCAACGGCGGACATCGATTGCGGTCTTTTTTTTACTGATTTCTGCGGTTCCAGCAGCAGAGTTGCCGGTCGCAACGATGCCTGAACGACACCGTGTGTTCCTCACAAATTATTGTGTCGACTGCCATAACTCGGAAACGAGAGAAGGCAACTTACGACTGGATAATGTTTCTTTTTCAATCGATTCCGTGCAGCATGCGGCACTCTGGCAAAAGATACTCAACCAGCTGAATTCCGGTAACATGCCACCAAAAACTGCCAAACGCCCTGGCAACGAGGAAAAAACCGAGTTGCTGGATGTTGTGGCGCAAACTCTCGTCAAGGCGCGTCAGTTCTTGAGTGATGGAGGTGGCAAAATCACCATGCGACGCCTCAACCGACGGGAGTATAAAAATTCGATTCGTGATCTGTTGGGCATTGAGTTGGACGTGAGTGATTTGCCGGACGATCGCGGCGTGGGAAATTATGATACTGCAGGCGCCTCACTGTTCATGTCCAGCGATCAGTTTGAGCAATACCAAGCGTTGGCACGACGAGCAATGAAGGAAGCATTTGCACGCAGCATCAGGAACTCCACTGGCAACGATCGGCAACGCCGGACGGACCATCGTGAAACCGAAGATTTTGCCAAACGTATCGTCCGCCATACGTTCAATGCATACTATCTTGGTGGATACAAACAGGGCATGGCATGGCGTGCGTCCGACCGCAGTAAGCCGCCGAGTGAATTTGGGCTGACCGACGAGTTGGAAGTTGACTACCGGATCCAGTCCTTCGAGAAATATGGTCCCAGCTACTCAGCGTACCTCTCTAATCCCCTGTCGGATACGGGCTCGCTGCTGACCAGTTTCAGTGCTGCCGATGAGGTTGTCGCGTTACCACCCGACCGAGCTTCCGAATTCGATGAGACCGTAAGTCCTCCGGTTTCCTCCGGCTATTACCGACTCAGGATACGTCTTGGGGCGATCTCTGCGAAAGCCTCAGAACGGATTTTCGTGGAGATGGGCACACGCACCAGCACTGTTCAATTCGCCTTTCAACGCAGCTTTGAGATCACGGGCACGGTGGCACAGCCACAGATCATCGAAACCTTCGTATCCATCACGGCAGACGGCCCACACACATTTGTGCTCCGAGAAAAGCGACCGATCAGTCCGGTGGACGACGTTTTTTTGAACTCGATAAAACGAACCGGTGTCATTCCTGATCCAGCGTTGTGGATTGACTGGGTTGAGTGGGATGGTCCACTGCCCACGCCAACAAACGATGATCTCTTACGGCAGGTGATTGGCCCAGACGTGAGCGAGACGCCTGAGTCCGCGCGGGCAATGATTGAACGCTTCGCGGCGTTTGCCTTCCGAGGACGTTCACCGGATAGCGATTTTGTGGATCGTCTTATGACGATTTTTGAAACCAGCCGGGCCGCTGGCCGATCGTTTGAGGAATCGTTGAAGGAATCGCTGAGTACCGTGTTGGCTTCGCCGGGTTTTCTGTATCTCTCCGAGGGGAAAGAGGACCACGAATCAGCCGGCCTGACGCCCCTGGAGTTCGCCTGTCGACTGTCTTACTTTCTCTGGAGTGCGCCACCGGACGAACCACTGCTGGCTGTCGCCAGGAGCGGTGATTTGCAGAAGCCCGCAGTGCTCGCCCAACAGGTCGAGCGCATGCTCGACGACGTGAAAATGCGGGACCTCGTCACCGGCTTCACGCATCAGTGGCTCGGAATGGACCGACTCGATTTTTTTCAGTTCAACACAACGCTCTATCCTGATTTTGACGAGAGTGCAAAGGCGGCCGTCAAAGAGGAGGTTTTTGCCACGGTGGAGCATCTGCTGCGTCATCAAGGGAGTCTGCGTTCGCTGCTGAAGTCTGATTTCGTTGTGATTAACGGATTGCTCGCCAAATACTATGGAATTGAAGGCGTCGCCGGTGATGAATTTCGCGCGGTTTCGCTGCCTGCGACCTCGCCGCGGGGAGGTCTATTGGGCATGGCTGCGATACTCGCCATCGGCAGCAATGGGGAGATCACGAGTCCCGTGGAACGCGGTGTGTGGGTGTTACGAAAACTCCTGAATGACTCACCACCACCCGCGCCGCCGAATGTTCCACAACTCTCGCGTCTGGAGAGTAAATTGCTGACCACGCGTGAACGCCTTCTCGCACATCAGGAAGAACCACAATGTGCATCCTGTCACCGAAAGATCGATCCGATCGGACTGGGGCTGGAGAACTTCAATGCCGTAGGTGCCTGGAGAACTGAAGACCGATACGTCAAGCTAGGGATCGGAAGTCAAGAATGGACGATCGATCCGGCGGGAGCGTTTCACGACGGTCCCTCCTTCAAGAACTACTTTGAGCTTCGCGACTTGATTGCGGCACGCGAAGCGGATTTTGCACGTGGTTTTTCGGAAGCCTTGATCGAATACGCTTTGGGCCGACCCTATGCGGTTTCGGACGATGATTTGGCAATGCGACTTGTCGTCCAAGCACAGACAAATGACCTTTCCATGCGAGTCTTTTTTCAGACGCTCGTTGCCAGTCCCGAGTTTCATCGTTGATCGACGTTTTGAAGAACAGAGACCGACCTAGACCGAACCGAAAGTCAAACCATGCCACACCCTTCCCGTCGTCGATTCCTCCATGCCGCTGGAACAATGCTTGCGATCCCGGCATTCGAATCCTTCGGCTTGAGGCGTCGATTCGTTTCGGCGGACGACAATTCCGGTCCTAGGCCAAAACGTGTCGTATTCCTCGGCTTTGGTTATGGGGTCACGAATGAAACGTGGTTCCCGGATGTCAAGCACACGGGTACCGGTTATCCATTGCCGGAAGGCTTGAAACCACTCGAACGGCACAAGTCCGATTTCACCATCATTCAGGGAATGTCGAACCAATATAACAATGAGGCCCACTGGGGCAGTACATTCTGGTTGACGGGTGCAAACCGATACTCGCAACCGGGACAGAGCTTTCATAACAGCGTCTCTGCGGATCAGGTTGCCGCTGCGCATCTGGGAACAGAGACTCGATTTGCCTCAATTCAGCTCGGTAGCGAGGATGTCAAAACGTCCGGACATGGCCCGGGTTTGTCTCTCGCCTGGGATGTGCATGGAAAGCCGATCTCCGGTTTGGATAATCCGGTGAGCACCTTCCATCGGATGTTTTCTGCGGATTCCTTGCCACTGGAGGAGCGTCAAGCAAGACTGGCCCAACAGCGGAGCGTTCTGGATGCCGTTCTGTCCGATGCCAGACGAGTCCAACGCAATCTCAACCGAACGGACGCCGATAAGCTGAACGAATTCTTTCAAAGTATCCGTGACATCGAAATACGACTCGGCAAGGAAGAGCAATGGCTCTCCATCCCCAAACCGACTGCTCCACTCCAAGACCCACAGGAAGGAATCGCGGGGCGTGACGAGATCCGGATGATGTATCAGATGATCGTGGCCGCTTTCAGAACCGACAGCACACGGGTGATCAGTTATCGTCAGCCGGTCGGGACATTATTGAAAAGCCTGTCGATTAAATTCGCTCCACACGATGTCAGTCACTATTTGCCGGGGGACCGGACGGTCGCCTCACAAACACGGGACCTCGCCCAAGCGGAATTGCTGGCGGGTTTGATCGATCAGCTGAAAGCCACACTCGAGCCGGATGGTTCCAGCCTGTTCGATCACACCATCTTGGTGTACGGAAGCAACATTCGATCCATCCACTATCTTGACAATTGTCCCACATTAATTGCCGGTCGAGGAGCGGGCCTCAAACTGGGAGAGCACATTGTGTTGAAAGAGAAAAACACTCCATTGTGCAACCTATGGCTGACATTACTCAACGGTGTCGGTGCTCCCGTGAAATCTCACGGCGACAGCACCGGCGTTTTGAGTGACGTCCAAATCGGGTAGAACGGGGAGCGAGTCGAATGGCACTGGCGGGGTCTGTCGTTTTCGCAGTCCGCGCAGACCACACGCGTGCGAGATAACGGATTTCCGAATTTGTGATCTGCAAAAAACCTAAGGATGGCAGAACGTTCAGAGACACGGTCCACCCGAGAGAGACAAGACACGCGATCCATTGAACCTGCACCCAGTCGTCGGTTGCTTGTGAACGTGACCTCATTCTCTCTCCCTGCTCCCTCACAGAAATCAACCACACGGACAGTCCATTCCGCCACCTCAACCCGCAAGTATCCAACGACCGACCGCGGCAACCCATTTCAACAGGTTGTTGCTCGATCGGTGCTTCCGGTTGGTGTGGTAGAGTCGCGATCCGTGCTCCTGTCACGTACTCTGTTCGGGTGTGATGACTCAATGCTCTTCTGTCCACACGTGCGATCATGCCACTTGAACGTTTTCATCCGGTGATTCAGCAGTGGTTTCAGAGGCGGTTTGCTGCACCGACGGAGCCTCAGGAATTGGGGTGGCCTCATCTGCTGGCGGGTCGAGATGTGTTGATTGCCGCGCCGACGGGAAGCGGGAAGACGTTGACGGCATTTCTCGCCGCCATCGACCGGCTGCTGCGATTAGCCGTGAGAAACGAGCTGACCGACGAAATTCGCGTGGTCTATGTTTCGCCGCTGCGAGCCTTGTCCAACGATATGCACCGCAATCTCGAAGTGCCGCTGACGGAGATCCTCGCCGTCGCCGCTGAACAGGGGTTGGAAGTCCCTCCGATTCGCGTTGGCCTGCGGACGGGAGATACCTCTGCGGCGAAGCGGGCGGCGATTGTCAGGCGGCCTCCGCAGATTCTAGTGACCACGCCTGAATCGTTGTACTTGATGCTCACCAGCCCCAAGGCGCGTCAGAAACTGAAGACCGTAGAGACAGTGATCGTCGATGAAATCCATGCCCTCGTGCGGGATAAACGTGGCTCGCATTTGGCTCTGACTCTGGAAAGGCTCGCCGCTCTCTGCCCGCAGCATTTGCAGCGAATCGGCCTGTCCGCGACTCAACGGCCGATTGAGGCGATCGCAAGGTTCTTGGTGGGGGTGGGAGTGATTGAGAGGCAGACGTGCCTTGAATCAGATCGGTTGGTGACCGCGGTCCCGGGTCCTCTGTGTTTGGATGAGACAGCAATTCTGATGCAGCATGACGCGGAACACATTTTGTTTTCCGGTTTTTTTGGACATGAGATCGTTCGATGTCTCTCTCAGGAGACCCACACCCCACAAAGCCGAGACGACGGGGCACCGCCAGAAATTGGGGACGGAGGCCAGCCCAAAACACTTCACCCTCAAGCACCCGTTTCCGCCCTTCCAGTCATCATCGATGTCGGATTCCAGCGGCAGATGGATCTGGGGATTGAGGTTCCGCCCAGTGAACTGGGGGCGGTCTGCATGCATGAGCAGTGGGCGGAGATCAACGAGCGAATCGTCGAGTTGGTGCATCAACACCGGGCGACACTGATTTTTGTCAATACGCGGCGGTTGGCGGAGCGGTTGACTCATCAGTTGAGCGAGTTACTCGGTGAGGCAGCGATCACCAGTCATCACGGTTCGCTTGCGGCCAATTTGCGGCACGACACCGAGCAGCGGTTGAAGTCTGGGGAGTTGAAGGCAGTCGTGGCGACGGCGTCTCTGGAAATGGGGTTGGACATTGGCTACATCGATCTCGTGATTCAGATCGGCTCATCGCGGAATATCGCTACGTTCTTACAACGAGTTGGCCGGTCGGGGCATGCACTCGGGCTGGTGCCAAAGGGTCGGATGTTTGCGCTGACACGCGATGAGTTGATCGAGTGCATGGCCATCACGCGCGCGATCCGACATGGACGGCTGGACATTGTGCCTATCCCCGTCGCCCCGCTCGACGTCCTGGCGCAGCAGATCGTTGCTGCGGTCGCATGTGAGGACTGGAGCACCGATGACTTATTCGCTGTCTGTCGTCGAGCAGCTCCGTACCGCGACCTGCCGCGCACGGACTTCGACCGTATCCTGCAGATGCTCAGCGAGGGAATCACGAACTCGGCCGGGCGAAGCCGAGTCTATCTGCATCACGATCAGGTTGGCCGCAGATTACGAGCACGTCCCGGCGCGAGGATCGCCGCCATCACCAATGCCGGCGCGATCCCGGAAGTCTTCGCCATTCGCGTCGTAACGGAAGAGGATCACACTGTTGTCGGCTCGGTCGATGAGGACTTCGGCACGGAGAGTCAGTCGGGGGACATTTTTCTGTTGGGGAACACGTCGTGGCGTATCCGCCACCTGCGCGGTGGTGATCTGTTCGTGACGGACGCGCAGGGTGCTCCGCCGACGATCCCCTTCTGGCACGGTGAGTCACCCGGCCGGACGTTTGAGTTGTCTGAAGAAGTCTCCTTGTTGCGTGAGGAACTCGAACGCAGGGTCGATACTCCGCTGGAGGCCGAAGAGTGGTTGGTTCTGGAAACCTACGTCAGTGCCGATGCCGCGCGACAGGCGGTGGAGTATGCCCGCGTGCAGAAGGCCGCTCTGGGGCTGCTGCCGACGATGCGGCGAGTCGTCTTCGAACGCTTCTTTGATGAAAGCGGCGGGATGCAGTTGGTGATTCACGCTCCGTTTGGCACGCGGATCACGCGCGCATGGGGTCTCGCCCTGCGGAAGCGGTTCTGCCGGTCCTTCGACTTTGAGTTACAGGCGAACGCGGACGATGACGGCATTGTGCTGTCGCTCGGACCGCAGCACAGTTTTCCGTTAGAAAGCCTGTTCGGAATGCTGACGCCGCGCAACGTCCAAGAGATGTTCGAGCAGGCGATCCTGATCGTGCCGATCTTTCTCAATCGGTGGCGTTGGAACGCCACCCGTGCCTTGCAAATTATTCGATCGAAGTATGGCCGGAAGGTCCCCCCGGCCCTGCAACGCTTCCGCAGCGAGGATCTGTTGACGGCTATCTTTCCTCAACTGACCGGCTGCCAAGAGAATGTGGTCGGTGACATCAAGCTGCCCGATCATCCGCTCGTGCGTCAGACGATGGACGATTGCCTCAACGAAGCGCACGACATGGAAGCCCTGAAGCAGGTGCTGAGTCGAGTCGAACGGGGCGAGATCCAGTTTCTGGCCCGCGACACGCGCGCGCCGTCGCCGTTCAGTTACGAGCTCTTGAACGCGAATCCCTACGCCTTCTTGGACGGAGGCGAGGTCGCCGAACGCCGTGCACGCGCCGTCGCCACGCGCCGCTCTCTCTCTGTCGAAAGCTTGCAGGATCTCGGTCGCCTCGATCCCGAAGCGATCCGCCAAGTTGTGGCCGAAGCCCAACCGCTGGTTCGCAACGCCGATGAACTGCACGACGCCTTACTCAGCCGCGTACTGCTCCCCGTGCAGGAGGGATTCCATTGGCAAGGATTCTTCGACGAACTGGCCGCAAGCGGGCGAGCGAGTACTGTTCTGCGATCCGTGGATTCCGGGGGTACAACAAGCGGCCTCAATCGAGGACAGGCGTTCGACAGGCTCGACTCCGAACAATGCCCCCGCACGGATAATCAATCCGCCCCCGAAATTTTCTCGCCGCCGCTCTCACTCCGCCCAGAGAATGCGGTCGCAGGAGTCGTCG
>Ga0315284_10006949_pt1 | contig 16138 bp, 13 predicted proteins | sample YL17G09_16_MG_FD_203696 | JGI IMG/M metagenome (GOLD analysis project Ga0315284, IMG submission 203696) | Sediment microbial communities from Yellowstone Lake, YNP, Wyoming, USA - YL17G09_16 | ecosystem: Environmental > Aquatic > Freshwater > Lake > Sediment | place: USA: Wyoming | collected... | reverse complement strand
TCGAAGCCAAACTGTTCATTCCTAAGAAAACCTGGGAGCAGGCTGCGCACCTCGTCGCCGAATACAACGCCACGATCAGGGCCGAGTATGCCACGGTGGAGCCTGGTCTGGAAATCAGCCTGACCGCCCTGAAGGGAGCGAGAAAAGGCAAAGTCCTCAAGAGCGCCGTTCAGAAAAAGCTCTGCAAAACTCTCTCCGCTCTTCCGCACGGGGTGATTCGGATGAGCCCCGATATTCCGGGGCTGGTTCAAACTTCAACTAATCTCGCCATTATTTCAACCGGCAAAAAGTCGATCAAGGTGGCAACGAGCCAGCGCAGCTCGGTTGCTTCCGAAATCGAAGAGATCTGCACCATGGTCGCCAATGTTTTCGAGCTGGGAGGCGCCGAAATCGAGGCCGGCGACGGCTACCCGGGCTGGAAGCCGAATCTGGATTCCGAGATTCTCAAGATCGCCAAGGAAACGTATCAATCTCTGTCCGGCAAGGAGCCATTGACCAAGGCAGTTCACGCCGGACTGGAGTGCGGCATCCTAGGCGAAAAATTCCCCGGCATGGATATGGTCTCGTTCGGACCTACCATGGAGGCCGTGCACTCGCCGGATGAGAGACTCCATATCGACACGGTCGAGAAGTTCTGGAACTATTTGCTCGCGATCCTCAAAAACGTCAACTGACTTGACTCAAGTGCTGAGTACTGAGCAAAAACCTCAGTGTTCAAACTCAATACTCAGCACTCAGTACTCAGTACTGGATTTAAAAGGAAATGCAAGCCTCGCCAGAGGTCCGACAAAAACTCGTGGCCGTAATCGGCAATCTCATTTGCCGCTGCATTGAAGAAGCCTGCGCGATTCCTTACATCCTGGGCCAGGAGCAGGTCCTGGAAATCCTGGTCGGCAATCCCGACCGCTTCGCAGAGTTGATTCGCGACGAACATCACGACAAGACGGAGTACGCTCACGACCGGCTCACTGCAAAGATCGATGCCGTCACCGAGCTGGGACAATTCGAGGCGCTGAACGCCTTCGATACGTCATTCGCCGGCGGGATAGAATCCGAGGCCGACCTGGAGCAGGTCCTGGGCCTGATCAACCGGTTGACACGGACTTTCATGGTCTACACTGGAAACACGATGACGATATTCGAAAAGGAATTTCAGCTGTTCATGGAGAAGCTCCGCCAGTCTCTGCTACAGGCAGGGGAGGCCCTTCAGGCGATAGAACTGAACCCCGCGGATACTGCGGGATTGGAGAAAAAGGCCGAAGAATACCTCTGCGCAGGCCAATTTCTGCAGGCTTTTTCGTGCGAGCGGCTGCTCAACGCCGAGATCATAACACGAGAGTTGGTCAGGCTGCCGGTGTCGGGCGAAGACCTCAAACGCAGACTGGTGAAACGTGGATTGAGTGATGTGAATTTGCGCTCATCCCTGGTCAGGTTCATCCTCAGAGCCTGCTACATCAGCCAGGGCGGCTGGCAGGATCTTTTTGACATCCTTGTAGAGCTGGCGGATCAGGAACCGGAGATATGCGACCGATCCTTGCTCACGGATCAGATCGAGCAGGATGGCGTCTTCTGCTGCAACTTGCTGGGTGATTCTCTTGCCAATCTCAAAAAATGGCCCGCCGCCGAAATTAGGCAGGCAATCGAAAATAAACTCGCGGGCCGCAGGCATCTGTCCCGGGAATCCTAGGCCGGTTTTACCAGGTCCGTAATGCTGAAGTCCTTCATCTCGATTACACTCTTGATGCCCATCCGGGCGCAGGCTCCATCGTAAATCTGCTTCACTGCTTTCTTGGCCTGCTGCAACTCGAGCAGCCGTTCTTTGACCCGGGCCAGTTCGGTATTGATTTCCCGGTCAAGCTGGTCCAGTTCTTCCTTGGCCATTTGCCGTGCCATCTCAAATTTTTGTTTTTGCTGATCGGTCAACATGGTTGCTTCACCTTTCTGTTACTTCTACTTAAATACAATGGAAATCTGGTTCGAGCTGGAAACAGCGGTGCCGTCAAGATAGGCGGGCTTGAATTGCCAGCGCAGAACGGCATTCACGGTTTCGGCATATAAAATGGCTGGGCCGCTCACAGGAGTGGCTTTGACCACTTTCCCTTTTTCGTCGATCAGAATATCGACCACCACCGTCCCTGTGGTATGGGATCTTCTTGCGACATCGGGATATACGGGGAGGACGCGCGAGATCACGAGAGCAGGAGTCGCCTTCTTGGGAAGGGCCGGGGCCGGGCTCGATGGCTGGACTGCCGGCCGGTTCAGGACTGCCATGTCTGCCAGATTTGCAGCGGGCTTCGGAATGAGCGACGCCAGGGTTGATTCCGGCGCCTGCACCTGCACTGCCGGCGGCGGCGCTACGACCTCCGCAGCACGAGCCGGCGGTGTGGCGGGAGAGTTCTCAGCTGGGGGAACAACGACGGGAGCGGCTGCCTTCTCGGTGGCAGCCGCGGGCACGGGCACAGGTGTGCTGGAATTCGGTTTTGGCGGCGCAGCCGCAGGTGCGGCAGGTTTACTTTCTTTGCGCGGTTCCGAGGCATTGACGACATTGTTGTGATTCGTAACCCCGGCGGGGTTGGGATCAGCAACGCTTCTGGCTGCACTGCCGGGAGCAACCTTCAATTCTGTCGCCGGCAATGCCGCGGTTTGAGCAGGCGCGGGTTCCGCCGACCTGACCGGGGCGGCTTGGGCGGTCGCTGCAGGAGGCTTGCCGGAGTTGTCAGGAGCTGCGCTCCTGGAACCAATGAAGTAAACGACTCCGGTAGCCGCGAGCAGGAACATGAATGCGCCGCCGACCAATGCCATCTGCAAACGGTAGGTTGGCCTAGCTGGTGGAGGAATGGAGAAAATGAGATTGCGATCCCGTTCCGCGGTCTGGGCCGGAACAACCTCGGTTTCCTGATCCTGCTGGTCCTGAACTGTCTCCAACGCGGGCGGTTCTGGCCCGGCATCGGGCACGGCGGTACTCGAGATCTCCTCATGTGGGACGGTTTGCTCGGGGGCGGCTGTCTGAGCAGCTGCCATGCCGGAAACTTCTTCGACCGGATGGTGGTTTACCGCCTCCCCGTCCTCTATGACGACTTCTTGAAGAGCCTGGTGCAGTCTGGAATCTGGCGCTGGCTGAACACGAATTGCATCAGCCGGGGGAGCCGCTTTATGTTCGTGAAAAATGTGAGAGAAGAGCCGGTCGAGATCCTCGAGTCCGGCATCTTTCTCGACTTCCACTGCGTTGGATGCACTGATGGACTCTTTCAGAAGGTTGTTCACCAGCGCATCGACATAATCTGCCTGCGCTGCCCGCTCATTCACTGGCCTGGATGTAGCCGCAATTTCTTTGTCAAGAAAATCCAGAACGGCAGCTTCGTAGGAATTGCGCTGTTTTCCCGGGTCTCCGGCCTTTTCGTTTTCGCTTCCCATGCCTCTTGCCTCCGCTTCTCTCCGATGGGATGCCGACGCAAGCCCCTCGGAGGGCATCAACGTCTATGGCCGCGATCGCCGGTAATGGATTCACATGCGAACCGGGGGAAGTGACCTCCGGAACGGATGAGCAAACGGCCGCCGGCCTTTGCCGCAGTGGACATGCGTCGCCATTTGATTCTGCTCTTTATATATATCGGCCGCGGCATTAGAGACTTCACACCTGTTGTGATGGTCTGCAATGGGTTATATTTGAAAACGGTTATCCGGGTGCTTGGTTCAGCAGGCAAAGTAAACTGTTGCCGCGGAAGACTCGGTTTATGCAGGATCGTGCCGTGAAACCATCGGAATCGGGATCGGAAGTGAAGGCTGGCGATGTGGTTACCGTCACCTCGGCCATCGAAGTTCTCTCCGGGGAAAGCCGCAAGCGGGGATTGGCGCGTTTATGGCCGTTTCTCGGACCGGCATTCATAGCCAGCATCGCCTATGTCGATCCGGGAAATTTCGCGACCAACATCGAAGGCGGCGCGAAGTTCGGCTATACATTGCTCTGGGTGGTCGTTGCCAGTAACCTGACCGCCATTCTGGTACAGACACTCTCAGCCAAACTCGGCATCGCGACGGGCCACAACCTTGCCGAGCTGTGCCGCCTTAATTTCCCGCGTCCCCTCGTCTGGGGAATGTGGGTATTAATGGAACTGGTCGCGATGGCCACCGATCTTGCTGAACTGCTCGGGGCCGCGCTGGGCTTCAGCCTGCTTTTCGGCATGCCGTTATGGCTGGCTTGTTTCCCTACCATCGTGGTCACATTCCTCATCCTCGCGCTCCAGGCGCGCGGGTTCCGGCCCCTGGAGGCGGTAATCAGCGGCATGTTGGGTGTGATTGCAGTCTGCTACGTGCTGGAGACTTTTCTTAATCGGCCTGATTGGCACGAGGTGGCGATCAACGCCTTCATCCCGCGCTTTGCGGGAACCGAAAGCGTGCTGCTCGCCACGGGAATCCTGGGCGCCACCATCATGCCCCACGTGATCTTCCTCCACTCCTCGCTCACCCAGGGCCGAATCCGTGTCAGTGACCCGAATCAGCGTCGGCGGCTCCTGACCTTCGAGATGGCTGATATCACCATTGCCATGGGAGTTGCAGGATTCGTCAATGCAGCCATGCTGCTGATGGCGGCGGCCACATTCCATCGCTCGGGCCACAGCCAGGTCGCATCTCTCGAAGCTGCCTACCTCACTTTGCAGCCGTTGCTGGGGCGCGCTGCAGGCTGGATCTTTGCTATCTCCCTGCTCGCATCCGGACTGGCCTCCACGGCCGTCGGGACAATGGCCGGCCAGATCATCATGCAAGGATTTATCGCGCGCCGCATTCCGGTTTGGGTGCGCCGCCTGGTGACAATCCTGCCGGCGCTAATCGTTATCTTTCTCGGCTTCGATCCGACCCGAACTCTCGTCATCAGCCAGGTAACATTGAGCTTCGGCCTGCCGTTCGCCCTTGTTCCGCTCATCCTGTTCTCGAGCAGACGCGACATCATGGGTGAGCTGGCAAACCGCCGGTTGACCACACTGGCGGGTTGGTCGGTCGCAGGACTGATTGTGGCCTTAAATCTGCTGCTTCTGTATCTCACTCTGTTCCGGAGTTGACCCATGTTTACAAACATCCTGGTTCCTCTGGATGGTTCCGAACTAGCTGAAGCCGCTTTGCCGGCAGCCAGATTTCTTGCCGGTGCACTCGGGGCGAAAGTAACCCTGGTTCATGTAGTCGAAGAAGATGCCCCTTTGACAATCCATGGCGAGCGGCATTTGAGAAACACGCAGGAAGCGGAAGCCTATCTCAACGGGATTCGCGAGCTCGCCGGCCCGGCGGGATCGGAGGTCGCCTGCCACGTGCACGCTGCAGTTACCAGCCACGTCGCGCGATCGCTTGTGGCCCACGAGGATGAGCTCTCCCCGGACCTGATCGTTCTGTGCACTCACGGCCGGGGAGGACTCCGGCGGATCTTTATCGGCAGTATTGCTCAACAGGTCGCAGCTGCCGGCACGACGCCTGTGCTTCTCATTCGTCCGGATGGGCGTGGGCGCGATTCATCTTTCGCGGTCAAAACAATTCTGGCGCCTTTGGACGGAGAGCCGTCTCATGAGCAGGGACTCGATGTAGCCTTCGATCTGGCGCGGGCCACGGGCGCGCGGCTGCAGCTGCTATCGGTGGTACCCACCATGGGCAGCCTGGCAGGACGGGACGCCACCCTGGGGAGGTTTATGCCCGGCACAACGCAGGCAATCCTGGAGATGGCTGAGAAGAATCTTAAATCCTACCTGGCGGCGCAGGTGTCCCGCCTCCAGCGGGCGGGATTGTCAATCTCCGCTGAACTTCGCCAAGGCGACCCAAGCCCGGCAATCGTGGAAGCCGCAGAGAAGGCGGATGCGGGAATCATCGTGCTTGCCACCCATGGGAAATCCGGGAACGAAGCCTTCTGGACCAACAGCGTTGCGGCCCGGGTCCAGGCACAGACCAAGCGTCCGCTGTTACTCGTCCCGGTCAAATAGGCGGGCCAGCTTAACTAGGCTACCTGCTCTTCTACCACGCGGCCATCAAAGAGGTGGACTGTGCGTTCCGCATGGAGCGCGTAACGCGGATCGTGGGTCACCATGCAGATGGTCGCGCCCTCCTTATGAAGATTGCTCATCAGCTCCATGACCGCTTCCCCATTCTTCGAGTCGAGGTTCCCGGTGGGCTCGTCGGCAAGAAGGATTAAGGGGCTGCCTACCAGTGCCCTGGCTACCGCGACACGCTGCTGCTGGCCCCCGGATAGCTGGCTGGGCAGATGCTTGGCGCGATGGGCCATCTCCACCTTTTCGAGCGCTTCGTTGACCCGGGTTTTGCGCTCGGAGGCCTTCATGCCACGGTAGGTTAGCGGCAACTCGACATTCTCAAAAACGGTAAGATCGCCGATCAGGTTGAAACTCTGAAAGACAAATCCGATCTGCCGGTTGCGAATGCGGGCGCGCTCCGAAGCGTTGAGCTTTTCCACCGGCTTGTCGTCGATTTGATAAATCCCATCGGTGGGAGAATCCAGAAGGCCGAGGATCGAAAGAAGTGTTGATTTTCCACAACCTGAGGGTCCGGAAATGCAGACGTACTCGCCTTTCTTTATATCCAGATGGATTCCAGCCAAAGCGTGAGTTTCGACTTCTTCAGTGAAAAAGATCTTGGTAACGCTTTCGAGGTGAATGAGAGATTGCTCAGCTCCGGTCATCTTATCTCCTTTTTTAACAGCAAGTTATCATCCGCGTTCCGCCGGCTGGCAGTAAGAAATGGCCGGGAGCCAAGACCTCCCTGCGGTATCAACCTAACCGCCGGAGGACAGGATCCTGGTCCTCAATTTAATCGGATACGGTCATACGCATCCTGCGCCGACATGTCGGAAAGGATCACCTGATCTCCGGGATTGAGTCCGGCCAGAACCTCGACCGTGCTCACCGAAACCCGGCCGATCTTGACCTGCACTCGCACCGCTTCCCTCCCGTCAGGTGTCAGCTTGAACAGCCCGATTGTGCTGCCTTCCTGACCCTGCGTCGGACGCTCAACATATACTACGTTATTTAAGCGCTCAAGTTCGATCGTTCCATCAACGCTCAGGTCGGGAATCGCTCCTTTGGGAAGTTCTCCTTCGAGGGCAACATCCACGGTAACGTTGCCACCTATCACCGTGGGATCTTTGCGGATCACATGTCCGGAAATAAGACCGTTGCGTGTATCGATGGTGGCAATCTGACCGATTTGAACATCCTTGGCCTGTGTCTCCATGATATTGAGTTCGGCCTTTAGTCTGGTAGGATTGGCCACGCGCGCAAGTTCGGTTCCTACACCAACCTGTTTGCCCTCCTCTACCTTTACTTCCTGAAGCACCCCGGTAACGCCCGATCGCACTTTGAGCTGATCGAGCTGGCTGTGTTTCAGTTCATAGACCGCCTTCAGCTTGTCGATTTCCCGTTGCTTGATCGCAAGCTGAGCGGTGATTGACTCCTTATTCTTTTCCTTGAGTTTTTTCTGGAGTTCAATCTGGCTGAGGAGGTTCTCGGCCTGGATTTTTGCCTGGCGTACATCCAGGTCCGTGGTCAGACCGTAGATCGCCAGGTTCTCCTGGGCCTCATATTTCATTTTGGCTGTGCTGTAGTCAGACTCGAGCCGAGCAAGATTGGCTTCCGTATTCAGCTCATCGACTTCCAGTTTTACCTTGAAATCTGCATAGTTGCTTTCAGCAGATTTCCAATCCGATTGCGCCGTTAAAACATCCTGTTCAAGCTGCGGATTGCTGAGCTCCATCAGGACGGTGTCTGGTTTTACGAATGCCCCTGGTTGTACCAGTCTCCGCTCGACGCGGCCGGTGGTTTGTGCGGTAACCCAGCGAATTTCTTCCGGCACCAGTTTCCCCGGGCCCCGCACATTGCGCACCATCGGGCCACGCTTGACTACACCAACCCAGACGGTCGTTCGTTCGACGCTCGGCGGAGCGGGTTTCAGGTTCCGCAGGACCAGCGTAATTCCGGCGGCCGCTGCCAGAACAATGACCACATATATGGCGCGTAGTATTCGCCGCTTGCGAGCTTGAGATTTGCGCGGAATATCCATAATGCCTCCGCCTCTTGGATTGCAAATGCTGTGCCACTTAAGACAACCGCTCTAAAATCCATGTTTTATATGGGATCCGGTTATGAAGTCAAGGGCTGAATCCCCCGGCGTGGTCGATTATGGGACAGCATTTTCGCAAAAACGGACACTTCGGAAACCGTGCACCAAGTGTACCGATTCTCAAGGGCCGGTTCGCGGATCAAATAGGACCGCAAAAATATTCGGAAGAAGAGTTCTTTTCTTGTCGGATGTTTCGAAAACAGCCCCTGGCAGGACGGGCTGAAGCCCGTAAGCGCTAAGATATGCTCCCCACCGCAATTGGACTTTGACCTAGACCTCGACGTGGACGTCGACGTGGACTTGGACTGTCCTGCCCGACGTAGGATGCTCTCGAAAATGTGTCGAGCACAAGAACGTCCAGGTCCAGGTCCAAGTCCAAGTCTAAGTCCAGGTCCACGTGGGGGCAGTGTAAGTTAGCGCTTATGGGCTGAAGCCCGCCGCCACTGGATATGATATGACGGGTCGCGAAAAACTGCAGAATGATCTTGTGCCCAATGATTGCGGGCTTTAGCCCGCGCATTGGCAAACCCCAGGCATTTATTTTCATATGCGTGGGCGAACTACTGGTGCATGGGAAACTGTTTTGGAATTTGGGATGGATGGCAGAAGAGCGAGTGCGATGTCTCTGTCTGAACTTGTTTTGGTGCCGAAGGGGGGACTCGAACCCCCACGGGTTTCCCCACCACCCCCTCAAGATGGCGTGTCTGCCAGTTCCACCACTTCGGCACTGAAAATCAACTGCAACCAGGCGGCAGCCTTCGTTGGCAGAAGGCGAACCACTCAGGGTCGATTACTTCTTTACCGGAGCCGGGACTTGTTTGGTGGCAGCAGTCGGTGCCTGAGGTGCCTTGACCGGCGCCTCAGGAGTCTTCGCGGGCGCCTGTTTCTGCTTGGCCTCGATCTCTTCCTGCCTCTGCTTGATCTCTTCCGGAGTCAGGACCTTGGTATCACCTCTTTGTCTGGGCGCAGCCGGCACGTTGGTTACGGGAACCCCACCACCTTTGGTGCTATCCAGAATCGATTTGGCTGTGCTGCTGGCGCTCAGGCCGGAGAGAGCGATGCTGGTAAGCATGAAAACCACGGCCGCAATAGTGGTCGCCTTGGAAAGAAACGACGCCGGTCCCCGGCTGCCAAAGGCGGTCTGCGTGCCGCCGCCGCCGAAAGCTCCCGACAGATCCGCCCCTTTGCCTGACTGCAGGAGCACGACGAGAATGAGGATGAAGCATACCAGCACATGGATCGCTACAATTGCGTAATAAAGTAACATTCGGTGTAATTACCTGCCTTCCGCCGGTTAGCCTGATTCAGTAGTGGATGATGCGCAAGAAGCTTTTCGCGTCAAGGCAAGCTCCACCGACCAGCCCACCGTCAATGTCCGGCTGGCGCATCAAATCGGTGATATTCTCGGGTTTGATGCTGCCGCCATACAAAATGCGAACCTGCCTGGCCGTCTCGTCACCGCAATTCTTCGAAAGCCATCCCCGGATGCTGCGATGAACCTCCTGGGCGATTTCGGGCGACGCAGTACGACCCGTCCCGATTGCCCAGACCGGCTCGTAGGCGAGAATAATACGCAACAGGTCCTGGTGTGTCAAGCTATCGAGCCCGACTGCAAGTTGTTGATAGATTACTTCGTGATAGGTTCCGGCTTCCCGCTGAGCCAGTGTTTCACCGATGCAGACGATCGGAGTAAGAGATGATTTCATGATGGCACGCAACCGGCGGTTAACCGTTGGATCGGTTTCACCAAAAATCTGGCGGCGCTCTGAATGCCCGATGATGACCATGCCGCAACCCAGATCTTCCAGCATCGGTATGCTGATTTCTCCAGTAAACGCCCCTGCCGGCTCCCAGAAGACATTCTGAGCCGCCAAAATCAGCGGCGTGCCACGGATCACCTCGGCGACAGCGGCAAGTGCAGTAGCCGGAGGAGCCAGCACGATCTGGCAGTGCGTAACTGCAGCGGCTCCTTCCCGGATCGCACGGCTTAATTCGCGCGCTTCGGCCAGCGTTTTGTGCATTTTCCAGTTGCCCGCAATAACGGGGACTCTCATGGGAACTCCGGTTCAGTTGAGGAAATGCTGGGGAAGAAGAAGTCAGAAGTTAGAAGTCAGAAGTTAGAAGTTAGAAGTCAGAAGTTAGAAGTCAGAAGTTAGAAGTTAGAAGTTAGAAGTTAGAAGTTAGAAGTTAGAAGTTAGAAGTTAGAAGTTAGAAGTTAGAAGTTAGAAGTTAGAAGTCAGAAGGAAAGCAGTTGGGCTTTCTTCTGTCCTCTGTCTTCTGTCCTCTGTCTTCTGTCTTCTGTCTTCTATCTTCTGTCTTCTGTCTTCTGTCTTCCGTCTTCTGTCTTCTATCTTCTATCTTCTATCTTCTATCTTCTGTCTTCTGTCTTCTGTCTTCTATGTTCTGTCTTCTGTCTTCTGTCTTCTGTCTTCTATCTTCTGTCTTCTGTCTTCTGTCTTCTATCTTCTTTCTTCTATCTTCTTTCTTCTATCTTCTGTCTTCTATTTTCTGTCTTCTATCTTCAACTCAGTTAACTGCAATCAATCGATAATTCGAACTAGCTTCTATCCGTAAGGGCCGCAACTCCAGGCAGCACTTGGCCGGCGAGAAATTCGAGCGAGGCGCCGCCGCCCGTTGAGATGTGGGTGATGCGGTCTGCCACGCCGGCCTTGGCAACGGCCGCCGCCGAGTCGCCGCCGCCGATCACGGATACCGCCTTGGAATCGGCTGCTGCACGCGCGATCGCAATGGTCCCCGCAGCGAACGCATCCTTTTCAAACACCCCCATGGGGCCGTTCCAGACAATGGTCCCGGCAGATTGGATAAGCGCGGCATACAGCGCTACCGTCTCCGGTCCAATGTCCAGACCACATTCGCCATCGGGTATGTCGCCGGCCGGCACTCGATGCGCAGAGGCGGCATCCTCTATACCAGTGCTGGCGATGGCATCGACCGGGAGAACGATTTTCGAGCCTCCGCCCACGGAAGCACGGGCCAGCAGATTACGCGCCAGATCCAGTTTGTCTTCCTCGCACAGTGATTTGCCGATTCGTTTCCCCTGGCTTTTGAGGAAGGTAAACATCATGGCCCCTCCAACGAGCAGACAATCGATCTTGCCCAGCAGGTTTTCGATCACTTCAATCTTATCCGAGATTTTCGCACCACCCATGATCGCGACAAATGGGCGCACCGGGTGCTCCAGTGCGCCGCCGAGGTAGCGCAATTCTTTTTCCATCAGGAATCCGGCGGCTGCTTTCTGGACATAATGAGTGATGCCCTCGGTCGAGGCATGGGCGCGGTGGGCGCTGCCAAAAGCGTCGTTCACATAAAGCGGGGCCAACGCAGCGAGCTTTCTGGCGAAACCGGGATCGTTTGCTTCCTCCTCTTTGTGAAAACGAACGTTTTCCAACAGGATTACATCCCCCGGCCCTGCTCCCGCGATAACTCCTTCAGCCGCCGGGCCCACACAATCCGGCGCAAACTTGACCTCCCTGCCGAGCAATTCCGAAAGCCGCACCGCGACCGGGGCGAGGCTATATGCCGGATCAGGCCCGCCTTTGGGCCTTCCGAGGTGCGAAGCCAGGATCACAATCGCGCCCTGCTCCATCGCATATCGGATCGTCGGCAATGAGGCGCGTATGCGCAAGTCGTCACCGACCCGGGAGTTCTTAATCGGAACATTGAAATCGACGCGCACGAAGACACGTTTCCCCTTCAATTCCAAATCCGTGATCGCCAGTTTATTCATGGTGCATTTCCCCCCAGTTTGGAAAGTACTGAGTACTGAGTGCTGAGAAGGAGAGCGGTTTAGCACGCATTGCCGATCCCAATCTCGAAATCAATTCAGCAACGCTCAGCACTTAGTACTCAGTACTCAGGACTCAGTACTCAGGACTCAGCACTTTTACAGCCGTTTGCCGACGTAGCAGACCAGGTCGAACAGGCGCATCGAATAGCCCCACTCATTGTCGTACCAGGCAAGGGTCTTGATCAGGTTGCCGTTTACCTTGGTCTCCAGGCCATCAACAACTCCGGAGAAGGAGCAGTGCAGATAATCGGAAGAAACCAGAGGTTCCTCCGTATAGCCGAGAATCCCTTTCAGCGCGCCTTCGGAAGCGGTCTTGAAAGCGAGATTCACATCCTCCTTCGATGCCTTCGACCGGGCGATGACAACCAGATCGACCAGAGAAACATCCGGGGTCGGGACGCGAATGGCGAGGCCATCCAACCGGCCGGAGAGGCGGGGGAGGACCAGCCCTATCGCCTTGGCGGCGCCTGTCGAGCTGGGCACCATGTTGACGGCCGCGGCACGGGCGCGGCGCAGATCCTTGTGCGGCAGGTCGAGCAGGTTCTGATCATTCGTATAGCTGTGTATGGTCGTCATGAAACCTGATTCGATCCCGAATTGTTCATCCAGAACTTTGGCGACGGGAGCCAGGCAATTGGTGGTGCAGGAGGCATTGGAGATGATGTGATGTTTGACAGGATCATACGTGTCGATGTTGACTCCAATGCAAAAAGTTCCATCGGCATTCTTGCCGGGCGCTGAAATCAGGACCTTCTTAACCGTGCCTTTGATGTGGACTTTGGCTTTCTCAGCATCGGTAAACAGCCCGGTGGATTCGACCACGATTTGAGCGCCAAGATCGCTCCAGTTGAGTTTTGCGGGATCCTTTTCGCTGAACACCTTGATGGATTTGCCGTCAATGACGATATTTCCGTCCTTCACCGCGACAGAGCCATCAAATCGGCCCAGAACGCTGTCGTATTTGAGCAAATGCGCGAGCGTTTCAGGATTGGTAAGGTCGTTCACTCCCACGTATTCGACCTCGGGATTCTTGTATGAGCAACGGATCAGATTGCGGCCGATGCGGCCGAAACCGTTGATAGCGACTTTGATGGACATGATGACTCCTCCTGGATTATGAGTTTGCCAATAGGGCAAAGCCTCGAAATTGTAGCTGATCGCAACGCAGGCGACAATGTGCGCTAGGAAATCAGCGTCACACCCTGTCGGGCGATGCGGTAATCGATCACATGGACGTTATGTTCCCGGAGCTTGTTTTGAATCTCCTGCCGCCGCCCTTCCGCGACACTCAGCACGACGCAGCCGCCGCCGCCCGCGCCACAAACTTTGGCTGAGCGGGCGCCAAAAGAGATTGCCAATGAAACGATCTGGTCGATTTCCGGCGTAGTAATGCCCGCGCTCAGCACCCTGCGGTTAGCCCATTCCTCCGCCAGAGCATCGTCGATCTCGTCGAAGGAACCGCGGCGCAGGGCAGTCAAAGTCCGATTGGCCGCGGCAATAATGCCCTCAAACGCGCGGAAAATGTTCGGGTCCCCGTCAATATGGCGTTTCATCACATCCCAATTGTTGATGCCGGAATTGCGCAGCCGTCCCGAATAGACCAGAACCAGGCGCTGGGAGAGGCGATCGAGGTCGACGTCCAGCATCTCTCGCCGGACTCCGTTCGGAGAGAAGTGAATCGCCTGCAATCCTCCATATGCGGCCGGGTAATAGTCCTGTTCGCCCGTGGGAACCATGATCACCTGCGCTTCCACGTTGCGGGCAATCCTGATCAGATCTTCCTGCGTAAACTTCTTGCCGGTCAGCAGATTCAATGCGGAGCAGATGGCGATATTGAGAGCCGAGGATCCGGCCAGTCCAGATCCGGGCGGCGCGGTGCATTCGGTCACCATTTCGAGGCCGGCGCCGGGATTGAAAAAATGGATGAGTCGAGCGAGCAACTTGAGTGTGGGCGTCGTGCGCAACGGCACCATCCCATCGAATTCCGCCGACTCAGCGGTATCGATGGATCGCAACACAAACTTCCCATCGTTTCGGGGCATGACCCGGCAACGCGCGGGCAGGTCTATGGCAAAGTTCACGGTTACGGCACGCTCATGGAAGAGGTAGAGGGGCCAGATATCGATCGTGCCACCTGCAAGGTCAACCCGGGTGGGTGCTGAAGTTTCTATTAACATCGGTGTCGGCTCTAAAAGATATGGTTCATCATGATTTGCATGGAAGGGGTAGTTTACCACGGTCCGCCATCGTCACGCATCTACCATCAAAAACGGATCTGCGATTCAGACAGTGCGAAAAAACCTAGCCACGAATGGCGCGAATAGCACGAAAGGAGAAAGGGGCCACCAAGGGAGTGCGATTTTGCCTCCTCCCCATGGCGCAACGCTTCGCGCTGCCCGAGGCCGCCCATGGGGAGGAGGCAAAATCGTAACAGTTCAGCCCATGCTCTTTCAGCATGGCCTTGAGTTCCGGCCAGATCGGATTGTGGCGCCTGCGGTATTCCGCAGCCTGGCTTGGTAATACGCTCATGACGAAGCCTTTGCGGATCAAAATGCTCCTCCCGTTCATCGACTGCCTGGAATGGGCGGGGATATCTGCTTGGGAGAGAGTGGCAGGAGCACGCAGTGGCGTGCCCCTGCCGGTACAGCGAGTTGGCTAGAAGATGAACTTCAATCCCAGCTGGAATCGACGTGAATAGTTCCCCGCATTCTGAGCGACCGAGGAACCGAAACTGGCGTTGGCCGGATCCGTGTTCACGGTGCGAGATCCGTTGTTCAGCAACGCATGGTTGAAAGCGTTCAATGCCTCAAACTTGAATTGAATGCTCTTCCCTTCCGTGAGCCTGGTGTTCTTGATGAGCGAAAAGTCCCAGTTGTTCATGCTCTGGTAACGAACCCAGGAGAACCTGAGCGGCATCGTCCGCACGTGACTGCCGGGCTGCGCCGTGGAAGCAGTCACGAAATTGGAGGTATCGAACCAGCGGGTTACCGCGCGTTGGTCCGACGGAAGTGCGATGGATCTGATATCGCCGTTAAAGAAAAAGTCGGTGCCGAAATTGATGGGCAAACCGGTCTGATAAGTGTAAATCGGGGAAAGCTGCCAGCCGCCGATAATCCGCGACAGCACGGGATTGGATGTGATCTGGAAACGACGGCCCGGCCCCGTGGGCAGTTCCAAGAGCGCGCTGAGCGACAGTCGACTCGGCGTGTCCAAATCGGATATCATCTTAGTGGGTCTGGGATCGTCCTGGTTCAGAAGGTCAATGGCCTGCATATTCTTCGATCGCGTGTAGTTCATCACCACCGCGTATCCTTTGGAGAATCTTTTTTCGATCTTCAATTCTCCCCCATGGTACCAGGCATACCCATCGTTCGTGGTTGAGGTCACGCTGCCAAACAAGGGGAACCGGCGCATCAACAGCTGGCGCCCGATGGTTGTCCCGGTATACGTGCTGAGCGCGCCCGCCGGGAAAGCGAGTCCGTAAAATGGATTCGTGATGTTCGCCGTCAGATAGTTGATGGTGGTCGTGTCCCGGCTCGAGAGGGTGCTCAGATACTTCTGAGGCGTTACATTCAGGTTTCTCGTGATTTCGACGTGCGTGGTACGGTTGCCAATATAAACCATCTCAACCACGACGCCGCCGGGCAATTCACGCTGAATGCCGAACTGCCAGCGCTGAGAGTAGCTTATGTTGGGATTCTGGTTGAAGAAGGTGATATTCTGCCCAAGGAAGGTCTGGATGCCCAGGGATGAACCCACGGGATCGAGAATTCCGCTGGGGAAAGGATTGGACAGAGAGCCGGTAAACGTAATGTTGTCGGAAGTGGGGACGAAATTGGTATCGCGCTGAAATCCGCTTTGAATGACATCGCCGCGTCGCTCACCCAGGAATCCGAAAAAGATCCCATATCCTGTGCGTATCACGGTCTTCGGAGTCACCTGGTACGCGATTCCGAAACGCGGCATGAAATTTTTCTTCGGGGTGTTGTACACGCCTCTCGGCTGGCCGTTGACCGCCGCGAACATCAATCCGCCGTTTACATTGAACTGGCTCGCCGGAATTTCCGTCAACGGACTGAGTGCATATTTGGCGATCGCCTGCGCCCCAATCGGTTGGACGGCGTTGTAGTCGAAGCCGCTCACGCTGCGGTCGAATCGCTCCGTCAGCGCGCCCTCGACCTCCCAGCGTAATCCAACGTTCAAAGTGAGCTTCGGAAAAACTTT
>Ga0315284_10006948_pt1 | contig 16138 bp, 14 predicted proteins | sample YL17G09_16_MG_FD_203696 | JGI IMG/M metagenome (GOLD analysis project Ga0315284, IMG submission 203696) | Sediment microbial communities from Yellowstone Lake, YNP, Wyoming, USA - YL17G09_16 | ecosystem: Environmental > Aquatic > Freshwater > Lake > Sediment | place: USA: Wyoming | collected... | reverse complement strand
GAAGGACTGGCAGGGCGTTGGCGGTTCCATCAACGTCACGCGTTATGATGCCGGCGTGGTGTCGGGAACGTTTTCGGGCACCCTGGGCTGGTGGCCGCCCGAAGCCAACCCGCGCGAGGACCCGCCCAGCCAGACCGTGACTATCGGCGACGGCTACTTCAAATACTCAGGCAAGCGGATCCAGAGCAAGTAGACAGACCAGGGCCGGCCCGTGCCCGGGCACGGTGGCGAGCTGGCTCAGGAGAAGTCCTGGTGACAGGAAGTCCCGGTGCCATGGTTGGAGCTTCCATGCGCGGAGGATTCCAGGGGCACCGGCAGATTGGCGCGGGGCGGCGGTCAGCGGCTGCGGCGCTGGCGGGCCGGGCGGGACACTGTCTCATAACCGCCGGTTTCCCGATGAGCCACAATCAGGCCTAACGCCAGCGCGGTCAGCCGGTTAAACTCCTTCACGAGACGAGAATAAGACACTCAGGGGTCGCTCCCCAGGTAGCTTTCGAATAAGGTCTTGAACGAGGTCTGAATTGAGGTTTGAACCGAGGTTTGACGCGAGCTTTTCCGCGAGCTTTGAACCGAGCTCTGAAATGAGCTTTCAAATGAGCTTTCGAATAAGCTCTTGAATAAGCTTTCGAAGGAGCTTTCCGGCGAGCTCTGGAAGGAGCTTTGGCGCGAGCGATGAGTGGCACGTTGAGCGCCGCGTTGCCTGCCGTTTTCGGCGGCGGCGGGCACCGGCTCAGCGGCCGATGTCGAGTCGGGAGGCGAGGAACTCGGGCAGGCCGGCCGCGCGTCAGTTGCGTGGGGCGCTGGGGCGAGTATGATTTAGCTCGTGCCCGAGACCCCGGTTACACCTCAGATGCAGCGCGGGCCGCTGCCGCCCTTTCCGGGCCGTTCTCAACCACCCAGGCCCAAAGAGCCGCCAAGCTACGGCCGCTGGGCCGCGGTCGGTGTGATGCTCGCCTTCATAGCGGCATTGGTCCTGCTGGCCATATTCGTCCCCCGTGCTCACCGGGCGCGCGTGGCCAGGCTGAAAGCCCAAGCTCAAGCGCAAGCAGCGAGAGTCGTCTACGATACTTCCGCGTACGTGGTGAAGCAGAACGAAATCATGCCGACCATCCTGTCCCGCGCCGGGTTCTCGACAAAGGACATCGGACGCATCGTCCCGGCCCTGCGCACCGCGGGCTTCAACTTCCAGGCGATGCGGCCCGGTGACAGCCTGTTCGTACTCAGACGGGCACTGGGGACAGTCCCCTCGCAGTCCCCGCCGGTGCGCCTGGTCTACCAGCGGAACATCGAAGCCGTCTATCGCATCGACCTCGACTCGGCCGCGTGCCGCGTTTCGATGGTGCTCAAGAACATTCGCATGACAACCGCCTTTGTCAAAGGCACCATCACTGGTTCGCTGTATGAGACGATGATGGCGATGGGGGAGAAGCCCGAACTCATCGCCGACTACACCGACATCTTCGGCTGGGAGATCGACTTCTTCTCTGAGGTGCAGCCGAACGACAGCTTCGCGATTCTGTTCGAGCGGAAGTACTGCGACTCGACCTGCATCGGGTACGGCGCGGTTCTGGCCGCGACCTATTCCGGCCAGGTCGGCTCGTTCGCGGGCTATCGGTTCACCGACCCGGAGAGCACGGCCGACTACTACAACGCCGAGGGCCAGAACCTGCGCAAGACGTTCCAGAAGTCACCGCTCCGGTTCTCGCGCGTGTCGTCGTTCTTCGGCCGCCGGTTTCACCCTATCCGCCGCGTGGTACGCCAGCACTTCGGCATCGACTACGTGGCGCCCAAGGGCACGCCGGTCGAGGCGGTCGCTGATGGCCGCGTGATCTCCGCAGGCTGGACCGGCGGCTACGGCCGGCTGGTTGTGGTCGGTCATGCCGAGGGCTATCAGACCCGCTACGGCCACCTGAGCGGATTCGGCAAGGGAATCAGGAGCGGGGCACCGGTCCGGCAGGGACAGGTTGTCGGTTACGTCGGCTCGACCGGCGCGTCAACCGGCCCGCACCTGCACTATGAGGTGCGCAAGTACGGTGCGGCCACGAACCCGCTCCGGCTCAACCCGCCGCGCCGAAGCCCGGTCAGGCAGGCGTTCCTGCCGCGGTTCACGCAGGTGCGCGATTCTCTTAAGACGGTGATGGCGGGCCTCCAGCGTGGGCAGCCGCAATCACCACGCCCGGCACGCTAACCGCTCCGCCCTTCAGCAGTTCCTGCGCCGCCTGGTCTAGCGTCGCCCCGGTCGTCATTACGTCATCCACGAGCAGAACTTTCCTTCCCCGGACATCGGCATCGGGCCTGAGCCGGAATGCGCCGGCAAGGTTCTTCAGCCGGGCCTCGGGGCTGGTCTTCAAGGTCTGGGTTGCCGTGTTCTTGGTGCGCGCCAGGAACTCCGCCAGCGGTATGCGAGTGCTCATCGAGATTGCCGCGGCCAGCAGTAAAGACTGGTTGAACCCGCGCTCGCGCAGGCGCGCCGGGTGGAGTGGAATCGGGCAGACAGCGTCTGCGGTCGAGAGCACTTCGTCCTGCTGAACCAGCGCTGCCAGCGCTTGGCCGAGCAGCTCGCCCACCTTCGTCTTGCCCGAGTACTTGAAGGCGTGAATAAGCTTGTTGAAGGGCGGGACGTATAGCCCCAGTCCCCGCACCCGGCTCAGGCTGAACGGCACGGCGCACTGGCCGCAGCAGTTCGTCGCGGGCGCGCAGGGTCGGCCGCACTTGGAGCACACGGCCATCTCATGCGTGAACAGGTCGAGCCGGCAGGCCTCGCACACCAGCCCGGCTTCAATCTCCGAATCACAGCCGTAGCATATCGGCGGGAATACGAAGTCCGCGAGCGACTTGAGGAGGAAGCTGACGCTACTTGCGAACGCCGGCATCAGGCCGCGCCTGCTTGTACGGCCAGCGGAGGAACAGGATGAGCAAGGCGACCCCGACCGCGCTCAGTCCGAGCGCGACAATCTGGTTTCCCCAGAGATTCGCGCTGTTCTCGTAGTAGCGGACGAAGTCAATCCCGAACCGGAACAGCGAGTAGACAATCAGCAGGATTGCCGCCAGCACGCCCGGCCTCAGACGGCTCCGTTCGAGCCGGAGTGCGAGCAGGAACAGGATGAACCCGGCCGCGGACGAGTAGAGCTGGGTCGGGTGAATTGCCTTGTCCACGAAGGTCGCGCCCGCCGGCGAGTTGTGCGGGAAGACCATGCCGAAGATGCCGTGCGTCGGCGAGCCGAAGCAGCAGCCGTTCAGGAAGCAGCCGATGCGCGTGAAGCCTTCGCCGAGCATGATCGCTGGGGCAATCGCGTCCATCAGCTTGCGCACCGGCAGTCGGTTGATGCGCACGAACAGGAACCCGGCGATGATGCCGCCGAGGAACCCGCCGTAGAACATCAGCCCGGCGAGCCCGCCGCGCCAGAACGCGATGATGCCGACCAGGTCGTCCTTGAACTCGCCCCAGTGGAACGCCACGTAGAAAAGCCGGGAGCCGAGCACAACCGCGAGCAACACCCAGAGCGCGAGGTCGGTTATCTTCTTCGGGTCGACACCGAACTTCTTTGCCCGGTGCTCGACGATCGCGATGCCGCACAGAAACGAGATGAACAGCATCACGCCGTAGGAATAGATGTGCAGGTTGCCCATTCTCAGGACGGTCGGGAACATCGGTCTATCGTAGGGCGAAGCGGCTGAGAGTCAAGGAAGGCGGGCGGCCATGCCAGATCAGAAGCGCACGGACCCGAACGGCGCGGGCGTGAACGTCAGGACGATAATGAGGACCGTGACCGCAACCAGTCGCCAGTCCACCGAGCTAAGCGGGGTCAGGTCGTCCAGTGGCGGCGGGTGTTTGAGTCCCAGCAGGACTGCGACCATGGCCCAGAACGGCCAGCCCAGCCAGAAGAAACCCATGAGCGCCAGCGCCGCGATGACAATCCAGCTCAGTTTCGTCCAGCGCCGGCCGAACACCGCATACGCGACGTGCCCGCCGTCGAGCTGCCCGATTGGCAGCAGGTTCAGCGCGGTTACGAACAGCCCCAACCACCCGGCAAACGCGACCGGGTGCAGAAGCAGGTCTTTGCCCGGCCCGAGGTTAGGATGAAGTAGCTCGGAGATGAGCCAGAAGATGAGCGGGGACCCGAGCGGAATGCCTTTCGACGTGCTGACTTCCACCGGCTTGGACAGCAGCAACCCGATGAAGCAGACCGGCAGGGTAACCAGGAACCCGACCAGCGGCCCGGAGATTCCGACCCGCACTAGCGCGCTCTTGGTCGGGACCGGCGAGTTGATACGGATGAACGCGCCCATGGTTCCGGTCATCGGATGCGGGACCGGAAGGAAATACGGCAGCGTCGCGTCGACGCCCAGTCGGCGCGCGGTGAGGTAGTGCGCCAGTTCGTGGCTGCCGAGCACGAGGATGATGCTCAAGGAGAACGGCCAACCCAGCAGCAGTTCGAGCGGGTGGCGGAACGGATTGCCGCCGGTGTTCAGGGAACCGACGAGCAGCGTCGAGCCGATAGTCAGCACGAACAAGAGCGCGTTGATCCACAATCGCCGCTTGCGCTTCGGCGGTGCGTACCCGTAGGTTATCGCGTGGCCGTCCGGCGTGCGTTCGAAGTAGGCGATAACCCCGGCCGCTTTGAACACTTCTTTCAACGCGGCAACGTTCGTGGGCAACGGTTCGTTGATGCGGCCGATGATGCGGTTGCCCAAGATGCCGGTCACCTCCATGTGCGGGCTCAACCGCTCAATGGTGAAAGGCCGGCCTTCGGCAACGGCGTCTGTTTCGTTCAGCATGGTCATTAGACGACCAAATCAGGCCTCAAGACTCAGCGCGTGCCCCAATCGGCAATCGCCAATCGTCACTCGACAATTCCCTTAGCAGATTCTCGGCAACTGCTCGCCTTCGAGCATAATCAGCCGCCGGAGCGAACCGAGCCGGGTCTTGAGCCAGACGCCCTTCGGCTGTTTCACGACCTCACCGATGCTCGCAGCCTGCCTGCCCAACTGATGCCCGCGCATCCTCGCAAGCAGTCGAGGTCCAGCCCTTGGGTCGGCAACCATGACAACCTTGCCCTCATTCGCCATGTACAGCGGGTCCAGCCCGAGTAACTCGGCAACCCCGCGTACGTGGCTAGACACCGCCAGAGCCGCCTCGTCCACAACGAACCCCAGCCCGGTTGCTTCCGCGAACTCGTTGAGGGTCGTGGCCAGCCCGCCCCGGGTCGGGTCGCGCATCAAGTTCACGCCGGGCTGGGCCAGCAGCGGCAGGATAAGGTCATTGAGCGCCGCGCAATCGCTTTCTGCCTTGCCCTTGAACCGGTAGGCCCCGCGCGCGACCGCAATCGCGGCTTCGTGCTCGCCAATCGGACCGTTGATGAGAATCGCGTCACCCGGTTTCACCCGCTCCGGTCCCAGCTTGGCGCGCGGAACCAGCGTGCCAATGCCGGTGGTGTTGACGTACAACTCCTCATCCTCGTCCCGCTCAATGACCTTGGTGTCGCCGGTAACGACCTGGACGCCCGCCTTCCGGCACGCCGCCCCAATCGAGCGGCAGATGGCCTCAAGCTTCGTGACCTCCAGTCCTTCGCGGATGACGAACGCCAGCGAGATGAAGCGCGGCTCGGCGCCCATCACCGCCAGGTCATTGACCGTGCCGCAGACCGCCAGCTTGCCGATGTCCCCGCCCGGAAAGAACAAAGGCTGCACGACGTAGGAATCCGTTGTCATCACCAGCGACCCGGAAAACCGCCCCAGCATTGCGCCGTCCGCGAGCTTCCGCAGCACCGGGCCGGTGAAGTGCCTAAGGAACACCTTGCTGATGAGCCGGTGCATCTTCCTGCCGCCCGCGCCATGGCCCATCACGATGCGCTCATCCACGATGTCGCCCACAATGCCTGGCGGATGAATCTCCGGTTCCGGTAACTTAGTCCTTAGTCCTTTGTCCTTAGTCATTGCGTTCCTACGCCAGTTCATACTTGTAGTACGCTGCGCACGCGCCTTCGGTCGAGACCATGCACGGGCCGACCGGCGACTCGGGCGTGCATGTCTTGGCGAAAAGCTTGCACTCCGGGGGCACAATCACGCCCAGCATCACGTCGCCACAGCGGCAGGGCGATTGGCGAATGGCGAATGGCGAATGGCGAATGGCGATTCGGAATCTCTTCCGCGCGTCGAACCCGGCGAAGTCCTTTCGGAACGTGAGGCCGGAACCGGCAATCATGCCTATGCCGCGCCAGGTCGCGTCACATGGCACGAACACCGTGTCCATCACCTGCTGCGCCATCTCGTTGCCTTCGGGCCGGACGCTCCGCCTGTACTGAATCTCGACCTCGGGCCCGGTCTGCATCTGCTTCAGGAGCATGTGAATCCCTTGCAGGACGTCGAGCGCCTCGAACCCGACAACGCAGCTCGGCAGCCGGTACTTGTCGCGCAGGAACTCGTAGGGCCGGATGCCGATGATGGTCGAGACATGCCCGGGCAGGATGAACCCGTCCACGTTCACGCGGTCAGAGGAGGCGATGGCGTCCAGCGCCGCCGGTATGGTCTTGAACATCGGGAGGACCGTGAAGTTCCTGACCCCGGACTTCTGTGCCGCGAGCACCGTCGCCGCCACGGTCGGCGCAGTCGTCTCGAATCCCACTCCGAGGAACACGAACTGCCGCTCCGGCCCCGCCTCAGCCAGGCGCAGGGCGTCCAATGCCGAGTAGACGACCCGCACGTCCGCACCGCGCGCCTTCTCCTGCTCCAGCGACGTGCGCGCTCGCGCAGCGGTCGCGGAGCGACTACCCGGCACCCGCATCATGTCCCCGAAAGTGACAACCGTCACGTCCGGAAGACCGGCAACGCTGATTGCCGCGTCTATCTCCTCCTGCGTCGTGACGCAGACCGGGCACCCCGGCCCGGAAAGCAGCCTCAGCCGCGGGTCAACTGCCCGCCTGATGCCGAACCCGGAGATAGCCATCGTGTGGGTGCCGCAGACTTCCATCAGGTTGACTGTCTTCCGTGTTTGGCACAGCTCGGCCATAAGGCCATTCACCTTGCCGAGCAGCGCCCGCGCCAGCGGCGCTTCGTCAATGGTCTTGGATGTCTTCGGCGGCTTGCGCTTCACGGCCTGATTGTAGCACGTTGCATCCCGGTGACAAGAGCTGACAGCGCAGTCTGCGGGTGACCAACGACCGAGGTCCGCGAGCCAGCCCGGGTCCGGCAGCCCGCGCTTGACGCTGACAGGGAACGCGCATAGACTAGACGTGTGAGTCCACGTATACAGTTCGACCGAGAGCAGATTGCTCAGCTCTGCCGTAAGCATCGCGTCCGGAGCCTGGCCTTCTTCGGGTCGGTTCTCCGAGACGACTTCCGGCCGGACTCGGACGTTGACGTGCTGGTCGAGTTCGAACCCGACGCCAGCCCGAGCCTCTTCGACATGGCGGAGATGAGCGAGGAACTGAAGGAGATGGTGGGCCGCGACGTTGACCTCGTTGAGAAGGCCGGCCTGCGCAACCCGTTCCGGAGAAAAGCCATTCTGGATACTGCCGAGCTCGTGTATGCGTCCTGAGGACAAGGACGCGGCCCTGCTCTGGGATATGCGCGAGGCAGCGCACGCAATCAGCACTTTCATGCTGGGCGTGAGCTTCGTCAGGTTCGAGGACGACAAGATGGTGCGTTCTGCGGTGGAACGCCAATTCCTCATCCTCGGCGAGGCCGCGCGGCAGATTTCGCCTGAGTTCCGCGAACAGCACCCGGAGGTTCCGTGGCGTGGCGTCGTCGGGCTGCGGAACGTGCTGGCGCACGACTATGGTGAGGTGCTGGTGGAACGTCTGTGGCTGTACGCCACGGAGCGCGTCCCGGAACTCCTTACCCTGCTCGATTCGCTCGTTCCACCCGAGACAGTCTGAAGCCGGGCTCTGTCCCGAAAGCTGGGAACTGCCGCCCGCTAGCTGCGAGCCACTAGCTCGGGCTCGTTCAAGCCCAAGTGCCCGAGTTGCCGGATGCGGTTGGTGAACGCGGTGACGGCATCCGCGAACCGCTGGCCCTCGGAGGCCGACACCCAGTTGAGTTCCAGCCGTTCCGGTTCGATGCCGAGCCCGGCCAGCAGGTTCTTGAGCAGGAAGACCCGCTTCTCAGTCTTGTAGTTGCCGGAAACGTAATGGCAGTCACCGGGATGGCACCCGCCGATGAACACGCCGTCCGCGCCGTCCTTGAACGCCTTGAGGATGAACTGGGGGTCAATCCGGCCCGAGCACATGACGCGGATGATGCGCAGGTTGGCCGGGTACTTCATGCGCGAGGTCCCGGCCAGGTCCGCGCCCGCGTAGCAGCACCAGTTGCAGGCAAACCCGACGATGGTTGGACTGAAGCCCGCCATCTAAGCCTCCACCTTCTCTTTTGTCGGCTCCGCTCTCGACTCTCCACTCCCTACTCCCTTTCCGAGCAGGGCATCAAGCTGCGCGTCAATCTGGATGCTGGTGTAGTGCCTCAGTGTGATTGCCGCGGACGGGCAGGCTGACGGGCAGACCCCGCAGCCTTTGCACAGAATCTGGTTCACGGTCATGACGTGCTTCTGCGCGTCGTAGACCAGGGCCGAGTAAGGGCAGAGCGCCTCGCAGATGTGGCACGATGAGCAGGCGTCTTCCTTGATTTCGGCCACTATCGGGTCGACCTTGACCTTGCCCTTGTTCAGCAGGGCGATGGCCGACGATGCCGCGCCCTTGGCTTGCGCTACCGTGTCCGGGATGTCCTTGGGCCCCTGCGCGCACCCGGCCAGGTATACCCCGTCGATATTGGTGTCCACCGGCCGGAGCTTGGGGTGGGCCTCGAGGAAGAATCGGTCGGATGAAAGCGAAAGCTTGAGGGCCTGGCCCAGCTCCCGGTAGCCTTCGGTCGGAACCAGCCCGACCCCGAGCACGACCATGTCGGTCTCGTGCTCAACGACCTTGCCGAGCAAAGTGTCGTCCACTCGCACCACCAGCTTGCCCTTGCGCTTGAATATCTCGGACGGCTTGCCGCGCTTGAACATCACACCCTCTTCGCGCACCCGGTCGTAGAATTCCTCGAATCCCTTGCCGTACGCGCGGATGTCCATGTAGTAGCTCGTGACCTTGCAGTCGGGCATCTTGTCCTTGACCAGGTGCGCCTGCTTGATGATGAACATGCAGCAGACCCGCGAGCAGTACTCGTTGCCCACTGCCTTGTCGCGCGAGCCGACGCAGTGGATGAACACCACGTCCTTCGGCTCCTCGCCGTCGGTCATGCGGACGACGTGCCCGCCGGTCGGCCCGCCCGCCGAGCAGAGGCGCTCGAACTCGAACGAAGTCAGCACGTCCGGGTACTTGCCGTAGCCGAACTCCGGCGTGGTTGCGGCGTCGAACACGTCCATGCCGGTCGCCACCACAATCGCGCCGACGTCAATCTCGCGGTCGACGTCCTTCTGGTCAAAGTCGATGCAGTGCTTCTCGCACGCCTTCAGGCACTTGCCGCAGGCCAGCGGCAGGCTGCCGAGGCACTGTTTCTCATTGCGCACGAAGGCCGAAGGCACCGCCTGCGGAAACGCCTGGTAGATGGCCGAGCGCGTCGCCAGCCCGAGGTTGAACTCGTCGGGAAAGCGCTGCGGGCAGACCTTGGCGCAGTCGCCGCAGGCCGTGCACTGAGTCACGTCCACGTAACGCGCCTTCTGGTGCACGGTCACGGTGAAATTCCCCACGAACCCGCTGACCTTCTTGAGCGTGGTCATAGTGAGCAATTCGATATTGGGATGTCGGGACGCATCGACCATCTTCGGCGTCAGGATGCAGGCCGAGCAGTCAAGGGTCGGAAAGGTCTTGTCGAGCTGGGCCATGTGGCCGCCGATGGACGGCTCTTTCTCGACCAGAAAGACCTTGTGACCGGCCTCGGCGATATCGAGCGCGGCCTGGATGCCGGCAATCCCACCGCCGACCACCATCACCGCCTTGGTCACGTCAGCGTACCGGTCTTCGAGCGGTTCGAGCAGGGCCGCCCGCGCCACCGCGCTGTGCACCAGGTCCTTCGCCTTCTCGGTCGCCTCGGCCCGGTCAATGTGCACCCACGAACACTGCTCGCGGATGTTGCACATCTCGAACAGGTACGGGTTCATGCCTGCGCCGAAAACCGCGCCGCGGAAGGTCGGCTCGTGCATCCGGGGCGAGCAGGCGGCGACGACCACGCGGGTCAGACCCAGTTCCTTGATGTCCTTCCGAATCAGGTCCTGGCCCGGGTCCGAGCACATGTACAGATAGTCACGGCCGATTACAACGTTGGGCAGGGTCATCGCGTATTCGGCCACCGCCTTCACGTCCACCATCTGCGCGATATTCAGGCCGCAGTGGCAGACATAGACGCCGATCTTCGGAGCATTCTTCGCCGCCATCCTACTCTCCTCGCCCCTTCCGCTCCGCCCTTCTTACATCTGACATCTTACATCTGATCTCTGACTTCGTCTGGGTCTGTGGATGTCCTCTCCTGTCCGCATCCGCACTTCTGACTTCTAGCATCTGACATCCAGCTTCTTGCTTCGTCCTAGTCTTCACGACTGAAGCTCCTTGACCTTCTGGCGCAGTGCCGGCACGACCTTGTGCAGGTCGTCCACGATGCCGTAATGGGCAACCGCGAATATCGGCGCCTTCGGGTCCTTGTTCACAGCGATAATCGTATCCGCGGCCTTGATGCCGGCGATGTGCTGGAACGCGCCCGAAATACCGAGCGCGATGTACAGCTTCGGCTTGATGGTCTTGCCGGAGGAGCCGACCTGTACTTCTTTGGGCAGCCAGCCCGCGTCAACCACCGGCCGCGACGCGGCCAGCACCGCGCCGATGTCCTGCGCGAACTCCTTCACCAGCGCCATATTCTTCTCTTCCTTGATTCCACGGCCGATGCCGACGACGATGGTGGCCTTGGTGATGTCGATACCGGTGGTCGGCATTTCCTCAAGGCTCAGGAACTTCGTCTTGCCGCCCGATACGACGTCGCCCGCGTCCCAGCGCACGACCTCGCCGGACAGTGACACCGACTCCGGCCTGAAGTTCGACTGCCGAACCATGATGACCGCCGGTTCCGACCCGACCGCCCAATCCGCAACCAGCTTACCCGAGTACATGCCCCGGCTGACCGCGAACCCGCTGTCCGCCTTGGTGAACGCGACCGCGTCCGAGACCAGTCCCGCGTTCAAGGCAACCGCCAGGCTTGGCCCGAGGTCAGTGCCGAACGCCGAGTTCGCAATCAGCAACGCCGCCGGCTTGCGCTCAGCCACGAGCTTGACCAACGCCTTCTGATACGGCTCGTAGTTGAAATCCTTAAACGCCGGGCCCGCGGCATAGACGACACGGTCGGCCTGGGACGCGAGTCCCGGCAGCATCGCGTCGCACCCGTCTCCGAACAGCACCGCCTCGACCTTGCCGCCGGCAGGCGCGGCCAGCTTCCGGGCCGCGGTCAGCATCTCAAACGTCACGTCGCGGATAGCTCCCTGCCGATGCTCAACCAACACGAGAACGCTGCTCACGAGAGCCTCCGGCTGGACATTGGACTCTGGACTCTGGACACTGGACTCTCCCGGAAGCCGAGTCCGCACTTCTGCATTCTAGCTTCTAGCTTCTGACTTCTGACTTCGTCCGCCCTCATACCGCTCCGGGTTCTAGGGTTCAGGGGTTGGCCGCAGCGGCCCCTGTCGGACAGTGCAGGGGTTCGGGTTTCGGCTCCGGACTTCTGACATCTAACATCTGACATCTTACATCTTACATCGCCCGACAATCTACAATCTGCAATCTGCAATCTGCAATTCCTCACACTGCCCCCTTTTCCTTCAGCAGTGTGGCCAGCTTGGTCGCCTTCTCATCCACCGTCCCTTCGAACATCTGGGCCGCAGACACAACCTGCGGCACATACACCTTCAGGAGTTGGGTGAGCGACTCCGGCTTGTCCGGCGCCGCCTGCTCAATCAGCTTGGCCCCGGCGCGCTTGATGCCCATGATTGAGGCGTAGCGCGGCGTGTTCCCGCCGGTCTGAATCGTAACCACGCACGGCAAGGCCAGTTCCTTGACTTCAAGGAACCCGCCCTCAAGCTCGCGCTTCACCACCACCTTGCCGGTCTGAATATCGAGCTTCGTCACATAGGCCGCGTGGGGGAGACCCAGCAACTCGGCCAGGGCCGGTCCGACCTGCGAATTGCCGTCGTCCGACGCGATTGCGCCGCAGAGCACGAGGTCGAAGCTCTTGCCCTTGAACCACGCCGCGAGCACCCGCGCCAGCCCGACCCCGTCGCATTCTCCGAGCCCGGCGCTGTCAATCCGCGCCGCCGCGGTCGCACCCTTGGCCATGCCCATGCGCAGCACTTCTTCGGCGGGCTGGGGCCCGACCGAGACCAGGGTCACGTTGGCGTTGTGCTTCTCCTTGGCCAGAAGCGCCTCTTCGAGCGCGTAATTGTCCGCCTCATTGATGGTGAACGCCAGCTTATCCCGGACAATGTCCTTGCCGGTCGCGTCCACCTTCACGTCGGCCTCAGCGGTATCCGGAACCCGCTTCAGGCAAACTGCAATCTCCACGCTAGCCTCCAATCTCCTGACAAACCGCGACCGGAAGCCCCGGCCGCATCCGGCAGCCCGAAGCCTCGCGCCGCGAGTAGATAGTCTTCATTAGTTAGATGCGGACTGACAAGATACCGCAAAACTCCTGCCCGTCAAGCAAAGGTCGGACGTCCAAGAACCGAGGCAGGAACTTCACCACCAAGACACAAAGACACCAATGCTCGGGCAGTCGGAACTCACCAATCGTCAATCGACGCGAAGCGTCGCCCTGAGTCCGACCGAAGGGCCTCTCAGAGATAACCGCCAAGAACGCCAAGGGCCGAACAGGACATCCACAGATTGCGCAGACGACACGCAGTGTCGCCCCGACGCCGAGGAGGGGTCTCGCCCGGCAACTGGAGACTCGCGCCGGAGGCGCGGCGGTTCATTATAATGAACCGCGTGACATGGCCAACCAGAGAGAGTTTCAGACGAGAGAGAATCACTGTGAGAGTTCGAGGTCACTGACGGAAGAAGGTGGAACGCGGCGGCTGGGACAGGGCTTCGGTGCGCGGAACCTGCGAACCGGCGCTGAGCTGCCCTGAATCGGACGAGAGGGTCTCTCCCCCGCGCTGGCAACTCGCGGCCCGGGGCCGCGCTCTCCGGTCCCGAGAACCCGCGGTTCACTATGATGAACCGCGTGGGATGAATGACTTGGTTGGGGGCTGAGGGGAATGGGACAGTGAGACTACTGGGGCGGGGAACGGGGTACAGGCGGCAGAACGGTGGCGGGAGTTGCGAACCGGACACTGGGAACCTGCGGCCGTTGGCCGCGTCAATCTGCAATCTTGAATCTAGAATCTAGAATGTGATGGCGCCGCGCCCGCCCTGTATGCTGTCTACTGTATGCTGACTACTGTCCGCTGCGCCCGGCTCTCGCCGGACTATCCCCATCAGGAATCTGGAGTGTTCCGTTACCGCGTCAATCTACAATCTTCAATCTGGAATCAAGAATGGGCATTGGTGGCTGATTTCAGGAGCCAAGCGGGCGTTCTGCGCGGCCTACGTCGCCGCGAGCCAGAAGTCCTTTGTCATGTCCCCCGAACTTACGAACTCACACACCAGTTATGTAGCTTGTGAATCAGGGATTCCCCGACAAGATCCAAGAGCCGGACTTCCCGGTCGCTATGTGGACGAGCAGCTTTCTGTTCTTTATCCCGAACCGCTCGGCCAGCGCTCTGGTGCATCCGAAGGGAACCCGCTCGAACGTCTGACCGCACCGATGCGCTTTCATCTTTGGCAGTTTCGCGTAGGCGCGCCGAATCGCCCGCACCTTGACCGGGGTCAGCCTGCGAAGCTCGTCTGACACATTGACCCGAGACCCGGCTCGGAAAGCTTGCCACGTTCTCTCGCGTCCCGTCGCCAGTACCAAGTGTCGCGGGTTGCAGCACGGACGACCGGCGAGCTTGTGGACGACGAGCATTCCCTTGGGGATTGGCCCATGTTCGCGTTCGTATATCCGCCTGTGGACGTATCGGCGGCCAGGACCGAAAACCCCGTAGCCGTTGGCCTTGTAGCCCAACCAGGGCCAGCACTCGTCGTCACCACGCGTGTCAACCAATGCGACGAGCTTGTCGACGCCCAAGCGCATTGCTGCGTAGAACGCACGTTCGACCTTGCCGTCGTAGCCGGACACACGTCCCTGCCTGGTGTTGATCGGCTTGTGGGGCAGATGAACCCTCAGTTGACGGATGCGTTCGCGCGACACGCCGACCATCCGGGCAAGGCTTGCCTCGGTGTAGCGGGATGCCTTCTCGCCCAACGCGAGTATCCGGTCGAGCGCCAATGGCGCTTGTCTACTCATACTTCGGGGAAAGGGGGACATGCCCCGTGTCTCGAGCTTCCGTCAATGACGAAGAAGACTCAGTTTCCAGCATCGTTGGATTCTAAGACTCGCGGGCGGGGTTGTCAAACCGATGGCTTCACTCCAAATGACCACAGGCGAAAGCCTTCGTCATTAGTCCTTTGGACTTAGGACTTGCGCCCTCGCCATGGGGCTTGGGTGAACCGGAAGCCGGACAGGACAATCTTGCCTGCGGGCCTGCCTACGTCACGCGCGGTTCATTATAGTGAACCGCGTGACATGGACCTGAAGGGAGAAGGACTGAGGCATACAGACCAGAACGTCGGACTCATGAACAAAGGACCGCAGACTGGAAACCGGTCACTGGCAACTGGAAACTCTCGGCGCGTCCTACGCGCCGAGGTACGCTTTCTTGATTCTGGGGTCTTCGGACAGGGTCCGGCTCTCGCCGGACGGGACAATCTGGCCTGTTGCCACTGAGGCCGCCTGCAGACCCCGCGGTTCATCATAATGAACCGCGTGACATGGGCCTGAAGGGAGAAGGACTGAGGCATACAGACCAGAACGTCGGACTCATGAACAAAGGACCGCAGACTGGAAACTGGCAACTGGACACTGGAAACTCTCGGCGCGATAGCGCCGAGGTGGGTCTTCGGACAGCGCCCGGCGCCCATGGAACGTGGCTGGCTGCTCCGCAGCGCCGCCGATGGCGCGCGGTTCATTATAATGAACCGCGTGACGTGGCAGTTGAGGGTGGGAAAGTGAATGACGGTAGGGGATTGGGTGACTTCGCTGCGATGGGCGGATTTCGGCGCTGGGAACTGCAAACTGGTACCTGGTCACTCGCGGCCTATGGTCGCGCTGTGGCTGACCTCAAGGGCCGTCCGCGCGCGCGCCCAACCCGTCTACAGGCTACGGTCTTCGGCTACTGGAAACTGGACACTGGTCACTGGAAATTCGCGCCACGGGCGCGGCTGGTGCGCGCGAGATTGGGAGGTGCCCCGACTTCTGACTCGCGCGTCAGGAAGCCTTCTTCGAGTCCCCGGAATTGCCCTTGAAGCTATTCACGCGCTCCTTTGCCCAGAATAGCTTGGCTAGTCGGCTTCGTACTTTGCCGGCCGTCAAAATGCAGTTCCAGATGTACATCTTTCCGATGTTTATGGCGACGATGGCTGCCGCGTACACAAGCTCGTTGGAGGGCTGCGCGGTCGCGTACCATCCACTGAGAACCCTACCAGTGCGGCCAGCCCAGAGACCCGCACCGACAAAGAGTACACCGGCTAGGAAGAGAGTCATGAGCGTCCACCAGGCACCGAACTCCCGCCCTAGGAAGTCTCTCAGCTTCTTGAGTTGTTCCTCCCCGAGGTCCGCTTCCACGCTTCTATCTTTGGCTATCTGAGAGGCCAGCCGGTAGCATGCGAGATTGTTGAGTATGACGAGCATCGTGGTCGGAAACACAAGCAAACCCCAATATGGGTAGAGGTATACGGTGCCCACTCTGGCAAATATCAGAAGCAGAAGTGGGGCTCCGAAGGCCGTCGAGCGAATCAGCCAATTGGACCAACGTGATATACCACGAGTCGTCAGGTGGCCGAATATGTTGTCGTAGTACTTGCCCACTACGAGCATTGTCGTAAATGCGACGAAGAACGCAGCCAGAACCGTACCATAGCCGTCTGAAAACGCCGGAACCGGCGGGCGAATCAGCCACAGGACCGCTAGGACGAGAGAAATAGACGTCGCGAGGGCGTTGACCCCCCTCCATGCGGTAAGGTAGTCG
>Ga0315284_10006947_pt1 | contig 16139 bp, 24 predicted proteins | sample YL17G09_16_MG_FD_203696 | JGI IMG/M metagenome (GOLD analysis project Ga0315284, IMG submission 203696) | Sediment microbial communities from Yellowstone Lake, YNP, Wyoming, USA - YL17G09_16 | ecosystem: Environmental > Aquatic > Freshwater > Lake > Sediment | place: USA: Wyoming | collected... | reverse complement strand
GCAATTTGGGTTAGGGCAAGAAATTGCTCCTAAGCCTTGATAAGCATTTCTTTTGCAGGCTGGACAAATTGCGTTAAACCCTTCTTTAGAGAATTCATCTTTTTGCTCTTCTTGGAAGAAGCAACAATTTTGGTTAGAACAGATGTAAGAAGTAAGGGATTCGAAAGCAGGAGAAGAACAGGCCTTACAATCTGTGTTATATTTATTCGATCTTTTCGCCTCGAAATAAGTTTTGAGAGAATAGACCATTTGTGCTCCTGTATGTTATGGGAGAGTAGTAGCTTCATCATCAATAACCTTTCCATTAGGATCAATGATGGTATAGAAAATTTTACCATCAAGGTCCGTCTTTATAAGTGCAGTAAACTTATCTGGGTGAATAAGGATGTCACCGATTTGTTTCCATTCTTTATTGCCATGAGGTGTAACAGCCTTAACTGATTGGGAATAGAAGACATTTCTTTTGGTTTTTGGATAGTCTTTAGTTGGTTCATCATCTTCTAATTTAGCTCGTATGGAAATTAGACTTGCATTTAATTTAAACTTATTTTGTAGAAACTCATTAGTTTTTCTATCCACGATTTTTCTTTCAGTGTCTTCTTCAAACATAGAAAGATCCAATGGTTTTGTAGATTTAACAGGTGTTTCAACCTCCACATTGCTGACTTGATCTTGTGGAGTTCCATCGAGATAAGAAGCTAATATATTAGCACATTCTTCACCCTTCTCAAATGGTGGGGCGTAATTTTCCAGTGCCCCATCATAGAATAGAGCAATTAGATAAGTGAGTGCTGGATCATCATAATTAGCGCCATGATCAATAAGAGATTGCATTTTTTCTGGATTACCTTCCAGGAATGCTTGCATTAGTGGGGTAGTCTTAAAGCCATCATAAAAGAAAGTTCCAGATTCATCTTTTTCAATAGAAGGAACTTCTAGGTCTTCTAATTCCGCTTTTAACAAATGCTTTAGATTAGCTTCAACTGTTTCCAATGGGGAAACGACTAATTGTCTAGCTTCGCCTTCTGGTATATTATGGGTAGTTCCATCAGGGTATGTCATTCTATAACCGACGAGAGAGTTCTCTGTATAGATGGGTTTGAGGTAAACAACATCAGTAGAGTCATCCCATTCTTTAATATTATAATAGCCTTCGGAGAAGGTAAGAGCGCCATGTTTGTTATCTCTTATAGGCGCTAGAATTTGATCAACGAGACTTTTAACATCTGTTGATTCTTCTTCCATAATATCATCATCTGGTAATTTAATAAATTTATCTGCGCGTTTAGAAATAGGATGTTTTACTGAGGTAAAAGTATCAAGGTGTTCATGATTTTTTTTCAAAGATTTCTTAGACTTAGCAAACTCTTTATTAGCCTCTTTGTCATAATTATCACAGCGCGAGTTTGTGCATACAAGGGAGCCATTATGGGTAAAGGCAACATAGCTGCATTCGGGGCATTTCTTTGAGTGTTTTTCTTTAGCGCGCTTAGAGAGTTGGCTTATTTTTTTTTTTGGAACGAAGGTTGACGTATTAGTAGCGAAATAGTTATAAAGCTTTTCCAAGGCAGCATCTAGTTTATCCAAGTCTGTCTTTAAAGAATCTTGTTCTTCTTTAATTTCATTAATTCTTTTAAAATCACCTTTAGATGCAGCATGAAAGAAATCATCTGTTTTCATTTTAAGCTCGCCGAGCCTATTATTGCGAACGGCTTCTAGTACAAGCATTTTTTCCTTATATGGGCTTGTATCATTAAGAACTTGTTCAATAATTTCTTCTATTGACATGCCTTGTGGGATATCAACCTCTGCGGATTGGGGCTCAAAAGATTCCTTTTCCTGTTGGATAATAGATTTCTCAGAAACATCTTTTGGTTGGATTTTATCTTGAAGCTCGGGCTTATTTTCTGAAACCCACTCTTTTAGTTGGTCTTGAAGAGATAATTCCTCATCTTTTGAATTTTGTTCAAGTTCTGCAACCTTAATAAACATATTTTCAATTAGTTCATCAATATTTGTTTTCATTGTTCCCTCACTAAAGATAAAACCTTACAGAAATATAAATTAAAATTAATAGATTAATAGCATCAAAATTAGATATAATGTTTCTTGTTGCAATAAGGACAAATAGAACTATATGTTTCACCAAGATATGGCATAGAGACATAAAAACAATGATCGCAAGAGTAACAGAAAATAGAAGACATAATAAACCCATCTTTTTCTTTCAATTTTCTTTTACTAGCTGGCAATGGTTTTATGAAATGGAAAAACTTATAAACTTTAAATGCTAACCCAAAAAGAATAAATATTGGCAGCAGGAAAGTACTTAATATTAAAAGCAAAATCGCAAAAGCGAATATAATGGAATAAAAAATAGCATTTAACATATTAGAGACCAAATGAATTATTATATTTCTCTAACTCAATCAGCAGGTCCGCCATTTTTCTTTCAAGAAGGTTTAGCTTCTTTTGTTTGTTATATCTATACTTTACTAACTGCGCCCAAAGGACAATTAGATTGATTTTTAAACCAATCATGGCTGCAATAATCAATGGGACATACCCAAAAGACATAAATATTAGTGTTGGCCAAATAATCAATGTTATCAACAACTTAACAACATCTGACGTTCTTATTGTTAGCATGGTGTCTCCAAATTATTTAATGATTTCATGGTTTTAAATATAATAACAAATTAATCAACAATTACAGTTGCTTATGTACCTACTCATTTCATGAGCGTGATTTAAAATGTCTACACAGTGTTGTCTAGCTATCTCATACAAGTCACAATTGGTGGTCCATATAGGATCTTCTTTCCAAAACTCCCAAAAGGAAGATGCAGCGCTAAGTTCCTCTGATGCTTCTCTTGTAAGATAAAAAGTATTGCATGTTAACATAAACTCATAATTTGATAATAATACTGCGGCCATTATTTTCACATCCATGTCAGAATATGAAGGGCTAAGAATGATAACATTAGGATATGGTAATATGTATTTCCTAAACCAAGAAGTTAAACTCATAAATTTTTTCCGCGAAGGAGACCCATGGCTTTAACCATGGGAGGAATTCGCGTCCTCCATCTTAAATTAGTTAAAATTTTACAATCTTCTTTCTTAGCATCTTGTGTTAATCGTTTTCCACTTTTTATATCATGTAAAGAAATTTTTCCATCTGATGTTCCTCCAACATATGTTAAACCTAATTTTTTATGTTTAACTAAAGTACCTCTGTTTAAACCTAAAGATCTTGTTGTACCATATTGTTTTCTAATCCCATCTTTTTTAGGATTAGAAACATGAATTTGTCTTCTACTCCATTTGAAAAATTCACATTTAAGAATTCCAAAGAATGGTTTGATGTTTCCCAACGCTAACTCACAAAGGCAATGTGAATCAACATTATGGGCATCCCAGGTATCTCTTATCTTTTGAGAAGTCTTTTTAAAACCTCTATGAATTCTTTGTGATTGGGTTTCAAATCCCTGAAACTTATAGAAATTATAACCTCGGGTTATAACTTCTTTTTCAAACCAAGCTTTGCCTACCTCCAATGGACTGAAGTTCTTGTTCCATTTTCTACAATGTTTTTTAGATTCAGCTTTAATATCCTCTATTGAAACAACAGTTATGGGAATAAGCTTTTCCCAAAAATCTATAACTCTAAGATGTGCTCCCCATCTTGCTTTCGTTGAAGGTGGAATTCCACCTATCTTTCTGTTACTTCTGCATTTCCTATAAGGAGTTTTTCTAGAACGTCTGCTTCTCCTAAGAATCTTTCTAAATTCGACTTTTTTCTTTACTTCGCTTGGAGCATCAAAAAGCTGATTGCAGATAACTCTTTTCTCTGTTGTAGTAGTGATTCCAGTTCTTTTTGAACCTGGATCTATTCCTATTACAACCTCCTGGTAATTTCTTGCTGAGGGTTCTCTTTGTAAAATAATACAGAAGATACCATTCTTCCAATAAGGCTTTGCGTCTCCCTTCTCCATAAATTTCCTAGCTCGTTTTTCTGTACAAGGCATTAAAGGCATTTTGTTTGAATCTAATACTGGGACCATTTGAGTATAACCTCCTTGTAAACTACAGCTTCGATACTGGGAGAGATAGTGCATCAAGACTAGCTGAACATCCTGAAGATATCCTATTACCTACCACGGTCATCTCCCCAGTTGCCTTCAAACGGGTATTGTTCCCCTTGGCTAATCTAGTCTCTTCTTACCCCTGTGAGTTAGTTCTGGTGAATGATTTTCCTCACAAGCCCAAGGCTTTAGCCTTGGGTTATTGACGCTGGCTCCTTTGAATATTTCACCTTTTGGATTTGCTTTGGAGACATTTTTGTTCCACGAGCATTTAATCCCATAAAATCTAAATCTGCTAGTTTAAACTTACCTTCAGCAATTCTTTGCCCGCGCTTTGGCATATATTCCAATATAACCATTCCATTCTGTTCGCAATTCCAAATATAATCAAATTTACAATCTTCAGGAATGAAACTATATTCTCTATCTCTTACAAACTTTTGTATATGTACTTTTTTACCAAAAGCTATTTTGTCTTTGTTATGATATACTAAGGTAAACTTATGACCATTGTCTTGGTCGAATAATCCTAGAAAAACAATTTTATCCTGAATAAGGAATTTTTCTTCAGGACCTATAACTCTAAACTTACCATCTTTTGTAACAATTAAAATTCTATCATATTCACTAACCATCATCTGATATGATTCTGTTTTTATTGCGCTTCCAAAGAAGCCGCTGTCTACATCATAACTTAGCTTTATATTTTTTTGAACAACATCCTTTGAGTTAATTGTTTCAATTGCCTCAATACTAGTCTTTCTTGGGTACAACTTACCATATTTCTTTAATAGATATTTTAAATAGTCTATGGCTGTAATTTTAATATGACTTAATTTGTCTTCTATTTCTTTAACTGCCTTTTCCAATTCTTTTAAGGCAGCATCAATTTTACTGCTATCAAACTTTGAAATTCTACGAATAGGGATTTCTAATAGTTTTTTTATATCTTCATCAATTACTTCTATGGACTCTTGCGAGAAAGCTTCTTTAATTTCTATCTTTGCTTTTTCTTCTGAAGAGGCTTTCTCTAATAGCTTATATATTTTCTTTTCAATAAACAATCTTTCTATTGACACCCAGCGTTTTCTACTATTCAATTCAGATAAGTCCAGTGCCAATTCTTCATATATTATATTGCAAAGGTTTGTTGTTAAGTATCGTAACGTATCGGAAACTTTAATTATTATTGGGTGCTGTTCTTTAATTACAACTATATTTGAATGAATAGCTATCTCGCAATCAGTATTCGCATAAAGTTGTGGTATTACCTCTTCTGAATATACACCACGTGGTAAAGATAATTCTATTTCAACATGATCGGTTGTAAAGTCATTTATATTAGAAATCTTTACCGTTCCTTTTTTTATTGCCGCCTCAATAGAACCAATAATTGATTCAGTTGTCATACCAAAAGGTATTTCTTCTATAACAATAGTCTTTTCATTTAGTTGCTTTATTTTTGATCTTACTTTAACTTTACCATTTCCATCATCATATTCTGATACATCCATTATCCCGCCGGAATGGAAATCTGGATAAAGAGTAAACTCTTTGCCTTCTAGAATATTAATCTGTGCCTGTAAAAGCTCATTGAAATTGTGTGGTAGTATCTTTGTTGACATGCCAACAGCAATACCCTCAACGCCCAATAATAAAGCCATAGGCAATTTGGTTTGTAATGCTACTGGTTCTTGGTTTCTTCCATCATAACTTAATTTGAATTCTGTTAGCGCAGCTTTAGCAAACAAAGTTTCTTTAGCTAACTCTGTAAGTCTACACTCAATGTATCTTGGGGCAGCTGCTGAGTGACCAGTTGTTAAATTTCCAAAGTTTCCCTGCTTATCTATAAACAGTTCTTTGTTGGCAATAACCACCAAGGCATCACCAATTGAAGCGTCACCATGTGGGTGAAGCTTCATTGTTTCACCAATAGTATTTGCCACCTTGTGGTATTTGCCATCTTCCATTTTCCACATGGTATATAATATTCTACGCTGTACAGGCTTTAAACCATCTCGAATATCTGGTATTGCTCTATCAATAATGACATAGCTAGCATACTCCAGAAAGTTCTGCTCCATAATTTTTTCGAGCGATTTAACTTGTTCTTTCAAAAACACCTCTAATCCAACATTACGCAATCAGATGAAATTTCGTATTCTTCACCCAAATCGTCTTTGTAAAGCAGTATTACATCCAAATTCGTAGTTCCAATAAAAGTTGTTGTGCGCGTTAATTTAATAACCAACCGCTTTCTAATTTTGTCTACAAAAGCTTTATCTTCAGCAGCAAACTCATATTTGTCACCAAGAGGACAATGTTCCCTATCACACATGGTTTCTCCTATAGCCAATGCCAAGAATTTGAATATGGGTTATATATCATTCCATTATGATCGGTTTCTTTTGGCATTAATTTAAATCTATCTATAATTTTATTACTTTGTGCAAAAGAGTTAAACTCTTGGTATTTAAAATAATAAACTGATTTTAAATGATCGGAAACAGTCAACCCACTAGATAAGATATTATGTACTTCTATTACATTTTTATATGGGATTGTTTCTTCATTTCCTAATAAATCCTCTAAATATTTGTAATTAAAAGCCAAGCCACCAAAAGGAGATTCTCCACCAACATAAACAAAGAAGTCTTCATCTCCAAAATACAAAATACCATATGTGCTTACTGCAATATGTTCGTCATTGTAAAATTCTAATAAGATTTGGTCCCCAGCATAATTTAATAATTTTTCTTTCACAGGAAACTCCAACGATCTGAATAAGAGTTGTAAACCATTCCAGAATGATCTTGTGGCGCAACATATAAGTTTGAATATACCAATCCATTATGTTTAAATTCTGAATATATATTTTGTAACTTATTTATATTTTCAAAATCTTGCCCAAATGAATTTTTAAGATGTTCTTCTACCAATACCCCATGGCAATTCTGATAAGAAACACAAACAATCTTATCATAGGGTATTTCATGATCTTCTTGCATTAATTCAATAAAACTATAGTGGTTATCATAAAACCCACAAAATGGTTTTTCATAACCATTATATAAGATTATGCCCGTATCACTAAAAAAAGGTAATCCATATCTTAACTGTTCATGTGTACCATGATTGATATTAATCATAATAATTTTATTTTTATAAATTTCTATTTCAGATCTTTCCATCATTATCCTCTTTAAAGAAAGCTCCATGTGTCAGTATATGGATTATAAACCATTCCATGGTGGTCATCCAGTTGTTCCAGTGGCTTTAATAGTGAAAAAACTGTTGAATCAACATTATTATTATAAATCATGTTTTTAACATTAATATATTTACTGCGCCACATTTTTTGTAAATAACTATCCACTTGATCACCATTATCAAGCACATCGCCAACATGAGTTACATTTTCATATGGTATTACATCGTTTTTTTCTTCTAAACTCTTTAGTGTATCATGGCATCTATTAAATCCTTCAAAACAATTTATCTGGCCACCGTTATAAACAGTAAAGCCATCGTCTGAAAATAAAATAACACCCATTGCTGATCCATTATTAAATCTGTCCGCATATTTTAAATGAACTATTTTTTGCGAATACTTTAAAAGAAAATTTTTATAAGACGACATTATGCCTCCAAAAACAGCCATTGAAACTGGCATCGCTTACAGCGGGTTACAGTTTCCAATGAAGAACAATCTCCTAAAATAGAAGTTTCTTTGCATTCGGGGCAAACTAATTTGAAAACAACAGGTTGATTTTTTAGTAGTTTAAAATGCGTCGTTAAAGCTTCCTTAATAGGAGTATTGTATTTGATTGTAATTGACTCATTAATCTCTATAAGTTCAGCATTAAACGTAAACTTAACGTTAATTTTCTTAGGGTCATCTTTATCTTGTTCAACATCTATATTGCTTGTTGGTGGAATAATAGATGTCATATTGTTGAGTAATTGATCTTGTAATTTTCTCAACCCAAGTTCAACACCAGCAAGCTCGCCAATATATCCACTAAAGGCTTTTTTTAAATTATCAACAATTGTATCTTCAAGTTTTTTTGTTTTCTTATGTTTTTTCATTTATTACCTTTCTTTAGGATAATGTAACTAGGATTTTCAATTTAGCAAGTGTTAAAAAACAATCTTCCAAATATCTTCTATATCTGCATATGTTAACATTTCTTGCCTATCTATAATGCCAAAAATTGGATCTAAAAATTGTTTTCTTTTAGAATCCCAAACAACAAAGTGCCCTCCAAGATCATCTTTCTTCCAATTAACTGTTACCAAGGCGATACCATTTTTTGGAAGACTTTTTATTTCTATAGCATCAAACCCAACATCATCTAACTTCTCTAAGAGTTGTTCAGGGAACAAACCTCGATTTATGGTTTTAGGAAATAATACCCTAGCATCTTCATATAAAAATCCCGCAATCATGGCGAAGCAAGCCACTCCACAATCTGTCTTTCCTCTTTGATAAATGTATTCTATCTGTTTAGGATTGTGCTTTGGGAATGACAATCAAGAGTTACCTCCCAATCTTATTCAAGATTGAAAAGATATCTACATTCTGCATAGGCATCTTTTCAATCATTGCTTTTACTTGCTCCTCTGTAAACGTTTGACCTTCTTGCTGAGCTATTGCTGCAATCTCATCCATTGTAGATTGTAAGTTAGCCATTAACTTTAGTCTTGCTTCTTTAATATATGGCTTTTCGTTTGTTTGTTGTGCGGATATCTTTTCCATAACAACTTTTATTAGCTCAGGGAATTTGGTAAATATTTCTTTCATAATGCTTTCCGGATCGCCTTAGAATCACCGATTCTAAGAACCTTTAATAAAGAATTAAGCTTCGCTCTATTTAGGGGGCCGGTTACCTTGGCCAAAGAACAAGATAAGATTTCTTTACTGTCAATGGAAAAGAAAATTTTATTGTGCTCTCTATCAATCTTAATACCCCAACATGGACTCGCTCTATTCTCATCCTCATAATCTTCTTCTGGGTAGAATTCCACATCAATTATCTTATCTAGTTCTTTTTCTAGGTCCATTTTTAACCTCAATCAGCGCGCTTGATATTCTTATGGCGTGCCTTCCATGCTTCTAGAGCCGTTGGGTCATTCGCCTTGGTATTTTCTGGACCAATACATTCTGCACCAAAAATTTGTTCTGGATCAATTACGACTGGCATTACTCCCTTATGATTCAAATCAAGCGGAGATTGTGCCCTATCATTTTGCATAATAACCCCACCAATAATCATCTGTTCAAAAGGAACGGGTTCGCCCTCATATGTTTCCTTTGGTAGCTTCTTAAGAAGCTTTGTAACTGTTAAAACGATCCTTGGTGGATCCTCATAATAATCAGCTGAAACAAGATTTGCAACCTTCTTAAATAGACTGTCTCGATTTTCACCTAAATATTTCTGTAATTCCATTATATCTCCTCTATGATTTTTTTTGCAACTAAAATACCTGAAGCCATTGCCCCAATTGTATTGCTGACCTTGTTGGTACACTCACCTATTCCATACAGGTGATTAACGTTTGTGCACATATTCTCATCGACATTTAAAATTCCTGAAAGTTTTATCTCCGGAACATACATAAAAGAACACTCGCTAAAGTCCGTAATTGATTCCTCTAGTTTTTCAAACATAAGAATTAGTTTTTTAAATGAATCAAGATTGTGCAGTATTGATTTGCCTTCAATAAATTCTTTTACCCTTTCTTTTTTTACTTTATCATTTGTTAAAACATTTATAATTTTTGTATTGCGAATACAGTTATCCGTATCATCCTCTATGCCCACCAACATATTTGTTCGTTTACTCTTTTCAATAGTGGATGTTCCAAAAGAAGAAATTAAACCTGAATCTTCCCATTCACCAACAAAAGAATTAACATGAATATCCGAACAAGATATGTTATCTATACTAACTGGATCAAAGTTTTTTATTTTAAATGTTGGAACTTCTACTCTAACCCCATATTTTGATTTTGTATCGCAATTTAAATTTAATTTATCCGACTGCTGTTTAATCCATTCGATAGAATATTTTCCAGTGGCAACAATGCATCTTTTGCAAAATAATTCTTTTGATGGCGCAGTTTTAATTTTAAAATAATTTCCATCCTGTATTAAACTAATAACTTCCACATCAAACATAATATCTATGTCTTTACTTACCAAATCATAAAAGTGTTTTGCGATTGATTTTCCAGTGGAGTTAGATAAGTTATAGTATGGTTTATTTAACCTTTGTTTTGATAGTTGTTTTATTAGTTTTAAAGAATCTTTTAATTCGCTGTGGTGTTTAAATAGCTCATCTGTAGTTTCAAATCTATCTATCGAAGAGATGCCTTGACCAAACCAACCGCATATTAAATCTTTTCTTTTACTTAGCTCTTTCCCTTTCTCTATAATTAAAACCTTAAGGCCTTTATTAATTAATTCTTTAGCAGCAAATATTCCAGCGGGTCCAGCACCAACTATTATAATATCATATACCTTCATTTTGCTCTCCACAACAGAAATATTACGCACTAATGTTTTTTAACCAATTAATAAGATCTATTGTTTCTTCCTGAGTTAGGCTAACAGTAGTAGAAGTAGTTTTAATATCCTTGCCAAGATGTTTGGCTTGAAGAAAGAATACCAAAGCGCCATTGATTAGTTCAAATCTAGCAAAGCTTCCATCATCAAACTTAATTATTTTTTCTGTCAAAACAAATACCTCTTATTTATATACGAAACAATTATCAGATTAATTTATTTTTAAGTTCTTTTTTCTCTCTTGTGCCAAGTTCAGACTGTTCAATTAATGTTGTTAACATTTCTGCAATAAAAGGATCTTTAAACAATTCGTTTAATACTTTTACCTCTTGCCCGGATAGGTTTTGAGCATTTAAAATGTAATCCTCAAATGCCTCACAAGAAATAGGAACAATTGGCTTAATAATATCTAATATTGCCTGTGCATACACTCTAATCTCATATTGGGCATATGGGTGTAGTCGAAGTTTTAGGAAGTGAAATAAATTATGGAGATCCATCTTCCAATACATTTCAGAATAAGTACTTAGAGGAAGATTAATTCTAGCTAATTCTTTAGCCATCCCACGATTTAATTTTATATTATATCTATCAAAAGCAACATTGGATTCTAATTGGAATTGTGTTTTAAAAAAAGAAGCTTCCTCGTCATCCAGTGGCATTGCTCTGCCTTGTTTATTATCTTTGCTTTGATAACAAATTTGATTTATTTCAGGCACATAATACTCATCTTTTGCTTCTGTATACCTGAGACTACACTCATTTATGGAGGCCGCACGATGCCGCTGCCACTGCCTGAAAACAAATATAGGTGCCTTGACGTGGAACTTAAATTCAACCATCTCAAATGGGCTTGTATGCTTGTTACGCATAAGATATCTGATAAGGTTCCTATCTTCTTCCGGTGTCTTTGCGCCTTGTCCATAACTTACACGTGCCGCCTGAACAATAGAAGAGTCATCACCCATCTTATCTACAAGCCTAATAAATCCCTTATCCAAACAATTTCTTTCCAAATTAACTCCTCTTGTTGTTCCAGTTAACAGCAAAGTCTGTTTTTGGACCCCATACTGATTCACTAATGCCGTTATCTTTTTGGAATGTTCTTAATGCCGCATTTGTCTTTGGACCAAAAACACCATCGATTGGGCCTGGATCATAACCAAGACCCAAAAGTTCTATCTGCCTACTTCTCCAATCATCATAAGTAACAAAGCTTCCTGCTTGGAATGGGTTGTTGCCTTTAATACCAAGTAAAAACCTTTGAAAATCAAATGAGATTGGATCTATTTTATTAGCGCTGGTATGATAATGGCAAATGAAACCACAATGTTTTAGAGAGTCAAAGGCTTCTTTTATCACTCTGCCTTTTGCATCACGTGGAAAATCAGGATTAGAATTGATTTTTGGGAAAACATCCATTAAGCCTTTACCAAGCCTAATAAGCGTTTCATATTGCTTATCTGTAAACTCATACCCATTAATAAAGTTCTTTTGCACTTTATCAAATCGATACTTGTGTGGTGTTACTTTATATTTTTCACAATTATATTTGTTATAGGCGTCAGATACCTTATCTGCCAGTGCCCTACTATCAACCTCAATACCAACAGAACACCCATTGTTTTTTCCACCGTGCCACGCACACTCGACAAGATCTAATGTTTGATATAATGTACCGTCATCGTCTAAAATGAAATGAACAGACAGTTTTCTTTCATTATGTAAAACTTCAAATGTGGTTCTTGAATGATATAATCCTGAATGATGAATGAAAAACTGAGTAACAATATCTTTTAACTTATTAAAATCTACAGGCAGAATGCTTCTCTTACCATACCTCTTACCAGAAATTGTCTTTTTAACTACGACACCTGTTTGTCTGTTTTCTTCTTGAGTTATGGCCTTTGACTCATCATATCCATTTAGCCCACCCTTTTCATCCCAAAGAACTACTCGCGTCCCAATATCAAACTTCTGTCCGCAGACAACAATTGAAGTATTACTCATCAAAATTCTCCTTGCTGATTATCTCAAATAATTTTTCCATATATTTCTTTGCTAATATCAAAGAATTTTCCCACTCTTTTTTATTAGAAACTTCCTCTTTACCAAGATTTATTTCACAAAAAGTATGTGCCATTGATACAAGCTTATATAATGAACCAAAATCTGTGTCGTCTAAACAAATAGTGTTGTTATTCTTAACAACTAAATTTGTAGACTTTGTTATATCATCAAGCTGAATAAGTTCTGAAGGTACAATATAACAACTTCTGTCATGTTTCTCTTCATTACAAACAACTATCTCATTTGAAAACAAAGCCTTATTTAAAAGCATTCCTCTATTCCCATCACTCATATTGTGAACATTAAAATACTTAACGCTTACCATTTCTACTCCTTGAACCATAATTTTTGTGACACATATTCTACAACTTCTTTGTGTACTTCACTAATATCTTTTGGTGGTGCTGCATTAATAACCTTCCACCTAATACCATCATCAAGACTCTCTGCGAGCTTAAGAAAGCCATGCCTAACAGCCTCATGGAACTTGCTACCAGCCATCTCCATCCTATCCCCTTCCTTATAAACAGACTTAGCCTTGGCTCTATCAAGCCCTACAGCAACAGGGACATCTAATAGGAATGTTACATCTGGCTTTAATCCACCAGTAGCAAAATCTACAAGTTGGTCAACGATTCTTTTATTCAACCCGCGTGATGATTGGTATACGCGCGTAGAATCAGAAAACCTATCACAAATAACATGAATGCCTTTTTCTAACGTTGGTTTGATAAACCTTTCAATATGTTGTGCTCTATCAGCAAGAAACAATAGAAGTTCTGCGGATGGAACGAGATTATATTTAGGATTCAAAACCAATTCCCTTATCTGAATGCATTCTTCAACATGAATAGTTCCTGGTTCTTTTGTTATCTCACATGGAATATTTCTACTAACCATCCAATCATACAATAACTTTGCTTGAGTTGATTTGCCGCCACCCTCTCCACCTTCAAAAGTAACAAATAAAGCTTGGTCCATTAATTTCTCCTGGTTAAAATCTCAGGTTCATTCTCCGTAATGAGAATGGTATGTTCACAATGTGCGCACATACCTTGTGCTAATACTGACCAACCATCTGACAACACAGATGTCTTACTATTTTCACTGTCAATAAACATTGGCTCAATTGCAAAAATCATTCCTGGCCTCAAAATAAAATCATTTTTTGATTGTGGGACATTTGGAATAAACGGATTTGCATGTAATTCATTTTTATTTATGCCGTGTCCACCGTATTCTTGAGGAATTGTAAATTTAGATCTTTCATTACAAATTGCTTTTGAAACATCAATTAATTTATTTCCGACTTTTGCCTTATCAATTGCCTGAGATAGTGCAAATCGACAAGAATTAATTAATTCTGTAGTATTTTCTCCAACAATAATTGTTTCTGCCGTATCACCAATGAACCCATTTTTGGTTACCCCAACATCAATTGTAATATTGTCACCTTGTTGTAATTTATATTCATCATTAGGTATGCCGTGAACCAAAATATGATTAATTGATGTGCAAATTGCTGCGGGGAAACCATGATAGCCAAGAAATGTTGGTGTTACATTTCTTTTCTCACATTCGTTTAATGCAATTTTGTTTAAATCTGACGTTGTTATTCCAATGGATACTGAAGATAATAGAATAGAAAGAACTTCTCCAGCTATTCTTCCAGATTCTCTAAATCCTTCTATTTCCTGTTGTGTCTTTAAATAAATTATCATCTTAATTCGAATCCAGTTATTAATGCGGATTTAATTGCCCACATTCCAAATAAAGTACCGTCACCAAAAACACCTTCAATATCGCCAATCCAATCTTTTTTTAACAAATCAAACTCTACGTGACCTAAAATTATAACTCTTGGGGTTTTTCTATATTTTTCAATATTGAATTTTTCTTCAAGAATTTTCCTTATTAGATCTTCTGACCGCATAGATCACCTTAGGCATAAAAAATAAACTTATCACCTGATGGAAAAATGGTTTCTTTTGGAGAAACGGAATAAGAACAAGTTGTATAGTTATGATAGTCAGTAACAGAACCAGTATTGTCTGTTATTGTGTAGAATGGATACAATGGCGTTGTTGATGGATATGTTGGCGGATAGATTGGTGGATTATAAGGGAACAAATATTGCTGTTCACTTCCACCACAAATAAAATCTTCTAGGTCCTGATAGTCTTCTCTTCCTGGATAAAAAATCTTTTCACTCATTTTCTTTTCTCCCAAAAATTTCTTCTAATGTCTTATCGAAGTTCTCATCGATAATGATTTGTTTTTCTTTCACTTCTCCCCATGGGGTCTTATTTGAAATATATGTAGCCCAAAGAACTTTGTCAATCTTTAATCTTGTCTCTTGAGCTTCTTTAATAAACTCCTTGTCAAGACTAAGTGAATCCTCAAATGGCTTTAGCCATTGTCTTAGCAGTAGTAATTCTAACGTATTCAAGTCTTACCTCCGTTTTTTCCCCAAATATCTTTAATTTTATTTGATGGCAAATCATTGCTTTCCTTTGTCATATATATCTTTTTCTTATTGGTCGACAAAGAAATTTGTGTTAATCCACCATTTCCCAACCCATCTTGTGTGGCAACCAGAAAAATTCCCCTTTCATCATCTGATGATATTGATGTTACATCTGGAATTGTACCGCCAATTGATTTGTGCATGCCAATTCCACCACTTATACTATACGTAATAGCAACCCCAAAAGAATCATAACCTGCACTATATCCGTCGGTAGACTCACGATCATATGTTTCTATTCTGGTTACTCCAGTTGTTGTTCCTACATATAACCTAGTGCCACCACTGTACTTTGTCGACACCCCATTAACAACGTGAAGGGTTAAAATGTCACCAGTCAATATAGCTGGTGTTGAAGAAGAATTGTAAACAAAATCTGGGGGCCTTGACCCATTTCTGTTGTGTACCCCATAATAAACTTCTATTGAATTAATATCTTTATTTATTACATATAGCTGACCACGAGAAGTAATTTGACCTTTAAAATTATCCCCACTAGAATATTGATAAAGCTCAAATTCATCTTTTGAAACTATGGTTCCAAATCCATTATAAGACATCGCTAAACAAAATGTATTATCTATTTGACTACCAAATATGGAATCAATATCATTTGAAGGGAGTGGCGGTATAGAAGTTTCTGTTAATATCGTTTTAACAATCTCTTGACTTTCACCAACAAAATCTTGAACGTGAATTTTTTTGAGTCCATCACCATCAGAAAAATAAACAGAATTAACTGTTTCTCCTATTAGAAAGGCCCAAGAATTCGATGTTACTTCAATATCATCCTCTGCCTCTATGTTCACGAATACAAAGTTTTTATAATTTTCTGCACTATCTATAACCATATGGTAGCCATCAGCAATTGGAGTAATAGCAGACG
>Ga0315284_10006945_pt1 | contig 16142 bp, 16 predicted proteins | sample YL17G09_16_MG_FD_203696 | JGI IMG/M metagenome (GOLD analysis project Ga0315284, IMG submission 203696) | Sediment microbial communities from Yellowstone Lake, YNP, Wyoming, USA - YL17G09_16 | ecosystem: Environmental > Aquatic > Freshwater > Lake > Sediment | place: USA: Wyoming | collected... | reverse complement strand
TACCCAGTGGGCTGCGGTGTATTCGACGTGGACACTGACGGAGATGTAGACTTAAAAGACTGGAGCAAGCGATGAAGATGCTCTGGATCGAGACGTGCGACGACTGCAAGTGGTGCAACAGCGTAGGTCTTACAAAGATGTGCGGTCACCCCGGTTTCAGGGGAAAGGGCCGCAGCCGGGAGATCAAGAACGGAACAATCCCGGCCGACCTGTGCCCGCTGCCGGATGCCGTATCCGAGGCGTCCGAGCAGGGAGGCCAGCATGATCCTGACGTATCAACGCGGCTCGACGTAGTGCGCCGCATCGGTCGCAGGGGGGAGCCTCATAAACCGGAGCCGTACAGCCCCCTGCAATACCAGCATGTAGTTGATCCTGTAAGCAATCCTTACAAGTTGGAGCCGAATCCATGACGATGTTCTCCGAAACTAATAAATAAAACTAATAAAAGAGGGGAGCCGGGGGAGATCGCCTATCCCCCGGCTCCGGCCACAGGAGAGAGAAGAAAGACTATTTCCGCATGATGTACCGTGAAAGTTGTTTAGCTTCCTCTGTATTTCCCCAATACATTGGATACTCGTAGAGGTCGCCACGGTCCTCAAGTCGTTGCATTATTTCATTGAACTGTTGTGAATACAGTTCTTCTTTTCCAAGTTTCGGTCGCGTTTCTTTAACTTTACCAATTAAAAGATTCGCGATTGACCCGCCAGTATCCTCGGTTTCCCAAGGTAACGAGTATGCTCGCACGGCTGGTGTTGACTTAAAGAGCATATTCCAACGAGGATCAATTCTTTCGTAGCCAGACTCAGCCTTGCGATAACCAGTCTCAATTCCAAGTTTCTGAGCACCCTTGAAAAGATGCTTCCAAACTGGTGGAGCCTTATCAATTTCTGAAAGATCACGACCAGAGTAGAAATCTTTTTGAGTTACCCATTCTAAAATACCTTTGGGAATCGGAGCAAGGGAAGAAGCAATCCTGCCTAACTTTCCCATCTGCATTGGGTCTTGAATCGGGAGACCCAAATCCAGCGATTTGATCCCACCTGTAGCTGGATTTTTACCAAGAATAAAAGCACCCGTCGAACGTAACCACTCAGGCGTTCCCTCAACCGGCTCATCTGTACGTCCAGTTGCGTATGCGTAAGCACGAATTTGAGGAGCCAACAAGTGCTCAAAGTGCAACGGAATATTTTTTCTTTGCCATGTATAAAAGAAAGCAGCACGTTGCATAGTCTGTCTTTCAAAATTAGAAAGTTCGTTATAATTAAACATATACTTGCGTACTGATGCAGCAGCCTCAGTAATTGTGTCACCTTTCATTCGACGATCAATAAAATGTGCAAGTCGAAAAGTATTCTCGACTCTTGTATTAAGTTCAAACCCAGGAGTCATAGCATCAAAGATTGTTCTTTTAGGTTTATCCATAATCTTCTTCTTCAAGTATGTCGTTGGATTCCAGAAGAAAGACTGCTTAATTTTATCATCAACCCAGGGCAACTGCTGAGATACGGCGTCAGCAATCTCTTTCACAGCACCACTATTAAGAGCCTCTTTCATAAACTTCGTATTTGTTTTATCAAGAGTATCGGTAGTGCTATTAATCATTGAACTCATAATCTTATTAGCTTGAACATGCCGAGCAGGATTCCGTGTTCCTCCAAGAACACCAGAGTTCCAGTAAGCACCAAGGATATTTCTATTAAGATGCAAAGGCCAGATTGAAGTTACGGATGCTCGATAAACACCAGTCACATTATCATAATCCTTCCAGAATCCTTTTTGATTTTTTAAGATCTCATAAGGTTTCATTGCGTCTTTCCAAAGTTCACGATCAATTCCATAGCTCTCAGGTATACCAGCTTCCTTGAGAGCACGAGTAATTGTTGACATATGCGAAACAACAAAGTTGGTATCATTCCACTTCTTGTAACCACTATTCTTAAGCATGGCACCAAGAGAATAAATCTTGTTGGGATCAGTAGCCTCTTCGCCAAACATATCAAACAATGTTTTAATGTAAACATGCTTCATGCCAGCAAAGGCTGAGGTTCGTGCTCTGGCCGCCGACGCAAGGAATGGATCATTGAAGAAGAACGGTTGGTCACCAGTATAACCAGCCTTCTTAGCAGAAGCGTTTAACTTAGTGATAGCCTGAGAAACTTCACGTTCACGCATACCAGCAATTCTTGTTCCGAAACTATTAATCTGACCATTAAAATTATGTTGTTCAAGTTCTTTTAGTTGATCCATCCAATCTCGACCTTGGGGTGACATATGATGGTGAACATAACTAAGAAGTCGGGATTCGTAAACACGCTCAGGAGCACCTAGAGCAATATTTCTTGCAAGATTCTCCTCTGTCATCGCAGCAAGATGGCCAAGGATTGCACGGTTTCCATGCGGCAGTCTACTGGTTAATTCTTGAACTAACTTTTCTTGCTGTGCAACAAAGTATTTTGTATGTCCCATCTGAGACTCGAAGGCGGCAATAGATTCTCTAGTAGGTCTGAGTCTCATTGCTTCATACGCAGCACTCAAGGTATCATTTTCCCAAAGTAAATTTTGCATTGCCTTTGGCAAGTTTTTGATTTCTTTAGTTGTTAAACCTTTCTTAATACGTTTAGCAAACTCACCAAGAGTGCGTATAACTTCCTTGCGACCTTGAGAACGAGGTTCACCAGCATACTCCATGTAATTTGCAGCATCATTCATCTGACCTTCTGTAAGTTCATCAACTCCAAGAATCTTCTTATACTGATCTCTCAGTCCACCAATAATCTTAGCTTCTTCTTGCATCACAGTACCTTCGAGTCTCTTAGATACATCATAAGCAGCTTGCTTAGCACCAGACGGAAGAAAATTGAATGCTCTAAGTGGTTTACGAATCCACTCAGGAGTTAAGAACTCTTTATTAAATTTACCAAATTCAAACTGAGGCCCCCAAGGAATTTTCAATTTAAGAATCGCACGTTCATTCATACCAGCAATAAGACTACCAAGAGCGGTATCGGTCTTACCAAGTTCAGCAAGAGTAAGTTTTGCTCCTGGAACTAATGTATCTGATAATCCAGTTTCTGTTGCTCGTTTACCAACTACCTTCTTTAATGTTCCAGCAATATCGTCAATTTCAGCATTGGCAGCTAAGAGCAACCGATCTCCCGTAAGACCAGCAGCATCAATAGGCTTTCTTACATTCTTAAGAGTATTAATTTCACCAAGAAGTTTGGATGTGCGGAGACCCTCAGCACCCTTTGCTGTTCTTCCAAGAATTCCTGGGCCTAAATACGTCAGAGGATCAAGACCGATATCAGCAATAAAACCAGCAAGGTCTCCCCAATCTGCCCCTGGTTTATTCTTACCAAGCACCCCCCATTTCTCAAGAACATCACGACCACTTGTACTCGGAACTTTTAAATTAAAGAGACGGTTATGGAATGGTATCTGAGAAAGAGCAGCGTTCTTTAGATCACCAACAGCAAGATTGCGAACAAACTCTCCTGGTGCCATCACCGGAGCAAGCAAAGTATTAAAAGCATCAAGAGCAGAAAGACCAACTGTTTTTCCGATATCTAAAATTGAAGGAGACGGCATCTCTGGAATCTGAGCCAGTGCCGGAGGGGGCCTACGACTAATACCCATCTCTTCGTAAATTTGTGAAATAATCGGATTCATCGTTTTCTACTACGAGCACGTTGCCTAGCTTCTTCCCTTTCTTTCTTCTCAGCTTCAACTTGATTCTTGCGCATAGTTTCAAAAAGTTGCTTTCGGAAAAGCAACTCACCAACGTTAGGATTGGCCGCCATTTGCCATTGCATATATTCTTGAAACTTTTCTGGTTCTAACGTAGACTGCATTTGGATCATTTCGGCCATGATTACTTTCAAAGCGGGAGCATCTGCTCCTGCAAGAACATCTAGTTTACCTTTAATAAGATCTCTTTCAGCCGCTTTCAATAGTGAATCATCTTTAGCAGTGGCTATCTTAAGTGCAACTTCTTGTAAAGCAACATCACGAGCAGTTCTTGAAGTTTCTATTTGCTCAAGAAGTGCCTCACGTTGAGTTGGAATTAGACCACGTTGAGCATCTCGGAAAGCATTTTCAGATATAGCCTTTTTTTCTTCAATACTAAGTTGACGCCCTTCCATTTCTGCCCTTCTATAAGCTAGATCAATCTCAGAACGAAACCTTTCCATCTGGACTTCATTCATAAGACTTCTTGCAAGTGAATCAGTTTCTTCAATAGATAATCTACGCCCATCATGATCTATCTGCATATTTTGTAACTGTTGAGCCAACTCAATTCTCTGATCCTCAATAGACATACCATGTATAACTGCACTAGAATCAACACGCATTTTTGCAACTTGAGCAGATATTAGACCCCTCTGAGCCTCAGCTAGAGCATCCTCAATTTCTACTTGATGTGATTTAATAATAAGTTCTTGCTTTGCTAGATCAGTTTGAACTGCAAACTTTTCCCTCTCAAAACCTAGACCTTGCTCAGCCATTTGACGGCCATGCACCAAACTCAGAGCTTGCTGATTTGAAAGATTGGCTGCTGTATTAGTTGCGATTCTATTAAGATCTAATTCTTGCCACTCACGTTGTCCCTTTCCTTCAAGATAATCAGTTTGAGTACGGATTCCCTCAGTCTGAGCATCCTGTTGAACAACAGCACCAGGTAACAAAGCCGCTGTCTTTTCTGTCTCGCCCCGGATATTACCAGTCTTTGCTTGCTCGCCAGGAAGGCCGCTTAAAAACTGAGCAACATCAAGGGCCCCTCGCTGCTGGACATTTTGAGCAGCAGAAGCTGATGTCGCTAATCCCGAAAGAGCATTAATTAGACTGGCCTGTCCTGTAGTCTCAGCAGAACGTGCTTGCATCCTTTGACCAGCAACATCGGCCTTAGTTTTAAAAAGATCGTTCAATGTTGTACTTTTAAGAACAGCTTGCTTTGTAGCAGTATCACGTTCATCTCTTGCACCTTCAACTCCAAGATTGCCACGCATTTCGAGAAGTTTCATACCGAGTTCAGCATTAGGATTGCGAGCGAGAGGAATAGAAGAATAGATTTTATTCGCACGCATCATCTTGCCAGCCATAGGAGCAACTTCGTTCCAGGCGGCACCAGTATCAAGAGTAGCCCGATCAGGGATATTCTGAGTAGACCTTTGGATCTGATCTGAAAGACTTCTCAAATCAACATCCTCTACTGAGGACGTTGCAAAATCTGGCATTGCAAGACGGTTAGAAAGACTGCCAGCATTTTTATAAAGTAGATCCATCATACGAGGATCAAACTGAGGTTGCTGCATTTGCATCAATTTTTGATAAAGCATCTCAGGTGTAACCTGTTGCTGAGGTTGCTGCTGAGGTTGCTGCGCGTTTCTTAAATTCTCAAGCATACCAATAGTCAAGAAAGCCATATCTTACTCCTAATTAATTTGAGTCCCACCGTAACGATTATTCATCCAGTTATATAACCATTGATTTCTCATCGACATTGAAGGTGGAACAATACCCTGGTTCAAGTCAATAGCATTTCCCTCACTAAAGATACCTGGAGTATTTTCAAGAGAAGAATCTAAAAGCATATTCGGGTTCTCAACAGCTTTGTTCCCCATCCCCTTAGCAACTGCACTCTCCATCTCCCCACCTTCTAGGACATTCCCCACCATCGTCCCCGGCCAACTAGCAATCCCACCAGCAATACTATCTTTATCAGCACCAAGAATATCACCAGCAAGACCAAAGGCCATAGATCGACGCTGATTTGCTAACTCGCCCTTGCCGAGATTCTTTTTAACTCTACGGTCTGACATTGCATTTGAAAGTTGCATAAGCAGTTGCTGGCGTGCAGACTCATCGCCCATCACGTCACGCATTGACTGCATATACATTCCTGGAATATTTCTCTGTGCTAGGAATGGTATCATAAGCTCCCCGCTAGATTAAAAAATTTCTCACTGCCCTGATTTAGAAGCATGGGCCACAAGTCATTCAGAAGGTTACCAAGAAAATCGGGGAGACCAAGACTACTAAAAGGGTTCATAGAATCAATTTGATCCTGGTACATTTTGAGTGCTTTATCAACGTCATCTTCTTCCCGTAGTATAGACTCAAAAGCTGTAATATCTATAGGTTGAGAAAGACCCAATGTTTCAAGTTGAGCAAGTTGGTTCATGATAGCTGAATTTTTACTTTCAAAATCTCCAAACCCACTCACAAGATTTGACCAGTTAGAACCAAAAGTATTCTCAACATCAGAGAAACCTTTCTGTCGCATCAATCCAGCTTGACCCATCAGATCAGAATTAACAGCAGCTTGATAACCACCACCAAGTCCACGATCACCAAGAGCAGCGTTAATTTTATTCTGTTGCAACCGCTGTGTCTCAGCAGCATTAGATCTCACAAGGTCTCTAGCACGATTAGAAGATTCTCCCTCTGGATTCCAGTAGTCAATGGCCGTCTGGAATTGCTGACGAGCATTAGCAAGAGCAGGATTATCTTTGTAACCAGCTATCAGACTAGCAACTTCACCCTTCATTTGACGATTATTATCCTCTTGATTCGCCCAGAATCCAGCCATTCGGGCAGCATCATCTTCACCATACTGGTCTGAGATACGATTAAAGAAATCAGTTTCATAGGAATCAAGACCACCTTCACCAAAGTATTCATTATACTTTGGATTACTGGGATTCCAAAGATCATACTCTGGTTCAGGACTGTATCTAGCATTAGTCCGACGACTAGGCCGGCGTGCTCCATACCAGTCGCTGGTACCAGGTAACCAAGAGAGGCCACCGCTCATATTGTTACTCCTTTAACAGTTATGTGGAGTTTACCAGAGATAAAACCTAGGCCACCATCCTCACCAATCCAATTTTCGTAAGAATAAGAAAGATGAAAACCTTCCCATTCATATAGAAGATGTCCTGTTATAGGTTGCACACTACGGACAGCACCAATATGAGCATTACTATACTTTGCTTTCTCTTCATTATCATAAACAAACTCATCACTTACCCATGCATCTAGTAACCACTCATGATCCCATAAATCAGATTCAGGATTACTAAAATCCCAAGTATACACACAAGGAAAAACACGACCAGGATCAAGCCATGAACCATCAACCCTTATGAAAGCATAAGCTATTAAATACTGTTCCCAACCCCGAAGGAAGGGATTAGTATGTGGAAAGTCATCCATAGACTCCGATAAAAAAATCCTCAAACAAATATAACCTGGAAATTCTTCTAATGCTTCTTTCTCTGCATTACATTCAAACTTTTCAAGAATAGTTATATCTATCCCCTGGATAAGTAAAGGAACTTCAGAGGAGAAAAATTCTACTGGTGAAGAATCTATATAAGGATAAAGTGTTCCAGTCTGAAATTCATTGTAATCAACAGTACACTCAGCAATGATAATATCACTATCTGGACCAGCATCGCCAGTGGCACCTTTGTCACCAGTGGCACCTTTGTCACCAGTGGCACCTTTGTCACCAGTGGCACCTTTGTCACCAGCGACTCCGGTAGAACCATCTTTACCATCCTCACCAATTAGAGAATCTTCCATCCTATTGTAGAGATGACGAAACTCAGTGTCGATTACGCCACTGTTATGGGAATATAATTTATACAAATGAAACCAACTCCATCACCAGTTGTGCCACTATTTGTTATCCAGATTTTCACTGTTTCAGCAGCATCTTCTTGAGCTAAACCCATCCACCATATTGGTCCACTAAAGAAAGTAGCTATTGGAAAAACTCTACCATCCCAACCAGATAAAACAAAGTTCCTAGAACAATAATAATCATGGTCAGAATCTATTCCGATCTCAACAAGCATATCTAAATCAGCATCACGTAACCAATCCCAAAAGTGTAGAAAGATATTATCTATGATATAATTATTAGGAAGATCACCAATAGTAATAGGAAGAGAATCTGTTTGATAGAATGTTTTAGTTAAACAAATAATACTACCATCACCAGGGGCACCTTTGTCACCAGTGGCACCTTTGTCACCAGTGGCACCTTTGTCACCAGTGGCACCTTTGTCACCAGTGGCACCTTTGTCACCAGTGGCACCTTTAAGACCACGTTTACCAGTGACACCTGACTGGAGCATACTATAAGCATGGCGAAACTCGAAGTCCACCATCTTATCAGTATGAGTATAAAGTTTTGCTCGACTACTCGCCATACACATCTGACTCAATTGAGAAACTACGAACTTGTGTTGCGGAACTTGTCAGAGTTCCGGTAAACTTGAAACTTATTCTTTTACTACGTTTCTTTAAACGTACACGATCAGAGTTTCCAAAAGTTATTGAACTACCCATACCAATTTCATCTGTTTTGCACTCAACAGCGAGAGTACCAGACGTACTAAATGAAACTCTTAATTCACGCCAATATTTTTTAAGAGCAGAATTACCACCAACATAATCTTTAGTTGTAAAATTCCAGACTATAGATGTTTCATTCTGGAAAGAAGCAGCCGGTAAGACTGTATCATAGTATTGACAAACTACAGAACCCAGAAGAAAAACAGGAAAACGTTCGAAAGTAGACATACCACTAACAGGAACACCGTCAATTCCAGCCTGAAAGGATGAGTATAAAGTCCATTTAGTCCATGCTCCAGTCTCTCCGTAGTGGTAACAAAGAACAGTTGTCTTAGATTGGAAAGTAACTAGGATTTGTTGATGTGCTTCGTTATGGAAAACCTTAATTCCAAACAAACTTCCACCAGTTACTGGTCCAGTATAACCATAGATATTAGTTAATTGCCCACCAAGACGCTTATAATTCATAAGATCATAAATAATTAATTCGCGTCGATCACAAAAGTAAATAGCACTACCTTGTATACAGACAATGTTAGAATAACATTGGACTTCAGGATGTTGGCAGAATATCTCATAATTGCTAGAAGCTATGTCATCACCGATAGTGCCAACAAGAGTATAGATTCCCTCAGTTGTAAAGATAAAAAGGGTGCCTTGAACTTCGATCATATCACTAATTTGACCAGTCCCCTTACAGATAGGAATTGGTCCATTGATAGGAATAGAAATAGCTTCTGGATCATCAAATTTACTAAAGTAAATATCCCCATTTTTAGCATAAACCATCCGACCACGATAAGAAGTTATGGCCGACAGATATGTAGGAATACCAACAACAGCAGAAGTATCATACCATTCAGCCCCAATAGGAACAACTAATTCATCAAAAATTTCCCAAGTATTATTAGTATCATTCCAAACTACAGTACCATCCTCAGCAGAAGCTCTACCAACTAACCAATAGAAAGACCCATCTATATTCAAGTCTTTTCTATAAACAAGAAGATCATCATAATAAGTCCCAATATGTTTAGGTGGACTGTCAGTTGGATGATCCGCTACTGGAGGTTTGATATAGATGCGTGTCTGATATGTAGTAGTAACACCATCAGCACCAGGAACACCATGTATAAATTTACACGGTTTAGAATAACGAGTAATACTGGAAGTCGTTTTAGCATAAACAATTATATACTCATAATCACCTTTTGATAAACCTGGAGCACTCACAGGATTGGCAACAAAATGTGTGTATGTATCAACTGAGGGCATGTAAGCATTAAACTTCCAAGCAGAAGGGTCAAGTGTAGTAATAGAGGGTTCAATTACTTCTGTTAAGGTTCCAGGTACACCGTTAGTTCCGATCAATGTTTTATAAGCTTTTGTTCCAAGGTTAATATAAACATAACTTCCATACTCGAAAAACTGGGGAATAGAACCAGTTGTCCAAGTTGGACTTCCAGCAATCATCGCACAAGTTGTGAATTGTTGAGTTGAAAGGGCATAAATTAGATAATATATCTCCTGACCATCAGGATCATCATAAACAGCAATTATAACTTCGTAAGAGGAAGCTCTGAATTTGTGTAAACCAGTAATATAGCCAAGAGCATTAAAAGTAGTGTTATCTGTTAATTTACGAAAGAACCGACGTGGACTAATCTTCCCGTTCATTATAATTATATTATTACAATCAACAATACGACCTGGTTCCAAATCCTCAGGATCTTTGTAACGATCAAGTCCAAAGAAAGTGTCAACAGTTTCTCTCATTAAAAATACTCCGCAAGAACCTTTACGTTTCTTCCGACACAGGGTTCCTCTCTGAACTCAGTGCTCAGCATCGCGGAAATACCATCATCAAAAAGTTTCTGCCAACGAGCATAGTCTTTACCTTCTATAGTCTTTCCAAGTATAGTTGCATAAACTACGATAAGATTATGAAAGTTTGTTGGAATCTCAGGATTAGCAGTTGTTAAAGCTGCTGGTTGTCCAGCATAATAAATTGTAAAAGTATCAGTCATCTGGTGATCCTTGAAGAAGTTAAGCGTCTTAGAAGCAGAACCGCGAACAAGATAAGCTGGATATAAGATATTCTCATCAGTCGGGTACTGACGAACATCAATTAGATCAATCTCTTTCAGAGTTGTTAAACTTATAATCTTAAGAATTTTCCTAAAATCAACTGAAATTGTATACGTTTTAGTGTCAGAAACTACATTAATCGTTGTACTCGAAACCTGATAAAATTTATCAACAGAGGTTAGATAATTGATAATGTGTTTGTACGCCTCATTCAACAAAAGAGTGAGGTTAGCATCACTCCACTCAACAGTGGATGGAGCTTCCATGTACACACGATGTAACGCTAGAAGCTCAGTTAGAGTCATATGATCACCTTACCTCTCTTTACTTTCTCATTGAATTCTTTACGAGCATCAGTTATCAAACTCAACTTCTCCTTATTCTTCTTCTCAGCAATCTTTGTGTTGTGATCCATTATAGTCTTAACAAATTGAAGAGCAGTCATGTTGCGATACATACATTTATTCAGAAGTTCAAAGAGCCAGAAACCTGGGTTCCCAGGAAGCTCGCGTTGTTTCACGAGCAAATCGCCAGCAGGACTAGCCCCCGGTGTTTTAAGAAGATAAAGATACCACTTCTTTGTTTCATTATTAAAAAGAACTTCAAGTTGAGGATCAAAGGCTTTCAACCTGTTTAAGAATCCAACAGGAAGATCAGCACTTCTATCAGTCAAAGGAAGTTGATAACGATAGACATAATCAAGTCTATCAGAAGGAACGTGAGTTTTACCCTCTAACTGGAGCATAATCAGAATCCACAGGATAGCCGTGAACAAATGCCCAGAAGGTACCTGTACCAGAGGAAGCAGTAACAGTTAGAACAAGAGGGATGTTTTTAGGAAGAGTAAACGGAGTAAAGACAAGAGGAGCAACAGTATTAGCAGCACAAGAAACTGCCCCGATACCCTTTGCGTCACCATAAGCATTACCAGAAGTAAGATTACCAATGTCAATATCAACATCGGCTGTAGCACAAACCTCAATAAAGAGGAGATCGATTTTAGTTACATAGAAAGCATGGTTACTATTAAGAAAGATAACCTCAGCGGCAACACCAGCAGACTTGTCTGCCAATGCTGCAGTTTTGATTACTCGTGTTGCGAGTGCCTTGGTGCAGCCTTTAACCTTAACAGGCATCGGCTCCTCCTTCTACGACAACGACGACTCAAGATCAGCCAGACGAACAAGATTACCCGGCTTATCAGTTGCGAGTTCCAGATCCCAGACCATGCCCGCGATGTACGAGTCATAGCCAGAAACCCACTTCCAGAGGCGTCCATCCTCTTCGAGCCACTGGAGATCACCATCTGACAAGAAGAATAAATTCTCTTTATTGAAGAAATTGATCACGCCAGCCTCAGCATCCTTATCGTAGACAAGATTGACACCAGAGAACCCAAGAGCCTTCCATCCACCTTCAAGTGTGGTGACTTCACCAGAGTACCGCTTGTCAGCGTGCAGAAGGATACCGATGGTTGCCCAGATATTCGTGGGCATCACACCCATCGTTGGGATAACTCCACCGTAACGATTATTGATCGGCTTGAGGATCGCACTTTCAAGTAGAGAAATCGTTACCGAACGAGCAGTTCCAGAGTTGGCATCAACATTCGCTTGCCACCAGTCATTCGAGGCTCGCGTGACCCCGCCAACATAAGCTGTAGACATGTTTGTAATGTTAGCATTAAAAGCAAGAGCCTTGAGACCAGTGAGAGCCTGACGATACGGAGTAATCGAGGTTGATTCAGTTTCACCGTAAATACCATAAGTGGAAGTTGTGCAAGTCAAACCAGTAGCAGCAAAAGATACAACTGTATCAGAGGAAATGTTAGTAATTGTAAGAGAAGTAACAAGAATGGCTCCATCATCATTCTTAAGAACCGAACAAATACGATCCTTATCAAGAAAACGAGTCTCACCAAGAGTTCCGCTAGTCGCAACAGTTGAGATTGTAGTAGCAATAGATGCAAGAATGTTAGTTCCATCACCAAACAACTGACGATTGATATCCATAGAAAGGGCTTCGCCCAACCCCTTGGTCTCGGCATCAACTGCAGCGATGAAAGAACCCCTGTCACCACCCGAAGAACGACGCATCGTAGGACCGTCGATCTCGATGACACCGTAATGGTACTTCATCCCGTAGGTTGCCACAGCATATTCCTGGTGCTGTGCAGTGGGCAACTTGGGTTTGCTGGTTCCCGACCGCGAGGTCACACCAGGATGCCGACGGGCAATCAAGGGAACAATATAATTACGACCAGAAACAGTTTCCTTTCGAGTCTCAAGTTCATCAAGAAGAACAGTAGACTTGTTTACCATTTCTCGCAGAGGCTCAAGATAATAAGTCTTGAGTGCTGCATCAAATCCAGTCGAGGCTGCGGAATCAAGAACTGCCATTTATACGGCTCCTACCCAATCTTGGTCAGTTTTTTCAGATGCCGAGCAATGTTACCTCTTTTCAAGTCATCACCAGTAAACTTGTGGTCAGAACTGAAAATTCCACCACCGCCCGGCCCATCTGTCCCTTCATCTATTTTCTTAACTTTATCAGCTAGAATCTTCTGGACCTTCTTATCCACCAGACCTCTGACTAATTTCAACGCTTCATTATGAATAGAGATCAGATTCCCTTTAGGATTCTGATAGAAGTTTGCAGTCGTGATAATATCAACAAGCCGAGTTGCATCCTCATCCGTTTTCGTAAAGTCATCACGAGAAGCCAAAGCAGAAAGTGCTCGGTCAAGGTCATCAGCAATCTTCTCAGCATTCTTCGACTGTTTGAGATTCTCAACTTCTTTACGAAGTAAAGATACCTCATCCTCTGGTTCAACCTTAATCTCTTCCTTGGACACTTCCTGTTTCCTTAACTCACCTGTCTGCGGATCAAGATGACCGTCACGGATTAGTCGCTGCACTACATCTGTTGCAGCCTTCCCATACCTCAACGCTTCTGTCAACTCTGCTTTCTTAAATTTATGTTTAGATTCACCAAAAGCAAGTTCAACCTCGTCCACGTCCGGCGGAGGTGGCGGGGCCGCTCCCTCTGCCGGCGGGACTGTTGGGTCTGCCGGCGGGGCCGGCTGGACTACTGGGTCTGGCATTATTAGCCTCCTGTGGCATCGGTTGTCCCATTAACTGTTGTGCAGCCTGTTGCAATAAGACTTCTTTATTTACCATTAAGAAAGCAGCCAAGTTCTCATGTTCATCTCGATGCATCATGAACATTTGCAACTGACCATTTTGTTCGAGTTCATCTCTATGAATATTAATATACTCATCATGCTCAGCCATATGAATATCATGTCTTTCAGTTTTAAGAGGTTTAACTTCCTTGCCTTTAGACATCCGATAATTTTCTTCATTAGCTCTAGCCTTATGTTTTTGATTATCAGAAAACTCGTGTGCTACGTCTCCCGAACCAAGGAAACTCAGAATACGTTCCCTATCTTTGGCAGGATCGAGAAGCCCACGTTGAAGCATCCAGTCAACTCGCTGTTCCATTCCAACACGAGACATAGGATACTGTGAATAACTACTGATAATAACATCAAAGTAATCAATATCAGGGAGACCATTGTTCTTACCAACAAGATCTCGACCTGTGAATGTTAGAATCTCAGGAATATGTGAATCACCTACAATCTTAAGAAGTCGAGGTTCATCAATATTCTTGTGCAGGATATTCAGAAGTTTGCGACCTAGTTCTTTAAGACCTTCATCAGCCATCTGCATTACCGGACCCAAGATACTATCATCAGCATCCTGGGCTGTCGCAATGGCGTGACCAGACCTCATTCCAGGGTCAACCTTGGCCTCTGAAACATTGTGGATACTTCCTACATCCTGCATATCAGCCTTAGTCTGGTACATCATTCCTTGAATGAAAGCAGGAATAGTTGGAGGATTCATAATCTTAGGTGGAATCATTCCTTCGTATTCAATGATCTCACCCGGTTTGTTGCTAATAGCATCCCGCCGAAGACGTGCTGTCGCAGGCGAGAGAATCTTAGGAGCACCCATAAGATTCGCTACTTCAACCATCCACGAGCGGATCTTATTATAGTGTGCCTGGGACGACCTGTTCATTTTTACAGTAGACATTGCTAACGGCGACCCAGGCACATTTTGCTCTTTAAAGTGAACAAACGGATTCTCACCGTATGGATTCTTTCCTTTCTTCATAACTTTATTTCCAACTAAGAAAACATATTTCTCATCAGAGAAGAACTCATGAGTAACACATTTGTCCATATCATCAACACCTTGATAACTTTCGAGCATACTCATCAATTTCATATCAAAATACTTGGAACCAAAACTATCGAAGTTGGGAAATTCTTTAAGATTATAACGTTTAGTTATGTAATCTTTAGAACGAAGTTTGGTGTGAATGACCCACTCAGAGTCATAGAGTTCAACTCCAGGTTGCCACGTCACACTAAAGAATGACGGAACTTCAATATACGCCTCACCTAATTGGATCGTCTTAGGTGCTCGTTTTCCAGTTGCGTTTAGAACCTGTGACCGTTCCTCATCAGTAAGTGTAAACGACGGACCTGCCTTGGTATCCCAACCACATTTGAGAACCGCATTCCCAGTTGAGCATAACCAGGAAAGCATCTCAATCCACTTGATAGGCATACGAAGTTTACGCCAGTAGGCTTGAAGAACTTTAGTGTTAAGAATTGCAGTATTAATATCATCCTGGTCTGAGGTCGCAGCAAGAACATCCCAGATAGGTTTCTTCGCTAACTTGGCGATATTCCTACGGACCTGCGGATAAAGAAGATTGGTAATTAAGCGAACACGATGTTCCTCAGGAGGGGGAAGATCAAGAAGTTGTTTAGAATAACGATCATAGAAAACATCCTGCCGACCAACAAGTGCCCACAAGATGTTCAGCCAACATTCATTATGAAAGTCTCGCAAGCTAGAGAGACGATCTTCCTGAGTCTCAATGATCTCGCGAGCGAGACGGTCATTATCGTCCCAATCTAGCTTGGATATGATCACTAGCTATGCTCCACTGATTCGCCCAGGCTTCGCCGGTAATTCATAAATGAAAGTATCACGAGTTCGCGTTCCTCAAGTTGTTTCTCCATTCGATTGACAATATTAGTAAGAATGTGAAAATTAAACCATAGCATTACAAGGTTGCTTAGAAGGAGTACGCTTCCCACGATTACGAGTGTCATCTTTCTTCACCTGTGGCTTCGGTTTTGGCTTTACCGTTGGCTTTGCTGGCTTCTTCATATTTCTTCTTCTCCGTACTATACCGGGTTTTCCAGATTATAAAAATCAAAGTTGCAAGAATAGTTGCGAAGATTGAATCACGTTTTAGAGAGTAGTCTAACCAAGGTTCAGGGTTATTGATTTCATGTGCAGTCTGCTGCACAATAGGTTCGACCCTTGCTATGGGAGCGTTGCAGGCTGTAAGAACTCCAACAGCCAAGCAAACAAGGCCGACAGTGTAACCAAGAAATCGATGATGTTCCACATGGTTATCCTCCCTCAAGATGGTAATGGATTATCATTGTCCCGTATGTGCTAGTACCTTGAAAATAAACACCAAGACCAACACCAATTTTAAAATTTAAATCCTTAAACTGTGAAGATTTAGCAGCGATTGTACTTATATTAAATACGCTTGTCATAGCAACATCATTATTACTAGAAGAAATAATCAGA
>Ga0315284_10006944_pt1 | contig 16143 bp, 20 predicted proteins | sample YL17G09_16_MG_FD_203696 | JGI IMG/M metagenome (GOLD analysis project Ga0315284, IMG submission 203696) | Sediment microbial communities from Yellowstone Lake, YNP, Wyoming, USA - YL17G09_16 | ecosystem: Environmental > Aquatic > Freshwater > Lake > Sediment | place: USA: Wyoming | collected... | reverse complement strand
AGTCGGATACCGCTGTTGAATACGATCATTTTGCCGAAGAGGCAAAAAAGGTTCGAGATTAAAATTGAGAAAAACTCATTATGAAGCAGCAAGGGAATATCTTAAAGATATCGGTTATGATATTCCCGAGCTTACACGAAAGACAAGGATATCATATCCTGAAAAAATTACTTTTGCCGAATTTCAAATCTTAATACTAGCAGAAATATCTTCATTAAAATTATTAAGCGATATTCAATTTGCCTATTATAGCAATCTTTTTTTTCATTTGTGTCAATTAAAAAGAAATGAAGAAAAGATTTTTTATATAACAAAAGACCTATCAGTTAAACTGGCTGATACTAATTTGAATATTTCATCAAGATTTCTGAAATCGCCATTTTCTGAAATCTATGTTCAAATTGAACGCGGATTATTTGAAATCATTGATGCGGATGATTTAACAAAGGTCGCTGTAGATGGATTTTATGTATTTTTTAACAACCAGGAAATTCGTATAATGGTTGTTGGAATACTTGAATCAACGGAACTGATTCCATTTAATGATAGCGTATTTTACTTTCGGTTTGATTTACCGGAAGGAAAATTACATGATATAGTGGAAAGGCAAATGGAAATGGCATCGCCTCAAGAATTAAAAGCGACAAAGGGCGATATTAATCAACATAAATTAAAAGAATTAACTTTTTTTATTTTTAATGTCTTATTATATATAACCAGTAAAGACCCCGATATTATTAATATGCTACCCGAAAAAGTGGATATTAGTAATAAAAAATCTAAAAAGAAAATAAAAAAAGCTATTCAAAAAAACAATAAAACGTCTTCATTGCCTTATATTCTTGTAGGCAAAAAAATAAAATCGGAAGAAGTAAACGCCGTTGCCAATGCCGGTGGTATCGTTCATTGGAAATTAGAAAAACGTATTTATGTCGAAGGTTATTGGAGAATACAATGGTATGGAAGTAAAGATGATAAATACGCCAAACACATTTTTATTGAACCATATTATAAAGGGCCGGAATTAGCGGAATTAATCAACAAAAAATATAAAGTCATTTAAAAAGGAGTTTCTATGGAAAGGAAAAATCTCATCAATCTATTAAAAGGTAATACAAAAATTACCATTTCAGAATTTCGAAAAAAACATCCAGGCATTAAAATGTCTGATTTTCAATTTTATGATTGTAGGCGTTTGGCTATGAATAAGCCTTACAAAAGAGACGGAACGACTATTGTAAAAACGTATCGTCGTTCATCAATGATATTTAAACTTCTTCCCGTTGAAGAAGTGGAGTATGATGCAAAGAGTATTCAATTAGTTCAAAAACTAATCGATGTAATCAATACAACCGCTGAAATCAATCAACGCTTAAGTCTTGTTGAGATTGTAAATCATAACGGTGATATAAATAAACTTGAATTTAGAATGAGCCCAAAGAGAGGTTAAAAAATTTATGACAAAAAAAGATTTGATACAAAGAATGAGCGATATAGGATGGACCGTCGTTAATGAAACGATACTTATTTTTACCAGAAATTTTGGCGGTAGAAAAAGGGGGCGTTCCATAACTATTACATTTAGTTATAGTAGTGATCATATTATTATATACCATCCATCTTATAGCTTTCATTGTACGACATCACATTTTAAAAGTGTTCATGAAGATAGAAGATTATCTTTAAACAAAAACTTTTTAATAAAGATAATCAAAGAATTCAAACGCGAAGGTATATGGGATGTAATTCTTAATAAGGATTTTCTTGCCGTAAACGATTTTAATAAAAAATCGTCGAAAGCAAAAATAAGAACAGAATTAAAAGAGTTGTTATCGTAAAAACAACCCCAACCACCCTGCAAGGTTTTCTCAAGAAATTCCTTCGCCTTGCAGGGGAGTGTTGGGTTTTTATAGAAAGTGGGTTATATGAAAAACATCAGAAGAGGTGTTTTTGAAACAAATTCGTCAAGCACACATTCCGTTACCATATCAGGTTTTGATCTTATGCTTGATGTATCATTGGTTCCTGATATAAATGGAAATATTATTATTCAAGGGAAAGAATTCGGATGGAAATGGGAAAAGTTTAATGATGCTTATTCAAAAGCATCATATTGTTTTTTGAATTTTAAAGAACGTCGTGAAGAATTAAAAGAAATAATAAAAAAACAAACCGGCGCCAATAACGTTATTTTTGACGAACATGACGGATATATCGATCATGTTGGCGAGCATTGTTCTATAGAAAAAATAGAAGATTTTCATTTTTTTATATTTGATAAAAATTCATGGCTTTTTCTTGGTAACGATAATGAATATGCCCCAAACGAATTCTATGACCTGCCAGGAACAAAATATAATTATCTTCTTACCACAGAAGGATTACCATTTGTTTTAAAATGGAAATTTAAGGACTTGCCTACAGATGAAGACGCTGAAGAAGCAATTTCTTCTCTTGTACAAAATATTAGATTTAATCAAACAAAAAATTGCTGGGAAAGAGATTGGATTTTTAGCAATTCCAGAGAAGTATATTATATTTATAGCAAATATTATCTTCCGGCAAAAAATAATAAAATCGTTTTTCTCAAAGACAACCTTTATCATGAAGCATATAAATTAAAAACAAAAGTATCCGAATTAATATTGAAAAAGGAGAATCAAATTGAAATTTCCTATACAATACAAAAACGGAAATGTTAAAATTACTCTCCATTCCGACGGTACTAAAATCAGAACATTTACCGGCGAGCCAATGCCAGAATTTCCGGAAAGTATTGATCTGAAAATTACCAATAAATGTGATATAAATTGCCCATATTGCCATGAGTCGTCACTACCTGGGGCAAGAGGCGGTAATATTTATCGTATCATTCAGGAATTAGAAACCCTTCCTCCTGTCGGTATCGAATTGGCAATCGGCGGTGGAAACCCCGGCAGCCATCCCGATCTTATATTTCTTTTGGAAACATTAAAAAAAAGAAATTTTATTTGTAACATCACCCTTCATAGGGAACATGCATGGCGTATTGAAGATTTTATACTCCAAGATCTGGTTCATGGTATCGGAATTTCCGGAGCGAAGGTTCCTGAATTTTTATGGAATAATGTTATTTATCACTTTATTGCTGGAATAAATAATATAGAAGACATAGAACCGTTTAAAAAAATTCTTGTTCTTGGTTTTAAAAATTTAGGAAGAGGAAAAAAGTGCAATCAAGAAAAAATTAAAAAAAATCTTGATAGATGGTATAAATATATTCCAATGTATTTTAAAGAAAAAATTATTAGTTTTGACAATCTCGCAATTGAACAATTAGGTATAAAAAGATTTTTTACTGATGAAGGATGGAAATATTTTTACATGGGCGATGATGGCCAATTTTCAATGTATATCGATGGCGTGCGTGGAGAATTTGCTATTTCAAGCACCAGCAAAAAACGCGTCTCGTGGAATGAGACGTCTATTATAAATTTTTTTCAAAAGGAGTTTTTGTGGACAAAGAACTTAAAGAACTTTTAGAGAGAATCGCAGAAGGCCTTGAGACGATAAACATTACCCTGGAAGAACAACTTACTCATATTGACATAACCCTTACCTCATTATTTGAATCCATAAACGATGGGACGTCAAATGGTCCACTTGGTAATGACAATGCAGTCGGGGGATAATGGTCCAATTTTTTTAGATGTAATTGGGTGTTTTTCGACGCTTAAACGTGCAAAAGAAATTATTGACATGATCGAATCCGGGATGAAAATTCCTGGACTCGATTATGATACACTTCAACCATGTGATGGAGTAGCAATGGTTGGATCGTTTGAGATAAATAAAACCGTTAGGAAGACAAAACATGAATTGGGATAAAATTAATAAAATAGTAAAAGAAGCAAAAAATACGATAGATGGAAAAATTAAAAATCATTTATGCGCTTTTGACAATTGCATTACCAGGACCAGGGGCAAGGATAAGTATTGTAAAAGACATAAAAAAAGCTTCAAATCAATAATATTTATATTATTAAGCGCCATGATATATGCGGAACAACCAAAATCCATAGGACCAACCGTTGAATTTATTTCTAAACGATTTCATATGCAGGAACCAAATTATCTTATATTCGGATTTCAAAAATCCGATTCCAGTATTAAATATAAAAATCAGGTAAAAATTCTTATAAGTATGAAATTTGACATTGTCGATTGGAAACTGGATTCGATTAAGAAGTTTCAAATTACCTTTGGGTATCGCCAAAAAAGTTTCTGGAACGTATACGATGGCGCCGTAAGTCGTCCTATGTACGAGAATGATTATAGTCCATCATTCTATTGTTCTTATCAAACTATGGCTCGCGCGCTTCCTATAGCTTTCCTGGGCGGTTATGTCCATGAATCAAATGGTAATACCGATAAATTATCCAGAAGCTGGGATAGAATTTGTAGTAGCATGTCGCTTGGAAATTTAGAATCAAACCAGGCTTTTGCCCAACTTGATTTGTGGTATCCATGGGGAATGGAAGAAAATCCTGAAATATGGAAACATTATGGAATTGGGGAATTAACCATTTATTATAAACCATATAATTTCTTTTGCTGTTCAATAATTTGGAAAATAATTTCTGATAATTTTGAATTTGGATTTTATGGAAATCCGTTTTATCGGACGAAAACAATCAAACCGACTATTTATATTCAGTTATATATCGGCAGTGGTGAAAATATGTCGGATTATAAAGAAAGGCATACATGTTTACGAATAGGAATGGCGACATTATTGTAGCAAGTTGTAAAAAAGAAGCAATCGGCAAAGTATATAATGAGATAAGTTTTCCAGATAACAAAATTTTTGAAGGCCGTCTTCCAATTACTGATATCTTATCATTTCGCGCCTCAGAAACTATTTTAGAAATAAATAAACATAGTTATCATTATTCATGGTTAAATATATTAAACCCGGATTATGGAACAATAAAAAATGTTCCCAAAGACAAGCGGGATGAATATTGTAGTTTTGTAGAAAAAATGACTTTATTTATTGGCAAAAGACTTATGTTTATAAAAAAGAACGAGCCTAATAGAACTATATATCAAATGATCGGTGATGGATCATGGCTTTTTGCCGAACAATGGATAAATTTTTCAATAATTTCTATAAAAATTTTAGGAGAGGATATTCATATTTTATGACAAGAAAAGGATTTCCAACAATTGAAAATGCAAAACAAGCTACGGAAAAACGATTAAAATATTGGAAGATTTATTTACAAAAACCAATAGACGACGATGAGAAAATTGTTGTTGATATAATTAACGAAAGATTAAAAAAAAATAAAAGGAGATTTTAAAATTGGAAAATAAAGAATGGTTAGAAGCTGTAAAATTATTAAAAAATCCAGAAATCATCTCTTTTATTAAGAGAAAAAAATCATATTGGTGCAGAAATAAAAGGGGAACGTTCGGAAAAGAAGTTCCCCAAGAAATTATAATCCAATGGATTTCTGAAAAAATCATCAGTCAAATCGTTGTTGGATTACATAAACAACCAATAGAAGAACTCTGCAAACTAAGAGAAAAATACCATGAAAAGATATCTGTTAAAGATTGAAAATAACACCACGCCTTATGTCAGTTATTCTTTTAAAAACGATAAAAAAAGAATCGAAATGGCAAAAGAACACAGAATAATTGATCGGGAAAAAAGAGATGGATTATTCCGGGTAGATGTTTTTAAAAATGGAAAAATCAGGGTTGAATCTTTTAAAGCCATAGAACTCAAGTGACTGCTCCCAAGCATTTTTTCTAAGTGCAAGAGTTTCATTGTATACCCAACGAGTTTGTTCCAAGATATTGCTCATCTTGGTGGTTTGGAATTTGGTGGGGTATAATCGGTATTTGAAAGTTTTGCGCATTAGAGGTAATATATTACATTTTGCACAAAGAGTGTGACTATTTTTAATAGATAGTACTGGTTCGCTTTCATCCCACGGTTAAAACCGTGGGTTTTCTCGCTCACAGGAGCATAAATGATTAAACTTGAAGATTGTAAAGATGGATTTCTTTATTTTATTGAAGCCAGAAATGCAACAATCGGAATTTATGATAAAAAAGAATTAGGATTTATAATAAGTAGACATAAATTTAAAAGTAATTTTCTATTTATAGAATATCATTGGGATATTGGTAAAATAAAACCAGACATGGAATATTTTGGTACTGTTAAACCACTTAAAGAACTTTGTTCCACAAATATATCTTTTTTATCAGAAGATGAAAAATTAAAATTTTTAAATGAGATGGAAATATCTAAAAAAGATGAAATAGATATCTATAAATGCGACAACCCTGAAACGGAGATTTATTAATGTTTTTTTTCACTGCAGATCAACATTTTAATCATGAACGAATTATAAATTATTGCCATAGACCATTTATTGATATTGTCGAAATGAACGAAGTATTAATTAATAAATGGAATAATAAGGTAACGCCAAAAGATTCCGTTTATGTTCTCGGTGATTTTTATTTTAAAGATTTGCCATCGTATCATTATTATGATATACGAAATAGATTAAATGGAAAAATATTTCTTATTACCGGAGATCATGATGATTATATAGGCTCGCCGTCTTCTTACCAATTAGAAACAAAAACGCCATATCTTTTCTTAAACAATCAAATTGCCTTATTTCATTGGTGTATCAGGAATTGGCAAAGATCGCATTTTAATTCCTGGCATTTATATGGACATAGCCATGGGAAATTATTTCCTATTGGTAAATCATGGGACGTCGGCGTTGATAATAATAATTTCGAACCGTTGTCATATAGGGAAATTGAAACGATTATGAATAATCGTCCCGATAATCCAAACCATATCAAAAAGGAAAAATCATGAAAAAATACAAAGTCACAGTCGAAAAGCTAACATATCAAAGCGGATTCGTCGAAATTGTTGCTGAAGACGAAAAAAAAGCTATTGAAAAAGTAAACATATTGATTATGGGAGGCAAATTACAAACTACCAATATAAAATGGGACGACCCAGTTTATATCGATTTTAGTTTTCAAACGACGGGAGATGTAGAATAAAATTTTTAAATGAATAAAAAAAGGAATTTCTTATGTCAAAATTAATAGATTATGTTTTAAGCCACACAGAACGCGGAGAATGTATTTGTGGAAAATGTTGTGATTCTTTAGGATCGCAACAACCCGATGGTCATACGGTTGATTTAACATTTTTCAAAGTAAAAGCAATTAATAATGCGGATGCCAAAGAATTTCTAGCTTTGATAAATGATGGATATTCAAATCTGCTTGATGGAAAAGAATATAATTACTTAACACTTGGCGGAATTCTTGGAAGTCAGGAGGCTGCACTAATGACCATAGGGCTTGGCCATTTACTTGGAATATGGTCAGCGCTTACTCCGGAAATCATGATGCCGTTTTTATCTAAAGATTTAAAATTACAAATGGCTAGATGTGGTATGGTTGCATTACAAAAAAAAAAGAATAAAATAGATTTTAGTTTTAAAACAACTATTAACTAAAAAAGGGGATAAATCCTATCCCCCCCTTTTTTTAATTAATAAACATTTTTGTTAATAATCCATAAAATGTAGAAACCTTCTCAAGGTTTTTTTCAACATCCATTGTATAAAATGCGGGTGCGCGCAATGCGCCTGAAGAATATTGTTGTGGAGATTTAACCCTGGCAACCATTCCAACATAATTTTCCGGATGAGCCAACATGTCTTTTCGTTTTTCCTGAGTGAAACCTGTACCGACATTGCCAACAATTTTACCTTTTGGCGTCAAACTATACTGAAAACCACCGGCTTCATTCTTTTTTACTTGTGGATAAATATTCCGTATATAAACGTCATGGGTATCCCGGAATTTTTGCTTTCTTGGCGAACCGCCCGGTTTATTTAAATCCCACTCGACGACGCCTTCAACGGTATCCGGATGTTTTTGTTTCTGTATTTTATTAAGCAGATCCTGTTTGTCCTTTTGTGTTATGACAGTTTCAGCAACACGCATCGCAGGAATCTTTAATTCTACCTGTTTCATCATTTTCAACTTATCGGCATAAGGCGCGCTCGAAACATCCTTGCCTTTAAATTTTACTATATCGAAAATATATGGTTTGAGCGGAGCTGTTTGTTTTTGTTTTTCCAAACTCTTATCAACATTTGAATTTAATATTCCACTGATTTGTTCTGCAGGAAGAGGGCCTTTGGACGTTGTTCCATATAAATCACCCCTCAATACCGTTCCGCTCAATGATTCAGGAACTTTTAAATCGCGTAAATGTGGAACCTGATTAGTATGTTCAATGGGTTTGCCGGTTTTTTTACTGGTACGATATGAGTAAATATCATTTTCTTTATTAGCATTTAATTGAAATATTGAATGACTGCCATCGACCTTTGGTTGTAAAACTTTATTTTCATCGGAAAAATCCAATGATTTTTTAACGGTTTGATATTTTGGCTTTGAAGTAACGGGATTTTTAATTACTGACGTCTTAATCATCAGCCAATGTTTATCATCAGCGCCTTTTGGACGTATCATTGTAAAATAACCTTCAGGCAACTTCATTTTAATTTTATCATTCGTCGCTGAAATAACTTTTATTTTTTCATCATATACTTTTTTAACTGTCCCGGCGCCATATCCCTTTTTAATCTTTCCCTCAAAATCCATATAGCTTGATAAATGTGTAGGCTGTCGTATAGCAAGAGTTTTCTGTTTTTCACCAGGCAATGATCTGGTTACCCAACTATGTGCAATTCCTTTATCTTTTAAACGTATATCATAATGTTCGGTTTTTGCTTTGTGTTTTTGAACAACAAGACGCGTGGTACCTTTTTGATTTATAGGATCAAATCTGGTACGGGAGGGGAGGCCTGGGGCATCATGTTTATTTTCATCCATTATCTATAACTCGCAATTTTATTCGACATGGCGCGCTTTCGTCGCGTTATCCACATATCATTTACGTTCAATTTTTTAGCTATGTCCTTATTACTCAATATCGGTTTGCCGGCATATCCGAATGTATGCTCGAAAATAACCTTGTCCTTATCTTCCAACTCCTGATATAAATAATCGGCAAGCGCCTTGTCCTTACTTTCGGCCTGCACCGCGTTTCCGTAAAAATCAAACGACGCCTTGGATGCAGTCGTTTCTCCGCTCAACTCGTTAATCATCCTCGCCGATTCTTTACGGTTCCACCCAAGCTCGTCTGATATCTGATCGATATTAGGTTCATACCCTAAACGATCGGTGAGATTTATCACTGCCGTGCGAAATGTAGCGCGTTTTAAATTACGCGCTTCTGGTATATGGCCGGAAATCAAACTCTCGGAAGCAACGCGCTGCACTTTTTTCAAATTATTATATATATGCGTTATTGGTTGGGTACCCAGAGTCGGATCATAAGAATTAAACGCTTTAATCATCTGGGATTGAGCATTAGCCCTTAATGTAGAAGGGGAAACGCCGACTGTACGATAATGACCGACAATACTTTCAACGACTGGTTTATATCGCATTGATAATTCAGAAAACAATACGGGATCTTTAGTTTTCTGCCATTGCATAATCATGTCTACTTCATTGGACATTGCGGGTAAATCTCCTTGAATCAATAACCTTGTCTCTATATCTTTCTACGGCCTCACGTCGCTCTTTAATAAAATACGTTACCGGCATATTTTCATTAATAGTGCTGAAATCTCCAGGGCCTTTCATTAAGCCGCCATTCTCTTCTTTCAATTCACAAGAATCATCGCTATTCCAAAAATCATTTGTAATCCCATAATAACGATCATAAATGACGGTATCATCAAAATCTTTAACTCTGGAAATATATTTACCGCCAACAAGCGACGATACCCCAAGAATGCCATGATAAAAAGCATCGGCCGAACAAACGTCCCTATAAATATAATCCAAACACCAGTCATAATCAGCCTTCATATTTTTTCTAAGATTAACGACAGCCTCATGAATACTGTCAAACATAAAATATTTTATTTTATTGTCTTCGGTATATTCCCCTACCATAAGACTGTTTCTTCTATGACGAAGAACAAGTTTATAAAACCGCGCAATCCTGTTGACTTCATAAACCCGATCAAGAAACATGGACGTTCTTTTGTTGTTAGAAAAATCATCCTCACTTATAGAAAGTAAATCTTTAGCATAAATATATTCAGGATTTCCAGTTACCGACAAAACATCATACGCCGAATTTTTAGCTTTAGGATTTTTTATAACCATTTGTTTTGGATTTTGAACATAATACGGTTCTTTTTTATACAACATATTATTAATATCAATCTCAGCCGTCTTTTTATCTGTCTCTTTCATAAACAGAGGGTTGCCATTTCCATCCATATCTGTCGGGTCATCGACAAAACGCGGATTAGACAACACTATACTTGTCGCAGCCTCCCCGCCGGCAGTAGTCATAATAATAGAATGACGCACTTGCTGAACCATACCGATAATATCTTTAATCGGTTTTCCACTATCCGGTTGAGAACCGGCTATTATAAGAGAAGGGAATCCGCAAATTATAAAAGGATTGAACATCATATCAACCGACGCGACCCTGCCAAGATATTTTGAGTTTAAAAATTTAATTATAGCATGCCTTTTAATAGCACACTCTTCAAGATTTACCTTTTCACCTGTTCCAAATTTTAATCGCTGTTTTTCCTCATTCTTATTCACAATGTCTTCTTCAAGTTTTTTCTTATCGGCTTCAGACATGCCTTTTAAATTTTTTTTAGATTTAAGTCTTTCGTTTAATTTATTAATTTCACTTTGTAATTTGTCCCGTGTTTTTTTTATCAACATTTTTTCTTCAAGAGTTTTTTCGGCATCGGAACAAGCGAGGGCGTGTTCGATATTATCAAATAAAATATTAACACCCTTATATTTTTCTTCCTCAGTAATTGGAGGCTTAGAACGATTCAGTTTATCCTGATTGGCAAATTTCGATTTAAATAATTCATTAGGGACCTGATAACTAATAGTAAACGGATCACCTTCGGATCCTTCTGAAGACAATAAATCAGTTAATTTAAAATATCCACGAGTATAATCGATATCATAATCCTGCCTCCATTCCAACCTATCATACATCGATGGAAACACGATATTGCAATTCGGAGGAGCGGTAAATTCGAGAGGCGGTAAAAGCATCGATTCGTTTATTATATATTTAGCGCCAAATTCCTTTGGATGTTTATCAACGATAAAACTTCTGACTGATCCTGACATTACAAAATCATTCGATTGTTCCCCCGATTCAACCGGTATTAACGAAGGCGTATTACATGAATAAACCCTGGTATTGAATAAGGCGCCAAGACGCATAATAGCAGCCTCTACACTAGTGAATACCGCGTTGCCTAATAAATAAGATCCAAGCGTTGCGTTTGAGTGATTACGATTCCAGAATCTTGTACCCGCCTGATTAACCGGTATTAAAAATTTCTTTTCTACCCGAAGGCGTTTATTTAAAAATGTACAAATCGATGTTCCGCCAACCGCTTCAAGCCACAATCCACGAACGACCGCATCAAGAAAATAACCAATATCAGCGCCCTGAAATGCCTGATACGAATACTCGCCTTGTTTTTGCGGACTGACTTTATAATTTGCCGTTCCCGCAAGAAGATGCACCATATAAGAAATGGTAAACAATTTACTATCGACTTCTTTTATATCCCCCTTTACCTTACCATCAATTGCATAATTTTGGAAAAGACCCATTTTATAATATACGGTTGAATTACCAAGAGTATCTTCCCCGGTAAACGATAACGCTGCCGGAGTTTTCCGAATATCCATTCTAAAATCCCGGCATATCATTGTTAATGCCCGGGCTTCGGATGCTTCATCGATTTCATAAAAACTGGAAAACGAACCGTCAAAAAATAGTTTCCACTCAGGCCTACTGCCGAACCATTCACGATAAAAAATCTGTATCGCAGTTTTAGGTTTTATATCATAAATATTTTCGCTCGAATAAACATTAATACTTGCCTCGTTACCATTTGGCGTGCAGGTAACGGTAGCGCTTTTGAAAGGAATCTCAATACCCTCCATTAATAATTTAAAATCTAATTTATAACCCTTGCGCAAGATTAAGTCCTATTTCGTTAAGGTTTAATCTTCCAAAATTTGACATGCCGTTAAATCGTTGTTCGTATTTTATTTTACCATTACCATCGGAAATAATAATTAAATTATTTCTTACCCAATAAACATTTCTTACAAGAAGAGAGAATGAGAAATCTTTTTTCAAACTTGTTTCTGCGGTTTTAGTGGCAGAAATATTAATCATATATCCTTCAATAACTTTATTATCGCAGGAAAGATACATACGGGTTTTATTTTCAATACACTTCCTGCCGGCAAGTAATTTTTCATAAGCTACCATGAATTCCTGATAATACGGATATTCAATACTGTCAATAAATACTCCGTTAAAATTATAGACAGCCGGCCGCTCGCCAAAAAAGAAAACATTCCAGCTATTATCAAAGTTCTGATGTATCTTAATAATTTCATCATGGGCTTCACGAACGGCCAAAAGGGAAAAATTATTAAAAACGCCATAATAATTATTTACTCCATCAAGAGACGTACCATCTTCCGGAGTCGCAACATAAATATTACCTCCGGGCATATCGTCTTCTTTAATCATAGCGCTTTCGGTAGATTGGGCCAGCAACTCATTGATTGGAGAAGAAAAATCAGATAGAAAATCCCTTTCATTAATTTTCTCGTCTATTACATTATCAAAATTATCCGTAAATAATATAATAGACGATAAATTTTGCGGTTGCTCCGTCATCCCGACTGAATATGGTCTTATTTTAAAATCATCCATTATAATACCCACCTATTATTCCAATAATTAGTAATTGGAGGATTGACATTTACATATCGACCCTTGCCAGCGTCTCCTGTAACCGATGAAGCCGTTTGATCCATACGTTGTAATGCCTGCGCAGCTACATTAATATCTTTAACTTTATCTAAATCAATAATTGATTTACCCAATGCATCTGTAAATATAGATTGGCTTTTTATACCTCCAGCATCCTTTCCCTGTAATATTGCAATATTTAAAGCCTGCGCCATTTGACCCCTACGCTCTTTTTCGATACTCTCTGTTCCGGCAGCAAATCCCGGATCACGAACAATGTTACTAACTAAACCTTCCCATGTTTTGGCTTGTGTAAAATATCCTTTGGTTGCACCACTTAATTGGGAAAGCATCCAGGCATTTTCTTTTGCCCATTGCGGGCCGACAATATCTCTGTTTTGTGAAAATGCACCTCTACCGGTTAAAAGATCAACATAATCACGCCTGAAAGCATCAGTCATTTTGATACCACGACGATCGCCAGCAGCAATAAAAGCTTGTCCTCTGGCCTCAAGCGCTACAGTAGTGTCTTTCGCAGCTATTTGGTTTCTGGCAGATTCAATGCCGGTAAAAATACTCTCTTTACCTTTAAATAATTGCATAAATCGTAATTCATCAGATTTTAATACGCCCGTTTTTCCCGATATTGCCGATAATTCAGCATAACGATTTGCGAGGACGTCCATTCCTACGCCGGTTTCAGGATTAACGGAAATACCAAAACTTCTTATTTTTTGAACCAACTCATCGTTCCACCCAACATTGGCACCGGCATGACTATAGGGTAAATGCTCTCTCCATCCTGCAGTTGCCCTGGTCGGTAATTTTCCATAAAACATATTACGCGCGGACGCCTTTAAAACTTCTTTTTCCGTCAATCCAGCCTGCATAGCATTTACTAAATAATTAGGCATATCATCGTATTTTTTAAATGCCTTTTCAGCTTCCAAAACTCTTCTTTGTAATTGTGTAATACTATCAGAGTACTTACCGGACAAGAGACCATCCCGGCGGGCGTTCTCCATTATTCTTTGTTCTTTTTTAAGATTACCAGGAGAAGAATCGAGTTGAACATTATACTCTTTCATCGTATTATCTAATTCAAGCTTAGCCTTTTGTCTTTCAGCGCCGGTTTGATTAAAAATCGATATTGAAAATTCAGAAGGGTTCCCTTTCAACGCAGCATAAGCCGTAGATTTTTCTCCGCCTAACGCGCGAATAACATCCTTGTTAAATGGTAATTCTCCAAGAGTTTGATTAAATGAAGCTGCGCTGGTTGCTTGTAATACGGTTTCAAGATCTTCGCGTGACATTTTGCTTGTATTAAGATATTTTATTCTCGAACCAGTACGCCGATCGGAAGGAGCTACATTACCCTCAGCAATAACCTTTATACCTCTAGCCAAATCTCCATACGTCTCAGCGCCCCAGGCTCTTGCCAATCCAGTTTTTATATCGCCAATGTCTCCACGGCCAAATACAGATGCGCTATATGGATCGACAATACCAAGAACCTTACCTCCCCATAACAAACTCTTATCAATAAAGGTACCGGCGCCATAAGATTCAGCGGTCCATTGGGCAAGTTTATTTGCATTACTCATCATTTTAACGCCCATGTCTTCTCCGGCATCAACAAAACCCTGATAAGTTTTTTGTATCATCCCGGCCAAACCATATGGTTGTATCGGACGCCGTTTTAAACCAATCATAGCGTCTTCAACATTAGCGGTAGCGTTCATTATCTCATATCCCTTCGGACTAATTAAATAATCGGATACTAATCGACGCTCCCGCTGATCATTCGTGCCTAGGCCGGCAAATACCCATGCTTTAGCCTCTTCGGTTCCCGGTTTATGTGAACCCCATGCCTTAAATAAATCCATCATTGCTGCATCACGTTGCCATCCTTTAATTCTTGGATCATTCCAGAAGTCTTCTTTGCGTTTTTCAAATAAAACACGATTCGGACCCATGGCATAACCAAGACGACCGGCGCCGCTAACCATTTCATAAGCACCAACCCCGCCGGCAGTTAATTTATTTAATTTATCAAAATTAATCGTTCCATCCGGATTCATCGCGTATGCAGTCATTTTCGTTCCCATTCCTGACGACATCATATTCATCTGGAACCGAGCTATCGCGCCGCCGGCGGCAGCTACGCCACCCGCACGATCAACAACATATTGCCCTCCCATGCTCGCCTTTGCCATAAGCGCCGCCTGCGCAGCACCCTGTTGATACATATTAGCGCCAACAGCAGCCGAATACGGAGTTCCCTGAACAGCCTGGGCCCCCGCCGCGCCTATCATCATCATATTTTCGGCGCCCATGCCGGTAATTCCGCCAAACGCCTTTGCCTGAAGAACTTGATTACGCACATCCTTTAACGATCTGAATCCGGTATTCTGCAGATTTTTAATAACCGACATACCACCTTCGATCGTAGTCTGCAAAAGCTTAACAACGTCTTCGGTCGTTTTTTTAAGATCTTCGAAGTTTTGTTGATATTGTTTCATCGTACCAGCGTCGGCGCCCCAACCGCGCGCGTTAAGCATATTGTTCGATATCGCTATTTTATGAATACGCATTTGCTGTTCGCGGTTAAAAAATTGACCGGTTCCATTAAGCGGCCCTTCACCTGTGCCGGGATCCATCCCTGTCACCAATCTTCCGGCAAGCATTGAAGATTCATTGTATGATAATGGTGAATTAAACCCAAGACGTGAACGATACTGATCAAGATCAAGCGACATACTTTGCATTAATTTCTGACGTTCTATAGTTCTTTCAATACCCTTTTCAATAAAATGAGCAGGAATGGCGCCAATAGCTAATGATGCCGCCATGGCAGGAACAAAGGGCACTTTTAATGCTAGTAACATTAAATCTATTGCCGTGGAAGGCGCAAAATTAGCAAAACCTGTTGCTATTCCGGCAGAGCGTCCTATCCTTGCCATTTCAGCCTGCCGTTGATAATATCTGGTAGATTGATCGTTATAAACACCATATTGATATTCGCCATGCGCCATTGACCGTTGCTGTATTGGGGTTAAATCTTGCGGAGTAATGGTATTTTGGGCATATTGAGATATCATCTGATAACGCAGCATATCCTGGTATCTGATGCGATTGTCAAAACTGGCAAAAGGATCTATATTCCCAGGACGCCCACTGTTTAT
>Ga0315284_10006942_pt1 | contig 16143 bp, 14 predicted proteins | sample YL17G09_16_MG_FD_203696 | JGI IMG/M metagenome (GOLD analysis project Ga0315284, IMG submission 203696) | Sediment microbial communities from Yellowstone Lake, YNP, Wyoming, USA - YL17G09_16 | ecosystem: Environmental > Aquatic > Freshwater > Lake > Sediment | place: USA: Wyoming | collected... | reverse complement strand
GAAAGATTAAAAGAGGTACCATTTATTGGTGGTAAAGCTTGAAATGGTACATTTAGTGTTGTAATATTATTTAAATTATAAAAAATATCCCTAAATAAAACACCATTTGTATCATCTATATCATATGAACCTATAACACAGTCAGATGGATAATCGTCATCTTGGTCTAAATTAACACCCATTTCACATATGTGTCTAATATTTAAACATTGTTTGTAGTCAACATGAAGACCAAAACAATTTATACTAAAAAATAAACCATTATCTTCTTGCCCTTTATTTGTGTTAATCATACCACAACTTACCATATCACCATTATCATCTTCTTCATCAGTATCATTTGGTATTTTATATGTTGTTGGTATTAATAATTTTTGTAGTTTTGGTATTCCTTGCCAATCACAATCGAATACTGAACCTAAATTTATTAAATCAGTTGCAAATAATTTATAATTATTATCGTGTGTTGTAGATGCATAAAAGAATTGGTCACCGTTTTTTTTTATTAACCCATCTCTTATGCTTATATATGAATTATTATCCTGTAAGTTATTATCATTACCATTATAACATATATCTAATAAATGATTAGTATGGCAATGATTATCAGGTCGGCCATTATTATTTGAATCAACTCCACTGGCCCAGCTTTCACCATTACAATCATATTCACAAAATTTTTCAGCACCACCATTACCGTTTCTAGGTCTCTTTTTCTTATATTTTAATAAATAACTATATAATGAACCATTTATCCAATCATTGTAGAAATCAAATTGAAACATATTTAATGTTTTTGCCATTTCAAACGCAATACAATCGTCTAAACCACTTTCTTCAAGGTTACCAGCATTAGGACCGTTTATTTCTTGATTTGAAGTTGATAATGCTTCTGTATAACCTTTTGTTCCAGAATCACAACCTGGTGAATATAGTTTACCATCATCAGTAGGACATTGTACAAAGATACAAGGTATATAACCTAATATATCATTACAATTAGACCATGGTTTTGGAATTTCTCTATTACTTGGTAAGATAGAATTTATACCATTTATTATTGTTGTTATTATTCTACAAACAATACTAAGGAAAACATTTAATGCTGATATTATAATATTCATTAACCTAATAATGAATTTATTCATTATATAAATTAGAAAAGATATTATTTTTATTATTAAACAAATAATAAAAAAAATAGGATTAGTTGTTGTGTTAACTCTATTATAAGGGAATGGAGTTTTATCACAAGCATCAACATCTTTAATACCAGTAAAAGACCTAGTTTTTGATGCATTAGCTAACACACCAATAGAACTTGTTTGGAATCTAGGAATAAAATTACTAACTGTATAAATTTTATTCCAATATAAATCTCTAAAACTACTACTTTTAGTTGCTGGACCAAATTCGTAATCAATTTCTGATTGATTTTGAGGATTATTAGGAATAAGATATCTAGCTCTAGTTCTAAGTCTACCTTCACCACCAGTTTCATCCATACCAATACTAAATCTAACACTAGACCTAGTTGGTATACCTACATTAGGGTCTTGTGATGGAATAAGGTCACCTTCTTCGTTAGTAACCATATAATCTAAATTCATTGGTATTTGGTACGACCAATTACCGTAATCATCTATAACCCTACCACCATTTACACTAAAATCCTCTATTTGACCATCTAACGTCTTTCTAACCATATCAATAGAACCACCACCAGACGTTTGTTCACATAAATTACCTAATTTTCTTCTTGGATGACATACTTTATTTATACTATGTTTATCTTGGTCACCAAATATAGTACCCATAAAAATAGCTGATGGAATTAAAGAATAATTTAAATCAAAATCTAATCTAGTTATACCTATTTCACAGTTTTCTGTGTCACCCCAAAATGGTTGTACATTAACACCAGCATTCATAGTTTTAACTTGTACTAATTTATCTAAATTCTTATCTGATTTGAATTTAGTTGGGGAATCAAACAATTTAGTAGGTGTACCTTGGCTGATTAAATCATATGGTCTTTGAGAAGCGATACCAATATCTGATATATCAGCATCCAAATGAACTGTATATGTACCTAAAGGAACACCAAATAACATAAAATCACCAGCATGATTAGTTGTAGTTGTAAATTTATAATATTTACAATAAACTTCTAACATAGTAGAATTATCTAAAACTTCTCTTTTATTTGGAAATGTACCTACTGGTGTTGAACATACATTTGTTGGGTCACCATTTTTAGGTAATAAATTATATCTTATACCTTCACTATCTTTATCAGTTATGACTTCAAATGGGTATAATCCCTTTATCTCTGGATTATTTTTATCAACATCGTCTAATGGTATAAATACAGAAACCTTAGCATTAGGTATTCCGAAACCATTATTTATTATTACTCTACCAACAATAACACCATAATCAGAACAAAATTTTCTATAAGCATCTTCTTGAGAAATCTTTAACGAAAGAATCTCAATAAAATTAAAATCTTGTTTAAGATTAACTTTTAAATACTTATCCGAACCATTTGGTGTTGTTCTTATTCTAATACTATCTGACATTAATTTTATTTACTTCTATATGTTATATCTTCAACATCCATCAATTCAACATCCTCTTCAGTTAAATCTAAATATTCATCATCATCATCATCATCCTCTTCTTCATTAAATTTAAATTTTTCACCTATTGATAATAATAGAGGTTTTATATCCACTTCTTTATTCAATATAAGTGTTCTAAATATAAACCAAATTATGGCTATATTAATTAATGGTAAAGCAACTATCATTAATGAAAAAGCAAATATTTTAAGCGTATAACCTAATATTTTTTCAGTTAAACTTTTTTTTTCAAATTCATTGTTAATAGTTAAACCATTTATATCTTTTTTACAATTACATCCAGCCATTTTGTTTTATTTTATTGTAGTTATTTTAATAAATATAATCTTTATATTTTAATAAATAAAGATTAAGATTTAACCCTAACTAAAATATCAGTAGTACCATACTTAATTTCAAACATGCTACTAGGTTCACCGTTAATGGTATATGTACTAGAAATATCTATTTGTCTAGTTTCATTATCAATATATGGTTGTGAAATTTCATTAAGACTATATTTACCTTCACCAACTTTATTATAAACTCTTAAATCTATAACATTCATAACACCACCAACAGAATTAATAGTTTCAATTAGATTTGATAAATAAATTGTATCACCCATTTGAAATTTATTTATATCCATATATGATTGAACATCATTAATTACTTGACTAATTATTTGTGATTGAGGAACTTTTTTATCGATATATAAATCAATTTGAAATGATAAATTTATTATTCTTCCATTGGTTATTTCAACATAATCATTTAACATTCTATAATCAGCTAAATAATTTGATATATTATCTTTTAATGCTGTAGTTGATGAATTAGTAAGTTTTGAATTTGAATCTAATCCTAAGACATAAACTTTAATTTTATTTTTTTCTTCAAAAATACCGCTTCTAAATGGAACACCAAATTTACCTGGCATTAACGCTATTCTAGTTTGGTAATCTTTAATATTAACAGCTCTATTTTGTGATGCAAAATTATATCTAACTAAATTTCTAATTTCTTCAACACTTGGAACATCTCTACCACCCAAAGCTGGAAAAGCATTATTAACTTTTAAAGATGTTTTTACAGCGTTATTAATTGTTTGATTTGAACCATTTACACTTATATTAATTATACCAAGTGAATTTAATATATTTGGACCTAAATTAGTATCAGCACCACCACCAACTCTATATTTAACAAACATAGTTGTATTTGCTGTTGGTGTTACACCTAAAGACATATTGTTAATAAAATCACCAATTTGGTTAACTAAAGCTGTGTTTGAATCGAAATCACAAAGACTACTAGTATCTTGGGTACCACCACCAAAAATAAGTTTTGTAAATCCAATATCAGTATATTCACGAATAAATTTTCTAGTGACAGATAACCATTTACCTGGTCTAATACCAGCATTATCACTAATTTTACTATTATCTTCAATAAAAACTTTATCTTCAGCTAAAGCATCCATTTCGAACCATCTTTTATCTAAATCTAAGAATTGGTCTAATGTTGGGTTCTTTGTGAAATTAGTACCATCTAATGTTATTATTGAATCTACAGATAAAACATTGTCATCTGGTAGAACTATCTCTAAAAATGGCTTAACATCGTTAGAATTTATAACTCTTTTAAAAATTTTAGTAAACCCATTAGTAACAATCTCTCTTTTTACTATAGTATAGTTAATTATATTGTTATTTGAGTCAAAATTTGGTAAAATTAATCTATTTGGTATACCACCTATTGTAAAAGGACTAGAAAAATCTATATCATCAGTTGTTTCGAAAACTTTACCAGCACCACTAACCTGTGAACCAGCTCTAATTATTGGCGCATATGAAATATCGAATGTATCACCAAATACTGGTAATATGACACTGAAATCAACAATAGTTACACTTGGTCTTTTACCTGGAACTTTTAATCCAAATGTTCTGGCCATGGCCATTACAGATTTTCGTTCTTTAGCATAATCTATTTGTGTTTCTTGGAACATTCTATCTGTATTGAATGAGAGCATATCTCCGACAGCAGCATTAAGTTCAAGTATCATCATACCAACTGATGCGTCATTAAAATCATTAAAGATATCTGGGTAATATTGTTTAACCATATTAACTAAATCAGACCTTATGTCTGCAAACGTCCTAGACGTATAATTTATTCCATTATTTGCCATTGTATTTTAATTTTAAAATTTCTTTTCCATCTTCATTTAATCTAATAAAATCACACTTTAAATATTCTATTATTTCATTTTGACGTTTATTATCTTTTATTATTTGTTTATTATGATATTTTTCATCAAATTCTATCACAACATTTTTATTTTTATCATACCCATCCACCCAATACCCTAACTCACTTATTGATAATTCACCACCATTTTCAGCATGTTGAAAAGAATAACCATTTTCACTACCATATTTCTCTATATGAAAAATTGATTTTTTGTTATAAAATGGCGTTACTTGATGACCATTAAATTTAGCTAATGAAACCCTATTAATATGTATTAACCTTAATTTCCTACTAGTTTCTTTAGACACTGGTCTATTTATCATAACTTCTGATATTGTCCTAGTAATACCAAGCTTATTTAATGTTTTCCAAACTTTATATTGACTACAATTCATTTTTTCTGCAACCTCATATGATGTCAATTTATCTTCTAAATATAGTTTTTTAAGTAATTCTTCATCTAAACTAAAACCATTATGAACACCATCTCTATTACATTTAATTATTTGAGCTTCTGATTTATTTCTATTTAAACCATATTCTTTTAACCTTTCATGTATTGTTGGTGGGCTACATTTTAAATCTTCACTTATCATAGCAATAGATTTACCTTCAATAACATATTTTTGATATAATGTTTCTTTATTTATCTTGATAAGTTTTATACCCATTATATATTAATTATTACTATATCTGATGTAGTAAATACATCATCAGTTATCGTATAGTTTATTGTAACAACAGCAGCATATTCACTTTCTTGTGATTGAACTACATCTATACTCGTTATTTGAAGTTTAGGTAAATATTTTTTAACAACTGACGTTATTTCTGATTTAATATTATTCAAACTCATAGTATCTTCTGGTTCAAAAATAAATTTTAATAAATCAGTACCGAATTCTGGATTATAAAGTCTTTGACCTTTTCTAGTAAGAATCAAATGCATTAAATCCGCTTTAATGGCTGCATTATCATTCGAATTAAGGTCTAAAAAGAAACCTTTATCACTATTTTTAAACGGAAAATTTATATTTATATATCTAGACATATTAATCTTTGTTATATAAATATAATACTAATTGTTTTTATGTAAATAAAAAAAGGGCTAAAAGCCCTTTTTTCTATTTATTTATATTTTTTTCTAACTTGAACACCCAAAACATTCAAACTGAGTATCTTTTGGTTTTTCAACTACTTTATTTTCAAAAGATGATAATTTAGTGTTTGCATTTAATTTAGATTTTGTTCTAGTATAATAAACACCTGTTTTTAAACCACCTTTCCATGCATACATTAAAGCACTCGCTATTTTAGAATATTTAGCATCAGTATGATAAACATTTAATGATTGTGATTGGTCAACAAATTTATTTCTAATTATTGATAAATCTAATAAGATTTTTTGAGGAATTTCCCATACATCTTTATATCTATATCTGATATTTTCTGGTATTTCCATTATATTTTGAATACTTCCAGAATTTTTAATTATTTTATTTCTTACATCTGAGGTCCATAAATCCATTTCCAATAATTCATTAACCAAATATTTATTTATAACAAGAAAATCACCTTGTCCCACTCTTCTTGTAAATATATTTGAAGTTACTGGTTCAAAAGACTCAAAAACACCTAATAAAATAGCTGATGATGCTGTTGGCATAAGTCCAATGAACAATGAATTTAATAAAGGTATTGGTTCACCTTTAGGTTTTGGTGACCAATCTTCAATATAAGTCTCCCCTCTTTCATATCTACTACCTTTCCAAGCAGGGTATGTTTCATTTTTTAACTCAGCTAATCTCATTGATTCTTCAACAGCTGATTTATACATTACTTCAAAAATTTTCTTATTCCATTCTTTAGCTTCTTCACTTTCGAAAGAAATTTTCTTTTTTGCAAAGAAATCAGCTAATCCAGCTACCCCAATTGCTAAACTTCTTTGGTCATTACCAGCATTTTTACTCCAATCATCACTCCATTTATTTTTATCGATTACTCTATTTAAACCTTTAACCATAATTTTAGTACTTTTACCTATTGATTTTAAAGTATCGTGTTCGGCTAAATTAATAGAACCCAAAGTACATTGTGGAGTATAACCAGGTTTACTAACTTCCATAATTTCAATACATAAATTAGATTGTTTTAAAACACCTATATTATCTTGCATATTTTTCTTGTTAGCATTATCTTTAAACATAACGTATGGTCTACCACTTTCTACCTGTGATTTTATTATCGCATCAAAAATATCTTTTGGGTTAACTTTTTTACCAATACCTAAATTAACAGCTTTTTCATATTCTGTATTAAATTCTTCACCAACAACATCATATAATGGTTTTAACCCAGCTTTTTTAATATCATTAGGACAAAATAGATACCAGTCATCACCTTTTTCTAATTTTTCCATAAATAAATCATTTATCACAACAGATGTAAATAAATCTCTACTTCTCATTTGTTCGTCACCTATAGGTAATGTTAATTGCAAAAAATCAATAATATCTTTATGCCATAAACTAGCATATAATGCACAACTTCCTGACCTACTACCTTGTTTATAGAATCTCATTTTGCTTTGAACCATATCAGCAAATCTAACTATACCACCAGCATTTCCATTAAAAGAACTAACAACTGAATCTTTACTTCTTAAACTATCTATTAACATACCTATACCTGAACCCTCTTTTGAAGCATAGGATATGTTTTTTAAAGTTTCTTCAATACCTTCTATCGAATCTTCTTTTAACATCGTTAAATTACATGAAATCATACCACCTCTTTCACTTATACCAGCATTTGTATAAATTGGTGTTGCAAAATTAATTTTTTTACTTTCTAATTCATTGATTAATTCTTCTTTATTTTTTAAATCATCGTCATGTAAAAAATTAGAAACTCGTTCATACATACAAGATGGTAATTCTATCGGTAATTTATTATTATCTTTCTTAGAATATTTACTTAAGAACGTTGTTGCCGCAAAAAAATCATAATTTAAATCTACATTCTTAAGTTCTTTATTAATTAATTTAGATTGTCTACTTAATAATATTCTACCACCTAATAAAGAATAATCTGGATGTTCTAATATTTTATCGGCTGATTTAAAAGCTATTATTTCATCAATTTCAGTTGTTGTTATGTCATCTGTCATTAGAGGTACCACCTCTTGGAATAATAAATCACAATCTATTTCTAACCCTTTTGATTGTTCTTTAATTCTACTTAATATTTTATTAGGCATAAATGGTTGTGATGCCCCGTTTCTTTTTTTAATTTTCATATTTTATTATTTTTGTTTTTTAAAACTCATCATTAAACATACCTTCCGTTGTGTTAGGTATTTCTATTCTTGTATATTCACCTTCTCTTTTTTCAAAAAAATTATTTTTTGCAGATAAACCTATTCTTGCCATATATTCCAATGGATTATTAACATTAAATTGAGGGATACAACCAAAATCAACCAATACAATATCAGTTACATATTTAACATATTGAACCATCATATCTTTTGTTAAACCTTGCAGACCTTCAGGTATACTTTCTTCTATAAAAATCTTTTCAACTTCATAACATTCTAAAATAATTTTTCTAATTTCATCTGAATCAAGTTTGTAGTCATCAATAACATAATTTTTATATAAATTTAAAGCAAATTCGTAATGAGCTGTTTCATCTCTAAGGATTAATTCATTCATAGCCCCTAAACCAGACATTTTATTTCTACTTCTAAACCAAAAAACACCAGAAAAAACTGAACTAAAACTAATACCTTCAACACAAGCGAATGCTATTAATCTATGAACAAAAGATGGGTGTCCAATCCAATTTTCAGCCCAATTAGCTTTTTTATAGACAGCCATATTTGTTTCCATTGAATTAAAAAGCTCCTCTTTTTCTTGATTATTTTTAATATAACTATCAATTAATAGAGAATAACCATTGGCATGTACTTGTTCTATAAATGTTTGATGACCATAAAAATATTGTGCTTCTAATATATCTACTTCATTTAAAAAATTAGTAGCTATATTATCAATTACTAATCCATCTGATATAGCGAAAAAAGCTAATATATTTTTTAAATAAAATTTTTCACTATCACTTAATTCATCAAATCTATCCTTACTTAAATCTACTTCTTCAGCAATCCAAGTTTGTGATTCAGCTTTTTTATACATTTGCCACAAATCATTATGTGTTACAGGAAATATCGAAAATCTTTTTTTTAAATCTTTATTTTTTAAAAACATATTTATATTATAATTTTATTTTGTTTCTTGTAATTTATTCGCATCTCTTCTAGCTTTATCATCTAACACTTCATTTAGACGATTTAATTGCTCATTTTCAATAACTTTTTTATATTCTTTCTGTGTTTTTGGTGGGGTTTCAAATTCAATCTTCATCCTTTTATTATCAAACATAATATCTTTGAAAATCATACCATCTTTACCGAATCTAGATTTTAAAATAGCTATAGTAGCCGTACCTTCTTTACGTTGGTCTAAAGGCTTTGCGATTGATAAAATAAAGTGACCTATTTGTGCTTTTTTTATTGACCCACCAATTTGATTTGTTTCAACAACATCCGCTGAAAGACCATTTCTATTACTCTGTACAGCTGTCCACCCAGCCACATTCAACTCGGTTAACATTGTTTCAAACTCTCTCATTGTAACACCCTCACCAACATTATTATCTGTATGTGTTTTTGAGGCAGTAACACAATCAATATAATCTAATAAAACTATATCTGGTCTAAATCCTTTTGCAATTAATTTATTTATATATTTTCTAATTATTGGTATTGTTATGCCAAAACTAGAAAATTTTTTTAAAATTAATTTACCTTTTTTTCCTTTGGATAAATCCATCTTTTCCTTACATAATTCCATTAACTCATCTTTATGATAAGATAAAGAGTTTAAATCATATCCTGACCAACACGATAAATGTTTTCTTTGTATAATTTTAGGTGTATCTTCAAAAAATATTTGTAAAACATTATGACCATCATTAACTGCTGAATTAGCTATTTTTGTTAGTAATGTGGTTTTTCCACTTCCAGTTGGAGCTATTATAACAGCTAATTCAGTCTTAGATAAACCACCATCCATTATTTCATCTAATCCTTTAATACCTGTACGAATTGGATGTCTAAAATCTTCAGCTAATACTTCACTAATATTATCAAATAAATCAATACCTTCATCATTTTCATGACCATATTCCAATGCTTTCCTTAATATTGATTCACATTTTGGATAATCATTCAAATCACCTTTATCTATTATTTTTTGAATTTCCTTTATGGATTTTTTTAACTCTTGTTGTTTACAGAATCGGATAGCAATATCTTGAGTTTTTAGTGTATCATCTAAATCTACCGATTCAATTTTTTCTAATTGGGTAATAATGAACCTTCTTTGCATATCATTATTAACATTCTCAATTAATCTAATTTTAAGACTTTCAATATTTGGTATAATATCATATTCTTTTTTTGCTTCTTTAATTGATGCAGCTATTACTCTTAAATTTGGGTCTTCAAAATAATTTGGGTCAATAATATCAATTATTAAATTCCCAAAAACACCATCCATTAAAATTTGCCCCATTAAACGATATTGATAATCAACCCCTAAATATCCTAAACTATTTTTATCTATTTTCGACATTTTTTTTTCTTTTTTTTTAAAACTTTCCCTATTATAAATATATAAAATTACTCAATTATTTTATTATTTACCATAATTTTTTTTTACCCAGAAAAAGGCGTATTTCAGCCATAATTGAGGGGATAATTTCTTTTATTTTAACAGTATTTACTGCGCTTAATGGGTAGAAATAATTTTGTAATTTACTGGAAATCACTACTTTTTTATCAATTTTTATATCAAATTGAAATACATCCACTTTTCTAATAGAATTTTTAAGTGTTTCTTCTGTTTGAACATAATATTCATTATGATTTTCCCAAAGATAATTAATAGATTTCTCTTTTAAGAAAGCTGGTATAATACCTTGGTCACCCCATTGACCATTATTTATACCAATAATATTATCCATCAATTCTTTTAATAAATAAGAATTATTAACTTCAGTATTATAATCATTTGACTTTAAAAAAGTCTCATAATCATATTTTTTAGTTAAATCTTTAGATTTATATTGGTTATGCATTGTTTCATCAAAATTATTAATAGGGAAAAATCTTTGACATATTATATGGTTATTAACATATAACACAAATTCAAATCTTTCTTCTTTAATTTCATTTGGAACATAAGTCCTTGTTTTTATTTCGCTCATTTTGCTTTATTTATTTATTTATTTATTTATTATTATTTTATCATTTATTCTCTACCAATTAGTTTTTTAAAAGGTATTAGATATTCATTATACCTATAATCACCAATTATTTTATCTAACCCATCTCGTTCCATCATCATAAGAACATTTTTGATATCTCTGCCAGATGAGTCGAGAGTACCGTTTTTTAAATCTTCTAAATCTCTTATAGCTTCTTCAGTCATTAGTGGTTTTTTTAAATTAACTAGTTTATCATTAATTTCGTATAACCTATCACCTTGAACACCGTTTGTTATAGAATTAATAATACTATCTAAAACTTTAAGAGGTGGTTGTTTTTTTTCTATCCTTTCTAATTTTTGTTTTTTAGCACCATCTATTATTTCATTTATAGTTAATTTTCTTTCTTTTATTTCTGGGAATAATGTTAATAATGTTTTTTCACCGACACCTTTAATTCCTTTTATTGAATCTGAAATATCACCTCTTATTGTCTTTATTAACACAGAGTTTTCTTGATGGTGATTGAAATAATCCGAATAATTATTTAAATCAACATATACTTTTAAATCTAAAAAATAAATTTTAACATCTTCAGAGATAAGTTGGGCCATATCTCTATCATTACTAACGATAGTGATTTTTTCGTTTTGTTTTTTTGTTAGACAATAATATCCTATGAAGTCATCACCTTCAACCACTTCATTCATTAATTGTCTAATATACATTTCATTGATATACTCCCAAATTAGTTTTCTTTGTTCTAATTCGGATTCATCTATTGGGTGAGTTCCGTTTTCGTAGTCTTTACCACGAGCAATTTTATAAGGTTTGTAAATATCATATCTAAGTTTACCACTGAAATCTCCATCCCAAAATACGTAAACCCTATGATAAAGGTCTTCTACCAACATTTTACGTAACATGGTTATAAATTGATATAATCCACCTACATGTTTACCATTTCGGTTATATTCATCTTTCGCACCATGATAACCGACCTTAAATAATGAATTACCATCGATTAACAATGTATTTTGTATTTTTTGAACTATTTCACCGTTACGTGGTGGTCGTTTATTCACAAATTTTATTTTAAATGATTAATACTAGTTGTCTAAACCAATTGAACCCTCTATTTCAATAGCGAAATCTTCATAAGTAGTGTTTAATTTATCTTTAAAGAAATCCATATGTGTTTCTTTATATTCATTAATCTTATCAGGGTTCCAATAACCATGTGGTGTTGATGAAATAACACCTTTTTGTTCAACACCATTAACTTGGTTTTTTTCACATCTAATTCTAGTTGTTATACCAAATTGAAATTCTTCACCTTTATATGTTGCTTTAAGTTTTTCAGTACTATGAGTTAATATACCACCATAATGGAAAATCATTCTTGGTGAATAGAAGAATGCCTCTCCACCTTTATGTTTTATCACTTTATTTTCGTTATCTAACCAAATTTGTTGTACTACTGCGAATGTTGCAGTATAAATTGAAGTTTCTCTTCTTGAAGCTGGGATTCTAAAATTAATTATAGATTTAAAACAAGTACCTAAAGCACCTGCTGTCCATTGATTATTACTTGTTTTAGATGTACTACCTTTAAAACAATTCATAGAACCAACTGAATCCCAAAAAAATGCTATATGTCTTGGTAAAGTACCTTCTTGTTGTGCATCTAATAAAGTTGTCATATGTAAAGATACATCTTCAACAACTGGTTCATATCTTAATGCCTTTGTGCCCATTTTACTATGTTGGTGGTCATAATTGGCGTACATTAATAATAAATCAGAACCTTGTAAAAATATAAAATCACCTTTATAATTAGGTAATCCAGTTGATTCATCCATAAACTCTTCAAATTCAACACCTATATTTTTGGCATGTTCCCAATTCCAGTTATTTTCTGTATCATAAATCACTGGTAATACACCAATTTTTTGACATCCAGCTACAGCTTCATAAATAGCTGTTGATTTTCCAGTATTAGAGAAACCTCTAAAACTAGTAAAATAACCAATAGGAATACCTGGAACTTTTACTGCATCATGGAAAGCTTCCGATAAAGGAATCCAACTTAATTCCTTTTCCTTCACTACCATGTTCAATCCATTATTATTTTTAAAATCATCTAAATTAAACCCAGATTTTGCTATCGGTGTTTTTGGTGGTTTTTTACCCATCTTATACTATATTATATTCTATGTTATTTTAGAACAAAATAAGGCAATTCCTCACCTTATCTTGTTTTATTTTATAAATTTACCTTTTTAGAAAGGCAAATCATCATCTGAATTACTAGTTACACTAGGTTTTTCAGTTGTATTAGTTGCAGTTTTAACATTAGCTTTTACATTTTCAACACCAAGTGTTAATTCTGATTCTGAATTATCACTAGAAGAAGTGTTAATTGATGCTTTATCAATGAATTTTTTATTATCTTTATCCCATACTGGAATACCACCCCTAACAATTATCTCTAAATAATCATAAGTTCTTACCGAATAAACATCTTCCCATGTTCTTGTATCAGCTAACCAAGTATTAACTTGTTCAACATCACTAGATAATGGTGAAGGGTCTAAAGAAGCAACTGCTGATACTACTGGAGCACCAGTTGCACTTCTATTAATAGTAATAGAAAAATCACGACCAGTTGTTGGATTAGTAACATCTTTTTTAACAGCTTTTAATACACCATTAATTTTATCAAGAATACCTTCCTTGCGGTAATCATGATTAAATCTCCAAAATTTAACACCTTCTTCTTCAGCAGCTCTATCAATAACCTTAACAACATACATTAGTCTAGCGTTATATTTTTTAGCTAATTCTTTGTCAGAATCTTTTCCTGTTGCTAATAAAGCTTCACGAGCTTCACAAAAAGGACATGCCTCATTTTTTTCATGTTTTAAGCAAGGAAATGTTTTCCATTCACCATCTACTTGAACTTTGTGTGCATGTAATTCAACAAATGCTGATGAACCATCGGCTGTTGGTAAAATTCTTATTTCTTTTGTTGCACTTTTAACACCTTCTTTAATAAAAGTATTAAAATAATTTTTTAAATCGTAAACTTTAGCTGTATCGCTTTTTACAAATTTTGGTTTGTTGTTTGACTCATATTGAGCTAACATAGCATCCAATGGATTAATTGTTTTTGACATTTTTTTCTTTTTTTTTATTTATTTATTTTTATTGTTTTCTATTTTAAGTTGTTATAAATATACCACATTATTTCTAAAAGTCAAGTAAAATCAACTAATTAAAGATATTATTTTTAATTTATAAAACAATTATTTTTACAAATATACTAACAATTTTAAAGCGATGCAACTTTTTTTATAAAATAAAAAAAACCCCTTATTAAAATAAGGGGTTTTAAAATTACTAATTTTATTAATTATATATCTTCTTCAGTGTAATTATTATCATCTGGATTTACATTAAAACTTTTTTTAATATTTGCATCACTATAATCAGCATCTATATCGTCTTTTGTTAAAACATATTCTTTCTTTTTAGGTTCGTTACCCATAACATTATATGAACCTTCTTTATCAGCCCAATAATCAGTTAATTTTTGAGAGTAAGGATAAGAACTTAATGACCTCATTTCTAACTTCTCAACAGGTGTTGGGTTTCTTTTAATTATTTCTTTCTCTAATTCTTCAATTTTAGCACTAACTTGACTCATATTAGCTATTCGTTGTTCTAAATCAGTAAGTTTTTGTAATAATCTTTCAGAATTTTGATTTGCCATTTCAGCTGATTTTTTAGCTTCTTCTGAACCTTTAACTAATGAAGTAACATCTACTTCAACGTCATCACTAGCAGGTTCTGGCTCTGGTTCTGGGATTTCACCACCAAAATCTGTTGATTCTTCACCACCCATATCTGGAGCATCTGTGTTAGTATCTGTGTTAGTATCTGGTGCATCAACACCTAAATCTGACGCTACATTATCAGTTGCAGCTTCCAAATCATCTGGAGTTTTTTCATCTTCTTCAAGGTCACCTAAAATTAACTCTTTATATTCAGGTAATTCTTTTTTCTCTTGATAAAAATCATATTCATTTAATAGTTTAAATCTATTAAGCTCTTCTTTTAGTAAATCTGGATTAAATTTCTTTTTCATATTAAAATAAAAGTTGTCTACCATCTTCTGTTATTATTTTCTTGTTAATACGTTCAACAAGACTTTTATCACCTTTTATAACACAAACACCAGAACTACAATCCAAATTAGGGTCTTGATTCTCAGTATTTAAAAAACCATCTAGTGTATTTTCTAGTGATTTACTTTCTTTTTTGCTATTTTTATTTTCCATTACGTGTTGTTTTATAATAAATATCTAGTTTTGGTTAAAAAATCCTTTTAATAGTTAAAAACGTTAGTTCTTTACCATTAATAACTATTAATTTATTTTGATAATCATTCCAGTTAATTTTTACTGACTTATAATCAGTATTACCTATTGAAGTCTCATCCATTTGGTCAATAAGCTTATTTAAAGCGTTTATTGTATATAAAGCATCACCTTTTTTATGTATTGGGAAAGCACTAGGAAATAAATCTTTTAAATTTAATGGTTTATCCTCTTGATAAGAAATTCTAAATGTCATTATTATCTTAGATTCGTCATCTATATTTTGGTATCCGAATACTTTACTTTTAGGTATACTAAATCTAGTCTCAAGATAACTAAAAAACCAATTAACCCTTTCTGGGAATATGAATGAGGCTAGTAGTATTGTTTTCTCCATGGATTATTGAGTAAAAATAAGGTATGTATCTTACTTGATTACCAAGTCTTCCAACATTTTTTTTATATTCAATAAATATGTTATTATCTTCTAAAAAGACAGTACTAATAGCTTTAATTCTATTTTTTATTTTAATACCGTTAATTTTCAT
>Ga0315284_10006941_pt1 | contig 16143 bp, 8 predicted proteins | sample YL17G09_16_MG_FD_203696 | JGI IMG/M metagenome (GOLD analysis project Ga0315284, IMG submission 203696) | Sediment microbial communities from Yellowstone Lake, YNP, Wyoming, USA - YL17G09_16 | ecosystem: Environmental > Aquatic > Freshwater > Lake > Sediment | place: USA: Wyoming | collected... | reverse complement strand
AGAAGAAGAAAAAAAAAAAGAGGGGTTGCTAGGGAGCGGCTCCGCTTTCGACACCCGCCCGCCGCCTTCCGATTTCTCTCCACCCACCGGCCCGCCCGCCGTGTGTAGCGACGAGACTGGAGCACCGCCTGGGCGTGAGTCGAGTGGGGTGTGTGGTACCTGTGAGCCCGCATTATTTGCTCACGGATTTTTTCCTTTTTTCTCTCCCGTCCCCTCTTCAGGCTCGCCGAAGCGCTCGAAGACCCCAACGCCGACGGACTCCCGGGCGTTGGTGCTGGCGGCGGTGGCGGCGGTGGCGCCCCGCCTCCCGCCGCCACCTACGGCGACTACGGCGGCGACGACGGCTACGGTGACGAGTACGGCGACTACGAAAAGGGCCAGGTAAGAGAGAAGGAGCGGCGAGAGAGAGGAAGAATCGGCCCGCGCGTCGCGGGCGCTGCCTCGCCCGGAATGCCGTCCCGCAGCCGGTGGCTCCACTCGTCCCACACGTCCTCGCACCCAGGCTGGCGTTTGGCTGTCTGAGGCGTGCTTTGGAGCGTTCAATCGGGAGGGTCTGAACTCCTTAACCTCTCTTGCACGTGTCGCAAAAGAGGGCAAAAGCCCCGCCCGCGCGCCGCCCCACCTCGCCCGGCGGGCCGCTCCCTGCTAGCCACACACGGCCGCTCGACCTTCTCTCTCAAGGGCCTGGGAGAACCCCGCACTCTCCTCACCTCCTCCTCCTCTCCCCTCCTCTCTCTCCCCCACAGGTCAACTACGATGACTACGGCGACGATGGCGCCACCTACGGCGCCGCCAACACGGCCACCATCAAGCGGTCCAAGAGCGCGGCCAAAGCCGCGGTCGAGGCCGAGGAGGCCGCGCTCGCGGCGGAGGAGGCCACCCTGGCGGAGGCCGGCGAGGGCGTCGAGTTCGTGGCCCGCCCCTACGACGCGGCGGGAGACGAGGAGCTGGGCGGCGTGGCCGCCTTTGGCCCCGAATTTGCGCGCCGCTTTGCGCCCGTCCCCGCCGACACGGCCTGCCCGACCCGCATCCCGCGGGGCCACACCTTCAAATTCTACACCCGCCTCACCCGGCCCAACTGGTACGGCATCGCCGCCGTCGCGGTGTACTGTGTCGCCCTCCTCTTCTACCTGTACGTCCGCATGGCGCACACCCTGGACCTGGGGCGGTACCTCCCCTACGGCGTCTTCGTCTTCCTCGTCGAGATTTGCGGGGCCACCACGACGCTGCTGTACGGCACCAACCTGGTCTTGGACCCCGTGTCCGAGGTCCCACCCCCGGAAGACAAGTCGGACATCCCGGGCATGGTCAAGGTCAAGTACCCCTACCACATCCGGGTGCTGGTGCCCTGTTACTCGGAGCCCCTGGCCATCGTGGCCAAAACGCTCGAGGCGGCCCAGGCCGCGTACCTGCCCTACGGCGTCCGGTGCACGGTCTACCTGTGCGACGACGGCAAGGACCCCAAGAAGCGGCGGTGGTGCATGGCGCCGGGGCGGGACATCGTCTACGTGTCCGGGCGGACGCGCGCGCCGGGCGAGATGAACGGCAAGTCCGCCAACCTTAACAACTGCATGCGCCAGATCTACCCCGACGGCCGCCCCATCCCGCCGACCGAGGTCGTCTGCGTCTTCGATGCCGACCAGGTCGCCAACCCGGACTTTTTCCTGCGCATGCTGTGGAAGTTCGACGCGGGCGACGACGTGGCCATGGTGTTGAGCCCGCAGGTGAGGAGGAGAGAAATGGAGAGAGGTGGAGATGGAGAGAGAACGCGCGCACACCACTTCTCAACCTCACTTTTCTTCTCCCCCTTTTTTTCAGGCCTTCTACAACCTGAACCAGCGGTCCGACATCTTCAACCACTCCAACATCCATTTCTGGGAGTACGCGCAGCACGGGTACGACGCCATCGGCTTCATCTCCTGCACCGGCACCAACTTCCTCATCCGGTCGGCGGCCTTCCGGGACGCGGGCTGGTCACCCGAGTACACGCTGACGGAAGATTATGCGCTGGGCATGGAGCTGAAGAAGCGGAGCTGGCACTGCCGGTACGTGGAGGAGTACCTGGTCATCGGTGAAGCCCCCGAACAGGTGCGGAATTGCTTCCAGCAGCGCTCGCGGTGGGCCAAGGGCCACTTCCAGATCGTCTTTTCCAAGAACAACCCGCTGCTGCAGAAGGAGCTGTCCTGGGGCATGCGCGTCCTCTACTGCTCCGGTGTCTGGTCCTACTTTGTGGGGGCGGTCACCACCCCGCTCTTCATGCTGATCCCCATCCTCACGATTTGGGCGGGGACGTTCCCCATCGTCGTCTCGAAGTGGGCGGCCATTGGCCTGACGATTTACTCGGTCGCCCAGACCTTTGTCCTCAACTTCATGCGCAAGCGGTCGCACTACGAGCCCATCTGGTTTGCGACGATCGCCAACAATATCCTGTGGTGGACGTTTGTGAAGGCGTGCTTCAACTCGCTGCTGTCGCTGATCCCGGGGCGCAAGAAGATTACGTTCAAAACCACGATGAAAGGGTCGGGCGCGCTCGCGATGGCGGCCTCCGCCATCGGTGACCTGTGGATGCCGACCGTCTCCTTCTTCGCCCTGGCGGCGTCCTTGGGTGTGGGCATCTCCAAGCTGGCGGCCGGCCCGTCCGTCGTCACCACGCTCTCCATTTCCGTGGTGTGGATCCTGTACGGCATGATCCCGTCCTTCCTGCTCCTGTGGTACACCTTCATCGGGCGGGGCGCCACGCTGGCCTTCATGTGCCGGGTCTGCTTCTTCCTGTCCTACGCCTGCTCCCTACTGGCGCTCATGCTGCTGTGGGCGGTGTACCCGGCCGAGTTTGATTACGGGGCGGCAGCGGGCGACTCCCTCAAGTTTTACGGGGCGTCCCGCCTGGGCGACGCGCCGGCCGACGCGGCCATCCCCTTCCGGGGCCCGACCTTTGGGTACGAGGCCTCGCCCAAGTACGCCTTTGCCGACCTGACGGGCGGGTGGGCCAACGGCGGGGCCATCGGGACGGTGAAGCTGAGTATGACGACGGCGTTCACGACGACGCTCATGGCGTGGGGCCTGCTGACCTTCCCGAAAGGGTATGCCAAGGCGGGTGAGGCAGGCGCGGCCCTCGACACCATCCGGTGGGGCGCCGACTACCTGCTCAAGACCGTGCGGGAGGACACGGGCCCGCGCAAGGGGTACGTCCTGGCCTACCAGGTCGGCAACCTGACCCTGGACGCGGCGGACTGGTCGACACCGGAAAACATGACGGAGGCGCAGGTCAAGCGGCCGGCGTACGTCGTCAAGACCTCACAGGGCGCGTCCGACTTGGGCGGGTCGGTCGCGGCCGCCCTGGCCTCCTCCTCCCTGGCCGTCCGGTCCGCGGGCGGGGACGCCGCCTACGCGGACACCCTGCTGACAACGGCGCGGGGCCTGTACGCGGCGGCGGCCGCCCGGGAGGGCCTGTACGGCGCACGCACGCCCTACGTCTGCTCCTCCAAGTGGGCCAAGGGCAAGGCGGCGGCCGCCAAGCCCGTCGCCTCCTGCCCGCCGCCCACCGCCTTTGCCAACGGCTCCGCCCTCGCCTTCTACAACTCGACCACCTACCGGGACGACCTGCTCTGGGCGGCAGCCTGGCTGTACAAGGCCACCAATGAGTCCATCTACATGGATGACGTGACAAAATGGTACAGCGCACACGTCGAGTTTGAGGGCGCCAGGGACGCGCCGCTCGTGTTTGACTGGAACAACGTGTTCCTGGGCGCCAACGTGCTGCTGGCCCAGATCACGGATGAGGGCGCCTTCCACGTCACGATCCAGGACATGCTCAAACAGTGGATCTGCGCGACGACCAACAAGGTCCTGTTCACCCCCAAGGGGCGGGCCTGGAACCGGGAGGCGCCTTCCACGGGGGCGACCGCCAACGCGGCGCTACTGTCCCTCATGTACGGCCAGCTGGCCTCCAAGGAGGTGACGCGCGGCAAGCGGGACCGGTACACCTGCTTCGCCCGGGCCCAGATGCGGTACATCCTGGGCGACGGCGGGCGGAGCCTGATGGTGGGGCGGGGCAAGAAGCCGCCCCGCCACATCCAGTCGCGCATGGCGGCCTGCCCCAAGGCGCCCGCCGCCTGCGATGCGGCCGTCCACCTGTACGGCCCCTCCCCCGACCCCAACCTGATGCGGGGCGCCATCGTCGAGTTCCCGGCCTTTGACGACCACTACGCGGACGTGCGGGCGACCAACGACTCGCGGGTGTCCATCGAGAACAACGCGGGCGCAGGCGCCGCGCTGGCGGGCCTCAACCAGGCGACGGGGACGTGGGACCAGTGCCTGCAAGGCTTTGGCGTGCTGACCAAGGACTACGCGGTGTGCGAGGCGGACCTGTATGTGCGGGAGTGAGGGAGGAAGAGAGAGTGATGGGGGGGAGGAGGGCGGGTGTGTTTTTTTTTATGTCATTTTTTCTGAGTGGATTGGGGTGGGGTTGTTGGCGAAGAGAGAGAGAGAGACTTCATTGAACTGGGAGAAGAGCAAAGAGAGGGATGGAACACACGGGGCATTGTGCTTGTATGCGCGCTATTCTTTTACTACTCAATAGTACACGCACGCACTGTCCACTGTTGCACGGCCAGAGAGATGGTGGGGAGGGTTGGCGCCGTGCGTGCGTGCACCGCAAAGAGAGAAGATTTGGGCGTTGTGATCAAGTTTTTCATGCACGCTCTCCTCACGCCGTCTCCGCCAGCGCTGCCGCCGCCCCGTCCCCACCCCCACCCGTCGCCCCTGTGATCGCGCCGAGCGTGATGCGGAAGTCCCGGGCCGTCGCCCGGCGGGCCCCGCGCAGCAGGTCCGCCGCGCCGCAGCCGCCGGTGGAGCCCAGGCGGATGAGGCGGCGCTCAAAATCCTCGGCCGCAAAGACGACGGCCGGGGCGCGGCCACCCGCGGCAGCAGCGCTGGCAGCCCCGCCACCCGCATTGCCACCCCCGCCCCCCGCATTTTCGGTTTGAAAAATGAGGGTGTAGGCCGCGGGGGTCAGGGTCTTGTGGGCGGTCGCTACCATGGATAAAAAAGCGGGCGACAGGGAGGGCGGCGGGCGCCCGCCTCCACCCCCGCCCGCCTTGGCGGCCTCGCCCGTCCGGGCGGCTGCCGCGGACAGGGACCGGTAGGCAGCCAGGACGGAACGCAGGGCCTTGTCAGCCAGACGTGGGGCGGCCGAGCACAGGCCACCCGCGGCGACGGCGGCGATGGGCGGGAGGAGGGCGCCCACCCGCGCACAGGCGGCCTCGTCCAGGGCGCCCGCGGCGGCCAGGGCAGCGGTGGCCGGGCTGCTGCCACTGCCGCCGTCGCTCCCACCGCCCACCATCAGGCGCTGCGTGGAGGGCGGGGCGGCCGCGGTCGTCCGGGAGGCCGCCCGGGCGGTCGCAAACGCCCAGTCCGCGTCGGCCAGGGCCGCCAGGGCGTGGTCGAGGGCAACGCCCGCGACCGGGCCGGCCGTCCGGGCGGTGATGGCCGGGAAGGCGGCGGCGGCAGGCTGTCCGGGCGCGTCGGGCGCGTCGCCGCCCTGGCCCTGGCTCGCGGCTTTGAGCGCGCCCACCGCGGCGTCGACCAGGCGGAGGGCGTCCGCCGCGTCGTCGCCGGGGCTCGTGGCCAGGAGCAGGGCCGCCAGGCCGCGCGCAGCGGGCCCCGCCGCGCCCTCGGCGCCCAGCCCGCCCTCGGCCGCCGCACGCAGCACAGCCCGGCCGCCGGCCGACAGCACGCCCGGCCGGCGGGCCAGGCGGGCTAGGCCCTCCGCCCAGGCGCCGCCCTCTTTCCAGCACCCGTTGCCCACCAGGCGGTCCAGGGCGGCGGCGGCCGCGTGCAGCCAGGACGAGGGCGGGAGAGGAGGGGGTGGGGAGGTGGTCACAGGGCAGTCGTCGGCCCCGGGCGGCGCGGTCACACCGCCGCCGCCGCCGCCGCCGCCGCCCCCGGCCGCCTCCACCAGGCGCCGCAGCTCCGCCCGGGAGGCCGGGGCGTCCAGCAGTGCGACCGCCGCGTCCACAGCCAGGCCGCACAGGTGGTCATCGCTGGACGCCGCGGCGGACAGGGGCGCACCCCCGCCACCCCCGCCACCCCCGTGCCCGCCGCCGCGGGTGGTCGAGTAAGCCGACGCGACGAGGCAGGCCGCCGCCAGGAGGGGCGGGCCGATGGCCGCCCGGGCAGCCACGGCCCCGCCATCCCCACTGCCCGCCCCCCAGGCGACGACAGCCCGCGCCACCCGCAAGACAAAGGCCTGGAAGCGGGGCTCCCGGGCGAGGCGGGCGCCCGGTTCCAAGGAGAGCTTGAGGGCAGAGGGGACGGGCGGCTGGCTGGTAGACGGGCCGGGGCCGCCGCCGCCCTCGTTGTCCTGGGCCACCCCGCGCCCGCCGCCCGGCTCGGGCATGCGGTCCTCGACGGCCAGGTTGAGCAGGGTGTCGACGGCCCAAGGGGTCAGGGAGGGGAGCGGGTGGGATGGGGTGAGGGCAGCGTCCGTCCGGCCACGCTTTTTGGTGGCAGGCGCGCCCAGCTCACCCCTCGCTGGCGCTGCCGCGCTCGCGCCCGCGCTCGCGCTCAGCTCCCGCACCCGGTCGTGCAGGCGGAAGGCGGCCGTCAGCTGGTCGCCCGCCTCGCCGGGGGGCACGCCCCCACCGGCCGCGCCTGCCAGGGCGTCCTCCATCAGGACCTCCAGCACGCCCATCAGGGCGGCCGCGCGCGCACGGGTGGCCGCGCCGCTGGACGGGCCGCCAGCGCCGCCGCCGCCTCCGCCCCAGTCGGCCGCCTTGTCCAGGCTATAGTCCTCCGCGACAGACAACAGGACAGCCGCTTTGACGGCGGCAAAGGCAGCCGCCAGGGCGTCGACCGCACCGCCCGGGCGTGGGGGGTGGGGCGGGCGGGCGGGGAGGCCCGCGCCAAGGCGGGCGGCCGCCCGGCCGTGCGGCCCGGAAATGCCGGCCTTGCCCTCCACCGCGCCCGCCCCGGCCAGCAGGCACACCCGCCGCACGCAGGCCAGGAGGCCGGGCAGGGGCTCGATGGTAGTCGCCCCCGCCTCGCCCTGGCGCACGATGGCCAGGTCCAGGCGGAGTGGGGGTGGGGGCGGGGCGGAGGCTGAAGCCGCGGCTCCCACCACCGCCGCCGGCGCGACCCGCGTCAGTTGGGGCAGGAGCAGGCCGGCCAGTGCTTCCGCGGCGGCGCCCGCGTCCGCCTCCACAATGGTGGGAACGCCCTCGTACAGGGCGGACCGGACGACGGCTTGCTGGCTCAGACACCGCCGCAGGAAGCCCGTCAGCTCTTTCAGGGCCGACAAGCCCGACGCGTTGGCGGGCGGGGCGAGGAAAGGTTGAGGGGCGACAGGGGCCTGGGAAGGGCCCGCGCCCGCGTCCAGGTGCGACGGCGCCGCCTCCATGGCCGGCACTTTCAGCTCATGCAGGCTCAGGGCCAGCATGCCCCGGGCCGCGGCGGCCCGGGAGGTCGCCTCGCGGGAGAAGGCGGCCTTGCGCAGGGAGAGCGCGGCCGCGTCGCGAACGCCAGCAGTCCGGCAGGCCGGCCACAGGGCGGCCAGCAGGGCGCACGAGGTCGGGGCGGGCAAGGCCCCACACAGTTCCAGGGCCGCCCGCACCGACCCCGCATGGTGGGCCCCCAGGTCGGCCGCGTGGGTGGAAGCCATGCCGCGCAGGGCAGAGACCCAGTGGCCCAGCTTGCCACACAAAGGCGGCGCGGCAGCAGCCGGCACGGCAATGGTAGTAATGCTGGCGGCCGGCGCTCCACTACCGGCCGACCCCACCCCCGTCGATGCCAGGCGGGCGATGCATAGGTGCAGGATCTGGGCCCGGGCGGTAGGGGACGGGGCGGCCCCGAAGGCGGCGACGGCGAGGCGGACGCCCAGGCGGCCCGCCCGGGTGGGCGGGGCAAGGTCGGCCGCGGTTTCATCGGCTTCTTCCATCTCCTCACCACCGCCCTCGCCGGGGACGGCGGCCTTGTCGGCGACGCCATCCACCAGGGCGTCCACCAAGACCAGCACGGCGGGTAGACCCCGCTCCCAGCCCGCCGCCCGTCCACCCGCGACCGCCATGAGCGCGCCCTCCAAAGCAGACGAGGATGGGAAGGAGGCCGGCATGGGGCGCGGCGCGGCACCGCCCCACCGGCTGGCCGCCCGCACGCCGTCCGCCTTGTACGCCCGGGCCAGGCAGGCCCGCAACTCGTCCAGGGCCGGTACGGCTAGGCGGGGCACGCCGGACGCGATGGCAAGAAGGACGGCCGCCCCGTGCGGGCCCGACCCGGCCCGGGCAGCCAGGCCGGCCAACCACCCCCGTGCCGTGTCAGGCGCCGCCGCGGCCGCCCGCTCGGCTTCCAACACCACCGTCGCGGCGGTGGCGGCGGTGGCAGAGGAAGTGGTAGTATGAGGCGCGCCGTCCACTCCCAGGGCGGCATCCAGGAGGTCGACGGCGCCCGCCAGCGCCGCCCGCGCCCCCGCCGCCGGGCGCAGCAACAGCAGCTGGTGCAGGACTGCGGGGAGGTCGGACAGGTCGCCCAGCCCGGAAGCGGCTGCTGCTGGGCGGCGCCCACCAGGCTGGCCATCGCCCTGCAGCCCCGCGCACTCGGCCAGGGCCCGATCCGCGATGGCGCCCGCTTGGGCGGCGGTCAGGGCGGGCAAAGCTCGCAGGGCCTCGACCGCACGGGCCGCCGGCGCGGGCCAGGTTGGGGCCCGGCAGATGCGGGCCAGGGCGGCAGCGGTGACGGCGGTCGGGTTGGCCGAGGCGTCGCCGCCGCCGTCAGCAGGGAGGCTGCCACCACCACCGCCACCGGCCTCCTCGGCCAGGCGGGCGAGGGCGGCGGTGGCCAGATCGAGGCCAGGCAGGGCAGACGCGGCCAGAGCGGCCCGCACCTCGCGGGGAGCGGTCGGCGGCGGGCGGGCGCACGCCTCCAGTGCCTCCACCCCCGCCCGGGCCAGGAGGACGAGGGCAGTTGAAGGCGCCAGCGAGGCTAGCAATGCCAGCGCCGACCCCAGCCCCCCCGCCTCTGGGTTGACGCCGCAAGCGACGGCGCCGGAGGTGGAGGGCTGGCCCGCCGCCTCGTGGTCGTCCGCTCCAGGTCGGGCCAGGGACAGCGCCCGGGATGCGACCGCGGCGGTGATGGCCGCAACGACATCCAGGTCTAGGGGAGCCGCGCTGGACGCTGCCGTCGCTTCGGGCGAGGTGGCCGCGTCGACCGCGGCGGTCAGGGCGGCAAGGACGTCCTGGGAAAATGAACAGAGCAAGAGAGAGCGAGAGAGTATGAAGCCCCATGCGTCGCATTTTCGTGGGGCTCCCTGCCTGCCAAGCCCATCCATCGCCCACCATGGGGTGAGCCAATCCTGGGGCTAGCCTGATGGCGTCGGCCGAGGTGAGGAGAAGGGCTTGGACGCGCACGGACGCGCATGCAAAAAAAAAAACATGCCTAGTGCAAAATGCGCGGCCTGTCCGTCATTTGCCCCGCGCCGCGCACCCTTTCGTGGAGCACCGCCATTTCGTCACACAGCTTACCTTGAACGTCCCTGCCGACCCAGCGGCCGAGCTTAACGCATCACACAGCGCGTCCGTCGCGTCCCCGTCCAGGGCCGCGACGAGCGCCGCCCGCGCGCACGCGGAGGCCTCGCTGCCGGACCCGCCAGCCCCACCCCCGCCGACCGCCCGACGGTGGAGGTCGACCAGGGAGCGGGCGAGGGGGTCGAGGGACATGTCAGATGTGTGAGAGAGTAAGAGAGTTGGATTATGTGGCACAAGCCGCGCAGACGTACGTGTGAAAATTGGGAGTGGAACTCTCTCTCTCTCTCTCCACCTACCTCCCCATCCCGCGTGCATGGAGAGAGAGGCGAGCCCGCACCTGTGCGGTGCGTACACATCAATTTCTTCTTACTTCTACAGCCGCACATCGTTCTCTCTCAGGAACGTCACGTCCACCCCACCCCTGTGCAAAGGTGAGCCGGGGCCCACCCCATCCTCATGCATCGACCCGCGCCGCCTGGCCGCGGCCTGCAACGCCGCTTCACCCGCGGGCGCCAGGGCCAGGCAGGCTGGGGGCGGGCGCGCGGGTGTTGGCCGCCAAAAAGCAGCCGCGTCGTCCTCATCTACTGTCACCGGCCTCAGCGCCCGCCCCCGCGCCGCGACGACCGCCCGGAATGCGCGCTGCGCGTCCGCGGTCGCCAGGGACGCTGCAGCCTCCAGGAGCGAGGCCTCCCGGGCCAGCGCGCCCAGCAGGCCTGCCAGGGCACCGCCCACGTCCGCGGCAGGGGCACGGCCATGGCGGGCCAGCAGGTGCTCGCCCACGCTCCGCCGCGCCAGCCCCCCGCCCGGCCCCGCGGCCGCCGCCGCGACAGAGTCGACCAGGCCGGCAACGGCCGCCCGGGCCGAGGGCAGAATGGACGCGCCGGGGGGCGGCTTGGTAACCAGCGGGTCCGCGACCGCGTCCAGGACTTGCAGCCAGAGCGCGCTGGCTGCGGCGCGCGGGAGGTCATCCCTCGCCCGAGTGGCCAGACCGACGGCGGCGGCCAGGGCGGGTTGGGCAGCAGACGCGGCGAGCGCCTCAACCTCGGCGCCAGTCTGCGCGCCCAACACGCCCCGTACCGCCTCGCTCAAGCACGCCGACACGATGGCCGCCGCCCCCACCACATCGCCCAGCCGCTCCCGCAGGAATGCTTCCGCGGACGGCGGGACAGAACCAGGCGGGGCGGCAGCCTGCACCACCCTCAAAGCCTCCTCTGCCCGGTAGGCCGCGACGGGCGAGCTCAGAAAGCGCGGCAGTCCGGCCGGGTCGTACCGGGCCAGCAGGCGGATGTACAGGTCACCCACGGCTGGGTCGGCAAGGAGAGTGGAGGGGTGGGTGGCGGCGGCGGCGGTGGTGGCGTCGGCGTCGGCGGCATCCGCGTCAGCGCCGACCGCGCCCACCACGCCCAGGACCTCTGCCGCATTCACGGCCCCCCTCAGGTACGCGAACTGGAGGTCCGGCGTGCCCGCCAGCGCGCTGCACACGGCGTGCGCGTCATCCGGGAAGTGGCGCAGGATGAGGGCGGCCGCGGCGCCCCCGTCCGCGCCCGCCAGGGCGGCGGCCCGGGCGAGGAGGGCGTCACGCAGGGCCGCGCGCGCTGGGTCGCCTGGCCCCGCCCCGCCGCCGCCGCCGCTCAGGACACGCTCCGCGTACGCAAACGCGGCCGACGGGTCGGCCGCGCCAGCCCGGAGGAGGCAGTCCAGGGCCGCCCCGACGTCGCCCGCCGCAGCGTGGGCTTCCGCCTCGGCGCGCACAAAGCCGGCGGAGCGGGCGAGCGCGCGCGCGGCGGGCAGGTCGAGGCCGGACGCTGGCCCGCCATCCCCCGTGGCCACGCCCGCACGCAGGAGGCGGATGAAGAGGGCTTCCCGGCGGGCGAGAGAGGGAGCATCGGACGAGGCAGCAGCAGGCTCGCCACCGCCACCGCTACCACCGCCGGGCCACCGGCCCAGGGCGGCGTGCTCCAGGGCAGCGTGCAGGGCAGCCGCCCCCGCCCCGGCCCGCCCGTCGGCCACCAGGCGCGCAACCAGCGCCAGAGCCCGGGCCGCGCCTTCCGGGGGTAGGGCCCGGGCTGCCAGCAGCGCCGTCGCCGCGTCCACCGTCGACTGGGCTGCCGTCCGGATGGATGCGCCCTCCTCGCTCGCCACCGCGGCGGCTGGCTGGGGCACGCGGGCCGCACCACACAGCTCCTCCTCCAGCGCGTCCCACCCGTCGAGCGCTTCCGCTGCGACCGCCCAGGCGGCGGCCGGGTCGACGCCCGCAGCCAGGCGCAGCGCCGCGTGCGGGCCAGGCAGGCAGCCCTCTCCCCACCCGGGTGGCATGGTCACGCCCAGCTCGCCCACGCCCGACGCGACTGAGGCGGCTGTGGAGTGGAGGAGCAGGCCTAAGGCGGCTGCGCGCGCGCGGTCCCGGGCGGCCGGGTCAGCCAAGGGCGGGCCCGACCCGGGCGGGAAGACTTCACCGCGCACGCAGCACCGCAAGAAAGTCAGAAAGCGCAGGGTGGCAGCCGCCTTGCGGGCGGGCGGGCCCAGTCCCGGGTCGGCCGCGGCCAGGAGGAGGCACGCGCCGGGCGGGGCCGGGTCGCCCGGCCCGCGCAAAAACAGGGAGGCCAGCCCCGCGGTGCCGCCATTCCCGGCCAGGAGGCGGGCGACGGAGTGGAAGTCCAGGGACCCGATGTCCAGGCGCAGGACGACCCGCTCCAGGTCGGACAGGGAAGTAGGAGGGTGCGCCGCGCCGTCGCCTTGGCCGCCGCCAGCCACGGACGCCGCCCGGGCCGCCAGCATTTGGACGGCGTCGGGCGGGAGGGCCACGACCTGGCCGCCGAGCACCGCGTCCGCCAGCGCGCCCACCAGGGCGTCCGCCCCGCCGGGCACGCCCTCAAACAAGGGGCCCAACGTCCGCCAGGCTACCTCGCCCGCGGTGGCCGGGTCGGCGGCGATGAGGGCGGAGACGGACACGGCCGCGACGCGGGCGGGGAGGTCGGCGTGCGCGGTCGAGGTGGTTGGCGGGGTTGGTGGCAGGGTGAGGCCCGCCCGCGCGTACACGCACACCAGGTCGGCCGCGGCCTGGGTGGCTGCAGCCAGCGTCAAGCCACGCCCCTCGCCGCGCCACAGGGGTAGCGGCGCGGTGGCGCGCAAGGCAGACACGCCGGCCAGAGCGGCACCCAGCGCGGCGCGCCAGCGGCCGGCCGCTCCGAGCGCGCTCAGGCGGTCGCCCCACCCCAACAGGAGGGCGACGGAGGGCGGGGGCAAAGCATTTGCTGACCCACCACCACCCCTCACCAGGCACACCACAAACCGGTCGGGCGAGGCTGACCAGGGCGGCGGGCGGGGCAGGGGCGGGCCCGGGCCGCCCCGGGGCAAAGGGGCGGAGGAGAGGAGAGGGGCGCCCAGGTCGAGGGCGTCCTTCTCAGTGGAGGTGGAGGTGCCGCCGTACAGACGCAAGGCCGCCGGTGCAGCACCACCACCACCGCCCGTGAGCACAGCGAGGGCAGGCCCGTCCATCCAGGCCAGGGCGGCGACGGGGGTGGGCTCGGCCCAGGCGGCAGTGGGGGCGGGCGGTGGGAGGGCCGGCAGCGCTGTCTCGCCAGCCTTGGCCGGCGAGGACCGCCCTGGGGACCGCGGGACGGCGGCAGCGGGCGCAGCGGTCGGCAGCTCCACGTCGTACACCTCCACCCCCTTCGCGCCCCAGGATAGGGCCAGGGCGGCGAGGTTGGGCGCGGCCAGGCGCCAGGCGGCGGCCGGAGCGGCGGGTAGAAGGGCGGACACGGAGAGGCCGCCGGGCCTGGGGATGGAGTGCAGCAGCGACAGGCGGGCCGCCCCGCCCACGCCGCCCACGCCGCCCGCCCAGGCCACCCGGGCGACCAGCGCAGAAGAATCCGTCACAAGGAGGAGCATCCCGGTCGGCCCGCCCGGCAGGCCGGCCATCAGGGAGACGGGGCCGTGGGCGGTCCCATCCAGGAGCAGGCCGGGCCGGCTGCCACCTCCACCACCCCCTCCACCCACGCCCGCAGCTCGGCCGACCGCGCCCGCCAGGCCGACCAGCTTGCCGGCCAGTGAGCCCGCAGCCGCGCCGAGTGGAGATTGGTAGGCCGGGACGGGGTGGAAGGCGACCCGGCCGCGGGCGTCCGCGGAGAGGGCGGAAAGCGCGGGCGCAGTGGTGGGGAGGGGCGGCGCGCCGCCACCGCTGCCACTCGCCGCCGCGACGGCCGACGCCGCGCCAGCCGCCACCGCCGCCGCCGCCGCCGCGGCCGCGCCCGCCATGGCGGCGCCCGGCACCACCCCCGCGACGACCCCGCCCGCGCCGACCCCCGCCGCCGCGCCGGGCACCTCCACCCAGGCGAGGGCGGACACGGGCGAGACGTGCGCGTCCCGCACCGCCCGCACGCACTCCCAGCCCGCCCTGCCGCGCAGCTCCCAGAAGGACACGTCCCCGTCGGCGTGGCCCGCAGCGAGTAAGGTCCCTGTCGGGCTGAAGGCCAGGGCCGTGACGGCGCGGGAGGCGGAGGAGGAGGAGGAGGGCGGAGGCGGAGGGTGAGGGGTGGCACCTGTGGCCCCTCCTCCTGGTGGCACGCTGCTGCTGCTGCCGCCGTCGCCCAGTCGGTGCACCAGCGGCCCGACGTGCCCACCCGCGGACCGCTCCGACCCGTCCGGGTTGGGCAGGCCCAGGCGGGGCATGATGACCAGGATGGAGCCGGTGGAGGTGCCCAGGGCGGTGACGGCGTGGAAGGAGGCGAGGGCGGTGATGGACGGGGGTGGCGTGGAGGTTGAAGAGGAGGGAGGAGAGACGCCCGCCGCTAACAGCGGCGCGCCCGCCAGGTACGGGTCGGCCGCGTGGGCACACAGTAAGCCAGTGGTGCCCAGAAGTGGTGGGGGCGTGCTGCCGCGGGGTGCGGGCGGGGCGTCGACAAAGGCGTCGCCGGAGAGGAGGAGGGAGGTGGCGGTCGTGGTGCCCGGCTCCTGGCCCACGCTCTCGCCGCCCTCTTCCTCTTCGCCCGGGGATGGAGGAGGGCCAGCGCCCGCGGCCCGCACGCGCTCGGCCTCTTCAGCGGCGTCCAGGGCGGGCGCGGACGTCAGGTCTTCGTCGTCGGCGTCGGCGTCGGCGCCTTCTTCATCTCCAGCATGGGCGGGCGGCGGAGGCGGGGTGCTGCTGCTGCCCGGGCGCCCCCTCCCCCCCGCCTCCTCCTCCTCCATCCCGCCACCGGCCCCTGACGGCGTGAAGAAGAGGTCACCTATAAGTGAGGACGACGCCCACTCTGCCTGGACCGGCTCCGACAGCCCCCCTGCCAGGGCCGCCGCGGGCGTGGCCCAGGCGGAGGGGGAGGGCGAAGCAGCGGGAGGTTGGTGCTGCGCGCCGCCCGTCTGCGTCGTTGGCGGGTCGGCCGCTCCTCGCTCGTCCGGGGCCGGGCTGATGAGGTCAGCTGGAGCGGGCATGGATTTCAACACGCCCTTCGCAGTCCTGGGCGGTGTGCCAGCGCGTGGCGGGGAGGGGGTGGCGGTGGAGGCGGCTACCAGGCCACTCGCCGATTCTAATGCACTCGCATCAAACTGCGGCGCCGGCGCGGCTCCGCCCTCGTCCTCACTGCTACTGCCAAGCAAATCCGCCAGCAGGGTGTCCACGTCCCGGCCGGGAGTGGGTGCGGTGGCGTCGCCCATGGTGCTATGCGGAAATCAAGGTATGAAGCAGCAAGCGTGCTCAAAAAACAAAAACAAAAACCATTATCTACTCACCGCCCACTACTCACCGCCCACCACCCCGCCCCCTCCGGCTCGTCCCGCCCAGCATTTCCGGCGTGATCTCAAACCGGCACTCCGGGCAGCTGGCCTCCTGCCTCAACCAGGGCAGGGCGCAGTCCTTGTGCTGGATGTGGCCGCACGGCAGGCAGATGACGCGCCCCTCGCTGAGCGGGTCGGTGCAGATGACGCAGGGGCGGTCGTCGTCCTCATCGTCGCCGGCCGCTCCCTTGCTAGGCTTGGTGGTTGGGGTGGAGGCGGCGGCGGCGCCGGCGGGAGGAGCTTCGACGTCGCCGGCTACTCCCTCAACCTCGACCACGGCCGCCGCTGCTTCCCTCGCCGGCTTCTTGAAAGTGAAACTTTGCAGCCTGGACAGCAGGCGTTCATCCAGGCCGACCTTCTCCTCGGCCTGCGGCCGGCCGCCCGGGTGGAGCGCGTACCGTTCCACGCTCGCCACGGCCGCCAGCTCGGACGCGGACCGGCCGTAGGAGGGGCCTGCGCCGGCCGCGCCGGCGGCGCCGGCCACGCCGGCCGCGCCTGCATAGGCGGGCGGCGCGGGGACGCGGTGGTGGGCGATGCAGCGGCGGAGGAGGGTGGCGATCGCTATGAGCAGGGAGATGCCCAGGGCGAGGAGAAGTACCCACCAGAGCTGGGAGGAATTTCGGAGTGCCCACCCCGAGAAAAAAAAAAATGAGGTCGAGGTCGGGATTGCAGGCGAGAGTTGGTGGCGCGGGTCTCTTTTCTTTCTCTCTCGCCCCGACTGGCGCAGGTGCTCGGCACGAGACTTACCTCATTCCACGTAAGGAAGTCTTGCATGGCGTGTGCGACCTGTAATGGGGCGGCGTCGCCTGGGGCGGCGTCCCCTGTGTGGCGAGAGGTGGCTGGGTCCACGAAAGAAGAA
>Ga0315284_10006938_pt1 | contig 16145 bp, 16 predicted proteins | sample YL17G09_16_MG_FD_203696 | JGI IMG/M metagenome (GOLD analysis project Ga0315284, IMG submission 203696) | Sediment microbial communities from Yellowstone Lake, YNP, Wyoming, USA - YL17G09_16 | ecosystem: Environmental > Aquatic > Freshwater > Lake > Sediment | place: USA: Wyoming | collected... | reverse complement strand
ATCATAATATTGCTCTTCCATTTGTATCTCCTTTAGTCCCGACCGAATTTCCAAATATCTTATGTGTTTAATGATATACATGACTGCGAGTTGTGTCTGTAAAGTAGTTTACATCTCCTTGAATTAGCCTCAGAATGTTGAAAAACTGCAAAATTTTCCAGACAGAGTACAGACGGCGAATGAGATGAACAACCATGCGCTGATAGCACTGACTGGAATCGGAGCATTGAGTCCTTTAGCGTTCCGGTTCAGTAACGACTGGCATCTCTCCGTAGTCTTCATGACTCCAAAAGGGTTCTTTTATTAAATGCAACCGTTTACGCTCTGGTATGGGTAAAACAATTTTTTCATTTAATTCGCAAAATAACCAACTATTTAAGCCGACCCTAAAGGAAGGATACCTTGCACCATGTTATCGGCGGGTGTAAAATCAGCTAAACTGAGAAGACTCCTATTTAATTAATTTAGAGAGGGAAACGATGTGGAACCAGTTCAAGACTGATGAGTACCAAGGGATGCTGGCTGAGACAGTCACAATGCCAGGGAATCAAGGTGATCTCATACATGCCTATCTTTCACGGCCGCTTGGGAAGGGCTTATTTCCCGGGATCGTTCTGATCCCTCATGCCCCCGGATGGGACGAATTCTACCGTGAGACCTCCCGCCGGTTCTCGCAACACGGATACATTGCTATCAGCCCCGACATTTATTGCCGGTTTGGACACGGGGCGCCGGAAGAAATGGCTGCAAAAGCCCGTGCCGCAGGTGGCGTTCCCGATGATAGCGTGGTAGGGGATTGTGAAGGTGCCATGAAATACCTCCGATCTATGCCTTTCTCCAATGGTAAAGTCGGAGTAATTGGTACATGCTCCGGTGGTCGTCACTCTTTCCTGGCAGCATGCCGGGTGGAAGGTATCAATGCCGCAGTTGACTGCTGGGGCGGTCGGGTTGTTGCTTTAAAACAAGAATTGACACCTGCTCAACCTGTTGCAGCTATTGACTATACCGAGAAGCTGGCTTGCCCTCTTCTGGGACTGTTTGGTAACGATGACCGGTTCCCTTCGCCGGAGCAGGTCAACCGGCACGAAGAAGAGCTTAAAAAATACGGGAAGGACTATAAGTTCTACCGCTACGATGGTGCGGGTCACGGTTTCTGGTACTATCATACGGAAGCCTATCGGCCGAAGCAGGCGATGGATGCATGGAATAAGGTCTTTGAATTCTTTGGGGAACATTTGCGAAGTTAGATGTAATTCATTCTTCCCATCGGATCAAACCTGAGTCAAGGAAATAGAGAATTCCCGTCCGTACCACGATTTCGTGGGAGACGTTTTTATGTCGCAAGAAAGGTAGTCAAAGTGCCCGGGGAAATTCCAGTGCCTTCGATACCGAGTAGCGAACCCTTCGTTGTCATGGCTAAACCGGTTGGGCCACTCTGTAACATGGAATGCAGTTACTGTTATTATCTGGATACCGCGGGTTTCTACACACACCAACATCAATACCAAATGTCGGATGCTCTGCTTGAGACTTTCGTCCGTCAGTACATCGCAGCCAGCCCGGGTCCTGTTGTCTTGTTTGTATGGCATGGCGGCGAACCAACGCTGGCTGGACTTGACTTCTACAGACATGCTGTGGAACTACAAAAACGTTACCTCCCTCAAGGATGGACATGCTGGAACAATCTGCAGACCAACGGTACTCTTCTCGATGATGAGTGGTGCTCGTTTTTAGCGGACACTCACTTTGATGTGGGGCTGAGTTTAGATGGAACTCGGTGGCTGCATGATGCATACCGTAAAGACCGACATGGCCGCGGTACATATGAACGGGCGGTCGCGGCTGTCCGCCGCCTGCAAGCTCACGGTATCCAATCAGATCTGCTTTGTGCGGTGACATCCGCAGTGGCAAAAGAACCTGTTGGCGTCTACCAGGCACTCAGAAACCTTAACACCGGGTGGATCCAGTTCATACCCATCGTGCGTCGTGCACCGAATGGACAAATTACTCCAGAGTCTGTGACAGGCGAAGCCTATGGGCATTTCCTCTGCATGGTCTTTAACGAATGGATAAACCATGATCTCGGAAGGTCGAATGTACAATTATTCGCCGAAATGTCGCTGGTATGGTCGGGAGGAACTGCCAACTTATGCTGGATGGCACCCACTTGCGGGCGAGTGCTCATCGTTGAACACGACGGTAGTGTGTATGCCTGCGATCACTTTGTTACTCGCGAACATCGTATCGGCGACCTTGAGACCTCTCTTCTGAACGCATTGGTCGACGCACCGGTCCAGCGCCGTTTCGCCAACGAAAAGCGAGATCGGCTTCCAGCGCAGTGTCGGTCTTGTTCATGGCTTATGGTATGTAATGGAGGGTGCCCTAAGGACCGATTCGCATTGGCTGACGATGGTGAACCTGGGCTCAACTACCTCTGCAGCGGTCTACGACAGTTCTTCGCTCACGCTGAACAGCCGTTAAAAAGAGCTATGGAGCTAAAGAGACGAGGGGTGAGTCTCGAGACCATCATGGCTGAATTACGTGCCGAGTCGTTAGCCCGCTGGAAAGGCGTCGGACGTAACGACCCATGCCCCTGCGGTAGCGGTCGTAAGGCGAAACAGTGCTGTTGGTCCCTCCGACCATAGCAGACCCTTACCTCACTTAACATTTGTCAGAATCGTGCAATCCATATTAAGATTTGTTCACTTCTTGACTTATTACATTTGAAATCGTATACTCAAATGCACAATTCTGGCGGAGGTGCCCAATATGAAATGCCCGAACTGCCAGACAGAGCTCCCCGATAATTCAAAATTTTGTAACCAGTGCGGCTACGTTCTAGCCTCTACAAACATGTCTTCCCTGTCAACCTCTGTCGCAGGTTATCTCCCCAAGCATATCGGTGAAAAGATTCTAGCCAATAAACATCAGCTAGAGGGAGAACGCAAGGTAATCAGCGCGCTCTTTGCCGATGTTGTGAACTACACCTCTTTCGCGGAGAAACTCGATGTTGAAGTAGTCCGGGAGATAATGAATACATACTTCAAAATGCTGATTGAGCTCGTTTGCAGGTACGAAGGTGTTGTGGCTCAGTTGCTGGGAGACGGCATTATGGTTTTCTTTGGGGCGCCGCTCGCCCATGAGGATCATGCCCAGCGCGCTTGTTACAGTGCCCTGGCATTGCAGGCAGCCACCCGGGAATACTCCGAAAGTGTGCAGAAACAGTACGGTATCGACTTCAAGGTGCGCGTGGGTGTTAACTCGGGACCGGTCTTCGTCGGCACCATTGGCAATGATCTGCATATGGAGTACCTCGCCATAGGAAATACGGTTAACCTGGCTTCCCGGATACAGAATGCCGCCTCTCCGGGATGCATCCTGGTTTCAGGCAATACCTACTACCTGGTTAAATATTTTTTCAATTTCGAAACCATAAGAGATGTAGCCATCAAGGGAAAAGAAGAGCCGATCGAGGCGTATGAATTGTTGGACGCCAAAAAAACAGAGAGCCGATTTGATGCTGCCGTGCTGAAAGGTCTTTCCAGATTCTGCGGCCGCGCGCCTGAATTAGCCGGGTTAAACAAGGTTCTTTCCAAAGTGGAAAACGGGAACGGACAGGTCGTTGGCATCATGGGTGAACCCGGGATAGGTAAATCTAGATTAATTAGAGAGTTTAGAGAAAGCCTTACTCCGGGCGAAGGTACTTTTTTCGAAGGTCGGTGTCTCCACTATGGAAATTCGATTCCCTTCAAGCCCCTCATAGACATCCTTCGGTCTTTCTTCAAGATCGAAGAGGGGGATACGGAATCCCGAACGAAAGAAAAAATCATCGCCAAAGCCAGGCAGTTGGACGAGCAGATGGTTAGTGATCTGGCGTTCATTTACGAGATATTTTTTCTCAATATCGAGGATAAAAGCTATTTCAACATCGAGCCGGAACACCGAAGAAACAAAATGTTTAGTACTATAACCAGGTTGCTGGCTAAAGAAAGCTCACGACAACCTGTAATTATTGTCATTGAAGACCTTCACTGGATAGATGAGATTTCGGAAGAGTTATTAGCCTACCTCATACAAAAACTTAAAAATAGCCCGATTCTGTTCCTGCTTTCATATCGCCCGGAATATGCACCTTCGTGGAAAAACCAACCGGGTTATTCGCAAATTCATCTTAGCCAGCTATCTCCCCCCAACAGCAGTGAGCTATTGCAGTCTTTACTGTCGGATGGAGAGCCAGCCCCTGAATTAGCAACATTGGTCCTGGCTCAAGCTGGCGGCAACCCCCTGTTTGTCGAAGAATATACCTATACCCTTTTAGAAGAAGGAACAATCCGGAAAGACGACGGCCATTATTCTCTCAATGCTTTACCTTCCTCAATAAAACTGCCGGACACACTCCAGGGTATTATCGCCTCGCGTATCGACCGGCTGCCGGAGGCTCTGAAGAACACTCTACAGGTAGCTTCGGTTATCGGCAGGGATTTTAGTTATGAAGTCCTGAGAGCTGTGCTGCAAAAACCACAGAAACTCAGAAATCAGCTTGAAAACCTGGAGAATCTGGAATTTATTGTCGAGGGGAGCGTTTTTTCTGAGACAGAATACACCTTCAAGCATGCCCTGATCCAGGAAGTTGCCTATGGCGGGCTATCGAATAAAAAACAACAAGAACTGCACGAAAACGTGGCTAGAGTCATTGAGAAACTATACCCCGATAGATTAGAAGAGTTTCTTGATGTCCTGGCCTATCATTTTCGGAACGGTTTATCTTCAGACAAAGCCCTGGACTATTCTATCAGGGCGGGAAACAGAGCCCAGGCAACGTTTGCCAATCAAGCAGCTATCGAATATTTCAAGAAAGCCCTGGAGTTATGTCCCAAATTCGGCTTAGTCGGAGATGGCATCGGTGCTACGCTGCACGAAAACCTGGGGGATATCTATCTTTTAACAGGCAAATCCAACCAGGCTTTAGAAAGTTATGAGAGCAGTTACCAACTGTATGTGAAATTCGAAGATTCTGTTAACAACACATCAAAAGGCTCCACAGCTCAATCAGAGACCCTTTCAAAACACTTACCGACCCCGGTAAACAGGCAAGAACGGTTAGCGACTTTATATTTTAACAGAAGCCAGATTTGCGTCTGGAAAAGGCAGGATGATGAAGGCCTGAATTGGACGGACAAGGGCCTTATTCTATCAGAAATTTCGGACCGGATAAAAGCCCGCCTGTTATGGGCTAGATCAACCTTATTTATGCAACGCGGCGAGTATACGCCAGCCCTCGACTACTGCCGGAAAGCCGTGGAATACGCTCACAAAATCCATGATGAAATCGAAGCCACGGCATACAATTACATGGGGTATATTTACAACCAATCAGGGGACAGTAAATCGGCTGCCGACTGCTATCAGCGAGCTCTGGATATTGCCATTCGTTTCCAGAAACCTAACCCCGAGGCAGAAGCGCTTGACAGTTTAGCTATCTGTTTTAGTATCTCAGGCGACTGGAAACGTGCTGAAAATTACTACAAGAAATCCTTGAGTATTTCCGAAAAAATAGGCTCTATCTACCTGCAAGCCCGTTCATTAACTAACTACTCTGATATTCTGATTAGACGGGGCCATGTCGAAGAACTCGAAGAGTCAATTACCTGCAATATTAAAGCCCTTGATATCCGCGGTGAAAGCGGCCGTGAGTCCAATTGGGTTATTTACTCCAATCTTTCCTGGGCTAGTCTTAAGCTGGGCAAAATGCAAAAAGCTAAAGAATACGGAAATGAAAGCTTAGCCATATTAGAGCAGGGCTTTTCTAAATTTTGGCTTTGGCAAGGTTACTTAGCTATAGCCGAGGTCCATCTCGGTCTGGGTGAAATAGAGACTGCACTCGATTTATGCCAGAAGTCTCTCGACATAGTTATCGAAACGAAGTCCGTATTAGGACAATGTCAGGTTCCTCATTTGATGGGTAGGATTTACCACAGAATGGGTCAATGGGATAAAGCAGAAGACATGTTGAAAAATAGCCTGAGATCCTTTGAAAACATAAATACGCCACCAGATGAAATGGCGCTTACTTTCTGGCATCTGGCTATTTTATATCACGATATGAATGAAGCTAATTTTAAAAATATTCCCCGCGCGACCATCCGTGAGCTAATCAAAAGGGCAGAGGGGATATTTGAAAGATTAGACATATCATACGACAAGGCATTAGCGCAAAGACTCTCAGAAGCTTAATGCCCTGCTCTCCACGTGGACGTATTAGAATAACCACATAGTTTATCATTGTAAGATTTAATTAATCCAATTTCACCTTAGGTTCGCTGGTCTGTTTCTCGATCTTCGTGTCTTCCACTTTCCTGAATCCGTGAATCAGCGGGAAGCGGTACAACCCGAACACTTCTTTGGTTCGAAGAAAGCCGACAAACATGATAATGACCCCTGCCAGTTCAAAAATATAGAGCACATTCAAGTTGCCAACGAACGTCAGGTGGGTGCCGCCTAATGCAGGCAGAATTGCTCCGAAAGCGATAAGGATGTTAGAAACGACGCGGTGAGGTAAAATGCGTTTCCGCCAGAAAATATAGGCGCTATAAACAGCCCCGCCTACCAAGGCAAACGTCCCAAACGTGTTGAACACTGGAGCAAGGATGGCGCGGACATCGGTGGGCATAACTCCGATGCCAGTTAGCTTGACCAGACCGGTTACATCAATATTTACTGTAAAGACGCGGACAGCTGCGTAGACGGTCGCCACACCCAGTACTGCCATTATAATATGTGCGTTCCGGCGTCGAATCAGGAGATATAGCGTACCCATGCCCATGTAAGCGGCAACTAATATCGCGCCAACAAAGTACCAAAGCCGCAGTATTACGCTCGTGATTCCGAATACTCCCGCATAGAACTCGGTAAAGGCTGCGATGGAATACATGAACAGACCGATTGACCATAAAAGCTGATACGGTTTCCTGCGAGCAAAATACTGGTCAAGGACGGTTATCGCAAAAATGAAACTCACAATACACGTGACGAGTGGAACATAAGCCATATCTTCCTCCTTTTTGGTACATTGTACACACGGCGTCCGTTGCTGGTAATTCTACCTTGTTTGCGTGGATAGTAAAAGCGTGGCGATATCTTATGGGGAACTGGTCATGGAGTTTTAAAAAATATTTTGAAAAAATGCATTTTTTTCATTTTTGTTTAACATAACTCAAATTTGGTAAGAGTTTCGTAAGAGGTCTTGTTTTATGATAATGACATGATCGAATAATATGTCCTTTGTTTATTCAACCAAACCCAACCGAGTAAACGATCGGAGGAAATTGAAAATGGTAGAAATCAACAGAGAGGTAATAATCGACGCATCTCTTGAGAGAATCTTTGCCTACGTAAGTAAACCAGGCAACTTACCAGAGATTTGGCCAAGCTTAATTCTAATTAAAAATGAAAGATTATTACCCAATGGCGGCTACAGTTTTCAATGGGAATATAAAATGTTTGGGGTGCATTTGAAAGGCACAGGTGAATATACTGACATAGTCCCTAACGAGTGGTTCACAGCAAAAATCAAAGGCAACCTTGAAAGTGTAATAACGTGGACATTTAGGCCTAAGGAAAGTCAAACAAGGGTCACTTTCACTATTGGGTACCAACTACCCTTACCAGTACTTAATCGGATAGGCAAGATGATAATCGAGAACATAAACGAGCGGGAAGCGGATCTTATTTTGGCTAACCTTCAAGCAATCTTTACGGGTAAGCAGTCGACGAACCGATAATTGGATGTTTTCGTTTCTAATTTCACTAATAGTTTATGCTGCACAGTGTGTGACTTCACACAATCGCGGATTGTCTATGATAAAACGTCTGGTCGAACGTTATAAAAACTGTGCTAGAACCCAAAAGCAGATCATAAAAAAGCCCCCAATTGACAAGACACCTATAGTCAGCCTGCGCTTTGTCCTGGACCAATCTTTTCTCTCTAACACAAGCATAATGCTAGAAGCTAAACCAAGGGGGGGTACAATTAATGAAAAGATGGAACCAGCGAAAGACAGTGCCCAGCCACGCCCTCGCAGTGCATTGACCCCTCCCAACAAGGTGAGTATTCCAAAGATAATTCCTGAAATGCCTAGAATCCCAATAAAAGTATATGCCATACTGTGCGGCATAGGGTTCTTAGAAATAGTTAAAAAAGATGACCGGTAGAACGTCCAAGACATGTAGACTGCAACAAACATCATAAATAAGCCAGAAAAAATTAAAAGAAAGCCGATAGCCTTAAGCCTCATGTCTTACCTCTATACGGTTATTAACGACCCGTTAATCAATTATCAATTCATGTCCTGGCGTAAATCGACTAAACACTCAATTTTATTTTTCCTTCGTCGTACCTATGCCCATAATATCTTAAATGCGTCATAGCAACGCCCGTATTATACAACAAGTGTATTGAGTATAGTCGGACACTACCGACAATTTGTGCAATTTTTCAGCCTTTGATGGCGGGCGATCCCGATTCCGGGTCTCCTGCTAAAAACGGACTTAATTTACTGCGCAAGACTAACTAAGTCGATAAAAGCATACGAATTTTCGGATGGATACCAAAAATCAATCACATTTAGAATATCTTATAAAAATCCTCATTGATTAAACCTCAAGCTAATTTTGTTATCTCTCTACGACTACACTTGATTCCATAAAAAAGCCAGCTTCTTTACGTCTTGACAATTCTCGTAAACTGTCATAGCATATTCGCAGTCGATTATCGTTAGAGATTACCTCTCAAGCTATTTTTATAACAAAAACATTTGTAAAAAATCTGGATTGACTATTAGGAGGTTCAAGATGTGAAACGAGAGAGGTCACTATTGTCAATAACCATTCTTAGTATTGGCGGAGAGAAAGGAAAGAAATGAAATGAGTAAAAAAGTACTATGGGTTTTCTTAACATTGCTTACCGTGATGGCATTAATCCTGGCGTCCTGTCAGCCGCAAACAACCACTGAAGAAGAAGGAGAAACAACAGTCATCAAAGGCACTATATCCGGGACTGAGGCGCCACCAGCAAAAGTAGTATCCTCAACCGGAACATTCTCTGAGAAACCAAAATATGGCGGCTACATCACTATCGGTACGACTACGGACCCGACGACCTTCGATGATGGTGCTACGGTATCGCCCCATGTCAATACCTACACCCTTAATGTCACGAACGATACGCTATTGCAAGGGGACTGGACAAAAGGACCCGCCGGCACCGGCGAAGCCACGTTCACCAGTGGTGCTGTCAACAAAATGAGCCTCAAGACAGGCGCACTGGCTGATAGCTGGGAAATACCCAACCAGGGCAAAATCATTTTTCACATCCGCGAGGGCGTCCACTGGCAGAATAAACCACCTACCAACGGCAGAGAGCTGACAGTTGATGATGTCGTCGCTACGCTAGTCCGTGACCTCACGATGAAAGGCAATTATATCAACGCCTCCTACCCTGTTTTATCTGCCAAAGCCGTGGTTACGGGTGACGCTGCCGCCCGGACGGTCACCGTCGAATGTCCGAAAGAAGAGTGGATAAACTTGATTTCCCTGATACCCAACTATGAAAGTATATTCCCTAAAGATGCACTCGAACTGTATAATGGTAACCTGAATGACTGGAAGAAAAGTATCGGCACAGGACCATTCATTTTCTCAGACTATGTTTCCGCAGGCTCAATGACATTCACGCGAAATCCCAACTTCTGGGAGACAAACCCCATCGGTCCTGGCAAGGGGGACCAGCTTCCGTACGCGGACGGTGTCAAGATATTGATTGTTCCCGATAGTGCCACCTACTTTGCCGCCATGCGCGTCGGTAAACTGGACGGCTGCGGCGGCCTTTATCCTGACATGAAGCAATTCCTCTCGAATCCGGACATATCATATTCACAAACAGTGCCTGATGGCTGTTATGCCTTGTTCATGAGATTGGATAAAGCGGACTCACCGTTCAGCAAACTGGCAGTTCGGCAGGCATTGACACTGGCGACCGATTATAACAGAATCGTTAACGACTACTACGAAGCTCATTCCACGCTCCTTTGCTGGCCGATGTCTCCCATTGTAGAAAATGAGGGCGCCTACGTACCCTTTAACGAACTCCCTGCCGAAACTCAGGCGCTCTTTTCTCACAACGTCACTAAAGCCAAGGAGTTGCTTACCCAAGCCGGCTATCCCACTGGTTTTTCCGTTAAAATACTAGCCTATAATTCCCCCAGCATGACCGATTTCCTTTCTCAGATTGTGCAGATGTGGGCTGAGGCTGGAATCACCGTGACAATGGATGCCAAGGACTACGTAACGTACGTAACCCGGGGCAGGAACAGGAACTACGACGAAATCATAGACTATACTACCTCGCCAATCTGGCAGAGGGCTCTTAGTCTCCGGGGAACCAGCCAGTATAATCTAAGTTATATCGATGACCCCGTTGTTAACGAGTACTATACTCAAGCCCAGCAATTTTTTGGCCTTGACGATGCTACCTTAGCAGCAAAATTCAAGGCAATATATCCGTATGTCGTTGCGCAATGCTGGGTGATACCCATACCAAATAGTTGGTACTACGTCGCCTGGTGGCCCTGGGTGAAGAACTGGAATGGCGAGCTTTATGTCGGCTACTATTCCTTATACTCTTATATGAAATACAGGTGGCAGGACGTAGAACTCAAAAAACAGATGACAAACAAATAGCTTTCCTGAACAATCCAACCAGTAAGATGAGGAAGGCTCGGACAACTACCGAGCCTTCCTCTATTAATCTTAATCTATAAGGAACATCTTATTTGTGATTTTACGATCCTAAGAGGCTTTACTGCTTGCGTCCTGTAAGACAGAACCAACCACATAAGAAGAAGGTGAAACTACAATTATCACGGGAATCGTAACGGGGACCGAGGCACTGTGCTCAAGAAGAAATTAATAGTTTTGAGGCTCCAGTGTTCGCTTAATGTTACCGCTTAATGGTGTTTCTGATAATGTATGTGAAATAAGCCGACCAGGCAACCGTGACAAGAGCGCTGGCAACTACAAAGACAATGATCGCCGCCTTTATCAAGTCCGCCCATCCACCCGCCGGTACCTTGCCGGTTAACCATCTTGCCACGAAGATACACAGTACTGTCAAACCTGCTGTTACTAGAGCTGGGATTAAGATGCGCAGGAATCTCATTTATCACTCCTCCTTCAAAGAGTTTTATTGTCCTGCCAGGACATAATCCTTGCCTTTACTATTTGGTGGTAGCTTTTTCCGTAACTTTACGAGCGCGTGCTTCTTTGACTGCCTGGAAAACTCCACCGAGGTTCAGGTACCAGACGAACGCTGCCGGGAAGAGAATCATCGGGATGGCGATTGCTAATGCGATTATAAGTCCCGTTTCCATCTTAGTCCTCCTTCTATTACTTCCTTTCGATCATTTGCTCCTTTGCTATTTGGTGGTCACTTTTTCCGCAACTTTGCGGGCGCGGGCTTCTCTAACCACCTGGACCACTCCACCGAGGTTCAAATACCAGACGAACGCTGCGGGGAAGAGTATTACCGGTATTGCGATTGCCAGTGCTACGATTATCTGCCATTCCATTGTAGTCCTCCTTTTTTGCTCTGTTCTTTTTCTTTCCACCCTTATCGTAACACTGGCACTAACCCTTGACTTCTGCTATTCTACTGAATCTGTTACCTCATAAACGCTTAAAAAGTCAATACCCACATGACGTCATTGGCTTACCGAGAAGGCTTGTTTTTACGCAGATTTGCCTATAACACTAATGCGCACCTATCTCTATTTCAAAATCAAAACTTAAAAAATGTTAAAACCCCGTTTTTAATACCTGTAAAAAAATACAAAAAATAACAGAATCGATATATATCTGAAATATGATATTAAGAGAAGTTGCTCGGCTATTGGTCCGAAACCAAATGTGTTACCAATTCAACAGACATCGATATCACTTTTTCTTGGCAGAGACCTTCAGACTTAGTTAATAACACCAGCCACGAATATGTTACACTTGTTCTGGTTAGGTGAAGTTAACTATCTTAAGTGAAATGATAATGAAAATAGAAAAGGAGAATGAATATGTTAGCGCTAATTGGTATCGTTTTATGTGGAATTATTTCGTTAATTGCCTTCCTTATCATCCTGTTCGACCCTAAAAAAGACACGAAAGTACAGGCAAAATTATTTGTTGGAATCCCCTTCTTCATTGCCCTTATCATTTTTTTAGCGGGTTCAATAATTGTTGTCCCTAACGGACATGCTGGAGTCATGGTCAGATTCCAAAAAACAACTGGAGTAATTTATGAGAATGGTTTACACTGGAAAGCCTTAATTGACACACCTGTAAACATGTCTGTCAAAACGCAACTATTTGAGGATGAAGCTACAGCCGCAAGTAAAGACTTACAGGACGTTTCGACCAAAATCGCAATTAATTATAAGCTTGATTTTAAAGAAGCCGCGGTTGTCTATCAAACCATTGGCAGAGATTATATTTCGGTTATTGCTAATCCAGTGGTTCAGGAAACCGTTAAAGAAGTTACCGCTAAGTATAATGCTGAAGATATGATACTGAAAAGAACTGACGTAAAGAACGATATCACCACAGCGCTTGTTACACGGTTAGCAACTAGAGGCATTATTACTGAGTCGGTAAACATCATCAATTTCGACTTTTCTGATGAGTTCACAAGAGCTATCGAGGCAAAAGTTGTAGCGGTTCAGAAAGTACTCGAAGCCGAGAACAAACTTAGGCAGATTGAGGTTGAAGCGCGTCAAGCAGAGCAAGTTGCTAAAGGTGAAGCAGCCGCAGCTATTGCGAGAGCCAACGGTCAGGCTGAAGCAAATAGGATCGTAGACGCTAGTTTGACTGAAAATGTATTACGATATTACTTTATCGATAAACTTGGCTCCGATGTCAAGGTATGGGTAGTTCCGGACAACCAGGCATTCACTATATCTCCGTAATATTCTTAGGTGACGTTGTCTTGTTTATAAACGTCCGGTAAATTAAATACTTGGTTATGGCACAGAAGCTGCAAGGCTAATTATTCGGTGGATTTGAGCAGCTCAATTTACATCGAATTAATTCCGGCGCGATCAGCTTTGATGGACGCTGTATTAGAATGCATAAGAAAGTTGGTTTTTATTGAGGATGGTCGTTGACGCCAGGTAGTGTTTAAGAACGGATCTTTCAACAATGGAATGATCACGTTTTAGTTGAATTCCGATGTTGACTGAACAATGATACTAAACAACTGAATGTCGTTATTTTCAAGGCTTGAAAAAGGAAGAGGCAATTGGGACTCATTGAAACGGGGCAAGTTCAGTAGAAAGATTAGGGATCAAGAAAATAAATTTAAGCCTTTGACTTTACCATTAACTGTAATAGTGGGAGGGTGTTATAGCCGTTAGTTACTTTCTTAATACCAGCCTAATTCTGTATTGTAACCTCAGCAATGTTCTGCCGTGCTATTATAGTTTCTTCTGTGACACTTTCCGCCACGAACACCTGCATTAGTACCATAATTTCGTAACTACCATTTTGTAATCTTGAGATATCCCATTCGACTGGGAAATTTTCTTCGATATTGTCAGACTCGCCAATCATCAGCCAGGTATTAGAATTCTGTTTACGGTAAAACCAGGGATTTATTACCTTCACAACATCCGGAGAAAGACCATTGGTGATGAGCTCTTGTCGCAGCACCTCGTAGTCGAATGACTCACGTAACACAGTGCTTCTAGATTCGCTTTTTCGCAGTATTGAGGCAACGATAAAATATGGACCCCAATTTTCTGGCATGGCACACCTCCTTGTACTTTACTTTCTTTGTTTAGGTGTATCATTCCTTATGTGCGTCGACTTGCTGCTGTTCTTAATGGTTTTTAGCTCGTGGCTGTTCTTGTTCAGTCCTTGCGAAAGACTAGCCCAAAGGTAATTACTCTGTTCAATACTCATTTGGCTCGAAATATATTTATTCATAATATCTATCGCCTTCTTCAAATTAATTGTAAAAGGTTAATGTTACAGGAGTATTGCCAAAACGTTACAAATATGCACAATTTTCAAAGAAGGGCTAAATAGTTGAAAATACAGTTGGTTGGGATGTGAAAGGATTTCAAGGGAATCTATAGGGTCACGATTGCTTGGTCTGTTCAATGCTCCACTCATTGTTGTGACACTCAGACAAACAATAACGAGTCTTACTCCTGCTTCGATTACTCTTATTCTTTTGTCCATATTCTATTTCCTATGTCTTAAACATTTTATCTAGAATTTAGCCATTCACTCCATGCAGGTTTGTCGGTACCATCTCTACGATATAATCCCATTTTGGTCATTCATAAAGCTCCATATAGCGAATTCCTCTTTCAAATCTTTAGTTTGGTCGAAGAATGTCATCACAAATTCGGACTGTTCCACCTCGCTGCTTTCCCAGCCTGTTGGACCGGCCTCACTGTGCCACCCGATTTCGGTAAACGCTATTGGTTTCTTGGTATGTGTTTGTATCTCACTGTAATAGTCCAAAGGGATTTCAGAAGGGGATTTATAGATCAGGCTAGGATATGTAGTGAAGGCGAATATGTCTGATTTAGGGAATCTATCAAGAAGTGACCATTGTGATTTATCCGGATCATTTGTGCCGCCAAACAGGCCACCGTTTAATCCCTTCATTACTTCCAGTTGGAAGATAGTAAAAACATTGGTGTCTGGCGACTTTGCCTTTATTGCATCATAGACTTCGTTGAAAAACTGGACGAAGGCATCGAAATCTGCCGGTGATTTTGTAGAGAGTGTGTTTACTTCGATACCGATACCGAGATATTTCAATTTGTACTTGTTGACAAAAACCACGGCATTATTCTTATAGACTTGCTTGGTGGCATCGTCAAGCTGTCTTAACAACAAATCTGTTGATTGTGTGAAAAACTGCAATTCTATCAGTGGAGTGTAGTTGTATGTTGCTGCCAGTTCAACAACGACTTTCGGTCCATTATCGGTGTTAAGTTCGTTCCAATCACCCGCCCAGCCAATTATATTGCCAGCTTGTTTTGCCTTTACGAAGAAATCGGTAAAATCGGCTGGCTGAAAGCTTAGTGGAGAAAGGCTTACACCTTTCAATATATCACTAGTCTCTTCGGACAAGCCCACATTTGGTTGATTGTTCCAACATCCTTCGATGCACGTTAGTCCGAGTAATAACACTCCAACCGACAAGAAGGCTCGTACCTTCCTATTATTAATTTTCAGCACCGATTTCTCCTCGAAATTCGCCAGTTCGGTGACAAAGTACCGGCAATTATTAGAAGCAATCGTAGGTCAACCCCAAGCAAAGTGTCAACTCCAAGAGAGATTGGAAAACATGAGGGAAAATGCGCTGATAAATGTCTGGTCCCTTCGATCGAATCAAATCGGCAAGAACCTTGATGCAATTACGGCTTATCACGGCAAACAACAAATTCATCGAAATGTGTGATGGGCTGGGGAGTTTCGGTAGAAATACATCAAGTGCTTTAACCGTCAGTAGTTAATTCAAGCATTTCCCTTAAGATCTACGGCTAATACACCCAGACCAACATGGACCCCAAGCGCAGGATCTAGCTTAGCTAACCTGATCCGCTCTTAAGAGAACATCGAACCAATACGCTTGGCTGAGTTTAGGTCTTAGTCAACCGTAGTATTACAAACAATAGCCAAATCTTGAGTACTCGTAATATTCTTTACGAAGTCAAACAACTAATCTATACCATGCGCCCTAAAGCTAGATATTTGAGGGTATCGAGAACGGCGATAAATTGGCAATGGTCATGGTATACATACGAGTGCTCTCGCCCCACAGTGGGACGTTAAGATTATTTCTTCTGAGGTTCTGACTTCTGTGCCTTCTTCTCTATTACTTGCTTCTTGGGTTTTTTAACATTTTTTCTGCCTTTAGTACCCATGTTAATACTCCTGTCTCTAATGAATATTCAAGGATCAACCTGCTCTATCTTGACACCTTATTCCCGTTTACGTCAAACTGCCAATATGACACATAATTATCAAATCATTGTAATCGGGGCAGGGGCAGCTGGCATGGTGGCAGCTGGACGGGCGGCGGA
>Ga0315284_10006937_pt1 | contig 16147 bp, 17 predicted proteins | sample YL17G09_16_MG_FD_203696 | JGI IMG/M metagenome (GOLD analysis project Ga0315284, IMG submission 203696) | Sediment microbial communities from Yellowstone Lake, YNP, Wyoming, USA - YL17G09_16 | ecosystem: Environmental > Aquatic > Freshwater > Lake > Sediment | place: USA: Wyoming | collected... | reverse complement strand
GGTGACTGTGCCAACGCTGGTGCAGCACGCTATGGCAATAACATTGTTATGAATGCTACCGCAATCGGAGTAGTAAACGCTGCTTAATCAAATAGTTTAACAAACAGAGGGAGGACTCTGTCCTCCCTCAACTTTTATAAGGACATAAAATGTATATCACAAATCCAGAAGAATTTGGAAAAGAAAAAGTTTATTGGTGCAATAAAATATTGGGAGAATATTTAATTTATAAAATACATCTTCCCCTGCTTTGCAAGGACGGAAATAACTTCGGTTTTGCTAAAACACAATCACTGGAAGAGGTTTTAGAAAAATTACCCTTCTGGCTAAAAGTTGCAAAAAGGTTTTAAATTCGCTTTGCTGGTGTAAAGGAACGTTCAATTCGTTCCGAAGCGATTAAGGAATGGGATAGATTGGAACTTATAAGCCAATTGAAAGCGAGACTCCCGCTTCCCATTCCTATTTTCGGAGTACAGAGAGTGAAAAATGACAAGTGGAATTTATTGTATTGAAAATTTAATAAACGGAAAGAAATATATCGGGCAATCGGAACGATTGGAAATTAGAAAGAAGTGGCATTTTAGTGTTTTAGAAAAAGGAAATCACGATAACGCTCATCTCCAAAACGCATATAATAAATACGGAAAAGAAAATTTTATATTCAGCGTATTAATTTCTTGTAAGTCTTTTGAATTGACTAAATATGAGCAGTTATTTATTAATTCGTGCTCTTCTGATTGTTTATATAACCTTCGCTTAGAGTGTGTGAATAGCAATTTAGGAATCAAATGGTCTGATGAAAGCAGGAAACGAGCGTCTGAAAATCACGCCGATTTTTCTGGTGAAAATCATCCGTTGTTCGGAAAACACCATACGAAAGAAACTAGAAAAAAGTTATCGGACTCCCATAAAGGATTGCAAGCTGGAGAAAATCATCCTTTGTATGGAAAACATCATAACAAAGAAACAAAAATGAAAATAGGGGCATCTCGCATAGGGAAAAAACTAACTCCTGAGCACAAAGAAAAACTTAAAGGGAGAATTCCTTGGAACAAAGGAAGGGGGAAGAAGTACGAACCAAAACCCCCAATGATAAGTAAACCAAGAAAACCTATGCCCGAAGAGTGGAGAAAGAAGAAAAGCCTAGAGATGTCTGGAAAAAATAATCCGATGTATGGAAAAACTCTTTCTAAAGAAAGTTTGGAGAAAAGAAATGAAACAAGAAGAAGAAACAGAGAGCTTAAATCAAGTCCTGAATAAAGACCTTTTTTGGTGTAGAAAATGTATGACCTTTTTACCAGAAAAAGAATTTTATGGTAGCGTTGATAAAAAGCTAGTTGATAGTTCGGGTAAATTTTCTGTCTGCAAAAAGTGTATAATTAAAATATATGACCAATTATTTGCAGAAACAAACAGTATAGAAAAAACCATACAAAAAATGTGTACAACGTTAAACGTTAAATATTCAAATTCGGCTATGGATGCAACTAAAGCTCATATATCCACCCTTATAGATGGCGGGAAAAAAGTAAACGCAATCTTTTCTATATTTCTTATGAAGCTTTTTGCAACAAATCCTTCAATGGATAAAAGTGTAGATATTGATTTAACATACTCTGACGTAGGAACCATATTTACATCAGATACAATTGATACAAAAAAAATACCTATTCCAAAAGACCTTGTTGATTTTTGGGGTTCTGATGTAAAAGAGGATGACATTCGTTTTCTTGAAAACGAATATATTGAATTAAAATCTACCCATAAATCAGACACCCGGGCAGAGGTGTTGTTACTCAAACAAGTGTGTTTCTGCCTTTTGGATATTAAAAGAATTAGACTGGCGGGAGATGATACCGGAAAACTTGTAAAAGAATTGCAAGACCTTATGAAAAATCTAGCTATATCCCCAAATGTTGCCAACGCAACTGCAAATCTAAATAAAGGAGACGAATCTTTTGGATTGTGGATACAGGATATAGAACGCGAAGAACCCGCTCAGTGGTTAAAGACAGACCCAAGAGCCGACCCCTACCGGGATGTTACCAATGTCGAAGAATATTTTCAGAAATATATTGTTAGACCTTTGAAAAATTTCATAACAGATTCGCGCGATTTTAATGTAGATGAAAGCATTGAGAATGAAGCCATATTAGATTTAAATATTCCGGAAGATAACGAACCAAATAAAGAAGAACTCGGAGTATAAAGCATGTCAAAAATTCTTAAAAGGGCATCGTCTCCTTTTTTAAAAAATATGAAATCTTATGGTAAATCGGGTGAGCCGATACAAATGATAACTAGCGATTTAATGGATAGGCAAAGAACTGAAAGAATTAAAGCATGGGTTACATTTTATAGAAACAACCCTTCGCTCTTTATAAGTCACTATTTAGGAGTTCAGCTTTTTCCTTATCAACATTTTTGGATTAATTTAATGTCGCGTTCTACCGAATTTGTTGGGATTGCATCTAGAGCTAGTGCAAAAAGTTGGCTGATTGCTATTTATTGTATAGCAAGATGCATATTATATCCGGGAACAACGATAGCTTTGGCATCTGGAACAAAGGCTCAAGCTGGATTAATCATTGCGGAAAAATGTGTCTCCTTAATTGCAGAGCACCCTAATATAGCCAGAGAAACTTTAAGTATAACTACAAATCAAAATAAGTGGGAACATGTATTTAAAAATGGTTCTAAAATAAACGTGGTGGTTTCTGGGGAAGGGGGCAGGGGTCATAGAGCACATATAACTGTGCTAGAAGAGCGCCGTTTAATTCCAGATATAATTATAGATTCTATTATCCGCCCTTTTCTTGTTTCTAGACAGCCTCCTTATATGAAAAAGGAAGAGTATGCTAAAATAGATGAGCTTCATGAAGAACCATTAGAAATTATTATTACCAGCGCTCATTATAAATCATTATCGTGGTATGCTGAAACTAAAAAGTTTTTAAGGATGATTGCAAATGGTGACTCAGATACAAAAGCTATATTTTTGGATTATCCAATTTCAGTAAAGCACGGAATAAAAACAAAGAAACAAATGGCAAGAGAAAAAGAAAACATGGATGCAATTTCCTTTGAAATGGAATACTGCAACCGACCCTATTCAGAATCTAGCACTAGTTTTTATAAAATGGATTTATTTTCCAGAAATATAAAACGTTCTTGGAGACCCATTACTGATGAAGTGTTTGTCTCTGAGAAAAAGAATATTTATGAAATCCAAAAATTACCAGATGAATATAGAATAATTTCAGTGGATATAGCGATGAGAGCAGGGGTATCTACAGACAATACTATCATTACTTGTGCACGGTTATTCCCAACTAAGAAAGGGTGGCAAACTGATGTGTGTTATATTGAATCTAGCCACGGAAAAAACACCAATGTACAATCTCTTCGTATAAAACAAATAGCTAATGAATTTCAAACTGATACCGTTGTTCTTGATATTTTAGGTTCTGGAATTTCAGTATTTGACGCTCTTTCTTCTATTACAAAAGATGAAAATAGAGGCTTAGAATACCCGGCTTGGACAATTATGGATAATAATTCAGGCTGGATTGACGAAAAAGTGTATTACGAATTAAGAGATAGAACGCTTGGGGCAGATGCTCTCCCGATTATTTATCCTGTTTCTGCAACACTTTCTCTAAATTCGGCTATTGCTGTTTCTTTTAAAGACAGATTAAGAAGAAAACTGATTTCCTTTTTAGTTGATGATAACACAGAAGAGGATTACCTTATACGCTTGGGGGATAAAAATATTTTAGACCAAACCGATTCTGGCATTCGGGCTTATTTACTTCAAGCCCATTTACAAACTAGTCTTCTTATCAATGAGTGTATTTCATTAGAAACAGCATTTATTGGAGGCAATGTTCGCCTTACTGAGCCACCCGGGGCACGGAAAGACAGATTTTCTTCGTGCAGTTATTTAAATTGGTTTGTTTCGCTAATGGATATTCAATTGCTAAAAGAAGCAGGAAGTGAAATGAGTGATGAAGAATTTCTTAGAATGTGGCAACACACGTAAGTAATATCCTGTAGCAACTAGCCTTCGCGGGGCGAAAAGCATATTCTGAATGCCTGTTGCTACAGTATTACATTTCAGAAACTTATTGCAGAGATAGGGAGAAAATAATGAGAAAAGGAATTTATTGCAAAACCGGAATTTATGGAATTGTAAACTTGGTTAACTGGAAAATATATATTGGAAAAGCTAAAAACATAAGAAAGCGATGGGGAGGTCATCGAAATAAGCTAGAAAGAAAAACTCATGATAATGAACATTTTCAAAACGCTTGGTATAAATACGGGGGAGATAACTTCAAAGTCGTAATTATAGAGGAGTGTTTGGATGAAGAGTTGATTGAGAAAGAAATATTTTATATTTCTTTTTATAGTACAGCGAATCGTGAATTTGGGTATAACATGACAACAGGAGGAGATGGAATCCCCGGTCACAGGCATACAGATGAAACAAAAATAAAAATATCAAATTCCCAAAAAGGGAGAGTGCAATCCAAAGAGCAAATTCAGAAAAGAAAAATAACTATTGAAAACTGGACGGATGAAGAAAAAGAAATAGCTAGAATCAATAGTTCTAATGGTCATAAAGGTCAAGTTGTTTCCCAAGAACAACGGGAAAAACTTTCTAAATTGTATAAAGGAAAACCATCGAAACGAATAAATTATGTTACCAAAGAGGAAACGAAATTGAAAATATCTATAGCTATGACAGGGAAAACAAAAACTGAGGAATCAAAGCAGAAGCAGCGAGAGACAATTAAAAATAAAACCGAAGAAGAGAAAAAAGAATCAAGAAAAAGGATGTCAGAATCTGCTAAAAAAAGAGGAATTACAAACTCTTTGGAAAAATATTGGATAGAAAGGAGGGCAATAAATGAAAACCAAAAATAAGAGCGAGAATAATTTTTCAGAAAAAGAATTAATAACCCCCGAAGAAACATGGTCTGTAATTGATTTTGCCCGGGCCATGTCCGGCATGTATGGACAAACCTATGTAAATCCGATGCTGGTTAACGAGAGATTAAAAGATATCAATCTTAACCCGATGGCGGCAACCCAAACCGCTCTCGATGATGCGATGGTTAGCCCAAAAAACAGCGAAACAGCACTCCAAGAATTTTCACAGGATTTTGAACTACGCTCCATGATTTATAAGAAGCTTATTTCCTATCTGGCTAATATGCTGGCATTTGATGTTACTTATACATCAACGGCTGAACCAGAAGATTATTCTTCTGCTAAATATAAGAAAGACCAGAAAGCCGTAGAAACATTCCTTGAAAAATTCGAATATAAAAGCGAGCTAAGGATTGCTGTAAAAGAAATGCTTAGGAACGATGCATATTTTGCTTGTTTTAGGGATGTTGGTGATAAATATATATTGCAGGAACTCCCACCTGAATATTGTAAAATAACCGGGCGTTGGGGGAGAGGATTTATGTTCAGCTTTAATATGTACTGGTTCTTGCTCCCCGGGGTAGATGTTAACATGTATCCTGATTTCTTTAAGAAGAAATACAAGGATATATGGGTAAACTCCAGTACGCGTGATTATAATCCAAGTTTAGCCCCGGAGTTAAGAGCTAAAAGTCAATGGATATATTGGGTAGATATCCCGGTGGATTTGGGAGTATGCTTTAAATTAACTCCCGAACTTGCCACAAGATTACCATATTTTACACCTCTTTTCAGCGATTTAATTCTTCAAAGTTTAATGCGTAATCTCCAAAAGAATATCAGCATGGCAGCCGCCAGCAAGATTATTCTCGGAGAAGTACCGCTTTTAAATAAAGAAGTGAAAGCGACTGTAAAAGATACGATGGCTATTAGCCCGGATTTACTTGGTAAATTTATGGCTTTGGTAAAAAGCGCTATTTCAGAATCAATCAAAATGGCTTCCGCACCTCTCACAAACATGAGGGGGATTAGCTTTGACTCTGATAATGAAATGTACGATAGTTACGCCAGAACGGTATATGCCTTAAGCGGCGTTAATACTAACCTTATCTTTACAAGTGATGTAAAACCGAATGCTATCGAAACGCAGTTAAGCTTAAATGTTGATGAGCAGATGATGACAGACTTGTATGAACAATTTAATATGTTCATGAACTACCAAGTGAACAAATTGGCAAAAACATTTAAGTTTGTTATTGAGTTTGAGGGAACTAATTTCTTTCTCAATAGAGATTCTCGCTATGATAAAGCGATGGGACTATTCGATAAAGGAATAGTAATGCCTCAAAAAATTGCTGCCGCAATAGGGATGAAACCTGCTCAACTTAGAAAGCATATGGAAGAAGCCGCTGCAATGGGCTTTATGGATAAACTTACTGTTCCTACTCTTGAAGGACAGAAAGAAATTGCTGATATGACTATAACCGCACAGGAAGATGCTACGGACAAACAAATTAAAGCCCAAAAAGAATCTGCGGATAAGCAGATAAAAGTACAGAAAGAAGCCGCAAAGTTAAATCAAAAAGTAACAACTACAGATAAAGTTACCAGCGGCGGGGGCGTTAAGACAGCGACCAAATCGGTTTCAGCGCCTGCTGTGGTAGCAAAGCCCACGGAAGATAAAGGACGACCAAAAAAGAAAATTTCCGAACTTGGTGAAGAGGGAGTCCAGACGCGTACAGAAGGAACAAATATTGGGAGAGGAGGAAAACCGAGATGAATTTAACAATATCTTTGAACGATGCTTTTAATGAGCAAATCATGAAGGAATATGGTAATGTACTGGTATACGCCCAACTTCAATCCGTCTTTGAAAATTTACAGTTGACTAAACTTGCAAAATATTTCGGAGACCGGTCTGACGAAGAGAAAACCCACGCTAATAAATTTATGGCTCATATCAACGCAAGAACGGGCGGAAAAGTAACAATAGGCGAAGCACCCGCGCCAAATCTCGGAGACTTAAGTCCTTCCGGTATTGGGGAATTGTATGTCAAACGAGAAGAAGCCACAACAGAATCAATCGAATCGATTTATGACCTCGCTGACAGTGAACGTTCTTATGTTGATTTACCCTTTATTTTGGAGATGTTGAAGGAACAGGTGTCCGAAGAGGATGAAGCGAGCGAATTTTCCATGAAAGCAAAGAACGTAAAAGATTTTGTTTTGTGGGACGCAAGTTTCAAATAGGAAATGCCTATGTACAATATACACCCCGAAACAATCCCTAAAATACTTATAGAGAAAGGAGGCAATTATGGAAAAACTTAGCTTTACAATTGATAATATTGAACTTATTGATGACAACCCGGATTCAAGTTTTTCTCTGCTTTCTCTTGATTTTTTTGCATCTGGAGCAAATAAACATGACATGTATGTGTCAGAGGAAACCCTGCTTAAAAAAGCGGATACAATTAAAAACTGTCCTGTCGTTTGGCAGTATGACCCCCAACTTGATGACATAGGAACGCACGGGCCAGAAGAAACTCCGTGTGGTTTTATCCCCCAAGATACTGAAATAAAGAGCAGGAAACTTGTGGATGGTCGAACCATGTTGACAACTCTCAGTTATGTATGGAAAAAATACAGCGGAGACCTCTTAAAATTCTTTAAGAGAGATGGAGCTAAACCTATCAGTGTTGAAATGTCTCTTTTTGATAGCGAGTTGCGTCCAGACAAGCTTAGAGAATTAAAAGACTTCAAGTTTGAAGCTGTAACAATTCTCGGGTCTTTTGTTACTCCTGCTATTCCTATGGCTACAGCTACCGTTCTTCAATTTTCAAAAGAATATCAGGATGCTTATGAAAAAGAATTTGTGCCCAAATATCCTGAATTAGACTTTTTAATTCCCATTGTCCTAAAAGACAATGCGAGAATAGCCTTAGAGAAAGCAGATGGTCATGCGACGGCTGTTTCTACGACAATGGCAAGATATCTGGTAAAGAATGAAAAAATAACTCCCGAGAAAATTTACCAGATGGTGCAATTTTTTAGTAGAAAACCTGAATACATTGAACCATCCATCGATTTTTATGGTGGAAAGGAAGGGGCAGTATGGAGCAAGGCTCTTGATGATGCAATTGCATTAAAAAGAGTCTCTTATTTTGATACAGGAAAAGAAATTACTTTTCCTTATAAAACCACGGGAGAAATGAATCCCGCATTAAAAGGTATAACCCCTCCTATTACTGCCGAGCAGGGCACTACAATTGCTGCACAGGCAGATGCGATAGGTGGAGAATATGGATGGCCGACAGCCATCAAACATTTTAAAGATACCCATAAAGTCGAAGATGGCAAATGGGTAGAAAAATCAAAGGAGGAAAAGATGGCTGACGAAATCACAAAGCCTAAAGAAGAGATGGCAGTAGAAGTTCCAAAAGAGGAAATGGCATTCCCTGTTGAGGAAAAACCAAAAGAGGAAATGGCATTCCCTGTCGAGGAAAAACCAAAAGAGGAAATGGCATTCCCTGTCGAGGAAAAACCAAAAGAGGAAATGGCATTCCCTGTCGAGGAAAAACCAAAGGATGAAAAGAAATTTGAATTTCCAAAGAATTTTAACCTTGAAACCATGAGTCGGATGTTTTCTGATGACGAAGACGAAGACGATGTTAAGATGGCAAAAGAGGAACTCAAAAAGGGAGAATTCGCTGAACCGGGTATCGTTATGGCTGGCATGTTTGCAAAAATGTGCAAAATGGCTGCGATTGCAGCTAAAATGGCAGAAGAGAACAAGGCTTATATGGCTGAAAACGAAGAACTAAAGAAATTTAAAGCAGAATCCGAATCAGCAAGAAAATTTGCGCAGGTTGATAAGACTCTTGCCGAACTTTCAGAAAAAGTTGTCATCCCCGATGAAGCGATGGCGGAGTTCCGCGCAAGCGCCGAAAACTTCTCATTTGAAAATATCGGCGCTTGGGAAAATGAATGCAAGGCAAAATCATTTGACTTCGCTGTAAAGAAATTAAGCAAAGAAGATAAAATAGAGAAAATCGGTTTACCGTTTAATAGCACGGGTCTTCGTAAGCCAAGCAATGATGTTTGGGCCGGCGCAAAATAAAGAAGGAGGAAAAATAATATGTCTCATGGAATTTTAATCCCATTGCAGATTGCCGCTACTAACATAGATTCGTGGACTCGTTCTGCTGTTACTACGGCAACTGAAGTTGATAATGGGAATATTGTTAAATTAACGACCTATGGTGTTGCTACAGGACAGGCAGAAGTTTGGACTGCTGTAACTCCATCCACAGGCGACGGTCTCACCAACCTTTGGATGGTATATGAACCAGAACTTGTATGGACAGGTAGTTACCGTGGCTTAGACCCGGACGTTCGTAATTTTTCTGTGGCAGCTACACGTGTTTTCAGCGTGTTCAGCCCTCAATTGGGCGACCTTTTGAGAATGACTGCTGATAATCTTGTTACCGGTACTGGTGCTGCTCTTGGAAGTTTCGCGATTGCAACAAACAGTACGGGGGGCTTGAAACCAGTATGGACTTCTGGTTGGACAAGTGGTACTGCTGTATTTGCCATGAAGTGCACTAGCATTACTTCATATATCAGCATTGGCACTGGCGCAATTGACAGCCAAAGAATCGCTAGTTATGACTTTGAAGTTGTCCATCTATAATTTGGACAACACATTATTAAGGAGGAAAATTAAATGGCTTATGGTGTTATAATTCCCGTTGCTATTGCAGCAACAAACGTGGACGCGTGGAATCGTTCCGCTATTTCGTCTGTAAGTATTTTCGAAAATGGTGGTGTTTGCGCTCTACTTACTAAATCCACAACTGCTGGAGAAGCAGAAGTGTGGGCAGCTACCGTACCGGCTACTGCCAATCTGATGAACGACTGGATTGTGTATGACCCTGAGTTGGTCTGGACTAGCAGCTACCGTGGCTTAGACCCTGACGTTCGTAACTTCAGAATTGCAATCGGTCAAACCTTTTCTGCGTTTAAACCACAAGTGGGCGACCTTATCTTGATGAGTGCAGATGCTTTTACTGGCGCAAAGGGTGCAAATACTTTTGCAGCCGCCGTAGATGGCCAAGTGCAGTTCGTTTGGGTTGTTTCTCAAAGTGCAAGCGCTGTCGCTTTGAAATATATTGCTACTCAGTATATCAGCATTGGTACTGGCGCAATTGATACTCAACGATTTGACGCATATCTCATGGAAGTAATTCCACAGACCTAAGATGAAAGTCTTAGAGTCTATATCATATTCTGTTAATATTATAGGAGGAAACAATAATGACTACTAACAAAATTCCTGCACAGGTTGTTCTATTCGCAGGTGGAGAAGCAAATCTTAGCCCTTACAAAATGTTCCGCGATTACTGGAATCACTATCAATCCTTGAACGGGAAAACCGGCTTGGAGTTTGCGACAACGACAGTGAATGCTGCCGGAGAACCTGTATCTATTTCCTTTGATGAAAAGGAAAGCGCGATGAATGCGACTCTCAAGAAAGAAATCATGCGCGTTGCTGGAATTGTCAGCTTTGCTGACTTTCCCCTTGAGACTTGGGCATCACACCCAACCCTTAAATGGGCGACCTTTGCCGTTGTAAGTGCGATGATTGATATGATTCTTCCGGAGACTATTATCGAAAGTACTGGTTTGTACGCGGACACAAGAGTCATCGGATTCGGAGATTCGGCGGCTTTTGACGTAGAACCACGTGACATCTTTGTGGTTTCTAAATCCGGACGTGCAAAGAGAACCAGTGAAATCCACAAACAGTTCAAGGGGCAGGTTGTTATTAATCCTGAACAGCATGAATTAACTGTCGGGGTAGAGCTTTATCGTGTACTCGCTGGAAAAGAATCCTTAGCTATCTTTGTTGCTAAAGTTGCACGCTCTATGGAAACCGCTTTGGCGACTGAGATTTACAATCTATTTGTAACCACAATGTCCAATCTTACTACCGGGGCTACTGGTTTGAGAGTTGTTGGTTATACTCAAACTGACTTTGTTACCCTTGCACAAAAGGTTGCGGCTTGGAACGGTGGTGCAACACCCGTTTGTATCGGAACTCAATTGGCTTTACAGAACATCTGGCCTTTGGATGGCAACTATCGCTATGATATTACAAGTGACCAAGTAAAGATTGGTTATGTAAAGAACTTCATGGGTACAGATACTGTTGTATTACCTCAGGTTGCTAACTATGCCAACCCATTTGCAACTTTGCTTTCCGACGGCTATTTATGGTTTGTAAGCACTGGCTCACAAAAAATAATCAAAATAGTTTTGGAAGGAAACACTCTTTCCTATACCAGCGATGTATATGGGGCAGCCAACTTAACGCAATCATCTACACTTTACAAGAGTTGGGGAATGGGTGTAGCCACGAATTCCGTTGGCGGATGCATGAGTTTATAGTTTTGCCTCTTGACAAAATTATAAAAGTGTGATATAATAAATAAGGACGGATAGAAATAGACCGTACATCTATCTTTGAAAAATGCCTTCCTGAGCATCTTCCGTCCAGCTTTATTTTTCAGGATTATATTAATTTTACAGGAGAAATATGTCAAGAAAAAATAAATTTACAATAGAATATGTTAGAGATTATATAGAAAAAGAGGGCTGTTTTCTAATTTCAGAAGAATATAAAAATTGTGATAATCCTTTAAGAATATCATATCCCTGTGGTCACGAAGGAAGAAACACTTTTTATAATTTCAAAGTTGGTCATAGATGTGATATCTGTGCCCACGAAAAACTTAATGAATTAAAAAGAAGAAAAGAAAAAGACATAATTTCCTATTTAAAAAGCAACAATCTGAAATTCATTTGTTTTCCAAAAGGATATAGAAACGGTAATTCGCTTGTAATATGTGTATGCCTTTCTTGCAATACAAAAATAACCAAAGCTGTAAAATTATTTTATAGGGAATTTGTTTGCAGTAATTGTTCTTGGAAAAAGATGTCAGAAAACAGACTAGGGGATAGAGGAAGTAATTGGCAAGGAGGAATAACATCTTTGCGTGCTTTTCTTTCTAAGAGAATTCAAGATTGGAAATTGGAGTCTGCAAAGAAATATGATTACAGATGCTTTCTAACAGGAAAACCATTTGAAGAAGTTCACCACCTCATGCCCTTCACAAAGATACTAGAAGAAGCCCTAAGCAAAAGCAAAATGGATGGAAAGCCGGTATCAGAATATAACCAAAAAGAATTAGAATCTATTGCTAAAATTTTTACGGAACTTCATAAAAAATATGGTTTTGGAATTCCGCTTACTAAGAAAGTGCATAGGAAATTTCATCAACTTTTTGGGAAAGAAAACAACACGCCTGACCAATTCTATGAATTCTGTGACCATATAAAAGTAGGAGAAATCTAAATATCAAACTAGCCCCCAACGGGGCTTTTTATTATATACAAGGAGAAAATCAAATGGCACGCACTACAAATAAGACCACTTCCACGGCGGCTGGTATAAACCACAACGCCAACGATGCTTACATTCGGCAACTGGAAGAGCAACTGGCAATGTATCAAGCCAAAGAAGAAGTTGAGGGAGAAACAGAAGTTACCATTTCTCCTACCGAGTATATCCGGGTGATGAGTCTTTTATCTTTTCGACTCAACCTCTGTACCAAAGAGAGAGGGCAGGGAAAGATATTCAAATTTGACAAATTTGGGCAGGTTAAGAAAATCCTATATACCGACCTCTTGGATATATTAGAAGTAAACGGGCACTTTCTAGAAGCAGGTTATTTCACCATTTTAAATCCAAAAGTTATCAGGGCACACGGGTTAAACGAACTTTTCGAGAAAACATTAACCAAGGAAAAAATAGAAAAAATCTTACTTGGCACTGATGAAAGCATCGCTCTCTACACCTCCGCAAGTGAAAGCCAGCGCGGAATTATTGTCGATATGATTATTCAGAAACTGGTTGAAGACCCTGCCAGTGTTGATTTAAACCTTGCCGACAAGATTTCCAAAATTTCCGGCATCAACATTGCTCAAAAAGCGGAAGAAACACGAGAGTTGTTAAAACCCGTAGTTATAGAAAACAAGTAATAAAAATAGCCCCGGGTAATTCCGGGGCTTTAAGAAAGGAGGCTCAATATGATTGGCATATACTGTATTGAAAATATTGAAAACAATAAAAAATATGTAGGTCAAGCAACCACGATAGAACAGAGACTTATTACACATACAAAAAAATTAAATAACAATAACCACATAAACGAGCATCTCCAATCGTCATATAACAAGCATGGAAAAGAAAAGTTTATATTTTATGTTTTGGAAGAATGTGAAACAGAAGCATTAACAGAGAAAGAGCAATTTTGGATAAACTATTATAATACCCTTAACAACAACTTTGGATACAACAAGAGAGAAGCGGGTAGTAAAGGTAAACTATCTCCAGAAACAAAAAAAAAGATAGGAGAATCCAATAAAAAAAATCCTCCTACTAGAGAGTGCCTTGAAAAATCCGCTGAAAAAAGACGAGGAATTCCTTTGCGAAAAGAAACAAGACAAAAAATAGCAGAAGCCGGTAAAAAAAGAATTGTCTCTGATAAATCAAAACAAAAAATTTCCATAGCTAGGAAAGGAAAAAAGCACTCTTTAGAATCAATTGAACTCATGAAACAAGTAAAAACTGGAGAAAACAATCCCGGGTTTGGAAAAAAGAGGAAAGGAGCACTTTCTTCTTATTTCGGAGTCACTTATAATTCCGATAGAGAAAAATGGATTGGACAGTTTCGGTTGTTCAATAATTCATATTTTTTAGGATATTTTCTAACTGAAATAGACGCAGCCGTTGCTTACGATAACTGCATAATAGAAAAGAATTTCCCTAATCCTTTAAATTTTCCAAAGAAGCAAGGAGGTGTATAATGACCACAAATGGAACTCCGTTTTCTGATATATACGACCTCTTTCTTATGACCATAACTGACTATAGGCTTACTTCCCTGTTCGAGGAATCTATCGTTGATTTTGAAACTTTTTTAGAAGCATGGCTTAGATTTTCAATAAGTGATTTTACTATCTGCGACCAATCTCTGGTATATACAGAATCAACAAAGCTTTTTACAGCTACGTTAACTGACAAAAATCAAATAGTATTAGCGAAATTGATGATGATGTACTGGCTTAAAAAAGAAGTCGCAGATGTAACTCAATTTAGGCTTCACGTAACCGACAGAGATTTCAAAGTCCCATCTGAAGCACAAAACTTAAAAGAAAAGCAAGCGTACCTTATCACTATAAAAGAGGAATGCTCTCAAATGCTAAATGACTATGGTTATAAAGCGGCCGACTGGACAAGCTGGTATAATCAAGATTTTTCAGGAATTTAGCTATGGCATACAAATATTTAAAAGCAAGCAGTATGGCACTTACACCGGAAAGTCAGTCTGATTTAAAAGACCAGTATATCGGACTTTTTCAAGAAACTCTCAACGACCAATTTTATAACAGCAGCGATGTATGGACTATAGAAGAAGAAACCTCTAACGGTTCTGCGGTATATGCCGACATTGATGTTCGTGTAAACACCCTCATTAATGCAGAAACGGGGTTAAAATTAGGGGATGATTGGAAAAGAATACTTTTTAAAGATATAGACCATCTGGTTGAATTGGGGAGGTTGTTCATCTTTGATGGCAGCACTTGGCTGACAATAAACACTGAGTTTATTAAAAACTTGGCAGGGTCATCTGCAATCAGGCGCTGTAACAATACTCTCCGGTGGATAGACGAGGACACGGGTGCATATTACGAGGAACCGTGCTGTATTGAATATCTGGTAAAAGAAGCCAGAAATTATTTTACAACAGGTTCGCCTTTTCCTACCCCGGGCGGTTTTCTTCATATCATAACTCAATTTAATGAAAGAACCAATTTAATAAACGAAAACCAGAGGTTCTTATTTGGAAATCCTGAACACTGGACTTGCTATAAAACAGTAGGAACCGGTATAAATGATTTTAGCAATTTAACCACTTATGATATTGAAAGTGCGAGAATATTGACGCTTGATTTAATTGCAGATTTTGTTAACGAGCAGTTAGATGATGTTATTAATGGTATTGCAGATGTTAATACAAATCTTTATACAATTACTTTGGATAAGGATTCTGTTGAGGGCGCACCCGGGAATACGATACAATTATTAACAACTGTCACTTATAATAGGGATAGTGTTATAAGAAATATTACGTGGGCAACCTCTAACCCGGCAATTGCTACAGTCAGTACAACAGGAGTTGTTACTTTCGTAGCACTTGGAACGTGTACAATAACAGCTACAATCGAGGGGAATCCTCTTACTGATACGTGCAGTGTGGTTGTAACAAACAGCCCTGCCGTAAACACATATATTGTTATTACTCCTAATGAAAATTATATTCTTGAAGATGATATAAAAACATATCATGTGTATCTTTATGAAAATAATGCCATACAGGCAGACAGCTTCACTATCACCTGTAATCGTCACAGCGTTCCTTCAACAAGTTACACTTTTACAACAATAGATGGAAATAGTTTTAGTATTTCGAATATTTTAAGAGATGTTGACTCTTATCTTACGATAAGTTGCGTAAGTGGAACATATACAAAAACAATAGACCTGTATTTACGCGGCGCTTGGCAAAATGATAATATCCCCTATGCTTAGAAAAGGAGAGTTTAAATGATTAGCAACGATTCCGGAATCTACTCAATAGAAAATATCTCTCTTTCTAAAAAAGGAAAACAATCTGGAAAAAATAATCCTTTTTATGGAAAGCATCATTCTAAAGAATCTATAGAGAAAAATAGGCAGGCTCATTTAGGAAAATCTTCTCCAAGAAAAGGGGCTATCGCTTCTGTAGAAACTAGAGAAAAACAATCAGCCGCCAGAAAAGCATATTGGGAAAACAAAAAAAGAGGTGAACCAAATGAGTGATTTTATTTCTCCTGATGTGGGTATTTCGGCTTATAATGATTTCAGGCAATTCTCTATTTTATCATATAACTGCATAAAGCACATGATGAAAGAAAACGAACTAATCTGGAAATTACTTAAATATACTGATTCTGGCGCATGGGGAAAACCTGACTTAACGCAGGAAGAAAAAGCCGCTTTGATATATGCGGGTCAACAAGACACAGCAGAATATCATGTATTTAT
>Ga0315284_10006935_pt1 | contig 16147 bp, 15 predicted proteins | sample YL17G09_16_MG_FD_203696 | JGI IMG/M metagenome (GOLD analysis project Ga0315284, IMG submission 203696) | Sediment microbial communities from Yellowstone Lake, YNP, Wyoming, USA - YL17G09_16 | ecosystem: Environmental > Aquatic > Freshwater > Lake > Sediment | place: USA: Wyoming | collected... | reverse complement strand
GAGAAGGTCTGGCGCCCCCTGACCGCCGACCCCGACGCGGAGTACGACGAGGTGATCGAGATCGACTTGGACACCCTGGAGCCCATGGTCGCCGCTCCCTCCAGCCCGGACGCGGTGGTGCCGGTGCGCGAGGTAGCGGGCACGAAGGTGGTGCAGGTGTGCGTGGGGAGTTGCACCAACTCCTCCTTCCACGACCTGTCGATAGTGGCCACGGTGCTCAAGGGGCACAAGGTCCACCCAGAGGTGAGCGTGACCGTCACCCCCGGCTCGCGGCAGGTGTTCACCATGATCGCCCGCTCGGGCGCCCTGGCCGACATGATCGAGGCTGGCGCCCGCATCCTGGAATCGGCCTGCGGCCCCTGCATCGGCATGGGCCAGGCGCCGCCCACCGACGGCGCCTCTCTGCGCACCTTCAACCGCAACTTCCCCGGCCGCAGCGGCACGCCCAACGACCACGTCTTCCTGGCCAGCCCGGAGACGGCGGCGGCCACCGCCCTGCGCGGCGTCGTCACCGACCCTCGCGACCTGGGCCCCATGCCGCACATCGAAGTGCCGGGCGAGTATGTTATCGACGACGACCTGATCATCCCGCCCAGCGAGCACCCAGAGGAGGCGGAGGTCGTCCGCGGGCCCAACATCCAGCCCCTGCCCATCGCCCAGCCGCTGCCGGACACCATCCGCGGGCAGCTCCTGATCAAGGTGGGCGACAACGTCAGCACCGACACTATCCTGCCGGCGGGGGCCAAGATCCTGCCCCTGCGCTCCAACATCCCCGCCATCTCCGAGTACGTCTTCGCCTACCTGGACTCCACCTTCGCTCAGAGGGCCAAGCAGGCCGGCGGCGGCCTCATCGCTGGCGGCGCCAACTACGGCCAGGGCTCCAGCCGCGAGCACGCGGCGCTGGCGCCCATGTACCTGGGGGTAAAGGCGGTCTTCGCTAAGACCTTTGCCCGCATGCACCACCAGAACCTCATCAACTTCGGCATCCTCCCTCTGCGCTTCCAGAACGACGCCGACTATGACCGCCTCAACCCCGGCGACGAACTGGAGATCGCCGACTCGCGCCGCGCCGTGCAGAACGGCCAGCAGGTTCGCGTCCGCAACGTCACCCAGGGCTACGAGTTCACAGCCCAGCACGACCTCACTCCTCGCCAGGTGGAGATCGCTCTGGCCGGAGGTCTGCTAAACTACGTTCGGAGCTCGCAGAACTAAACCAGGAAAATGTAGGACGATGGACAGCCAAGCGCTAGAAAGGGCCAAGGAGCACTTCGCAGGACTGGTCCAGGAGCAACTCGCCCGCATCGAGCGGATGAAGAAGGAAGAGGAGTGGGTCGACTACGCCCGCCTCAACCCCATCATCATCGGCGTCTGCGGCGGAGACGGCATCGGCCCCTACATATCACGCGAGGCCCAGCGGGTGTTGGAGTTCCTGCTAGCGCAGGAGTTAGACGGCGGTAGGGTCACCTTCCGGGTCATCGAGGGGCTCACCATCGAAAATCGGGCCGCCCAGAACAGGGCCATCCCCGACGACGTGCTGGAGCAGATCAAGCAGTGCCACGTGATCCTCAAGGGCCCTACCACGACGCCCCGTCGCGGTGACCCCTGGCCCAACATCGAGAGCGCCAACGTGACCATGCGGCGGGCCCTGGACCTGTTCGCCAACGTCCGGCCGGTGCGGGCCCCCGAACAGGGAATCGACTGGGTCTTCTTCCGCGAGAACACCGAGGGCGCCTACGTCCTGGGGAGCCAGGGCCTTCACGTCACGAGCGATTTGGCCGTCGACTTCACGGTCGCTACCACCCAGGGCAGCGAGCGCATCATCCGCCTGGCCTTCGATTACGCCCGACGTAACGACATCAACAAGGTGACCGTGGTCACCAAGGCCAACGTCATCAAGACCACCGACGGCAAGTTCCTGGACATCGCTCGGAAGGTTGCCGGGGACTACCCCGAGGTGGAATGGGACGACTGGTACGTGGACATCATGACGGCGAAGCTGCTGGACCCCAAGCGCCGCACGAACTTCCGCGTCATCGTCCTGCCCAACCTTTACGGCGACATCCTGACCGACGAGGCGGCGGAGTTCCAGGGCGGCGTGGGCACCGCCGGCAGCGCCAACATCGGCAAGCGCTACGCCATGTTCGAGGCCATCCACGGCAGTGCACCCCGCATGGTCAAGGAGGGCCGCGCCGAATACGCCGACCCCAGTAGTGTAATCCGGGCCGGGGTCATGCTCCTCCAGCACGTTGGCTTCACCGACCAGGCCCGCCAGTTGGAGATGGCCCTCGATATCTGCGGCTCTTTCGAAAGGAAGCTGGTGGTCACCGGCCGCCCCAGCGGAGCCAAGGGCTCTGAGTTCACCGACTACCTCATGGAGACCATCCAGGACCCGCGGCTGGAGAAGAAGTGGCGGGGCTTCCAGACCCGCCCCCTGGTGGCTTAGAATAGCCACTCGGTAGGGCTGTGCCGGGGCCGAGGGCCGTCTGGCCCGTCGGCCCCGACTTTTGACCCAGGCCTGAACACTTGACCTCAGCGCAAGGAGGAGCGTCATGCGCAAGAAGGTAACCATCGTCGGCGCGGGTGCCACCGGCGGGACCATGGCCCAGATACTGCTGGAGAAGGGCATCTGCGACATCGTCCTCATCGATATCGTCGAGGGTCTGCCCCAGGGCAAGGCCCTGGATCTGGCCCACGCCGGCCCCATCGTCGGCTCCGATGTCTGCGTTAGCGGGACCAACAACTGGGATGACACCGCTGGCTCGGACATCGTCGTCATTACCTCCGGCGTGCCCCGCAAGCCGGGCATGAGCCGCGAGGACCTGGTGAACACCAACGCCGGCATCGTCACCGGCGTGGCCCAGCAGGCGCTCGAGCAGTCTCCCAACGCCTACGTCGTCATCTTCGCCAACCCTATGGATGCCATGTGCCAGATCACCAAGCAGGCCACCGGCCTCCCGCGGAACCGCCTGGTGGGCCAGGGAGGCATGCTGGACACGTCCCGCTTTCGCACCTTCGTCGCCTGGGAGCTGGGGATCTCGGTGAAGGACGTCCAGTGTTACGTCCTGGGCGGCCACACCGACGTCACCATGGTGCCCATCGTGAGCACCGCCCAGGTGGCAGGCATCCCCCTGCGCCAACTCCTGCCCCAGGAGCGCATCGACGCCCTCATCGACCGCACCCGCAAGGGCGGCACCGAGGTGGTGGGCCTGCTGGGCACCAGCGCCTGGTACGCCCCCGCCTGGGCGACGGTGGAGATGGTAGAGGCCATCCTCCTGGACCGCAAGCGCATCCTGCCCTGCGCCGTCCATCTGGAGGGTGAGTACGGCATCCGCGACGCCTACGTCGGCGTCATGGCGCAGCTCGGCGCCGGCGGTGTCGAGAAGGTCGTCGAGGTTCAACTAGAGCCGGCGGAGGTGGAGGGCCTGCGCAAGGCCGCCGACGCCGTCCGTGAGCTGGCGGGCCTGGTGAAGGCCTAGTGCGGAACAGCGAATGACCAGCCTCAGAGAGATCGACGCAGGCCAGATCCAACAGACAGTCGCCAGGCTCTGCCAGGAGGCAGCCACCCTCTTGCCCGACGACGTCCTCCAGGCTCTGCGCAAGGCGCGGGAGAAGGAGGAGTCGCCTTTGGCCCGCAAGGTCCTCGATCAGATCCTGCGCAACGCCGAACTGGCCGGCGAGAACCTCCTGCCCCTCTGCCAGGACACCGGCACCGCGGTGGTCTTCCTGGAGATAGGGCAGGATGTCCACCTCATCGGCGGCGACCTCCACGAGGCCATCAGGAGAGGTGTCGGCCAGGGCTACACCGACGGCTACCTGCGAGCCTCCATCGCGGAGCGGCCCTTCTCCGCCCGCATCAACACCAAGGACAACACGCCGCCCGTCGTCCACACCGAGATCGTCCCTGGCGACAAGCTGCACATCAAGGTGCTGCCCAAGGGCGGCGGCTGCGAGAACATGAGCCGGTTCACCATTATGCTCCCGGGCGAGGGCAAGAAGGGCATCACCGACTTCGTCCTGCGCACGGTGGAGGAATCCGGCGGCAACCCCTGCCCGCCCGTCATCGTCGGCGTGGGCATCGGCGGGACGGCGGAGACGGCGATGCTCCTGGCCAAGAAGGCCATCACCCGCCGCGTCGGCCAGCCCCATGTCGACGCCGAGACCGCGGAGTTCGAGCAAGAGCTGCTGGAGAAGGTGAACGCGTTGGGCCTGGGCCCCCAGGCCGTCGGCGGGCGCACCACCGCCCTGGCGGTGCACATCGAGACCTACCCCACCCATATCACGTCGCTGCCGGTGGCGGTGAACCTCCAGTGCCACAGCGCCCGCCTCAAGGAGGCCGTGCTGTGACCGAACTGAAGATCGCCCTACCCCTAACGGACGAGATCGTCGAAAAGCTCCACGCCGGCGACGACGTACACCTCACCGGCGTCATCTACACCGCCCGCGACGCCGCCCACCGGCGCATGATCGAGGCGCTGGAGAAGAGCCAGCCCCTGCCCTTCGACGTCCGCGGCCAGGTCATCTACTACGTCGGCCCTACGCCGCCGAAGCCCGGTCAGGTCATTGGCTCGGCGGGGCCCACCACCGCCATGCGCCTGGACCGCTACACGCCCGCCCTGCTGGCCGCCGGCCTCAAGGGCATCATCGGCAAGGGAGGTCGCGGCCCCGCCGTGCGCCAGACGCTACAGGAGCACAAGGCGGTCTACTTCATCGCCGTGGGCGGCGCCGGCGCCCTCCTCTCCCGCCACATCAAGAAGGCGGAAGTCGTGGCCTACGAGGACCTGGGCACCGAGGCCATCCGCCGCCTGGTGGTGGAGAACTTCCCGGTCATAGTCTGCAACGACATCTACGGCGCCGACCTCCTGGAGCAGGGCAAGGCCCAGTGGCGCCGCACGGAGGTCCTTCAGGGCTAGCGGCCGGCCAGCATTCTATCGGCGTAGACCAGCGGCAGGACGAGCACCGCTCCCCAGGCGTAGCCGCCCACGACATCGCTGGGCCAGTGGACGCCCACGTAGACGTTGGCCGGGCCTGTCAGCACCAGCACAAAGGCGCTCCATCCCACCACCACCACCCTCACGGCGAGGGGTACCTTCAGAGCCATCGCCAGGTACACTAACAAGCCATAGAGCACGGCCGGGCTCATGACGTGCCCCGTCGGAAAGCTGGGGCTGGAGAAGCCGGCCCGCAGCTCCACCAAGTCGGCCGTGGGCCGCGGCCGGTCCACCAGCTCTTTCAGGCCCGACTGGAGCAGCGCCATCGCGACCAGCCCCACCACCAGCAACACCGCCTGCCGACGCCAGCCGCAGAGCCATAGCGCCGCGGCAAGCGCTCCGCCTGTCCCCAGCACGACCTGCGTCGTCGTGACCAGGCGCACGAACTTGGACAGCCGCAGGCCGGGGAAGACGGAGTCCTGGAGCCGTTGCGTCAGGTCGAGGTCGCCGGGCAGGCGGTCATGCTGGGCGGCCAGCACGCTCAGGGCGATGGAGCCGGCCAGCAGGGCCAGCCATGCCACGCCCCAGAGGGCGCCGCCGCCCCAGTACCGCCACGGTCGGACTAATACGTCCATCGAAAAAGCCCGGCGATCGACTGACGGTCGCCGGGCCTATTGTATCGCGGACGTGAAGGGGAGCGGTCAGTACCCCAGCTTCTCGAGCACGCCCTTCACGGAGACCGCATGGCGGTCGAAGCCCAGGTCCGGGGGGGCGATGCCCAGCGCCAGCCCCATGAGTTGGGTCAGGTGCAGGATGGGCAGACCGATCCTTTCGCTCCGCTGCTCGGCGGCCGCAGGCTGCACGCCGTCCAGGTTCATATGGCAGAGGGGGCAGGGTGTAGCCATGCAGTCGGCGCCTTTCTCCTTGGCCTCGCTGGTGTGGTTGCCCACCATGGCCGCCGAGGTCTCATCGTTCACGCCCACCAGGGGGTAGCCGCAGCAGAGGTTCTTGCCGCGGAAGTCCACCACCTCGGCGCCCAGGGCGGCGATGACCCGCTCCAGCGAGTCCTTCCGCTCCGGGTGCTCGGCGAAGCCCAGCGCCGCCGAAGGACGGACGATGTAGCAGCCGTAGAAGGGGGCCACCCGCAGGCCGGCAAGGGGCTTGACGACGGCCGCCTTCAGCCGGTCGAGGCCGTAGTCCTCCACCAGAACCCAGACCAGGTGCTTAACCTCGACCTTGCCGCTGTATTCCATGTCCTGTTGGGCAAGCGCCTGGTTGACCTGGGCCAGGTGGCCGGGCTTGTCCCTCATGCGCTTGTTGGCCTGCGAGAGCACGCCCTGGCACGTACTGCAGATGGTCATCAGCGGCAACTCCATGACCTCGGCGATGGCGAAGGTGCTGGCGTTCAGCGTGTCGGCCAGGAGCAGGTCCTTCCCCTGGAGGATGCCCGAGCCGGTGCAGGGGGCATAGCTCAGCTCCTCCAGTTCGATCCCCAGCTTCTGGCAGACGGCCACCGCCGAAATGCGGAGCTCGGGGGTGCCCTGGCGGGGGACGCTACAGCCGGGCCAGAATGCGTACTTCATCCGATACCTTCCCAGGGCTCACAGCCAGGCGCTCTCGCGAACCGTCTTCTCGAACTCCAGCGTGTGACGGGCGCCCAGGTTCTCTTCGTATCCCGCCTCGATGGCTTTGCGCCGCAGGGCCAGGATCTGCTCCAGGGGGGCCACCCCTTTCGGGCAGACCTCCACGCAGATGTTGCAGCGAGTGCAGTCCCAGATGCCCTCGGCGCGGCTGAGGGCCAGCAAGCGCTGGCCGTCGGCGCCGTCGCGAGGGTCGGCCACAAACCGATAGGCCTTGGCCAGGGCGGCCGGCCCGAGGAAAGTGGCGTCGGGGTCCTTGCCCAAGCCCAGCTCCGTCTCCAGCGTGGCGCAGTCGGAGACGCAGGCGCCGCACATGATGCAGGCCATCACCTCGGTCAGGTCGCGCGTGGTCTCCTGGGGCACCAGGTACTCCCGCTTGGGCGATGGCCCCACCGGCTGGAGCCAGGGCCCGATGGCCTTCACCTTGCTCCAGAAAGACGCCATGTCCGTCACCAGGTCCTTGATGACGGGCATGTTTCCCATGGGCTCCACCGTGATCTCCTCGCCGTCGGGGGCCAGGGCCAAGACCTTGGTCTTGCAGGCCAGACGCGCCTGGCCGTTGATGCGCATGGCGCAGGAGCCGCATATGGCGCTGCGACAGGAGCAGCGCAGGGCCAGGCTTCCGTCCAGGTCGTCGCGGATCTGGAGGAGGGTGTCCAGCACGGTAGCGTAGGAGGGCACCTCCAGCGCGTAGGACTGATAGCGGGCGCCGTCCCCCGATTCGGGGTCGAAGCGGCGCACCCGCAGCCTGGCCTCCATCAGTAGGCTCTCCTCTCCGGCTGCCAGCGGGTCACTGTCACCGGGGTGTGATCCAGCCGGGGGCCGTCGGGCGTGTGGTAGCTGAGGCTGTGCCTCAGCCAGCTCTCATCGTCTCGTTCCGGGAAGTCGCGGCGAGAATGGGCGCCGCGGCTCTCCCGACGGGCCAGCGCCGCCGCAGCGATGCACTCGGCGCAGTCCAGCAGGTAGCCCAGCTCCACGTAGTTTGCCAGATCGAAGTTGAAGACGCGCCCCTTGTCCTGCACCCCCAGGGAGCGATAGTGCTCCTTGAGCTCGCGCATCTTCTCCACCGCCTGGGCCATCTCCTTCTCGGTGCGGAATACGCTCAGCTTCGCCGTCATGGTAGTGCCCATTTCGTGGCGGATGCTGGCGGTAGTATCCTCGCGGCGGGAACGCTCCAGCACCGCCTTCAATGCCCTCTCCTGATCGGCCACCGCCGCCTGGGACACGTTGTGGGGCGCTGCAGCGCTGGCGCAATCGGCGGCGGCGGCGCCGGCGCGGCGGCCGAAGACCACCGTCTCCAGCAGCGAGTTGCCGCCCAGGCGATTCCCCCCGTGCACCGAGACGCAGGCGCACTCGCCGGCGGCGTAGAGGCCGGGCAAGAGAGTCGCGCCGTTGATATCCGTCTTGACGCCGCCCATGTGGTAGTGCATGCCGGGCCGCACCGCAACGGGCTCTTTGAGAATATCGGTCCCGGCCAGGTCTTGGGCCAGATCGTTGATCTGCCAGAGGCGCTCGCGGATGCGTTCCTCGCCCAGGTGGCGCAGGTCCAGCAGCACACAGCCGTCCACGCCCCGTCCTTCGTCGATCTCCGTCTGCTCGGCGCGCGAGACCACGTCGCGGGGAGCCAGTTCCATTTTCTGGGGAGCGTACCGGGCCATGAACCGTTCACCCAGCGAGTTCAACAGGTAAGCCCCCTCGCCGCGGGCGCCCTCGGTGAGGAGGACGCCGCTGTCCTTGAGGGTCGTCGGGTGGAATTGGACGAACTCCATGTCCATCAGCGGAGCGCCGGCGCGGTAGGCCAGGCTCATGCCGTCGCCTGTGGAGATGAGGGAGTTGGTGGTAGGCTGGTAGACGCGGCCCAGGCCGCCGGTGGCTAGGATCACCGCCTTCGCGGCGATAGCCTGGACCTGGCCGCTGCGCATCTCCATGGCGATGACGCCGCGGCAGGCTCCGTCCTCCACGACCAGTGACGTGACGAACCACTCCTCGTAGGTGGGGACGCCGGCCTTGATTAGCTGCTCCCACACCACGTGCAGGATGGCCTGGCCGGTGATATCGCCGACGTAGCAGGTGCGGGGGAAGCCGGCGCCGCCGAAGGGCCGCTGCTGCAGCCGACCGTCCTCGCGACGGCTGAACACCGTGCCCATGTTCTCCAACTCGATGATGTCTGCTGGAGCCTCCTTGCACAGCACCTCGGCGGCGTCCTGGTCGGCCAGGTAGTCGCTGCCCTTGACGGTATCGAAGGCGTGCGCCTCCCACGTGTCCTCGTCGCCCAGGGCCGCGTTGATCCCTCCCTGGGCAGCAGCGGAGTGGCTGCGCAGGGGGTGGACCTTGGACAGCACGGCCACATTGACAGATTTGCGGGAGGCCTCCAGGGCCGCCCGCATTCCCGCCAGGCCAGCGCCTACCACCAGCACGTCATGAGAGAGCGCGATGACCTAACCTCCTATTCCAGTCTAACAACAGGGCCGATCCTCGTTCAATTGCTTCGACTATGCGTTGAAACTACGCGATGATCCGCCGGGCGGCCGCCCACAGCCCGATGATGGTTTTCGCGTCGCAGATCTCCCCCTGTTCCACCAGGGCCAGGGCCTCCGCCAGGGACATCCGCACCACCTCGATGCTCTCGTCGCTGTCACCGGCTAGCGGGCTATGCTCCAGCTCGGTGGCCAGGAAGAGGTGCATCAGCTCGTCGCAGTAGCCGGGCGAGGCGTAGAACGCGGCCAGACGCTCCAGGCGGCCGGCCCGCTGGCCCGTCTCCTCCCGTAGCTCTCGCTGGACGGCCTCTTCCACACTTTCGCCGGGGTCGATGCCGCCGGCGGGCAGCTCCAGCAGGAACTGTTTCACCGGCAGGCGGTATTGGCGCACCATGAGGACGTTTCCGTCTCCATCCAGGGGAATGATCACCACCACCGGCGCGTGCTCTGCCACCTCGCGCTGGGCCGACCCTCCGTCGGGGAGGGCCACCTTGTCCACCCGCAGCCTCACCACCCGCCCCTCGTATACCCGGCGGGTCTCGAGCACGCGTTCCGGGCCGGGAGGACCTTCGGGGGCCACGGTGTCCTCCTCGCGGTCATCGACAAAGCAGTCCGGCAATGCTGGGTTGCTCTGTGGATAGCAGACCTAAAGGTCTGCAGCTACGAGGCACAAGCACATAGGGTCGTAGCTGCAGGGCTTTAGCCCTGCCCTGGGTTGAGTCACTTTCTTCATCACGATCCGGGGGAGTGGGCCTCGCCCAGGTCGATGATCAGGGCTATCTCGTCGCAGTTGGGGAACTTAGGACAGCGGAAGCACTCGCCCCAGACCTTGCGGGGCAGACTCATCATGTCGGCCTGGTGGAAGCCGACCTTCTCGAAGAACGCGGGCTGTTGCGTAAGGGCAAAGACCGTACCAATACCCAGCCGGCGCGCCTCCTCCAGGCAAGCGTTCACCAGCAGCAGCCCCATCCCCTGCTCCTGGTTGTTCTCCACCACCGCCAGCGAGCGGACCTCCGCCAGGTCCTCCCACATGATGTGCAGCGCCGCGGCGCCCACGACTTTGCCGTCCTCCCGCACGACGAAGAAGTCACGCAGGTGCTCGTAGATCTCCGCCAACGGGCGAGGCAGCATCTCGCCGATGGCGGCGAAGCTGCTTACCAGCCCCTGGATCTGGGGAGCGTCGGCCATAGTGGCCTTGTCGATGTGGACCTGTTCGCTCATTCCTGCCCTGCCACCGAGAAGATATCGTTCTCGCCCGGCTCCCGCGAGCCGTAGCCTCGCCAGTGGGCGCCCAGGGCGTTGAGCCAGCCCAGGCGCTGGCTCAGGGCCTCATAGTAGTCGAAGAGAGAGCCCAAGCGCACGAAACGGGCCACGTACGGGCTGCGCTGGACGCGCAGCCGCTGGCCGTGGGCCACGTCAACGTCCACCTGACCGTCGATGCTCAGAACACCGTCGGGCTCGGACACGAGCCTTAGCTCTACCACCGCCCCCGCGGGAAGGACCAGCGCCCGAGCAGCGGCGAGATGGGGCGCCACAGACGCCACTACCAGATCCGTGGCCTCGGGATGGAGGATGGGCCCGCCTACCGAGAGAGCGTAGCCGGTGCTGCCGGTGGCCGTAGCCACGATCATGCCGTCCGCCCGGTAGAGGGAGAACCGCCGCCCATCGACGCAGGTCTCCACGTAGATGGGGCGCCCGGGAGCGCCGCGCCCCAACACAACGTCGTTCAGGGCGTGGAAGGTCCCGCTGCCCTCCCGAGGGGCAGCGTCCGCGGCCAGCAGCTCCGCCTGAACCATCGTCCGCTCCTCGATGCGGAAGCCGCCCTCGAGGATGGTGTTGAGCTTGGCCAGCGCCTCCTCGGCGCCCAGGTCGGCTAGAAAACCCAGTCGACCCATGTTGACGGCCAGCAGCGGCACCGGGTGGGGAATGACCGAGCGGGCCGCCCAGAGCATCGTCCCGTCGCCGCCCACGCAGAACAGCAGGTCGGTGCCTTCCAAGTTGGCGTGGCCCGCCTCCTCGTTCCAGGCGGGGGCCTGCCACACCTTCTCGACACTCGACTCCAGGGCCACCGTCAGGTCGTGGGCGAAGGTCTGAGCAGCCGCCCACTGGGGGTGGAAGTAGATGCCCACCTTCTTCATGCGCTGCCGGCCTTCCCACCAGCGACAGCCGTCGCTTCCAGCAGGAGGAAAAGCTCCTGATTGCCCGCCGGGCCCAAGAGGGGCGACGGCGTGAGGCCACGGATACGAAAGCCATGCCCCACGGCCCATGCCACGAACCTGCCGATGAGGGTGGCAATGAACAGCGGGTCGCGCACGACGCCGCCCTTCCCGACCTCGCCCTTGCGGGCCTGGAACTGGGGCTTGAACAGCGCCACGATAGGCGCTCCCGGCTTGAGTACACGGGCCACCGCTGGGAGAACCGTCTCCAGTCCTATGAAAGAAACGTCCACCGTCGCCAAGTCCATCGTTTCCGGTAGTGAGCGCAGATAGCGCGCGTTGACCCGCTCCATGACCACCACCCGCGGGTCTTGCCGCAGCCGGTAGTCCAGTTGACCATAGCCAACGTCCACGGCGTAGACGCGGCGAGCGCCCTGCTGCAGGAGGCAGTCGGTGAAACCGCCGGTGGAGGCTCCCACATCCACCGGCGTCCGGCCATCCACGTTGATCGCGAAAGCAGCCAACGCGTGGGCCAGCTTCTCACCGCCGCGGCTGACGTAAGGCGGCCGGGCCAGCAGCCGCAGCTCCACCGCCTCATCGATGAGCGCGCCCGGCTTGGCCACCAGGCTCTCGCCCACCAGAACATCGCCGGCCAGGACGGCCGCCCTCGCCTTCTCGCGGCTCTCGGCCAGGCCCCTCTCCACTAGAAGGGTATCGACGCGTCGTTTGGCCATGGAACGCAACTCAGAATAGACAGGATAAAGAAGGAAAGTCAAGGCGAAACCATCCAACGGGACTCATCCCGGAGGCGTGAGCGCTACACAAAACTGCGGGGTGAATCCCGCAGCCCGCGGTGGTGAATCGAGAAAGCTGCGGGATTTATCCCGCAGACCCATATCCCCGTCTACGCCGTCTCGCCCCGGGCCCCTTCCCCAAACACCTCCACCGCCTGCCCGCCGGCGGTGAGAAGGATGGCCCGTCGCCGGCCGCGGATAGCCTCCGCGTCCACGACGCACTTCTTGATGTCCGTGTGCGACGGGATCTCGTACATGACGTCCAGGAGGGTATCCTCGATCACGGTGCGCAAACTGCGCGCGCCCATCTTGTGGCGCATGGCCTCCTCGGCCGCCGCTTCCACGGCGTCATCGGTGAACACCAGCTCCACACCGTCCAGGGCGAAGAAGCGCTGGAACTGCTTGGCGATGGCGTTCTTGGGCTCGGTGAGGATGCGCATCATCGCCGCCTGGTCCAACGACTGGAGTGGGACGATCAGCGGCAGGCGCCCCACGAACTCGGGGATGAGGCCGAAGGAAAGGAGGTCGTCGTGGCTGACCTCTGCCAGGAGCTCGTCGCGCAGCACGATGGGGTCCTTTTGCCCCCCCTCGGCGCGGAAGCCGATGGAGCGGCGGCCCTTGCCCACGCGCTGGTCGACCATGTGGTCCAGGCCCTGGAAGGCGCCGCCGCAGACGAAGAGTATGTTGGTGGTGTTGATCTGGATGAAGTCCTGGTGGGGATGCTTGCGGCCGCCCTGAGGCGGAACATTGGCCACGCACCCCTCGATGATCTTCAACAGAGCCTGCTGCACTCCCTCGCCGGAAACGTCGCGGGTTATCGAAGGGTTGTCGCCGCTCTTGCGGGCGATCTTGTCGATCTCGTCGATGTAGATGATGCCGCGCTCGGCGCGGGCGACATCGTAATCGGAGGCCTGGATGAGGCGCAGCAGGATGTTCTCCACGTCCTCGCCCACGTAGCCGGCTTCGGTGAGGGCGGTGGCGTCGGCGATGGTGAAGGGAACGTCCAGGATCTTGGCCAGCGTTCGGGCCAGGAGGGTCTTGCCGCAGCCGGTGGGCCCCAGAAGGAGGATGTTGCTCTTCTCCAGCTCCACCTCCGTCGACTGGATGCCGCTGCCGATGCGCTTGTAGTGGTTGTAGACCGCCACGGAGAGGACCTTCTTGGCCTGCTCCTGGCCCACCACGTATTCGCCGAGCTGATCACAGATGACCTTGGGCGGCGGCAGGCGCTGCGCCGTCAGCTTGGTGCGCGCCGGCGTGGCGACCGACTCGTCCTCCAGTATCTCTCGGCAGAGCTGGACACACTCGTCGCAGATGTAGACAGCGCCGGGCCCGGCTATCAGCCGCCGCACCTGCTCCTGGCTCTTGCCGCAGAAAGAGCAATGGTATTGAGTTCGGGCACCACCGCGAGCAGCAGGCATTCGTACTTTTCCCTAGATCCAGTATACCCTTAGAAGTCCCCTCATAATATCAGGACGCTCGCCAGCCCCCAGACATTAACCCCTGCTGGGGAAATAGCAGGTGAATTATGGAATGCAAGTTCGCCCGAAGCCTACGGCCGCAGCAGGATCTCGTCGAGGATGCCGTACCCCTTCGCCTGCTCGGCATCCATGAAGAAGTTGCGGTCCGAGTCGTGGGCAATGCGCTCCTGCGTCTGGCCGGTGTGCTTTGACAGGATGTCGCGGATGATCTGCTGGTTACGCAGGATCTCCCTGGCGTAGATCTCGATGTCCGCTGCCTCGCCGCTGGCGCCGCCGCGGGCCTGGTGGATGTGCACCGTGGAGTGGGGTAGGCCGTAGCGTTTGCCCTTGCTGCCAGCGGCGAGCAGGACAGTGGCCATGCTGGCGCACATGCCCACGCAGATGGTGGCTACGGCGCAGCGCATGAGCTGCATCGTGTCGTAGATGGCCAGGCCGGCGCTGATGGAGCCGCCGGGCGAGTTGATGTACAGGTTGACGTCCTTGTCCGGGTCCTCCCGGTCCAGGTAGAGGAGCTGGGCGACTATGAGGTTGGCGATCTGGTCGTCGATGGGCGTCCCCAGGAAGACGATGCGCTCCTTCAGGAGAAGTGAGTAGATGTCGAAGGCGCGCTCGCCGCGGGGACTGGTCTCGATGACGTAGGGGATGATCATGTTCGGCTTCTCCATGCGGTTCACTCCTCGTTCGATTCTTCCTCGCTGGCGGGCGAGGGCACTTCCTCTCCGGATGCGATGGCCACGAGGCGGTCCAGCGTCCTGCGGGTGAAGAGCGAACTCTCCAGGGCCTCGCGACCGCGCTTGCCGGCGAACATGCGCCGCACTTCCGCCGCCCGCGGGCCCGCCGACACCGCCAGCCGCTCGATCTCGGCGTCTATGTCGTCCTTGCTGACGACGATGCCCTCCGCCTCGGCCAGCTTGCTCATCACCAACGAGCGCTGCACGCGCAGGGTGGCCTCCCAGCGCAGTTCCTGCCGCAGTTCCTCTTCCGGCTTGCGCATGTCGCGCAGGTAGGTCTCGACATCCGCGGCGCCGCTGGCCTTGGCGCGGTCCTGCAGCAGGTGGTCGGTTTCGCGCTCCACCAACTGGGGCGGGAACTCCAGGGTAGCCGCGGCCACCATGGCATCCACCACCTTCTCCCGATAGCTGCCGTCGGCTTCTTTCTCCGCCGCCTCGCGCAGGTCCGCGGCCAGGCGCTCGCGCAACGCGGCCAGGCTGGGGAAACCCTCGCCCACGTCCCGCGCGAAGGCGTCGGTGATCTCGCGAAGGCGCTCCTCCTTGACCTCCTTCACCAGCACGCTGCACAGGCAGGACTTCCCGGCCAGACTGCGCTGGGGATAGGCGGCGGGCACGTCCAGGCTGAACTCCCGCCGCCGGCCCTTCTCGCTGCCCGGCAGCGCCTCCGCGAATCCCGGCAAGAAGATGGCCGCGCCCTCGCGCAGGCGGAACTCGGCGTCCTCCTCCCGAAAGACCTGGCGGCCGTCGACGCTGATCTGCACCTCGGCCCGCACCATGTCGCTCACCTGCACCGGCCGTTCCACCGGTTCCAGCAAGGCGTAGCGGTGGCGCAGCTCTTCAAGCTGCTCGTCCACCCGCTCCTCGCGCACCGCGGACGCCTCACGCTCGACCCTCGCCGCACGATAGTCGCCCAGGTCGATGCTGGGCCGCACGGGCACGGTAGCCTTGAAGACCAGCGGCTCCTCCTGGGTCACCTCGATGGCCGGCAGGTCGATCGGCTCGATCTTCTCCTCGCTTATCGCTTGGCGGTAGGCCTCGGGGATGAGAATGTCCAGGGCCTCGTGACGGATGGTCTCGCTGCCCAGATAGCGCTCCAGCATGGCCCGTGGCGTCTTCCCTTTGCGGAAGCCGGGCACTTTCGTCCGCTGGGCAAGGCGACGATAAGCCTTCTCCAGGGACTTCTCCATGCGCTCGGGCTCGACTTCGATCTCCAGGACGACTTGGCTATCGGGGATGCGTTCTGTGGAAACTTTCACGCTTGCGGATGGCCTCCGTTGTTCATTATAGCATGGCGCCTTCCTATGATATCGCGCCACGCATTCCTGGTGCCTCCCATGCCTGTCATTCTGAGCAAAGCGAAGAATCCGGGGCGGGGTAGAACTACCTCGGCGCCACAGTGTCTCCCCCACAACCACCAGACCCTTCGCTTCGCTCAGGGTGACAACGGTTCATCGCCGACGCGGACTGAGGACGTCAGTCAGGGCGTCGCCCAGCAGGTTGAAGGCGAACAGCAGCAGGCCCACCACCGCTGCCGGCACCAGCAGCAGGTTGGGATGGTTGCGCAATGTACTCAGGCCGCTCCCGTTGAAGATCATCGCCCCGAAGCTGGGGTGCGGCGGCTGCACGCCGATGCCCAGCCAGGTCAGCATGATCTCCGTGCCGGCCACCGCCCCCAAGGAGAAGGTGATGCTCACCACGATGAGGTTCGTTACGTTGGGCAGCAGGTGCCGCCCCAGCACCCGCCACAGCGAGGCCCCCATCGCCCGTGCCGCCAGCACGTACTCGCTCTCCCGCAGCGATAGTACCTGGGAACGGATCACCCGCGCGATGCCCACCCAACCGAAGAAGGCCAGCGCTCCGAACACCAGGAAATAGTCAGGCCCGCCGGCGTCCACGATGGGCCCCAGCACCGGCCAGTGGGCGATCTGCCCCTCGAACAGCTT
>Ga0315284_10006933_pt1 | contig 16148 bp, 20 predicted proteins | sample YL17G09_16_MG_FD_203696 | JGI IMG/M metagenome (GOLD analysis project Ga0315284, IMG submission 203696) | Sediment microbial communities from Yellowstone Lake, YNP, Wyoming, USA - YL17G09_16 | ecosystem: Environmental > Aquatic > Freshwater > Lake > Sediment | place: USA: Wyoming | collected... | reverse complement strand
GCTGGTGGTCTCGCACAACGGGCCCATTAAAGTGCTCATCTGCCACCTGCTCGGTATCGGGATGGAACACTGGTGGCAAATAAGGGCGGACACCGCTTCGGTAAGCATCATGGATATGACGCCACGAGGCGCGGTGCTCACCCGCCTTAATGACGTGTCCTATCTGAAAGGCAACAGCGGCTAAAGTCTTGCCCCTGGTCAAGCCGCGTGGTAAACTGGCGGTAAACGACTAAAGGTCAATGTCACTTTTTATTACATTCGAGGGCGTGGAGGGGAGCGGCAAAAGCCTGCAATCGCGGGCGCTCTTCCGTAGATTGGACCGGATATCCATTCCTGTCCTGCATGTGCACGAGCCTGGGTCTACCCCGCTGGGGGAGAAACTCAGTCACTTGCTCAAACGCAACCGGGACACGGCAATTTCGCCACTGAGCGAGTTATTGCTGTTCAATGCCTCGCGCGCGCAACTGGTCAGCGGGATAATCCGGCCGGCGCTGGCAAAAGGCACAGCGGTAATCTGCGACCGCTATACAGATTCCACCGTAGCCTACCAGGGCTACGGCCGTGGCCTCGAACTGAAACTGGTGCGCGCCGCCAATGACATTGCCACGGGCGGACTGGCGCCGGACCTTACCGTACTCCTTGACCTTCCCGTGGAAGAGGGTCTGGCGAGGAAACGTGGCGGGCACGCCGACCGTTTTGAACAGGAGGAGCTTGCCTTTCACAAGCGGGTGAGGAAGGGCTACCTGACGCTGGCGCGGCGCGAACCGGGGCGTTTTCTGGTGATTGATGGCCTGCAGGAACGGCGCGCCATCGCCCTGACCGTCCGGAACAGGGTGAGCGTGCTTGTCAATAAGAAATTGGAAAGGTAATTTTATGCACCGAAGACTTGGCCGCCCACGACCCTCTTCCCGCCTGGCGGTTGTTTTTGTCTCAGTAGCGGTGCTGGCCATAGCCGTATCATCCGTCGCCTGCGGCGCCAAGCTTGCCGGGGCCGTAACCTGCCGCCAGGCTCTGGAAAACGGCATTTACGATACGGAAATGAAAGTCTACGGCACTGTCAGCCGGCTTGATGACCTTGGCGTTTTTGCTTTCCTCCTGACGTCCGATGGCAGAGAGTTACTGGTGTTCTACGGGAGCATGGTCAAGGACAACGGGGAGTCTCTGCCGGATGTGAGCGTGGCCAACATTCAGAACGGCGACCGGGTCATAGTCGCCGGGGAGCTGAAGTCGGCGGGTAGATACCGCACCCAGAATAGTTTCTGGTCGTACCGCATAGACAAGTACTGACGCATAATCTGGAGGCGACGTGCCGGGTCCGACCTTCGCCGAGGAGCAGTCACAGTGGGCGCGGGGTTTACGCCGTATCGCCGGGATTGACGAGGCGGGCAGAGGTCCTCTGGCTGGTCCCGTGGTCGCCGCCGCCGTCATCCTTCCCGTCGGTTTCCGGCAAAACTGGCTTTCTCAGGTGGCGGATAGTAAACTGCTAACAGCCTCCCGCCGGGAATTCCTGTATGGGCAAATGACCGCGGCGTCTCTTCCCATTGGTGTGGGAGTTATCGATTCGCAGACCATCGACGTAGTTGGCATTGCTAAAGCCACGCGGCTAGCGATGAAGATGGCGGTAAAGCAAATTCAACCGGCTCCGGAATTCCTGCTCATCGACTATTTCAAACTGCCGGAAGTCAAACTCCCACAGAAGGGCGTGCCTGATGGCGACAGCCTGTGTATTTCCATTGCCTGCGCCTCCATCATCGCCAAAGTCACCCGCGACCGGCTTATGGTTGACTACGACCGGACGTATCCGGGTTACGGGTTCGCCGACCACAAAGGGTACGGCACGGCGGCGCACCTGGAATGCTTGCACCGGCTCGGCGCCTGTCCCATCCACCGCTGCTCTTTTCAGCCGGTGCGGGACGTTTGCGGTGTGGAAGCATGAGCCGCAAGACCACGGGAGCCGCCGGCGAAAAACTGGCGGCGGATTTCCTCGCCCGGCGCGGTTACAGGCTGGTGGAAACCAACTACCGTTGCCGCGAGGGTGAAGTCGACATAATCGCCAACAAGGACAATTGCCTTATATTTGTCGAAGTGCGTACAAAGCATAGTTCCGCGTTCGGAAGCCCGGAAGAGTCAATTACGGATAGGAAAAAAGAACACCTGCGGGCGGTGGCGGCGCGGTATCGGGAGACTCATGTTGACCTACCCCAGGCATGGCGGATTGATGTGGTAGCGGTGGAACTCGATAACGCAGGGAAAACCCGCCGCATCGAGGTCATTGAAAACGCGGTGGAAGATGAATAGGGTGCCGTTTCAAAGCCGCGCGGTTCCGCAACTTGTCTTGCCCGACCCTAAATGCTAGAATTTGAGCACAATGACAGCGCCAGAATCGTTGGGTCCCCGAAGTCTTCGGCTTGTTGATGCCAATCTCAACCGCCTCGCCGAAGGACTCCGCTATCTGGAAGACGTGTCGCGTTTTCTCCTCAACGACGGCTCCTTAACCGCGCGACTGAAGTCTTTGCGCCACGCGCTCGTTGCCAGCCAATTGCCCTTCCAAAAAAAGCTCCTGGATTCGCGGGATGCCTCCGGTGATGTGGGCGTGGGGCTTCAGGTGCCTGACGCGGAAAAACCGCATGATTTACCATCGTCGGTTGTCGCCAACGCCCGCCGTGTGCAGGAAGCCCTGCGTACCCTCGAGGAGTTTTCAAAAGTGGTTGCTCTCCCCGAGCATCTGTCTTCCGCCAGATTGGAGCGGGCACGGTTTGAAGTCTACAGCATCGAAAAAGACCTGTTTGGCCGGCTCTTGCGTCAGGATAAAGCAAAACGCATCCGCGGTCTGTACGTCATTATTGACAGCGAGGCGCTGAAGGGCCGCAGTCATGCGGAAGTCACCCGCCAGGTTATCCGTGGCGGCGCCACCGTTATCCAGTTGCGGGATAAGACCATGGACCGCGGCAAGTTGCTGCCCATTGCGCAGGCGGTAAAGCAGGCGTGCGCCGAAAACGGAGCGCTTTTCTTCGTTAACGATTACCTTGACCTGGCGCTGGCTGTGCAGGCGGATGGTTTGCACGTGGGACAGACGGACCTGCCAGTGGCGGTTGTCCGCAAGCTGGTGCCGTTGGACATGCTGGTAGGCTGTTCGGTGTACAATGTGGCTCAGGCAGTAAAGGCACAGGCGGAGGGCGCGGACTGTGTGGCGGTGGGCGCTCTCTACCCCACGCCAAGCAAAGAATCGGTGGTGGTGGGGCTGGAGGCGCTCCTCAAGGTGAAACAGGCCGTATCAGTGCCGGTTGTGGCAATTGGCGGCATAACGCTGGAAAATGCGGGAGAGGTCAGGGTAGCGGGCGCGGACTCCATTTGCGTAATCAGCGCCGTGCTGGGACCGCCATCTCCGGAACACGCCGCCCGGAAACTGCTGGAAAAGTTTGAGGCTGAAAATGGTAAGACTGACTGATAACTTGGATGCCATTGCGGATAGAATCAGAGCGGCGTTTTCCGCCAAAGACGCGGCGCGGGAACGCATCCTGCCGCTCTGCCGTGAAGTTATCCGCTATTGCAGTAACGCCATCAGGGCGCTTCACCGGCAGGAGATGGAAGGTTCGCAGAAGATGCTGGCGGAGGCGCGCCGTCTGCTTGGCGAGGCGGACCGTGCCGTGAGTGACGGCGGCGAACTTGTGAGGGCGGGATTCCTGCTGGATGCGCAGAAAGAATACGCCGAGGGCAGTATTACCTTTGCCCTGGTAAACGGCAAACAACCGCCCGCCCCGGAAGAACTGGGCGTTGACCCGGCGGCTTACCTGCTGGGACTGGGGGAGGCGGTGGGCGAGCTAAGGCGCTACCTGCTGGACAGTATGCGGAAGGGCGACCTTTCCCGTGGCGAAGAACTGCTTTCCGCCATGGATGATATTTACAATATCTTGGTGACAGTAGATTTCCCGGATGCCATCACCCACGGACTGCGGCGGACGACGGATATGGTGCGCGGCGTGCTCGAAAAGACTCGCAGTGACTTGACTGTGACCCTGGTGCAGAAAGAGCTTGAAGACCGGCTGAAGCGCTACGAGAACGGGGAAGAGGACTGAGCCGGACCTAAATAGCCCCGTGCAGAAACGGGTTGCCCTCCCGTTCGATGCCGATTGTTGAATCCGGCCCGTGGCCCGGGCAGACCACTGTATTGTCCGGCAGTGCCATCAGCTTTTCGCGGATGCTGTCCATCTCCTGGTCGTAACTCGCCCCCGGAAAATCCGCCCTGCCGATGCCGAAATTGAACAGCGTATCGCCCGTAAAAACTATGCCTTCGGTATAGAGGCAGATTCCACCCTGCGTGTGACCCGGCGTATGAATTACCTTGAAGGTCAACTTGCCAACCCGGATGGGGTCGCCGTCTTTCAGCAGTACGTCAGGAGGTGGCGCCTGCCTGGAAAAAGGCGCCATCACCATGCGGAAAGGCGGCCGCTGTATGCCATCGGCGTCATCTTCGTGAATAGCTACGGGTGCACCGGTGCCTTCTTTGACTTCAGCCAGCGCCCCGATGTGGTCCATGTGGTTGTGTGTCAGGACAATCGTCTTGACTTTCAGTCCGAGTGATTTGACCGCTCTCAAGATGGCGCCGCCCTCAGCGCCGGGGTCGATTATCATGCCTTCTTTTGAAGCTTCGTCGCCGACCAGGTAGCAGTTGGCGGCGAAAGCGCCCAGTTCCAATTTCCTCAGAATCACCTGCCGCTCCTTTTCCGTGCTGATAAGGTGTCCTAAAGAATCTTAACATAGATGGCGCGGGGATTGCCGCTCCCCAGCCACAGAGCGGGTCAAATTACCGCGTGTGCCAGATGGCAGGCAGAGCGTGGAATACGGTCAAAAAAAACGTCACATTCCTTGACGCCTGAAACGGTTGCTGTTAAACTAATGCTGACACTACCAATCGGGCTGTAATTTCATTTCATGTTTCACAGGGGTCATTTGTCACAACACACTTCCGGCGGTCCGTCATTTTCTTGGAGAAAGCTTTTGTTGTGCCATACGTTTCGTAGTCTGCTGGCTGACTGAAAGGAGAAGAACAGTTGAGCATTACTCTGAGCGTCATCAAAGCGGATGTTGGCGGCTATGTAGGGCATTCTGATTCCCATCCGGACGTTATCCAGTGCGCCAGGGAGTGTCTTGCGGATGCCAAGAAGAGCAAGTTGCTGGTCGATTACCACGTGACCAAGTGCGGGGATGACCTGCAACTGATTATGACGCACCGCCGGGGAGAGGAAGACGAAAAGATCCACAGGCTTGCCTGGGAAACATTTGTCGAGGGCACGAAAGTTGCCAAGAAGCTGAAACTCCACGGCGCCGGTCAGGACCTGCTCGCTGATTCGTTCTCAGGAAACGTAAAGGGTATGGGGCCGGGCGTGGCGGAGATGGAGTTCGAGGAGAGAGAGGCAGAATCGATTGTCATTTTCATGGCGGACAAAACATCGGCGGGCTCATGGAATATGCCGCTGTACAAGATGTTCGCCGACCCGTTCAATACCATCGGCCTGGTGATCGCTCCTAATATGCACGCCGGCTATGCTTTTGAAGTGCACGATGTCAGGGGGCACAAGAAAATTGTCTTTAACGCCCCCGAAGAAATATACGATATGCTCGTTTTCCTCGGCGCGCCGTCCCGTTTCGTGGTGAAAGCAATCTACCATCGCGAGACCAAGAATATCGGCGCGGTCTCCTCCACGCAGAAATTGTCCTTATTGGCGGGGCGTTATGTGGGGAAAGATGACCCGGTATGTATAGTACGGTGCCAGGGCGAGTTCCCGGCCGTGGGCGAGGTGCTGGAGCCTTTTGCCTCGCCTATCCTGGTGGAAGGCTGGATGCGCGGTTCGCATATGGGTCCGCTGATGCCCGTCTCGGTCGCCGACAGCACACCATCGCGCTTCGATGGCCCACCGCGTGTGGTGGCGCTGGGTTTCCAGCTTGCCGACGGCATGCTTATAGGGCCGCGGGATATGTTCGATGACAAAGCGTTCGACCTGGCGCGTCACCATGCAAACGAGATGGCCGACCTGATGCGCCGGCACGGCCCCTTCGAGCCGCACCGCCTGCCGCTGGACGAAATGGAATACACCACCATGCCGGGCGTAATGAAGAAGCTCTCGGCGCGGTTTGTCCCTCTGGAAGAGTAGCGGGCAGAGTAGTAAGACGTCCGTTGATGTTGGCTTTCGTGGCAATTACACGGGGAGGTGTCTATGGCTATTTATGTAATGCTCACCACCCTCACCGATGAAGGCAGAAAGACCATCAAAGACAACCCGAAGCGCATCAAACAGGTCAATAAAGAAGTGGAAGCGCTGGGTGTCAAAATCATCGCGCAGTATGCCCTGCTGGGGCACTACGACTTTGTGAACATCCTGGAAGCGCCGGACAACCGCACCGTGTCCAGGGTGGCTGTGGAACTCGGCTCCCGCGGGACGCTCCAGACCATGACCATGGCGGCCATACCCATTGACGAGTTCATCTAGTGACTGGTTGCGCAAATCCCTATTCTTTATGACCCGTTCCTCTCCCGCAGAGGGGAGAAGGGGAAGCAAGTTTTCTTTGCAGGTCGGTATTAGTGCCAGCGATACGCCGCAGATTACTCATCGCTACGAATAACGCGGGCAAGCTCCGCGAGTATCGCCTTTTGCTGAAAGGCATTCCTTTTGCAGTGGTTTCGCCGGCGGAAACAGGCTTGACTCTGGACATCGCCGAGACCGGTAAGACCTTCGAAGAAAATGCGCGTCTGAAGGCGAAAACTTTTGCGGCGGCGTCCGGACTGCTGGCGCTGGCGGATGATTCGGGGCTGGAGGTGGATGCGCTGGGTGGGGAGCCGGGTGTCATGTCCGCCCGGTATGCCGGCGAGAATGCCTCGGATGCGGACCGTGTCCGGTACCTGCTCTCTAAACTCGACGGCGTGCCGGTCGAAAGGCGCACCGCCCGTTTCCGGTGCGTCATCGCCATCGCGCATTCGGATGGCAGAACAGAGACCTGTTCCGGTGAATGCGCTGGCACAATTGCTTTGGAGCCACATGGCGGGCACGGCTTCGGTTATGACCCCGTCTTTTTCCTGCCTGAATTGGGCCTGACCATGGCGGAACTGCCGGCGGACATAAAGAACCGTGTGAGTCACCGCGCCCGGGCGGCGGCAAAAGCCAAGGAAATACTCGAAATAATCGCGGTTGAAAAGCCGTAGGCGATGGCCGTTTCCGCCGCGAAAAAATACCTTGTATACGGTCGGCAATTAGTATATACTACTACACTACACAACTATTATTTGCGGAGAAGTGAACTATGAAGTTGTCATGCTTACAGGAGAATCTGAACAAAGGGTTGGGCATTGTGGGGAGGGCGGTAGCCACCCGGACAACTCTGCCCATTACGAATAATGTGCTTCTGGCGACAGATGAGTCGCGGCTAAAGCTGGTGGCGACCAATCTGGAAATGGCCATGACGCACTGGATTGGGGCGAAGGTCGAGGAGGAGGGCGCCATCACCGTCCCCGCCCGCCTGATTACCGAATTCGTGAACTCTCTGCCCGTGGGCGAGAAAATCGATATGAAGCTGACCGGCAAGACGCTGGAGCTGAAGTGCGCGCGCTACGAGGCCCGCATCAGCGGCGTCGATGCCAAAGACTTCCCACCCATTCCCAAACTGGATGAGGGCATTGCCACATCTATCGCTATCGAAGCCCTGCGGCAGGGTATCAGCCAGGTGGTCTTCGCTGCGGCTACTGACGAATCGCGGCCGGTGCTCACCGGTGTGGATTTGCAGATTGAGGGCAGTCTGCTGACCATGGCGGCGGCGGATGGTTTCCGGCTCGCCGTCTATAAACTCCCCATTACAAAGGCGGTGGGGCAGAAGGTAGAGGTCATCATCCCGTCGCGGACATTGATGGAACTCAACCGGCTTATCGGGGACGATGAGGAGGCGGTCGAGGTTATGGTCAACCCGAACAAGAGCCTGGCGATATTCAAATTGAAGAAGTCGCAGTTGGTTTCACAGCTTGTCCAGGGCTCATTCCCGCGCTACGGACAGCTTATCCCGGCGTCCGCCACGGCGAAAGCCACGGTGAATGTCGCTGAATTCCTGCGCGCCTGCAAAATGGCATCGATTTTCGCGCGGGATGGCAGCGGCATCGTGCGGCTGGTAATGAACCCGGGCAAAATTACGGTATCATCCCGGTCTGAAGAACTGGGCGAAAATACGGGTGAGCTTGATGCTACGGTGGAGGGACCGGAAGCCAAGATCGCGTTTAACGGCAAGTACCTGACGGATGTCCTCAGCGTGCTCAAGGAACAGCAGGTCACGCTCGAGACCACCAGCCCCTCCAGCCCTGGCGTCCTGCGCCCGGTGGGCAGTGATGCCTATGTGCACGTGGTCATGCCGATGTTTGTGCAATGGTAATAAATTTTGAAGCTAAATAGTTCATCAGGTGATGATTGTGCAGTGGTAATAATCTGTTTGCGAATTGGCTATTACCATAACCACAATTAAAAGGAGGGACTACCTTGAAAATAAGTGGTATGTGGATGGGCGTAATCGCCATTATCGTGGGTATTCTTGTTTTGGCGTTACCAGACCTTATCAGGTGGTTCATAGGTGTTGGTCTTATTGTTCTTGGAATACTGGCGCTCATTCGGAAATAGGGTCAATCCAAGACTATCCTCTAAGAAAGTGAACCAACGAGCGCACACAGACCTCGGGTAAAATACTCAAAACCAAGGAGAAACAGTGGATGATATAATGTTGGTTTTAGGCTGGGGTTCGCCTATCGGAACTGGCATCTTTTTGTTATGTTTAGCGGGAATGATATATTTATTAACCAAAGCGACTAAAAAGAAGGAATAGATTTTCGTCTATGCCGTCGTAGTCTTCTACAGATTCTCTAGTTTGTGCAGTGGTGAGCAGATCCTGAATGCAACTATGTTGACTGGGAGCACAGGCCGGCGCCTTGGAAATGGAAACAGTGAAATTCGTTTACTATCAGGAAAAAGACCTGTGGGTTGGTTGGCTTGAAAGTATCCCGACTACCGGACACAGGGGTCAACACTTGAAGAGCTAAAAGAAAATCTCAAGGATATCTACGAAGACCTTAGCACCGGTAAGATTCCCCACGTTCGCAAATATGGGGAACTCGCGGTCGGGTGAAAAGAATTGAGCTTATCAGGAAAATAGAGAATATGGGATGCGTTTTGGTTCGTCATGGTGGCAGACATGACTGGTATCAGAGCCAGAACACTAAGGTATCTCAGCCTGTTCCGAGGCAAAATAGCCGATAGTTTAGCAAAACACATCCTTAAAATGCTCAGCGATTAAGTATTTGGGTTGGCGATAATGGACAGTCCACGTACGCAAGGAAGGGCAAACAGTCCGTTCGGTGGCAAACAAAGAGGAGATTTATGAGTACCCCTTGGGGAATGATAAATGCCAGAAAAGAGGCATCTCAGGCACGCGAAAAAGAAAAAAAGATGCACGAGACTTTAGTTAAGTTAATTGATGCCGTTGAGGGGGCTCTCAAGGATCTGCAAGAAGTGGAAGCATCTAGGCACGTTCGAGAGAAGCTTCAAGAAGCAATTAAGAATGCTCAAGATGAGATGCGTGGAGCGAGGTTATTATAATGTTTGTTATTTCCTCGTTTTCCGATCAGATGCTTAGTGCAATCAAACCGGATTTTATATGGCTGTTATATACGCATGAAAAGGCAAACATGCCTATGTTCGTGCAGTGGTGACACTGTAATTCAGTAAGTCCCGCCACAAGACCACCTGATACTCAGCTTCGGCAGCATTCTCATCTTCAACACGCTCGCAGTTCGTTCTGCCGATGGGATAAATGACGACCATTCGACCGTTGCAGTTACCAAGGCATCTTAACATTGTGCTTCTCGCAAATATCTTCAAATTCCCTCAATGCTCCCGTCTTCAAATCACTTGCCCTGAAAATCAAATCATTTACTTGGTCTTGAGTTATATTCGGGTCATCTTTCATTCTATACATTAGAGACATAGCTTGGAAGGACAGTTTGGAAGCCTCAACTTCTTTGTCCCAAAAGCTCCTTAGACACTTTGGGGGAACTACCTCGCCCATGTCCTTGTATGACAGACTTGCCTTTTGTTCCAGTAGACCTATTTCGTATATAAGTTGGGAGCGAGTATATTTTTGCGCATCAGACGACATTATCGTGTTCCAATCGTCCTCTACTTTAGTGGCTCGTTCCATGACGGCTGAATTATTGCTGTCGTTAATAAAGTCGATGATTTCATGTCGTTCTTGGTCTACAGAACATCCGGTTAGAACCATTATAAAACCGATTAGAATCAATAAAGCAGTTCTCATAACTCACCCCCTTTCAATTCAGCAAGTCCCACTACAGGACGGCTTGATACTCAGCCTAGGTGGTCCGCTCAGCCTTTGCTATGGCAATAGGTAAGGCAGTTCTCAAGCTGTGTTTGAAGGCTTGTTCCTTCCTTCTCTTGGTCGTCCGTGCTTACTCGGCAATAAATAGCTGCCGTTCGCATGTTATTCTCCCTACCTTTTTTTGAAGCTTACACTTTGAAGTTAATGGCCTCGCCTGGATTCCAGCGGATAACCCATGTCCCGTCGGGTTTCTGTGCGATGGTTCCTCTTTTTGTGCCAGTCTTTTCAATGTCGTCAACGAGCCGCAGAGCCGCGCTAAATTCGTCCAGTGACATATGAGCTGTCAGTATGGCGTTCATTCGTGTGATTATCTTTTGACTCCTAATGTAGAATACCCACCCAACTACTCCGGTCGCGATGATGCCTGACACACCTAAGATGATGCCAACTACATTCATTTCTTGACTCCTTTCCACTTGGGCTTATTCCAGTAGGGTGACTTGCAGCAACTCGTACCCGGGTTAAAGCGCCCTGTATACCTCTCTGCGGTGCCCAATGCGTAATGCGGTTACTACTTTTTCACCGTCATCAATACTAAATACAACCCGGTAATCCCCCTGTCTGATGCGCCACAAACCGGCTGTTTTAATTTTTTCAACCCCTCTCGGTCTTGGTGCATTTGCCAGTTCCCTGAGAGCGATTTCAGACTCGAAAATCCCCCTACGGCAGGCGCTGCCGTTCCCCCTTTCTCAAAGGGGGATTAACGGAAGAAGACTTTTTCAGCGCCCCGCTGGATTTAAGGTAGGCTTCAAGCGATAGTGTGCCTTCGGTTTCAGCCAGGGATGCCAGACCTTCAGCCGTATCGATTTCATCCTCCAGTTTGGCAATGACAGCTTTCGTAAGCCAGTCCTTCATCGACTTACCCTTTTAAAGAATTTCACCCCACCGGCCGTTCCACCAGGCGGTGGCGTTTCTCAATTCGCGTCATGAGTATCTCGTGGGCAATGTCGCAGGCTTCGCAGACGCGCGGGTCCGCCAGGCTGTAAAAGACACTGGTGCCCTCGCGCCGGGCGTCAACAACACCCCTTTCGCGGAGTAATGCCAGGTGCCTGGAAACCACCGCCTGCGGCGCGCCCAGACTGCGTGCCAGGTCGCCGACCGATTTCTGCCCCCGGCGCAGTTCCGCAATTATGATAAGGCGTTTGGGGTCGCCGAAAGCTTTGCACAGGTCTGCCATCAGTTTGTATACCTCGAGGTCACGTTTTGTTGGTGCCACCGTAGTCCCCCTCCCCTCCAATATCTGGATATTCATATATTTGGGCGATGTAATATACTATTAGCTTCAGGGGGAGATGTCAATACTTGACTTTTATTTGCGCACAGGATATTCGCGCACGATGTTTATGACCCGTCCATGAAAAACGTTACCCCTCCCGGGCTGAGTTGGGAGGGGTAAACAGTAGGATTCCGCTTAACGGTGGAATCCTACTGGACGGCGGTTCCGTTATCTACCGCGCCGTTGTACCCGGAGCGGCGGCCTGCCCCGGTTCGTGTTGCATCATGGGCAGGAGCCGGTATGCCAGCCAGATAACGAGCATCGAATCGGCCACAAGGCCGGCGGAGATGGCGAACTCCATCCAGCTCGGGAAGTAGCTGTAACCGGGCCGCATAGCCAGCGCGAACATGCTGACATTGAAGCGGTTTAGAATCAACCCCAGCACCACGATAGCCGCGCCCCAGAACAGGCACGTATCGCTCTTGCGGAAACTCTTGTTGGTGAACAGCACAATAGGTGTGATGATGCCGATAATAATCTCCGCCCACCAGTAGAGGTTGTAGGGGTAGGCGGTGAAAATAAGCCCCAGCGAGTGATTCATGCCCATGCCCGCAATCTTCAGCACCAGGTAAATGCCCAGGATAACGGGAATTGCCTTGCCCAGTCCTTCCATAATTTCGTGGTTCTGCCTGTGTCCCAGCGCCTTGCCCGTAAGAGTCGATTCGAACATGACCATTGCCGGACCCACGGCAATGGCCGAATTCAGGAAGAGGAGGGGCAGGATGGGTGTGTACCACAGGGCATGCAGGTTCGTCTGCGATATCAGGAGCATTGAGCCGAGAGATGATTGATGAAGGGTGGAAAGGCAAACACCGAGGATGACCAGCGGTATCTGTATCGCCCTGACCACCTTCAGCGGCACGTGCCAGTTGAATTTTTCGAAAACGGCGGGACTGAATTCCAGCGCCAGCACGGCGGTGTATGATACCACGCAAATGCCTACTTCAAACAGAGGCGAATGGATATTGGGGCTGACAAAAATGTGCCAGATAAACCAGGGTTGACCCAGGTCGACGAGCAGTGCCAGGATGACCAGCGTATAGCCGAGGAAGGCGGTAAGAACGGCGGGGCGCGCCACCGAGTGGAATTTCTCCAGCCGGAAGACGTAGACGGCGCCCGCCAGGGTAAAGCCGCCGGCCGCCAGCGCCACGCCGCAATACAGGTCGAAGCTGATCCATAGGCCCCAGGGACGCCCATCGCTAAGGTGGCTCATGGCGCCCAGCCCGTAGATGTAGCGGATGACCACGGGTATGAGGCCCAGAACAACCAGCGCCGTCAGGACTGCCAGCCCGGTAGGAAACTTGCGCTTCTGCGGTAACTGAACTTCGTTCATTTCTTCACCGCTCCTTGTTTCTCAGGCTTCTGATTTTTCTTTCCGCCGTTCTGCTCCCGGCGTTTTGACACCCAGTAGAAACCCGTCATCAGCGCCGCTACCCCCACGAGGACCGGGGGCACCATGCTCATGGCGCGCTCGGCGTTGATAACGACCGGTTCCTCCTGCAGTTTGGGCAGGCCCACTTTGTCGAAGGGCACCGGCGAAAGCAGGAGCCAGGAGGTGCCCCCCACTTCCTTCTCCCCGTAAATGTGGTCGACGTAGCTGGCGGGCGCCGCCGTGATACGTGCTCTGGCTTCAACCAGAAGTTCATCCCTGTTGCCGTACTTCAGAGCGCCGGTGGGGCAGGTGGTAACGCAGGCCGGTTTCAGTCCGCCGCTCTGCCGGTCGAAGCAGAAAGTGCACTTGCGTATCCATGGTATGGGCGTGTCCCAATCGAAGTTGGGAATGCCGAAGGGGCAGGCTACCATGCAGTACCTGCACCCGAAACAGCGATTGTCGTCATACGTAACGGGACCTTCGGGGCGCTTCTGCAGGGCGGCTACGGGGCAAGCCTCGGCGCAAGCGGGGTGTTCGCAGTGCATGCACTGGAGCTTGGTGAACACCGTCTGGAACTTGCCGTTGTACTCAAGCTCCGTGAACCGTATCTTGGTGACCGTCTTGGCAGTCATCTGCGGCGGGTTTTCCAGCGAGCCTGTATTGCTGGTCTGGTCCGCCTTTCTCTGGTTCCACTGCTTGCAGGCTACCTGGCAACCGCGGCAGCCAATGCATTTGGTGGCATCGTACAGAACTCCAACGCCCATCTTATGCCCTCCTTATGTTGCAGAGGAACGCTTTGTACTCAGGAATACTGGTGTTAGCGTCACCCACGTACGGTGTCAGGATATTGCCACTATCGCCTTTTGCGAGGCCGGTATAGCCCCAGTGAATAAGCACCCCGATCTGATGGATGGTCTTGCCTGCCACGGTCAATGCTTGCAGACGCGGTGTCACCAGCGCCACGGCTTTGACCTCGCCGCGGGCGGTGCTCACCACTACCTTGTCCCCGTTTTTAATACCCTTCTCCGTCCCGAGTTGCGGGTCTATCTCCACGTACATATCGGGCATCATTTCCACCAGCCACGGCAGGTTGCGTGTCATGATGCCGGACTGCCAGTGCTCGGTACAGCGGTAGGTGGTGCCCACATACGGGAACTGGTCAGGCGTGCCCCGGCTATTCATGAATGTGCCCACCACGGAGCAGGGGTTAGTCATGGTGCCGGACATGGGGTTTTTGGTAAGGGGACTTTCCCACGGCTCGTAAGCTTCCGGCAGGGTGCCTTCCACCAGGTCAAAGCCCCAGAGTCGCGCTACGCCTTCCGGTTTCATGATGAAAGGCAGGGCTTTGGCGCCCTTGTCGGCGAGGTTGATGGGCACGTAGTTACCGTCCACCACGTCGCCCACCCATTTCTTGTCTGCGGCGGAATAGTAAAGCACCGGACGCCGGCTGTCCCATGGCTTGCCGTCCAGGTCAACCGCAGCTCGGTTATAGATGATGCGGCGGTTCATGGGCCAGCTCCACGACCAGTTAGCATACAGGCCTATCTTTTGCGGATGCGAATCCACATTGTTGCGTTTCTTGGCTTTATTGCCATCGGCGTCCGTGTACCAGTTGCAGAAGAGCCAGTTGCCGGAACTGGTGGTGCCGTCGTCTTTCAGCGCGGAAAATCCGGCCATCAGCTTGCCGGTCGCCAGGTCGTAGCCGTTCAACTCTTTGGCAACGGCATCCGAGGTGATGTTTGCGCCGTAGTTCCAGGCGACGGCGTTCACCTGCTGTGCCCGAGGACGGCTATCCGGCTTGTACAGTTCCTTCAACTTCAGCATCATCAGATTCATGGCCTCGAGGTCGGGCATGGCCTCGCCGGGCGGTTCCACCGCCTTGTAGCGCCACTGTGCCCAGCGACCGCTATTGGTGATACTGCCCTCTTTTTCGTAGGAGGCGGCCGCGGGCAGGACAAACACCTCGGTCTTAATATCCGCCGGGTTGACGCCGGGGCGTTTCCAGAACTCGGCGGTCTCATTCATCCAGATATCGGCCATCATCAGCCAGTCCAGGTTGCCGAGCGCGCTGCGGGCGCCATTGGAGTTCGGACCCGCCACGGCCGGGTTCTGTCCCCAGACCCACATGCCTTTGATTTTGCCCTGTCCCATCGCTTCAAACAGCCCGATGTGCGTGTAGTTGACAGTGGGGTCGGTTTTGGGCAGGAGTCCGAAACCGAAGTCGTTATCCTTATTTGCGGCGTCGCCATACCACGATTTGAGCAGGCTGACAATGTATTTCTTATAGTTGCCCCACCAGTTAATGCTGGTATCCGCCGCCAGGCCTTTGGGGGTTACGGTGGCCGGTCGCGCGCGTGCCAGGTAAGCGTCCAGGTTGGTGTCCGATTCCCTGGGTACAGCCAGGTAGCCGGGCAGGTAGTTTGCCAGGAGGCCCATATCCGTGGACCCCTGCACATTGGAGGTGCCGCGCAGGGCATTGATGCCGCCGCCGGCTATGCCCATGTTGCCCAGGAGCAGTTGCAGGATGGAATATGCGCGGACATTCTGGGTGCCATAAGTGTGCTGGGTGGCGCCCATGGCGTAAAGGATGGTGCCCGCCCGGTTCTTCGCCCCGGTAGAGGCGAAAGCCTGGCAGACCTGAAGGTAGGTGCTTTTTGGCGTGCCCGTGATACTGCAGACGGTATCGACGTCATACCGGGCGTAGTGCTTTTTCAGCATCTGGAAAACGCAGTTCGGGTCTTTCAGGGTGAGGTCGGTGGTGGGTGCAGCCGTGTCCGCGTACTTCCAGGCGGCTTTCGAGGCGGCGGTGTACTTGCCGCCGGCCACCTCGCCGAAAAGGCCGTCCGTGAATTTATAATTCGAGTTGACGATGAGCGATGCGTTGGTGTACTGGAGGATGTAGTCCATATTGTAGTTCTGCGGGTTCTTTTCAATGTCTTCGATGACGTATTTGATCATCCCGCCGATGTAAGCGATGTCGGTGCCGGCGCGGATGGGAGAATAGATGTGAGCCTTGGCAGACGTGCGGCTGTAATGCGGGTCGACGTGGATGAGCTGGGCGCCGCGCTCCATGGCGGC
>Ga0315284_10006932_pt1 | contig 16150 bp, 11 predicted proteins | sample YL17G09_16_MG_FD_203696 | JGI IMG/M metagenome (GOLD analysis project Ga0315284, IMG submission 203696) | Sediment microbial communities from Yellowstone Lake, YNP, Wyoming, USA - YL17G09_16 | ecosystem: Environmental > Aquatic > Freshwater > Lake > Sediment | place: USA: Wyoming | collected... | reverse complement strand
TCCGAAGACCTTCATCACCCACGCGGCGTCGCTCCAACAGGGTTTCCCCCATTGTGGAAGCCTCTCGACTGCTGCCTCCCGTAGGAGTCTGGGCCGTATCTCAGTCCCAGTGTGGCCGGTCACCCGCTAAGGCCGGCTACCCATCGTCGCCTTGGTAGGCCGTTACCCTGCCAACTAGCTAATAGGACGCGGGGCCATCTTTCTGCGTCAGCTTGAAACAGAGGCCGCCTTTCATCTCAATGCCATGCGACACAGAGATCGTATTCGGTATTAGCACCTCGTTGGAAGTGTTATCCCCAACAGAAAGGCAAGTTCCCCACGCGTTACTCACCCGTTTGCCACTGTACTCAGCCCCCGAAGGGACCTTTCACGTTCGACTTGCATGCCTAATCCACGCCGCCAGCGTTCGTTCTGAGCCAGGATCAAACTCTCCATATGAATTATATAGAGCAGATTTTGATCATGTACTTTTATGTCAAGACTCTCTTCTTGACTTGAACCTGCTGCGTCTTGAATCTGCGCACGTTATTCACTTGTCAAAGAACAGCAACTTAATTTTTTACAGCACCTTATCTCATACCAGCGCAAACCATACCTGCCAGAGCAGGCGGATAACTAATATACTCATTCATAATTTTTATGTCAAGGTCTTTTTTGAATAAATTTGAGTAACAGACACTTCTATATATTTTTATGAAAGATTTTTAATATATATTATTGGAAAGTATAAATCAATAATTATTTTCTTTTATTCTCCCTATCCCCTGTTTTTTTAAAAGAGTGATATACTGCCATGCCGGGGGGTATTGCATCCAAACGCTTTACAGTGACAGTTTTTTCTAACATGAATCGTTCAACTCGGGTTATAGTTATACCTTGACATTATTGTATAGTTTAATTATATAAATTCCCACAATGGAATTTAATGAAGGGATTGTTTACTAAAATGATAGCACGCTGTGACAATACGATAGAAACCAATGATACACGTCCCATGATTTGATAATTCCACATAAATTCCGGTTACTATATATCAGTTACCTTCATTCCAGAGGTGTCGATAATGAATCAGGATGATATTTTTTCTACAGAACTTGATACAATTAATGTAAGTGGAGTAGATGATATAATGCAGTTAACACGCTATAATCCAAACCAACTGGATATCTTTATAGAGGGTCTTGAATTAGCCGAAGACCTGGTAACTGAATCCGGAACTCTTTACACAAAAGGGACAGAGATTACTCCCGGGAGGGTTGCCCGATTAATACGAATCAGGGAGTTTAATCCCAATATAGAATTTTTATGTAAAATTAAGCGGGGCACTAAACTTTTTCAAAAATTCCGCAATGACATCAAGAAAAATATTATCAAATTATTGACGCAGCGTCAAGTATCAAAAGTATATCGTGATTTGTTATCTCAAATAAGCAAAAATATTGGAAGTTTCATCGATGATGTGCTCTCAGATGAAAATATCATCCTGACAATCTATAAAATGAAGTTTATCGGTGAATCGTCAGAAAATAAAAAAGCGGTGTCGTTTTTCAATCATTCTCTCAATGTCATGCTCATATCTTTAGCCATTGCACAATCCGAAAGTTATGCAGGTATCATCAATGATGACAGAGAAAAATTAAAGCAGATAAGTAAGGTTGGTCTTTTTCATAATTATGGTGCTTTAACACAAATTGAAAAAATACTCCAATATTCCGAAGATAAATGGCAACAAATGTATCGTGAAGCAAACCAGAACGGATATTTTGCTCTTGGCAAAGTTAAGCTTGGTTTTGAAATTATGGACGCACTACGCTTTCTGAGTGAATATACTATAGGGAGTAAAGATTTTGTCAAAAGTGATGAATGGCCTGCCACAATGGCAAATATTGTTCTTGTCGCTGATATTTTTTTCTTGAGGGAAAGTGGTTTGTTTGATGAACCTCAGGGGGCACGAGACATTGTAGACCAATTGAATGTTCAGGTGATGGAAAACGAGCTCAATGAAAGAGCGGTACATGCATTGACCCTGGGAACGAATCTTCAGGATATTTTCGATTTTTACCAGGAAATAAAACAGCTTGAATCAAAATGTATATATAATTATTCCGGTGTTCCTTACCCTCTTACCGGTTTTAAAAGTCCAACTCTATTCATCTGTAAAAACAATGTTGCACAATGCAAATACATTGACGGCTCCGTATATGCAGTTATCCTTGTTAAACCTCTGGGAGAATTAAAACCCGGTAAATATCACCGCTGCTGGCTCTTATCGCCCAGGTTAACTGAATTTTACAAGAAACATTACAGGGAAATAAAAGGAACAACAACTGATGAAGACAAAGCATCCGAATAGGTAACCTGAATTATTCATAAATGCATGAATATTTTAATTATTCTGGCACTCAGTCCTTACACCCTTATCTCTATCTCTCATGTAAAAAAGAAGAAGAATGCGCCTGTTCTGTAACTGTCATGTTTTTCCCCCTGAGGAATCGCCGGGCGAACAAGCACTTTCCCGAAAAGGAATATCAGATGGAAGGGTGGATACAAGTGGAAACGATGAAACGACGTGATTTTCTGAAAACATCCGGTGCGGCGGTGCTCACTGTTTCGGTGGGAGCCAACTGCTTTGCCGGTCTTCCGGACAGCAGGAAACTTGTTGCCACCGCAGCCGACCGTGAACGCTACCTCGCACGGCTTCTGCAGGAGCTCTGCATCGATATCGGCCCGAGACCGTACTCCAGCCCGGAATATCTCAGGGCAACCGAGGTTGTCATGCGTGAGATGAAACTGGGGCTTCCCGATGTCTCGTACGACCCGTTCACCAACGACCGCTGGCGGCTGGACGGGAGCCAATCCATGACCATCGACGGTCAGCCTATCACCGCGTATCTGTATATGAATTCGCCGGGTACACCGCCGGGCGGTTTGACCGGTGTCCTGCGACTGTCAGGAGATAGTGAAACTCACTATCAACTCGTTGTTCCCGGAAGCGATCAAGTCCTGGCCCACCTGTTCATTCAGTCGTCGCCTCATGCCCGGCCTATATATTACGGCCCTGCTCTTGCCGAACGTGTCCAGAACCTCCCGGCAATCGGCATCGGAAAGGACGATACAAACACTCTGGCACAGGCAGCCGAACGTGGAGTTACGGTGACATACGAAGGCCGTGCCACCTGGGACCATAATGTCGAAAGCCGGAACGTGGTGGGTATTCTTCCCGGGGAGAGCGAGGAGGAATGCGTTTTCCTGGCGCACCTCGACACCGTGTACACTGCCCCGGGGGCAAACGACAACACTGCGACGCTCATCCTGATGCTGATGTGGGCGCACGCCTTCTCCGGCAGACGGCCGCGGAAAACACTGACCTTCATCACTCCTGATGTGGAAGAGTGCGGTATGACCGGTGCAAGCAAGTATGTCGAGAAGAGAAAGGCCGCAGGGACCTTCGGACGTATAAAGTATGTGTTTAATTTCGATTCTTTCACCTGGGGACCGGACTTTATTATTTACGGCCGTGACGACGGTTTGATATCGATATTCAACGATGCAAAGAAGGAACACAACATCGGCGGCGAGGTCAAGGTTAACGATCATGACGGGTTCTGGCTCGATGCCCAGCCTTTCCGTGATGAGGGCATTCGTGCCATAAGTGTTTCCACCGGAGGATCGGATGTGTTCGACCGGTGCTGGCACCAGCCAGCCGATCTTCCGGAGAACATCAGTGTCGAATGGGTGGAGAACAATTTTCTCATTTTCACCAGGTTCATCGGGCGGGTGCTGGAGCTTTGAATGCAATTGAACGTACGCACAGATGCTCGTGTCGGGTATCGAAAAAAATAGAAGGAGATGGTATGCGAATCAATGGTCTAATGCGTAATGTGGTTCTGGTTATTTTGCTGATGACCGCAGGGGCGGCAGTTCTCAGGGCGCAGGTTACTGCCGACGATCTCCGGCGGGATATCCGCCCGAAAGTTATCGACTACAAGACGGTGAACGGGGCTACCCTGAAACTCTTTGTTTTTTCTCCCGGGGATATCGCTCCCGGCGATACGCTGACGACGGTGGTATGGATTCACGGCGGCGGGTGGGCCGGCGGGAGACCGGACATGTTCTTCCCGCACTGCCGGTATTACGCCGCACGCGGGGCGGTGGCAATCAGCGTGCAGTACCGTCTGTTCAAATCCGGCGAGACTACAGTGTTCGACTGCATCCGTGACTGCAAATCGGCGATCAGGTATATCCGCGCCCATGCCGCCGAACTGGGTATCCACACGGACCGTATCGCAGTCATGGGCGATTCTGCGGGAGGCCATCTCGCAGCCTGTCTCGGGGTTATGGAGGCGTTCGACGAGCCCGGCGAGGATCTCACTGTCAGTTCGGCGGCAAACGCCATGGTTCTCTACAACCCGGTTATGGACCTCGCGGTGGAGAGCTGGATGAAACTGTTCGCCACGACAGGCACGGTGAATGCGGAAGAGCTTGCACAGTCGGCGTCCCCCCTGAATTACATCGGCGAAGGGGAACCACCCGCCATCGTACTCCACGGTTTTGACGACACTGTGGTGCCGGTGGACCAGGCAATCGCATTCACCCGTTCGATGGCAGGCCGTGGCAACAGGTGCGACCTCGTCGTGTACGGGCAGACCGGGCACGCCTTCGTGGTGCTCGACTACCAGGCGCCGGATGAGATGGTGGTTCGCGCGATCCGTGCAGGCGACGATTTCCTTGTCAGTCTCGGGATGCTTACGGGACAGCCGACGCTGACGGCGGGTAAACAATAATATGGTGATGGCGAGGGAAAAAACCAATCATTGAGCGGTACCTTTCCCTCGATTCTCTCGAGAGAGGGGACCCATTGTGGCGAGTTAACTTACTGATATTTATAAGCCTGTGCGGGCGCACTCCTCAGGAAATATAGACCAGAAAGCTTCTTTCTTTTTTCAGCTTTTCCTCGAGTTCTCTTGTAATGACTTTTTCGACAGGGGGTGTCAGCCCAAGACAATCAAAGTATTCGGGTGCAGGTTCCGGCAAGAGACTTTTTCTCCCCGACAGATAGTTGATTATATGGTCCGAGATGCTGACAATGGCAATATCCTTGAGAAATTCCTCCGGTAATGCCCGGCTGCCGTAAAACGACGGATCATGGTGATGCTCGATGACGGAAATTATTCGCGGGGGTAGTCCCCATTTTTTCGCCAGCATCGCCCCGATAATCGGATGGTTGATGCCGAATAACAGCTCTTCATTGACCAGGATATGAGATTGTTGTGCGGTACCCGTTTTGCCAATCATATCCGGGCTGGAGCGGTCAATAATTGTGCCGGCATGGCAGAGAACGAATTTTCCGATGTCATGCAAAAGACCAAGGGTCATCAGGTTTCCCGCACGGTCTGATTCTTTGTTTTTTTCGAACGATTCCGCGCATACCGACACAAGAAATGAATGCTCCCATAAATACCGCGTATCGTAATCCCTGATACGTTTACCGGCACCAATCGAATGTGAAACGCCGCATCTGATGGCGATGTTCCGTATTTCACCGTACCCGAGAAGAACGATGGCGTGAAGGATATTGTCCGTCTTTTTGGTCAATCCGTAATGCACTGAATTCACCATCTTGAGAATTTCCGATGCCATACCGGGATCGGAAGTAACAAGTCGGGAGATTTCCCTGGCGCTGCTGTCAAAATCGGAGATGATTTTTATCAACTGGTGGACATGAACCGGGAGTTTAGGAAAGTCTTCCAGGAACGCGTTAATCTGATTCATAACTGCGGAATCGACATCATGGATATTCATGGGCTTCCATGAATCCTTCTGATATCCGCTGTTTTCATGAGGAGTATCTGTGTTCATGATTCTGTCAGGGTAATGAGGTTAATTGTTTTTAATGAAGCACACAAGAACCGGATAACTCTAAAAATCCCTGTGCCTCAGGAGCGAGTCTTTTCGATCATTAAATATTTTTTCCAGTGATACTGGATCGTTACGAAATAATACCATCCATCCGGGCTTAAAACAAGTTTTTTTCTGTACTCCGTTTCCCTTTTATTTGTATAAACCTGGTTCCTGCATTACTTCTGGAACTGTGATCGGCTCCGTTCATGACTTCAGGGTGAGGTCGGGATTTCCGGGGCCGAAATGCTTGAGCATGACAATCGGGTCGCTTTTTGAAGGATTGGTGATTGTCACCCCGTTCTTCGCCGACGGTTCGCTCACGAAGAATTCATCGTGGGTGAGCTGACCGTAACGGATCATGGCAGGAGTTTCGATATCCCAGATACCCATGGTGCCGTGCCCCTGCATCATGATGAGGCCGTATGCGGCGCTGTCCCGGACAGTCACCGTCCAGCCCGGATAGACGGTAAGCTCCTTGGCGCTGAAAGCAGGCGATTTGTAACAGATCCAGTTCTCACGATATCCCCCGGCAGCCATTTCACCAAGTGGAAGTACCGGCAGGGGTTCCATGAAACGGTTCGCCCTGAAGTTGGGATCGAGATTCAGATCCCAATCGATGATCTCGAGAAGGAACTCGACATCGCTCATCCGGTCCTCCGGCGTGTTTTTCCAGAGGAGCTCTTCGGGAATCACATCATCACCGGTCAGGGACTCGAACATCGAAAATACATCCGAGGCTTTCTGTGGCTCATAGGTGCAGAGGCTTCCGGGAGCATGGAGCAGACCCGGCGGCACATCCCAGCCTGTCCCGGTCTTCAGGCGGTAAGCACGGGATATATCGGTGATTCTGTTGTCACCTTTCGTGAAATCGATGAGGCACTGACGGACCTGTTCACGGGTCGTGCCCGGCTCAAGTCCGAAAAAAGTGTACGGGAACTCGCCGCTGTGATTGTTCACCTGGGGCGGGAAGTAATAAGCCTCCGGTTTCCCCAGGCTGCCGGTGAGGTGGGCGTGTTCGTCACGGTGGTGAATGTGGTGAGGGAGCGCTTTCTTGTTGTCGAAAAACTTGGAGTACATGGGCCATCCGGAGTACTCGTCCCAGATGCGCTCGCCGATCAGGCTGCCTTTCAGCTCCTCGACTGCGTCACGGAAGAGCACCTGTTTCATCTGAGCTCCGTCGATGAACACGACAAAGCTCAGTCCCTCGTCCGGTGCGGTCAGCGGCCCGTTATCCGCAGGGGTGGTCGATGAAAACCAGCGCTCGTCGATGCCGCCCCGCTCTCCGCCGAGGGCATAATAATCGTCGGGATGCAATTTTATACGGCGTCCGGGGACACAAAAGGACCGCGGCACCCAGTTCGGGGCGAGCCGCAGGATTCCTTCACCCTGTTCAAATGCATTTTCAATGATCGACCGTGTCGCCATGACGGGATGTTCCTTTCGAGCATAAAGTAAGGGGGCTGTGAAAAAGCCTTTTCACAGGCCCCGTACTCAAAATATGGTGCTTTCTCACTGTCAGGGGCATGTAATTATTGAGTGGATTTTCTCCTATTCCAGATATTCCGAGAGATCACGGGCGTAGAGTTCCCTGACGGCGGGATCGTCGATATTATCCCGTGTGACGAGGGTAACTCCGGTGTCGATTCTCGATTCCACCGTTTCGCCGTCGAGGTGATGGACCGCGGTCATAACACCGAGATATCCCATCGTGAAGGGGTCCTGCAGAACAAGACCATGAACCGTACCGTTCCGGAGCCCCTCGATCAGCTTTTCCGAGGCATCGAATCCGACGAGAAACACTTTACTCGCAAGCCCATTCTCCTCGAGAGCACGGAGGCACCCGAAGGTGAGCGGCTCGTTCGGCGCGAAAATCGCCTCGACATCCGGAAAACGGTTGAGGAGGTTTTCGCTGCCGCGGTATGCCGATTCGGTTGTGGGCCCCAGATACTGGTTGTCCGACAGGATGGTGATCGCGGGATATTCCTTCACGAGAGTGTCCCGGAATCCTTCTTCACGGTTGGTGTTGGAAGCGCTCCCCTCCTGGTACCGGATGAGTATGACTGTGCCGGATCCGCCGAGGAGCTCCGCGACACGGCGCGCGGCCATGACACCACCGCGGTAGTTGTCGGTCGCCACGAACGAAATGTGAGCATCACCCTCGAGATCCGAATCGATAACGACAGTCGGAATACCCTGTGCGGCGGCTTCACGGACAGGCAAAAGGAGCGCACGGTCGTCAAGCGGAGCCAGCACGATGGCGTCTATCCCGGACCCGATGAATGTCTCTACTATCTGAATCTGTTCCTCACGGTCGTCTTCGCGGATCGACCCTTTCCAGATGATTTCGGCGCCGGTTTCACGGGCGGCCTGGATGGCACCTGCATGTATGGTTTTCCAGAATTCGTGGATTGTGCCTTTCGGAATGACGGCAATGGAATAGGTTTTTCCTGCCCGGACCGATTCCTTTTCGGGTTCACGGCTCCCGGAACACGATGAGAGCACCATGCCAGATATGATGAGCGGTACAATGCAATAACGGTACATGTTCTTTACCCGGCTCCAAACGGGTGAGAAAGAGCGAAAAAAGTGAATGCTTCTCAAATATTACTACAGCAATTAAATACTTAACATCAGCAATCAGTAAAAACAATCCCCCTTCCTGTCCTTCGGACATCCTTCCCCCAATGGGGGCAGGAATATAATCAAAGTATTTACTTGTACTTGCCCCTTCCGGGGGAAAGTGGCGCGTGAGCGCCGAAAGGGGGCTTAACATACGAAACAATGAAAAAGAATGCAACCATTCTAATTGCCAGAATAATAATATAACATGGAAGATACGATCAGGGGAAATTCAATTCTTCTGAAGATTCCCCATTTTTAAACCCGCGTTTCATCACAGGTAACCACGAGGGTTGCCTCTACGCTCACCTGTCGGTTGTTATATCAAAAATTGAAAACGAAATCGATATACGGCATCCAGGGGGTTTCTTCTACTTCTTCGCCGACAGCACTGATGATTGCGAGGTCGGTGCTCAGCCCTTCGCCAAAGAAACGGCACCCGAGCGACACAACCGCGCCGCTGAGACCGGGGACTACCCAGTTCTCGGTGATCAGCGCCATTCGCCGTAAAAGGCGACTCTCACCACCGAGCACAATCATCGGCCTCGCTGCCAGTTCGCTTCCTTCCATACCGTACCCTAACGCAAGGGTCACGCTTCTGTCGGCGGAGCCATAGGTCCCGACACCATACAGCACGCTCAGTAGAGGAACGTCTTCATCATCGAAATCAGGGAATTTCAGAACAAGCGCTCCTGCGGCCACATTCAGTTTTTCCGATTGTTTGAGGCCGATTTTCGGCGTGATATAATATATCTGGGTCTTTATGCTTCCCGCCGGGATTATCGAGCATCCTCCACCGAACGAGAAGCGATCCGTGAACCCGTAATTTGCCGCAGGAAAAAACAGGTAGTAATCAGCGATATAACCGCTCCCCTTTTTCAGCATCCGCCCGGTCGGCGCAAAAAAGAGCCGTGTGGTGTTCGGGTCGGGAAACCAGAATTTTCCCTCGCGGATCGAGCTTTCCGGAACTTCCTCGATGCTCTGTATGGAGGCGATCGGGATGTTCATGGTGCCGATTCCTGTGGCAAACACGACCGTATCGGCGGTGACAGCGGTGATACGGCCGATATTCGTCGAGCCGTCTTTTGACTTTATGATCTGGACATGGCCGGGCCCGGGGAGCTTCAGGGAGCTTTTCAGGTAGCTGTTGTCCGCTTCAGAACGTTCCGCGCCGCTCATGAGAATGACCGTCACGATAAAAACCAGACCGATAATCTTCATACGATGTTCCTGTTTTCGGGGGATGGTAAAAAAGTTGGATTGAAATATAACATATAATTTACTTACACCAATTGAAGTTTACGAAAATATCGATTCATCGATCCAGTCCGCATACGGGGAGGGCGCCTCCCAGTCGTCCGGGAGATCGTCCACCGGTATCATCGCTCCTTTGTGTTCGAGGTGAGATTTAAACGCCGTGAGGAATATTTGCGTCTTCTTAAGGATATACTCGTAACTCCAGGGCATAGTACGGGTCTCGAACATCTTCTGCATCGCGAGAATAGTCGGGAAGAAAAGATAGAACAGGCGGGGGTCTTCACTCCGCCCCGGTGTATACTCGTGCTGTACATCCCACCATCCGTTCGAGTGATAGAGTCTGAAAGTGACATCTGCCCTGGCCCAGCGCTCCAGCTGCGCCACGATGAACGGCGTCTTCTGGACTGCGTCGCCGATCTGTATCCCGCGGTACTGGAGCGATAGCTGTCCATAGTTCTGCTTGGTGGCCGTCGGTGTCACCTCATGCCACCAGCCATCAGCCTGATACCCGGCGGTCTCGACATCGACACCGAGAACAGCCATCAGATAATAGAGGCCGTGAACCCCGTGCTGTGACCATTCCGAGGTTGCATTGGAGGAATGTGCCCCGATGATCTCGATTCCCTGCTTGAGCAGTTCCTCCACCTTCGCCCGTGCGATGACCGCCTGCTGGATTGATTCACGTTCGTCGGTGCAGAGTATGGGAGTGTTGTTCTTTTTCGCGGTTTCAATCATTGCCTTCGCGTCTTTCATGCTGTAGGCGAAGGGTCGATTGATGAAACAGGGAATCCCCGCTTCGAGATAGGGTCTGGTCAACTGAGGCCACCATTTGCACTCATTGAATCCGGCGAAAATCATGCCGTCGACCTTGCCGACCATGTCGTAGTAATTTTTTACAGCCTCGCACTTGTATTTTTTCGCGAATGCCTCCGAGACATCCGTCCTTGAATCCCAGCAGTGGGTAATAATCATGCCCGTCGTCCGGCCGTACGGCCATCGCGGTGTATCGATCGGGTTGATCATGGGAGCCCAAATTTCGTAGTTCATATGGCTGTTCGCGCCGAGGGCAATGGTGCCGACCCTGAGCAAGTCGGTTGTGGGTCTTTTGGGCTTTTGTCCCGCTTTCTGTGCTTGAGCGTTATTTACCGATGCGGCTGCCGCAAGCGTGCTTCCCGCCAGCGCGGCTTTGCTCAAAAAGTTTCTGCGCGTTGATTGTGTGGACATGTCACAAACTCCTTTCAAGATTAAGAATAGCGCTTCTTGTTGTTCAGGAGAAAAGAGAGTCCTCAATATACCTCATGATTCATTCGGAAACCAATTTTCTCACTCAGGGTATTGAAGAGCACTGAGAAGTTCACTTCCCGATGACAAGGGTGAAATCCCTGCCGGAATTCGATATGACCTTCTCCGTGATTGTATCACCAATAGCCCGTACTATGAAACGCTTCCGCACAAATCCCGGGTACCCATTCCCCGTGGTGACACCCGAAAGCCTTACCGTTCCGCCTTCACGGCTGACACGTAATTCCGTTTTGTAGCAGGCGCCGTCGAGATATGTATAGGTAATGCCGTCATCTTCATGGAGATAACTCACATACTCGCCGTCCGCAACCGGTATATAGACGTTGAGAATGATTTCTTCCGGTTTGTACATGGCGGTGCTTTGAACCAGGGGTGCGGTCGGTATGACCGCGCCAGCCCGTACATAGACAGGACATTCATCTATGGGTGCTCTGGCGGTGATGGTTTGTTGTCCGGACAGGTGGCCCGGTTCCCCGAATCGGTACCAGTCCCCGGGAGGCAGATAGAGCGTGCGCTCAACCGTGCCTTTTTTCATCACCGGGGCGACGAGGATATGCTCGCCGAACATGAACTGGTCCGACACATCCGTGGCGGTTCTATCTCCCTGAAAATCGAAGACGAGGGGGCGCATGACCGGTTCCGATGTTTCCGTGGCGCGCATCATGGCCGTGTAGAGATACGGGAGGATTCTGTAGCGGAACTCGATCGCCTTACGTATGCAGTCCTCCGCCCGCCTGCCGTGCACCCAGGGATAATCGCCGCTGTGATTACGACAGAACGGATAAAAAACAGCGTACTCATACCACCGGATGAACAGCTCCTCATCACCACCGGAGCGAATGTCGCTGCCGGTGAAGGGCTGTCCTGAAATACCAAGGTTGCAGTTCATGGGGATATTGACGGCGAACTGACCCCATGTCACCGGGTTGTCGCCGGTCCAGTTGGCGGCATATCGCTGTATACCTGCGAATCCGGATCGCGAAAGGACAAACGACCGCACACCGGGACGTGCCCTGAGCAACCCTTCGTCAGTCGCTCTCGCCATAAGAAACCCATACTGGTTATGGTACCGTTCGTGTTCGTAATCGGCGCCGTCACGGTCGAAGCGCATCTGGTCTTTCGGCGCTTTTTCAATCGCAGGTTCATTCATGTCGATCCATATACCGCTGAGTTCTGAATTCAGAGCATGCCGGGCGATCAATTTCGCCCACCAGTCACGGGTTTCCCCGCGGACGAAATCGGGGAAAGCCGACAGCCCGGGCCAGACCTTCCCGGTATAGATTTTTCCGCTGACCGTTTTGCAGAAGAGATTCTGTTCCCTGCCCTCTTCGAACACCGTGTACCCTGGATCGTATTTGATCCCCGGATCGATAATGGTCACCAGCCTGAATCCTCTGTCGTTCAGGTCCCGTGAGAGCCGCAGCGGGTCGGGGAATTTCCTGTAATCCCAGGTGAAGACCCGGAAACCGTTCATATAGTCGATATCGAGCCAGAACACATCGTTGGGAATTTTTTTCGAACGGTAGTTATCAGCGAGATCATAGATGTCTTTCTCCACATAATCATACCATCTGCATTGATGGTGCCCCAGAGCCCAGAGCGGAGGCGCCTTCATCCGGCCGGTCAGGTCGGTGTATTCCGAAAGAATCTTTTTTATCGAGGGGCCTGCGAAAAAATACTCGGTAAGCTGTCCTCCCTCCCCGACGACTTTCAGCGTATCGGCAGCGGTCAGATCGTAGTGGAGGTGGTATCCGTTGTCGATGAACGAAGCCGAAGCGAGCCCGGGATTATCCGCCGGAAGGTGGTAATAGAGCGGTATTGATATGTAAAGAGGGTCATGGAACAGATTATTCCAGCTTTCGTTCGCTCCCTCGATTTTCCCGACACCCGGTATCCTGAACGGATCGTACATTTCACCATACATGTCAGCATTCCACATCTGGAGATACTGGCCATTGTGGTTCAGGTACGCCGTTTTTTCACCGAATCCGAGGAAACTGTCCTCCGGCTTTTTCACCCTGGTGACCGCCCAGAGATCGTTCAGGCTCATGTAAGCTTTTCCGGGGATGGACTTCACCACCACACTGCCATCGGCGCGATAGATATCAAAGGAAAAAGCCTTCAGGTTTACCACGAAGCGGGTCTCCTGTGTCGAAAGGACCAGCACGGTATCGTTCCGGGCGAATTCAAACGGCACCGGCCCGAAATCATCGTTTATAACCGCACCTGTCGGACGGGCGTCCATAATGCCGTTCTGGCTGATTTTCAGGCGGACAACATCGGAGCGGATGAAATCGATCCACACTTTTTCCCCGTCGACCTCCAGCCGTGCGCCACGGTCGGATTTCATCACGCTTTTCACCGTTGTGAGGGGAACAAACCACGTGGTATCGAGTTTGTCCGGCGGTTTTCGCATCACGGCATCGTCGGCGGCGAAAACACCGTTATCAGAGAAATCCATTATCAGTGGTATGAACAGCGCAAAAGCGGGCAGTTTCAAGATGTTCATTTTCAATCCTTTCTTAATGATTATATGTATCAACTGACCGAACAAGATAGTTCGGTACAAGAAAAAACACATGCTTACCGCAGGGAATAACCATCATATTTAACGCAGAGCGCCCCGAAGAATTCCGAAACTATTTATATTCTCACTGACGAACATGAACGACCGTTCCACCGTCAAAAGCTGGAACTTTCACCAGTCGAGAAATGATTTCATCCCCGCGTTCGGTGAAAAGATACAATCCTGTGGGCATTCCGGCCGTTCCCGAAAATGAAACTGCCACATCCCCTGTCGAGGTGTCAACATCGCAGGAAACCAACCGCGATGTCTTACAGGCGCGGACAATTTTCAATGCATTATCCATAGTGAGAAAAACCGGATTATAATCCGCTATGCCCTCGGACACACCTCTCAGCTCCCTATCCCAGTTGTCCGGTTCGATGGAGTAAATATAGTCGGTTTCGTGGGTGAACAACACAGCAAGTGCCATGCTGTCCAGAGCCCTTTTCAACTGTCTTACTCCACGACCGACAGTCGCCTTTACATCATTATCGGGAGACCATTCATAACCGGCATCGTCACGGATTTCTGTGAAACAATTGAAAAATGTCCTACCGGCAAGCTCCACAAAATCGGCATAGTAAACCGGATTATTCCCGCGAAATTCGGGTTCTTTCGTACTGGTGCCCGGCTCTTCGTACAGACGGAACGGCCCACCTTTGATCCACGGCGATGTAACATCCCACGGCAGATCGGGATCCTTGTTCTGGCATACAAAATCCATACCCCACCTGTCGGCAACATGGTGAATCGTATTGCTGCCGACTTCATACCAGTGAGCCACCATATAGGAAGACATCGGCAACGGCCGGTGCGCTTCATACCAATCGTCAACAGCCTTCAAGCGCGCCGAAACCACAGCATCCGGATACGGACATTTGCGGGCATGGTCAAAGAAAATGAATTCATCGTAGTCATCGGTCGTCAGTGATATGGCCTCTAGATAATAATAAAACTCCGAATCCGGATTCCGCGGCGGCCGACCCAGGGCATGCGGTGAAGAGGTCGCATTACCGCTGAGGATATAACCACGTAATTCATCAACGGCTTCGGCTCTCAGATTGTAGATGAAAAGGCCGAGCCAGGGTTTGAATCCATACAGGTTGGCGGTTTCAACCCAGTAGAGGGGGCTTTTCTTCCATAAGTGCCCCTGACCGTCGACATCGTCAACCCGCATGGTGACGAGCGGCGGCAGACCCCTCATGACAAAAGGCTTTTTCGCCGCCCAGACAATCGACTGCCATAAGCAGTCATCGAGCCCGGCAAGGGGGCCGAGCACCGACGTATGCATCCAGTCCTGGCTTGTCCATAAAACAAAACGTCCCTTCCCTGCCCGTGCTGCGACAAGCAATGGATTGACACCGCCCCTGATGAGAATTTCGCTGTCATCAGCGGGAAGAGGCGGCAGGTCCATGTTTCCGAAAAGTCGGAGCATTCCACCCGGTGCATGACGTTCGGTAATAAAGTGTTTTTCTGTGGAAAAAACCAGTGCCGTAACATTTTCAGTGCCTGATATCGCACCTGCTGTCTTATTATGGAAAATACCAATTCCCTGATCAAAACTTACCACTCCACAGCCGGAATCGAGCGCTTTGAGAAGTTTTCGCTCGATTGATGCTTTTCTATCGTGATTCCCTGAGAAAAAACCGCTGTGAGACATAATCACAAGCGAATAGTCCTCCCAATTGTCAGGCGCCTCAAAAATTTTAATATCCAGCACAGAATACGGAATTCCGAAATGATCAAGGTACGGTAGTACCATTTCACGGCTTTTAAACGCTGCCGGGCTATCTGAATCTACAAGAACAAGTACATTCATGGAAACATCTTTCCTCTGAAGTCCTTGTGAGAGAGATTCGGAACTGTGAGAAGATGACGAGAACACAACCGCCATCAGAAATACTACAATTCCGGTCGCAAACGGATAGAGTTCGATTGTATTGACTCTCATTGTGCATGTCCTTTAACACTATTACTTTTTCCATCAAATCGGTTAATAATGGCAATATAAGCAAATTGTTTTTAAAGAAAACGAGTTTAAAACATGAATGACCGTCGGCAGAGATTATATTTTTCTCTTATATCCCCGTTCAGAACAGTATCCTTCTGATATTGAATTTTATTAATAAACGATTCTGTATTTGACAATGATCGGTATATATAAATATTAATGATAAATTTCTAAATATTATTCCCAACGCTGATGTTAGGACATAGTTTCCCAATAAGTGGCACAGATTGCTTGCACCTTAAATGTGAAGGATATTATTTTTTGACAATTCACCTATGGATTTTTGATAGTAATGCATTATTTTTCAGTGTGACATCTCTCGGTGAAATCAGAGATGAAATTAAACTACCCCGCAGCAAGCTGCGAGGTATCAAATATTTCACTTGAGGTGGCCCCTAAAAGTCAAGACAGAATTAAGCGGCTTTAGTGTGTATTTCAAGAATGTTGTTATGAACTGAGACGAGTCCTTTTTTTACGAGATCAGTGAATTCATA
>Ga0315284_10006930_pt1 | contig 16151 bp, 7 predicted proteins | sample YL17G09_16_MG_FD_203696 | JGI IMG/M metagenome (GOLD analysis project Ga0315284, IMG submission 203696) | Sediment microbial communities from Yellowstone Lake, YNP, Wyoming, USA - YL17G09_16 | ecosystem: Environmental > Aquatic > Freshwater > Lake > Sediment | place: USA: Wyoming | collected... | reverse complement strand
TTGTGTTTGAAAAATTCGAGCCATAAAAATTAACATATGCTGGCAATGCTCTGATATCAAATCCGGTATCTTGAACTAAAAGACTAAGTGCGCTAAATAAATTAATTTTCTCATTCCCCTTTGCGGTTAATCTGGTTAATTTCTCCATATCAATATAAACAGAATCACCAATATCTCTATTTGCTTTGTCCAAGAATAAAAATTCTTCCATTAATGTTTTTTGACCTATTGAATTTCCAGATGTCCATTTATCATTAAATGATTTGAACATATTATATAACTCTAATTTAAGAAGATCATCACTGTATCCTCTCTTTTTACTTATCTTTTCTACTTTTTCACTTTTTAAATCTATCTGGATTCTATGTATTAATTGATTTAAAAACAATTCCAATCTTTTATCGGGGCCACTAACACTCGTTGAATCGATTTTAATTGCCTGCGGCGATGTAATGTTATCTTGTACATATATGACAAATCTCTCTTTTGTTGGTGTATCTCCGTTGGCCCTCAACCCAGCATACATATAAATTAAAGACCTAAATTGTTTTATGTTTTCTTCACTTAGTTCGATGTTGTTTACTGAAAAGAAATCTTGATAATATCCATCTAAATCCTCGCCCAAGTATAATTTTATATTATCAGTATTACCAGCGATTTGCGATATGTCAAATTCATTTATAGTAGATCCTGTACTGGTAAATTGGCCTAAAAGGTAATTATCAATTTCTCTAGGATTTGCCAATGAAATTCTTACTAAGCTCTCAGTTGATAACATATTAAATGTTATGTCGCCTAAACTTACCGATTGTTTTTCTTTAACTCTAGTTAATAATCCCTTAGTATCTTCTGGGTCGGTATCGTCTTTTGCTACCGAAACAATGTCTTTTAATAGATCTTGAAATTTTGCATATTTTACATCATACAGCTTATACGGAATTTCTTCATTATACTTTCCACTTGCAAAATCCAAAAATGCCTGTTCAAACATATCCAAAATATCTGGCTTAAATGTTGCAATTAAATCAATTACTTTTCTATAATTTGTTGATAATGAATATGTGCCGCCTGTTAATTTGAAATACTCATAAGCCGTTGGAAATGTATATCCTGAATAATATGCATATTCTGATGAATATTGAGTCCCAATATTCCATAAAATCCTAAAATTTTCTTGTTCGGATTCAATAAAATTATTTACATCTATATCATTATATCCATTACATGGTAATAATGTATACCTTTTATCTGTTGTTGTAAATTTTGACTCATCAATAAATGTTGACCACGCATACCCACCCATAGATTCTCGATAACTTGTTATTGTACTTCCTGATCGATTAGTTATTTCATTATAAATTGTCTGAGAATACCCAGTTGGTCCAGATACAAAATCAAAAAACGCATAACCATTGGCTATTTGATGAAATACGGTATCATAAAATGGGTGAACTCCCACATCATTTAAATTTGATCTATCTATTGTGTCAACTCCTGAGTCTGTACTACCCGTATAAACTCTATTTAAATCATTATCAAAATATAAATCCCCATCAATTGGATCTGTTACATTATTAATAATGTCAACGCTATCATTAATATATCTTTTATATCTATGATACATTGATCCCCATTTTAACATTAAATGATATGGAATATAATGACTTGCTCCGATCTCCCTAAAAACTGTAGACGCTAATGTGTCTGTTCCGTTTACTTTATCATCTAAATCTTTAAATGGTAAAGAATTTAAAAGCAGATAGGCCGATCCAACATATTTTCCCTGTGACTGAGAGACAGTAAAATCATTATATAGTTGTTTATGAAAATATGGAGTATTTAAAATATGTTTGTTTTGCTCCCCTATTTTTATTGTATTAGTAAATAAATTAGATGTATATCCATCTTTAACCCATATAGATGAATTAATTGGTGACGCGATAAAATCTTTAGGAGCTTTAACCTCTAAAATTTTATTTAAATATAAATTTTTGATATCAAAACTGTTATTTGTATAAGATAAATAAGTTGTTGAGTTAAATGGATATATTTTTGTTCTATATGACTCAGGTTTGTAGTTTGGTAAAAATGCCGTTAATTTTGGATATTGATCTTCATTAGTTGGATTCTCATAATTGAGTTGATATTTGCTTATACTATAATCCTGTGCTATAACATCTTTAATATATGAAATCGTCGGTAATTGATCTTGATAATATGGATATCTCTCAAATGGTGAAAATGCTCCCATATAATAAAGTAAATTATCATAATTTGTAACATATGATTTTAATATATCTACGACATCAACATCTTCACTTATTTGATTTTGTAGATTTTCGAATTCGACATCTCCCAACTCCATCATCACATCATTACTAAATGGATTTAATGCTGTGGTATATTTTGCTCTTTCATATATTTCATATAAAATAGAACTAGGCGATTTATCACCATATGGTAAATAATCAGATATGTTAGTTAGTACCCCTATATCTTTTTTGGACATGTTGATCGATGTTCCAAAAATATAATTTATATTTTCTGGGCTACCTTCTTTTGTTGTTAAATTATCTGCTTTTTTTGTTGCAACTTCATAAAAGTTCTCAACGAAATCGACCTCAGGCCATAATACTGTATTTGATGCCTGTAATTTATCTCCCATCTCTTTGCCACCAGGATATATTAAAACTAATTCCTTACCACCAGAATTACGCGCTTTAATTTCTGGCCACGGATATATTGCTTCTCCGATACTATCTGTTGATACGCTTTCGAGTAGTTTTTTTCTTGTCTGTGCTTGATCGAATGCTTTCTTATGTACATCTTTCATCAACCTGATATATGTTTCTGCGTTGGCAAGCAAAACCCCCACGATATTTCTAATTGTAGGTTCAAATCCAATTCCGAGATCTTTGTTACGAACAATTTCATTCATTTTTTCTTCGATATCGGTTTCTAATTTGTTTCTTTGTTGTACGAAGTCAGTTTCGATAGTACTAATGATATCAAATATTCCATCGATATTAATACCATATGTTCCATCTTTAAGTGTGTAAAAATTTGATATGGTTTTTAATGCGTTGAGAGATATAACTTTAATTTTAAAACTGTCATTTTTAATTAATTTATTATCTCTTCCGACCCCAAATGTTTGATTCTTTTCTAAGAGATCGACATAATTTTTTATTCTACGCTCGAGAGTTAGTGTCGTGGTATTTCCTGTAACAGAAACTAGGGTGTTTTTTTCTTTTCCAGACATTTTATACCAGCGTATATATTCATCCGTACCTGGCCGTTTTGCTTCTGTTGTAAAATAATCAGGCACAACTTCCATATTACTCTTTTGCCATCCCTCTATCGACATCGCAAAGTTTTGTATTTGTTCTTCGTACTCCTTTACTCCTGATAAAATTTTCGGATCTACTGTTTTATCAAATATTTCTCTTTCCAGAATTTTATTTAACCTACCCGCAATAATAATGATTTCTCTAAGCGTTTTTACAGGAAAATCTTTTGGTAATAATCCTTTATTTATATATTCTTGATACACCGATTTTAACACTCGGTATCCTTTTGTTGATTTACTAACAGTTACATCATAATATCCCGTTTGTTCATTAAACTTAGTAACATTTGCATTTTCCGATATGTAAAAATATGGAGCATTTAATACCGCTTCCAATGATATATCTGCCAAATAAGCATATGTTGACCCAATAAATGTTGTTTCAACTTCAAAATTACCATTACTTGGATTATATCTCGAATTGAATTTGATCATATGCAATCTATATTTTATAGCTTTTCCATAATATCCTTTAACTGTTAAATAAAATATTGGCCAAGGTAAATGAAAGAAAGCGGCATATGGAGAATCTGAAGGTGAATCAAATAGCGTTTTTCCTCTGGCATCTATGAATTTTATTACTACTTTAGGAACAAAGTTTGCCCCTGCAACTTGTATCGTTATATTATCAATACCAAAACTCTGACCAGATGAATCGTTCTGAATAAATGTAGTAGCAGCGGGATCAATCTTTGATGATGTTGAACTTGATGATTTTTCTCGAACATCAGTATATGCATCTGTCCATTTGGTGTCAAAATCCCTACCATTAGGATTTTTCATAAAATTTAATGTCCCTTTAGCAATGGATAATAATGTATTTTCAGGATCACTTGAAATCAATGTAGTACGGGGGACCAGATCCGCTTCCAAATTAACATACATCACAAGATTTTCAGGTTCTACACTTCTTGGGACGGCCAAACCATTAGACACAACACTATTAGGGTCGATATAAATAAGATTATTTTGATCAACTTTTACTAATATGTCATTCGCGGTTTTTAAATTATTATTCCCCATAATATAGTTTATACAAATCTACAGCTTTTTTGTAATCTTGTAAAGACGGGACAAGCGGAAATGGAATCCTAATTAAAAAATTATCAGGGATTAAAAATTCGATACCTCCAAATAATGGATTTGCTTGTAATATTAACCATCCAAATAACGGTGAATTATAATATTCCTGCGATAATTTATCGAACCTATCTTTGGCGTGTTTATATTGAAGATACTTATCAGTTGATTTAATAGGTATCTCAAGTCCTGGAATAATTTTAAATTTTCCGTCTTCAACAAAATATTGATATCGGTCAAAATACTGGTTATTCATTATCTAAAATAATTTAAGATGCTTGTTGTTTTATTTCCGCTAGTTCTATGTACATTTTCTAACATTGTTTTTTCTTCTGCACTAAATTCATGTGTTTCATCTCCAATAGTAAATGTAAGTTTATTATTATCTTTTCTCATTGGATATTTTTTTATTCTAAAATTTTTCTCTTTTGGATCTGATGACATAAACTTATTTAATCTCTTTTCGATGCTAGGTATTACCTTCTCGAAAACAGTATCTTTTTTATAGATATCCAAAATATCAGTTTTATATCCTTTCAATAAAACTGAAAGAAAATAAGAAAAATCATTTGATGTCATTGTTGTGTTTCGGCTAAACACATAAGTTTCATCGAGATCTTCATAAAATTTAGATTGATTTTCTTTCATGAAATCTATGACATTACTATATGAGTTATAAAGTTTATCATATGTAAATCCAGTTAAACTCGCTGCAACATATGTTTTATCTTTCATAGAAATCTTACCATCATATAATGTTTCAACAATAAAATTTAACTTATCTAATGCAACAATAACTCTATTTCGATTTATTTCAACATTTTTAACATCAGAATTTCCTATTATTCCATCAATTACTTTACCTATAAGCTCTTTAACTTTTGGTTTTAATATTCGTTCAGATTTATCTAATTGTCCATTAGTCATTTCTTTATTAAATTCAAAAATTATACTGATGTTTTCTGTTATAATTTTATCTTCTAATTTTACTTGAAAATCTCTTGCTAACATTTCTAACTCATTATTTGATCTATAATTTCCTAAAAATTCAACTGTTTCTGTATTACCTCCACCTATCTGTATATTATAATTTTTTATTGTTCTGTATGTTGGTGATAATATCATAGAGGATACTTTTGTGTCATATTCTTTGAATATACTATGATATGATTCTTCATAATTCTTATAATATTCTTGTGTTGATTGAAACAAGCCATTTACCAGATCATCGTATGTCAATGTTTTTATTACGGGAGGAACAACACTAAGTATACTTAAAGCTCCAATATATGTACCTTCTGTAATTTTAGTTTCTGTTGGAGGTATTTCCTGTGAATCGGGATTCGGCTTTTCTTTATAATCCGACAATAATCCTTCCAGAAATTCTTTTGTATATTTGCTTCGATCTTCGGTTGCCGTTGATCTCGGATCATACATTTCTGTATTAGCGTAGAAGTTAGATGACAATGCGTTTTGTAGTTGTTCAACTGGTTTTTCCAATCCATGACCACCGATAAAACTAACCTGTAGAGTGACATTAGCTATCATTGGCTGCACACCAATTCCTTCTGGGTTAAGATCCCAAATATTTTGTTCAAATTCTACATTATAATCCCTAACAATAATTTTTGAGTGATAAAAATCACCTATTCTCATCACAAGAATTGGCGGAGGTCCAAATGTTGTATTTCTCGCATTTAAATCACTTTGATCTGACAATCCTTTAATTGGTAATGTATCTCCTGGCCTAACACATTGATGTAAAAATGTTAATCTTGCATTTAATCCTTCGGGTGTCATTGAATGAAATGCGGGATGAAAATATCTTAATTTTTCTTTTAATGATGAAAATTGTACGGGTGATTCTTCTTCAAGTTTCTTAAAATAAAAACATTCAGATAAGGTTTTCATTATTATAACCTTCATCTCGTCAATTGGCGGAATTTTATTAGATCCAGTATCAGGACTATCAGTAACTTCAACTAATTGTGGCTTTCTTGCTGGCACTTCTACTGGCGGCGTATCTTTTGATTGATTTGTATATGATACTGTAACTTGTGATTCTCTACATGCAAATGTTGCTGGCGCCGTTATTTTTAATTCGTGTATTACAGGCAAATTTCTATTACTGCAATCTATTCCTTCACTGCTTTTTCCTTGTTCACCATTATTTTTAATAAAATCAATTATAAACGACCCTTCCCCATTGTACCCTAATTCTTTAAATGAAAACTTTATTGGTCTTTCTTGTTTTGTTTTGTCTGAATCTTTTACCGTTTCTCCCCATGTAAATTCTGGAGCATTTATTGATATTTTATTTAATATATCTTTTATAATACTATCACTTCTTCTATATGAGAGTTTTAAATTATAATTGTCATCGTGGACTGCTGATGTTAATGATGATAAAGTAACTTTTATTTCTTTAACCTCATTTTTTGATAACTTCTCTTTTAGTGTTGCTAATTTATTACTAAAGTCACTATATTGTGTTTCTAAAGTTGAAAATCCTTCCTCGGCATTTTTATTAACCTCAGTAATCATATTACTGAATTGAGTATTATCTGGCATAGGGGCATCATCGGGTAGTCCTGTTAGAATTCTATAATCTGTATATCCGCTCAAACTGATCCATTGACCAGCTCTTTTGTCGTTTAACTTACTTAATCCTGTTGTTAACATACCAAGATATGCTGTTTTTGAACCTATATAGGAATCATATAGTTGTTGATAATCATTACTAGAATATAAACCAGGATTGCTGCCTGGCGCGTCATTATCAAATTTTAAATTGGTAGAAAAATCTTCTGATGACGATTCATTTGTTGGAACAACAGGATCTGGCATGGGGTCAAATATCGGTACATACCTTTTAACAGTTTCTGGATCTTTATTCTGATTTAAATATGCTTTAATTGCTTCAACATCAACGGGCGTTAATGTTGTATATTTTCTTATCAACCCATAAAAATCAACATCAATACATCCAGCAAAAAACGCATTTATATAATTATCCGATTCTTCATCTGACATATTTTTAAAATGGTTTTTTACTAAAAGATTTAATATACTTGGATGATCAACGATAACTTTAAATGATATTGTTCCACTTCTAGATGTATTTTGATATGTATAAACTGGCTCAGGTCTACCTAAAAAAACATTTTCTTCCCATTTGGCTGAATTCTGTTCTGTAACTTTTAAATCATATGGCGGAAACCACATAACTCTACCTCCATTTGGACCCCTCTCACAATATGGTAAATCATTATATGTTAATCCAGGTCTATTTGATGATTTCCAAGCTAAATTTTCAATTGAAAACATATATTTCTTAGCAAAAAATCCACCGCCTCCGCTTTCAAATTTATTTGTTTTGTTATTAAATCCACCTTGGGAGATATTTGTTGATCCATCAAATCCAGCGTTTCCATTTGAATTTGGGTATATATTTAAATTCCATGGCGTTGATAATACACTACTTTCAAATTTTCTCGAATTTGTGGTCTTTTTCATCGTATCAGAATTATTCATATATGATCTATCTTTTGTCCATACACGACAATATTCGACTCCACTTTCGGCTTTTGTAAATTTATCCACATATTTTACCGCAGATCCCCTTGATAACATTGTATCTCCTTCTCGGAAGATTCTGCTAGTTTGATCTATAACATTAGCTACATGCGAACGAGATGCTCCACCATCGGTAGGCATCGTTTCAAGTATTAATTGTGTTAATCCTAATATTGAATCTTCTCTAAATGGATAATTGGTTGATAATGTTTCATTAAATTGAGAATTTTCTGATGAGAATTCGGCGTTATTTTCTCCTAATTTATTTTTTGACTTAGAACTTATCCATGTTAATTTACCTCCAATACCCCCTCCTTCTCCAATGTTTTTCTTTCTCTGAAATAATTGAGCTTGTATGGGATCAAATAATAAACTCAAATAATAGTTACTCCTAACAGGTCTATCATTGAAGTCGCCCATAGCATATTTTACATCATTACCCCTATCGTCGCCAATATATCCTTTTCCTTTCGGAGCCTCCAATCCTAACATATTTTTAAAACTTTCAGCAAATTGGTCGACATAGTTATATAGTTTCGATGTATTTTGTGATCTTGCGGTTGTGGTATAGTCTGGAGCATATGTTGAAAATGAGAGATTATCAAATAATGTTGATTTCTGTCTTTCTCCCATATATTCAATAAACAAATCAGACGGCTTTCGTGTTGTCGTTGGTCTTCGTTGAATTCCAAGTAATTGTCCTAATCCTCCTGTTAGATCCTGATATAGTCGACCAGCTTCACTTGTCGCTGTTGGCCTAAAATTAGTTGTGGGGTTTTTAGGATCTGACAAATAATCACCAGGAATTTCTACCCATGGAAACTCAACACCTGCTACTGTTTGTAAGAAATCAATACCCTTACCTACCAATGTACTAGCAACCGTAATTCTTGAATTACTTTCAACTAATGGTTCTTTTCCTGTTATAATGTTAATTGCCGTTGCAGTATTTCCTTCTAAAGCGTCAATTAATCGAACTCTGCCAACTGTTGTACGATATAAATTCTGTTGTAATCTCGCAAAAAACGGTCCTTCAGGATTTTCTTTTATATTCCATGCTGCAAATTTCATTAGTTCTGATTCGGTCTCGTAACTTGATGTTGCCATAATACTAATAAAACTATGATATTGTCCATTTACAAAATATGGATATAAATCAAGATTAGCCTTCCTTGGAATAGTTTCAATATACTCTGTTACAGAATAATCGTCAGGTTTAAAGACATTTGATGTTTGTGGTTGTAATAAATCTTGTTGTCTATTAGTATCGACAGCCCCAGGATCAACATTTGACATATCAGTTGTACTTTGAATTGTATATGTGGCATTAGTAAATGACTGCGGGCCATTTGGAACTGTTAGCGTTTTACCAATAATAAAATCTCTGAATTGTTTAGTTGTATCAAAATCTAGATAACTTGGCATCGTATTCTTTTAAATATAAATACAACTTAGATAAAAATATAATTTAAACCTATTGCCAGTCTATAGGATTTTCCGTAAATTCTCCGCGTTTTGGAATTGGCTTTGTCCATCTCATCCATTCCCTTGAAATTTGATCTAATATTGGTTGACTTGTTTTAAAAATATGATGATGTTCAATCACCATTTTTTTTTCATTAAATTCTTTTAATGACATAGGTTTCGTAGATTCTGTAGTCTCTGTCTTTTTATTGACTTCGTTTTTAATATCTGCTGCTGACATAGTCGAAGATTGAATGTTTTCTCCCTTTGATGAAACCACGCCACTTTGCGTACCACCCACAGGCTTCATTACTCCATGTATTTTTTCCACTAAAAAATCTTTAGCATCTAATATACCAGCAACCGCTTTATCTCTTATTTTTTTACTCTCATTACTAATTACATCTTTATCAAATCCCGGAATTTCTTCGAGAGCTTCTCCTGCTGCTTGCCCCATTCCAACTCTAATCGATGCTCTGATAAAAGAAAGATCCCTATCAATATTTTGTAAAAGACTAACTTGTGATCTTGCATAATCTTCACTTGTCATCTTTTTAAAAGCATCTCTTTGGTCTAATAACATTTTTGCCTGTTCTGCCGTCATAGATTCGAGAGCAACCGCTGTATTGTCCGCAGAAACCCCTAATTGTTTTCTTAAATCTGGTGGAACTTCAATAACCATTTTTCCTTCTTTCATTTGAGCTAAATTGGTCAAAAATTCCCTATCCTTATCATCCATAATAAGTCCAGCAGACATTAAATCTGATGCCGCTGTTGTTCTTTCCATTGCTGCAACTGCTCCGTTTGTTAATTCTGTAAAATCAATACCCAATGTCTTGGCCATTTCATGGGCTCTTCTCAAATTTGCCCCTGTTATTTCAAATCTTCCTTGTTCGTTATTAAATGTTACTAATGTTTTTGCTGCCCCTTGTAACGCATCCTGTAATCCTTCAACATTATTTGTTGCCATATACATTAATTTAATCGGGTCGTTTAAATCTCCAAATGCTCCTCCTATCATTTGTAAATTAGCAACAACATTTAACGCACCTTCTGGATCCCACACAGCATCTGCTAATTTAAAAACTTCACTCATATTCATTCTAAACTCTACAGATTTCTGAACCATATTGTTTAATCCCGCTACTCCATTTTTAAATCCATAAGCATTTATTTTAGATAAATTTTCATCTATCATTTTTGTTGTTAGTCTAGCGTTTAACCCTACTTCTAATGCACTATGTCCTGCTTTATCAATTTCTCTCGACATATCACTAACCCCTAAACCAATTTTTTCAAAATCTTTTCCCATTCCAGCGAAAGCCTTCATATCCTCAGTAAAAACGCTAGCAAGCTCCATTTGTTTAATTGTGTCTTCACTAAGCAATTTAAATTTTCCAGACTCACCGACTAGCCCTGTAACAGATTCTCTTAATTCTTGAAAACTAATGCCTAATGATTCGGCGAACGGAGATGCCGCCATAATTTCTTCTCGGAATTCGTGACCTAATTGACCCACTATTCCAGTATTCTTACTCATATCGGCTAAAAGGTCATTTTGTTGTTGCAAATGTAATTCAATTTCATCTTTAAAGAGTTCTCCCATCTCTTTAATGCTACCTTTCCATCCTCGAAATTTACCTTGTTGATCAAAAAAGGCACTAAGTCCCTTTTCTAAGCTTCGAAATTCCCCCTCATCACCCGCTTCAGGCCTAATTTGGGTTTTTAATAGTCTATCAACATATCCAGTACCTCTGGTTGAACTTCCATACTGATTCCCACTACTTCCTTTATCGGATGTTAATCCTCTATTAAATGATCCTTTATGCGCTTTATATGCCTCAAATTGCGTATTAATAACAGGGCCGTCATCTCTCCCTCCTTGAGCTAACCATTCATCTGTAAAATCAGCTAATGTTTTTCTAGCCGCAGCTTGTAATCTTAGATCATCCATTGCCATACTAATAAATACATTATTCTTTATTTTCTAATTCTAATATATAATCTCTAAAATATCGTCTTAAATATACTGGCATAGAGATAATATCAGAATATGAAAAATGTCTGTTAACTAAGAATAATATTTCATCTAATTGGTTTTTTTTATAATCCATAGAAAGGGCGAAAAAATTCCGCCCCAAATCCGATTTCAACTTGGATCATTTCCTTTGAGGGGGTTTCTACTGTTTGAATTAAGTTTAATTTAGGTTTATGATCATTAACATATTTTTTGAATTCATGCGAATCTGATATTGGTAATTTACTTTCAATAAAATTATGTATTTCCATCATATCTCTATTCCCGTTGATAGATTTTATCATCATTTCAAGCCTTTTTGTAATTACAGGAGCAACGCCCTGTCCATTCCAGCTGGTTTTTATTTTTTCAATTTCATCTTCTTGTTTTTGTGTTAAAAATTTAAATGTAATGTTAACTCCACTTTTTTCCAAATAATATGGATATTCACCATTTACATCTTCAATTAATGTAAAATCTTCCATTTTTAATATTGATAGATCTAAAACAACAGAAAATTTTTCAGATGTCTTTGGATCAACTAATGTCATATTATATTCATGTCCAAACGCGGTGCTCCTTAAAAATATTAATATTGCTCTTTTGTCCTCTTCAACAATATCTTCAAATAATAAATCTTTATCTAATATCTTTCTTTTCAATAATTCACTGACAACATTACCAGATGATATTAAATTTGGTGATGATAAAATATTTTCATCTGCAGCGGTCAAATATGATACTCTAACAGATTTTTTTTTATTAGCATAGTGTATACCTCTACTTGGTAATTCCACAACATCGTATGCGATTGTCGGGTCAATTTTAAGTTCTTCCATATTTTATATCTTTATAAATAATTATTTCTTTTTCAGTTTTAGGCATAAAAATTCCCATATATGAATAATATACGGGAATTTTCTAACAATATCAATAGTAAATTTTTAGTAAACCTGTATACAACGATCCATTCGAAGAGAAACACTGATATCGGCTAGTTTATCATCAACATAATCCAAACTCCCCATATCCAAACTTGTGAGGAATGTACCTTGAAGAATCCATTTTTCAACTACAACTCCTGTTGGATCAAGCATTTCAAGTTCAATATCTTTCTTATATCCTGCCGCGTATCCCATTCTTCCTGTGACAGATTCCGCATGTAACCTAAACCATTCCATTAGCGCCTGAGAAGCTGACGGTCCAATTGGATCCCTAAATGTTACTTTCAGTTCTTCCCAAACGAATCTACCAGCAACATATGTTGATGTGTTTAGAAAAGGAATTTCTGTTGATGCTATTTTTGCATTCGGTCTAGCCGCAGTTGATACATACCATTCATTAATACCTAGACTCGAAGGGAATCTTAGTATAAATCGGTTCTTTCTTTTCGGTTCATATGGAACCGGCATCTTCATTAATAGATCTGCCATTTTATCTTAGTTAATTTGTTTATTATTATTCTTATAAATATATTAATATTGAAAAAACACTTCCCCATTGATTTTATCGAATTTTTTTCGTAAATTTACAATAGGTCCAAATTTGGTCCTCTTAATATTATTATAAATACTATAATATTTAATTACTATCATCATACCAGTAAAAAATCTTAAAAAGTAAAAATATTTTTTAATCAATTTGACTTTTTCAAAAAAAATTTGTATATTTATGGGCCCCCAGTAGCGGTTCCAGTATATAATCCAGAAATAATGGACCATTAAGATTAAAAGAGAAAAGAAAAAACAAAATTATTACCAGTATAATACTGGGTAAATTTTATTCAAATAAAAAAAGGTAGTTTCCTACCTTTTTTCTTTTTAAATATTCTGAGATTAAATATTCTCAAACGATGCCCCTGTTGGGGTGATGATAAATTCAACATCGATGAATTCCAATGATCTCGTTGGCTTGATATAGATCTTACCTCTAAGTGTGTTCTGATCGATATCTTCAGGGTCATTTGAAACCACCAAACGAAAATCGTACAATCCTCTTTCTTTTTTAATTGCCTCAAGAATAGGATTAACCAATCTTGTAAATTCGTTTCTTACCTGCTCGTCATTCTGCTCGAAAAGTAATCTAACAGCAACTGCTGAAATAAGCTTCCTAGCTCTCAGGAGTAATCTTCTAACATTGATTCTGTCCAATGCTGATTCTTTAACCTGAAGTGTCTTGTTACCCCAAATAATTGGACCAGTATCAGAGAAAGTGGCAATAGGATTAATTCTCATCTTATAAAGTTCATCTCTTTCATCAAGAGTTAGTTTTTTATCTGCTTTAACAGCATTTACAATTCCTCGTGAATATCCAGCTACTGCGAACCAAGGATAGGATACATTATCGGTTAATGCAATATTTCTAACAACTTCTCCTGTTGGTGGAACAAATAACTGTGTTGAATTATCGTTATCTCTAATTTGTATCCATGGCCAGTAAACGGCTGAATAATTAGAATCTAATCCGATTGTATCCATCATATTAACAATCTCATCAACTGTATGAACATTCGGAGCGGCAATAATATAAAGTGAATCGGCTCTTTCGGTTTCAACCATGTCAATTGCTTGTGAAGTTAAAGAAAAATGGTCATAAAAATTAAGTCCTGGTGTTGCAAACACATTAATATCAACAGCTTCTGGATTTGCAAATGTTTCAATAGCTGTAATGTATGCGTAGTAGTCAGAGTTTCCAATATCATGATTAAATACTCCGCCATTGGTATCCCAGTTATTAACATAAGTTGTCTTACCGTAGATAAATCTATCGTCATTAGTTCTTACATTTCTGTAAATGTCCCATCCGTCAAATCCTCCACATACAGCAAATGTAAATTTACGATATGATATATCATCAAGCATTCCTTTACTTGTCCCTTCTAAATCGTAAGGAGTGCAATCATATTGAAATCCCGTAATCGTAACACCAGTTATTGAAGAAGCATTTGATGATAAATGGAACCCAGTTGATGTCGATCCAGCATTTGTTCCTTTATATTTAAATAAATCACTATCAAATCCCATTTGTGAGGAAAGACCTAAAGATACTTTTTTAACCTTATCAGTACCTATATCATCTGGTACTCCATCAGTATATGTAACTTCATCTCCAGCGGTATAATAATATGTTTTATACATAACATTACCTAATACTGAAGATGATATAGTGTCAGCAATAAATCCTTTAAATCCGGCAGGAACAGCATCTGTTGGATGTTCCTCGTTCATTACCAACATAATATATTTTGATTTTAATTCATATTTAGTATCAGAAGTACCAATTTTTAAAGCTACATATCCTGGTAATTCAGGATTCATGCTACATCTTGAATATTTTTCAAGAACAATTTGATTATCATCTGTATCGTTAAAATCACGAACCAATAAATCAAATTCTCCGTTTTCGAGGTTTATATTTAAAATAGTAATTTTAACTTGGTAATTTGCTGAATCTCCATCTGGAATTGTAAGAACCTGAAATAAGTCATCGACTTTTCCACCACGAACTTCAGAAACAACCATTGGAGATGATGGGGTATCCCATCCGGTCATAAAATCTTCACCAACAGACTGTGTTATTACTGTTGTACTTAATCCTCTTATTAATCCACGATCAACAAGAGCATTAATTAAATGTGGATATGCTTCATAAACATATAATGGATAATCATTATAATTTTTGTCATAAACATCAGACCCTAATACTTTTGAAATATATTTGGTTGATGTATCATCTAAAGAACATGTAAATGTTTTTGTACTTCCATAAATTGTAGTGATATTAATTGTAAAATCACTCAACGCATCTGATTCAAGGGTGGTAGATGTTATTGTCATACCAGTTGCGGGTAAAACCAATGATGAAACTGTTTCATAATATCCCCTTGGTCTTAAAGCGGCAACTATTAAATTGCCATAATTATTATCAGTAGCAGTTTCATAATTAAATTGATATATGGTAAAAGTACCAGATGTATATGTAAAAAGATAAGAAAATAGACCATCTACTGCTCCATTTGTTTCATGGAAAAAAACATTAGACCAAGGATAACTAGTGGTATCACCAATTGGTCCTACAATTTCATTACCAGAAGTATATCCAGTTATCGCAGCGTCAGAAACTAATCCTATTGTAAACCAATCACCCTCAGTAAATGAAGAATGATTTGATAACCATTCTGGTATACTCTCACCAGTGGTTGCTGTTTTTCCTGATAAATCACTATAAAACATGCTGCCCGACATATCTGATGGAGGAGTGCCATCTTGAGCGAGTTCACTCGGAGTAATTGCAGGATTATAATTAACGCCTGCTAATGTTTTAATATCAAATGTTCTTGCTGGTTTATATCCTGTTAGCCCAAGTACTCTTGTTACAAATAATTGATTTGATTCTTGTAAGTAAGATTTAGCCACATATGAAAGTTCATATTTAGGATTGCCATTACCATCTTTTAATGGTGATGTTGTACCAAAATATGTTTTAAATTCGTCAAAATTTGTTATTAATATAGGTTCGAAAGCTGGACCTTTAAGAGTTTCACCAACCAGTCCTAATGTAGTTACACCAACACTTTGTGCAACAAATGTTAAATCTTTCTCAGATGTATATACACCTGGAGAAACGAATACTCTGTTTGAATTTCCCATTGATTTATGTTAATTA
>Ga0315284_10006929_pt1 | contig 16153 bp, 20 predicted proteins | sample YL17G09_16_MG_FD_203696 | JGI IMG/M metagenome (GOLD analysis project Ga0315284, IMG submission 203696) | Sediment microbial communities from Yellowstone Lake, YNP, Wyoming, USA - YL17G09_16 | ecosystem: Environmental > Aquatic > Freshwater > Lake > Sediment | place: USA: Wyoming | collected... | reverse complement strand
CAGAGAATGGAGTGAAGAGGAGTTAAATCCAAGCTTTCGAAAAGAAGCAGGGGAGAACCCGAACTCTTCATTCTTCACCAAGATGACTAGGTCAGGCTCTCCCTAATTATTTAATCCGCCTGCGCGCCCCCTTAGGGGATTGCCCGCACCGAGTTTCCCGAGGCATTTCGGTGTCATCGTCTGGAACGTGCGAGGCGGAGCAGATGCGACGCCGAGACTTAACTTGATAGTTACTAACAAAACTGTACGCTGATTTTCTCGGGGTCAGCTGTCTGAGGTGGTGTGTTGTTGCGGGAGACAATGTCTTCTAAGCAAGTCGCGCGCACGAGAATTGGCGACTGTTCTTGCGGTGGATATGGGGATGGTGTGCGGTATATTAGCGGGTTTCCACTTAGAGTTCATTGTCGGCTATCACCAAATGAGGATTACACGAAATGAGTTCGTCTGAGCAGATGTGGGGTGGCTTCGCACAGTTCCTCTTTTTGTTTGTCGGTGTATTTGGGCTGTTGTTTGTCTTGTGGGCTTACTTCGAGTGGAAGGAGAAAGAACGGGAGAGAAAAGAAGCTTGGGAGAGGGGCGAACCATGAGAGGAAAGAAAATCCCTAAGGGGTTGGCTGTTGCTCTTCACAGTTACTGACATAATTGTACGTCAATCCTATGAGAGCTGAGTTGTGTGCGCAGTTGAATGCAATCTAGCTAATTGCGGCGGGAGTGGATTCTATGGTGTTTTTCACACTTCTGAACATAAACAGTCTCAAGAACGTTGCATTCTTGGTGAGTAATGTATGGAGTTTTTGCCTTACTACTACTTAGTAGATGTTAGGCTGAATTTATAAGCAATGGATTTTTTGGGTAGATTAGGAGGTCTGCACTGTCCTAGAAAGTGCATCTGAGCATGAAGGAGGTGAAGAGACAAGTAGAGAATGCTCTGAATGTCACAGCTCGAGGAATTGGAAAGATGGAAAAAGAAAAACGGTCTTTGGCTCAATTCAACGTTTTGTCTGTCGAGATTGTGGGCATCGATTCAGTGAATCAGCAGTCTTATCTAGTATAATGGACACTGTTGGAGATCGTCAAGTGTGCGCTGCCTTGATAGGAGCGAAAAACTTGGACACTGCAACAGAAATCAAGACTGTTGCGGGAGAATACTCCATAAATGGAGACGAAGCAAACAAAGAATATAGATCGTATCTGAAAAAACAAGCCTACTCTGAAGCCACAATAGAAACCAGAACAAAACTTGTGAGAATACTGAGGAAGAAGGGTGCAAATCTTCTCAATCCAGAGGACGTCAAGAGCGTTATTGCAGAGCAAGAATGTTGGAGTGACGGACATAAACAGGTCGTGGTTCAAGCATACAACAGCTTTGCCGAAATGATGCATATTCGATGGGAACCACCGTGCTATGTCCATGTGAAGAGTCTGCCATTCATTCCCTCAGAAAAAGAGATTGATGCCCTAATATCAGGAACAAGCAAGAAAATCTCGGCATCGCTTCAACTACTGAAAGAAACAGGAATGAGAATAGGCGAAACGTGGAATCTCAAATGGACAGACATAGACCAAGAACGAAATACAATAAGATGCAGAGCTGAAAAACATGGAAATCCACGAGAATTCAAAACCTCAACAAAACTCTCGGCAATGCTCAATATGCTTCCGAAAACTAACGAATACATATTCGCAAAAGCAAACCTAAACGGTCACAGATGGAGCTATGAAAAACAGAGAAAAAGACTCGCTGAAAAACTGCAAAATCCACGACTCAACCAAGTAAAGTTCCACACGTTCAGACACTGGTTTGCAACAAGAGAATACGCTAAGACGAATAATCTTCTGCACGTACAGGAAAGACTAGGTCATAGAAACATAAACTCAACAATGGTCTACACGCACCTTATCAAGACTGAAGGTGACCAATACTATTCGGCGATTGCCAAGATTGCAGAAGAGGCTCAGAGACTGATTGAAGATGGCTTCAGCTTCGTCTGTACGACACCTGAAAATGTCATGCTCTTCAGGAAACCCAAATAGATGGTGGGTTTCGCTGTAGGCTGGCGTGTTGGCCGTAACCCGCCTTTTGTTGATTGTGGCATTCGGCTAATCGGGCTACCCGCGCTTCGGGCAGAGTCCTCATCAGCGTCTGTTTGCCCTTTCCACTTGCAGGACGGCCGTTTCACCGTTTCACGCCCGGCATCCTCAACAATTTGATATGTATCATCGTCGCTTGCCGGGTGGACGTTTCGTTTCTGCTCCGTTGCCAAGGTTCTCACCTTGCGCCCTTGCAGGCGCTGCAATTCTACATGTGGGCGGAGTTTCCTCAAGCCTTCCAATATTAAGGCTCGAAAGCCACACACCAACTCGCCAGCCGTCAGATACTGCGCGGAGGTATGCAATAAGAATTTTGGAAACCTTTATCATTTTCGAATAAAGTTATGCCCATGCTATTAGAATACATAGTTAAACTGTGAGTCACTAAGTTGTTTAGGAAGCATGGAAGAGGACTCAATCATTCTAGGAAGCTTTAGACTCCTAAAAGAATTGACTTCCACGCCTCTTTCTAAACTCAGTTTAGGATAGGAACTTGGTCTTTTAAGCCTTTGAGTAACTAGGTTCTAGTTCTATTTTCTCCAAGTTCTCGCCGCAGAGTAAACAATTTCTGTGTCCTATAGAAACCTCATGTCCTTTGCTGTCTTTGCGAATTCTGCTTTCACAAAGTAAACAGTTCTTGCCTACCAGAGCTTTAGTAAAGTCTCTCCAGTCTAGACTATAGAAATCCATTATCTTTCCTAGAAAGTCCAAGACCGCTAAAGCTTTCAATTCTTTTGGTAGCTCTTCTAAATTCCCTAGTTTCTTCTCTAGCTCTTTCAGACTTTCTTTTTTCTTCATTTCTTATCACCTCTGTTCTTTGATGACTTGAACTTAATCCTTTCTTCTTTCTAAACTCCTATATGGACTTCCCACGTTCTAGTATAGTGCCCTTCTCTGTCTCTTCTCTAATCTCTCTGTTCAAGTCTTGCCTTGTGGTTCGGTTCTTTCTGAACTACTTTGTTCCAAAAGGTAGAAAGACAAAAAAAAGAATAAGGTCGGTTCGGTTGCCTTTGACTTGGAGTCAGTGACCTAGAGTATTCTCCTAGAGTACTTTACTTATTTGGTTTCTTCCTTCTGGGAGTGTGCTGATTGCTAGATTTGTGAATAATCTTATTCTTCTGAGAACAAGCTTATCAAGAACCTTCTCCATCTCCTAACATGGAAAGTTCAAGGTTTCACCTAGTCGGGGGAGTCAAAACAAAATTTCCATCAACTCAAGTTCATGATTCGTTGGTTGTGTACCTTTGAACTGCTTTGTTTCGGAACTTTGAGATATATGGAGTTAGCTCTTAGAATATCTGAACCCACCAGTATTGCCCTTTTGCAATTGGATTATGTCTCTTCTATAGCATAAGGGCATCCAAATTGAGCTTGTTTTTTCCCATATACTAGGTTTAAAAGAATACTACTTTTCTTCTAATAGGAGACAGTTACAGGTTGGAAAGAGGAATCTCAAAATTGGACTCGGGACATGAAAAATACTATTCCTCTACTATAGGGAGACATCTCCAGACATGAGAACTCTGAGTATGAGATATCTCTTTTTCTCCAAGATTATCTTAGTCAGTTCAAGGATTTAAAGACTTAGTGCGTTGGTTTCTAGAAGTCAGTCTCAATTCTTCTCATTTTAGCCATAATTTCTTATACCTCTAGGCACAACATTGTTGTGAGAGAGAAAGTATGACTCTAGTGTTAACTTGGTTATTTCCATTTGGGATATGCATGGGAGCTGATTCTGCCATATCTTACAATTCAGATATTACTGAACCTTCTGGAAGAAAAAGAAGGAGAATACTGATTGGAGGCACAAAAACTCTTTGGATACCCAAAATCAAGGCAGGAATCTCCTATTGGGGAGAAGGATGCATTGACAATGTTACAACTGACGTTTGGCTATCTGACTTTGTCTTTTCTCACAAAGACCAATATGACAACATCAATGGTTTTGCGACCTTGCTTCAAGATGAACTTAGACCACTTGTTCCAGAGATATCTGAACCCGAAGGTTCTGTGGAATATCGTTATGGCAAAAGAGGATTTCATTTGGCAGGATTTATCGAGCATGAAGGAAAGCCTCTACCAACTTTCTATCACATACATAATGGACAAAGTGAGACTGCTCCACACATCAATCCTCGGATTATTAATGCAAACTATGACCTTCCACCTGAGAAAGTCTTGAATCATTTCGCAAAGTCTGAATTTCCCTATGTTAGGAATGGAGAGTTCTTCCTATACACCTCTTTATTCCATAATCTGCGAATAGGATTCGGACAATTTGAAGACTTGTTAAGAAAAGTTACTGGATTACCATTCATTTTTCCAGATGTCACCAAGTTCTCAGATTCCTTAGAAGCTTATTCAGAATTTGTACGATTCTGGATTAGACTAGTCAGGGATGTGTATGCATTGAGCAATCTTCCTGAAATAATCGGTGGTGACATCTCAGTCTTGTCAATCTCACCAAGTGGAGAGACCAAAGTTTCTAGAAGACCTTAATCTCAAACCGCTAAGGCTCTCGCCTGACTGCATCGTGAACTCTTAGCAAGCGAGTCAAACTGGCTTAAAAAGAGTAGTAGAAGTTAACTCTACTACTAGTAAGATATCTGCTTTGTTTGGTGCATCTCCTAATAAGAACTCGTAGGACCACACCTACGAGAGCGACTATATTCACGATAGTTCCAATAACCGTGAACGTAGTCGTAATAACATTAAGCATTCTGTCAATCATTTTGTCATGGCACTCTTGATAACCCTTTGCGTAGGCTCGTTGCGTCAGCATGCCGAGAGCAATCGGACAATAACCAGTGCAATTTTTCCTTTTTTCATGTTTTTTCCTTTTTGTTGTGTGGTCCATTTAATGCACCACGAGATGTATAATTATGAGTACACCATAATAAAAGTGTCTAACAGATTCGTGGCAAAAGGATGTTTGGAGAACTGATAGAAGACTGTTCTAGTCTTCTTCGTTTTCGTCCGCATGTTCAAAAATCCAACCTATTGCTTTTCCGATGTCAGTAATTTGCTTCCATTGTTGTTGTCCTTGCTTGAACAAGAGTTCCTGCCTCTTGATGTCTTCGCTTGCCATAGGCTGTTTTTGGAATAGTTCCAATTCCTCTCTTAGAGTTTTGATTAGGTTAACCATTGACTTGGAAAATTCCCGTTCTTGTTCAAGTTTTCTTCTAATACCAAGATAGGTTATGGCTACCGCAATGATAAAGACAGAGATTGTTACAACGGAAATCACTATTGTTTCAATATCCATGTCTTGTATTGTCTCTTTGAGTTCAGCTATAACTTTTCCTCAAAACCAAAAACTGGCTTAAAAAGAATGTCGAAGGCGTAGAACAGAAAAACCGTAGCTAGTCCATGCTTCACGTGGTTTTTGTCAGTATTTTTGGTTCTTTCCATTCTTCTCTGAGAATGCTGTACATGTAATCGTCTGTCCATTCTCCTCTGGAAAAGAAGCCCTTTCTCTGAATGCCTTCTCTTTTGAAACCTGCTTTCTCCAAAGCTTTCTGAGAAGCCGTATTTCTCACATCAGTGCAGGCTTGGACACGCATGATGTCTTTTGATAGGAACAAATAGTCAACCACTATTTCCACTGCCTCAGTGCCGTAACCTTTTCCTCGTTCACTCGGAACCAAAGAATAGCCTATTTCCAGATGTTTTCCCGCAGGATGAACTACGTCAAAATGACATATGAAACCGATTCTGCTTCCATCTTTCTTCTCGATGACAAAATCTGAGAATGCAGTGTTGCCTTTCTCAAAATCCTTCTCTACCTCTGTTTTAGACACTTGCCTTAGAGGATTGTATTCACCCAAGACCTCAGGGCTGTTACGCCATTCCACAAACAGGGGCAAATCCTCTTTCTCCATAATCCTCACATTCACATTTTTACCTTCAAGCAACCCAACTCACCAAACCATACCGTAACTTTCGTTTCAGCTATAACTTTTCCGCAAAATCAAAACTGGCTTAAAAAGACTGATAGAAGATTGTTCTAGAATCCTCTGATAGGAGCATCGATACGAATTTTTAGATTGTTACACTTGAGGAATTCTTCCAGTTCTTCAGGGATTTCATTTCTCTTCGATATGGTTTTCTGAAACGAAGTCTTGGCTTCATCTAGTTTTTCTCCCAACGATTCCATTACTTCAAGGTAGGTTTTCTCTTGTTCTGGAGTAGTTGATGAGTCTGGGAAATGCTCAGAGTCTAAGTAGTGTCCTATAATCCACTTATTGGGTTTTCCGACTTTTTTCTCGACTATTTCAAGGATTTTGTTGAACTTATACAAGAAGTCTTCATGAAGAAGCAAGAAGTCGTCCAGTTTCTTTAGTAACTTACGTGGAAACAAAGCAATGGTCATGAATCTTGCATGCCTTTTCAAGTCATCTCTTGCTTTTCTGATTTCAACTTGAGGGAACAAGAGTAAATCATATTGTTGAAGGCGGACTAGGAGATGGAGAAAAATGTCATCATTCAAGTATTCAAGTTTCTTGGATAATGAATCTCTCAATCTTTCCCAAACGAGCAAGGAAACCAAAATTGAAGACAGAAGGTTTGAGAATTCAATGACTAGTGTTCCATAAAAATAGAAGACTGTTGCATCCAAAACTGCTAATATGCTGATGGGCAAAAGCAACACAAGTAAAGTCAACTTAGTGCTTATTGCAAGCATTCTCAAAATCTCCCCTCATAACGGTTTGGTTGAGTCTCCTTTTCTAATACCGAGTTTCACTACTTTAAAGTGTTTTCAATAATCACTTTTTCGCTTTCCGTTATTCCATAAATCTTGTAAACTTGCTCATCAATTTCCGAATCAGTTTTCTTTATTTCCTCTTCTATTCTAGCTCTTTCATCTGTTAGTTTATCGCCAATCTTAAGCAACTTTTCATTCAGTTGAAGCATTTTCTCCACACGTTGAGTTATCTCAATTTCTTGCTCTTTTGTCGGTTTCTTGATTGGAACCTGTGAAACATAAACTGGCTTTTGCTCAATGAAGCCACCCTGCCTTTCTGCACAAATAGATTTCAAGAAATAGGACATCAGTTTGGAATTCAAGATACCCAAAACGTATCTAGAACTAGTTGGCAGAATACATGCTGGAGCATTAACATAAAATCCATTCATCTCATCTAATGAGAAAGAAGACCTCGTAGCAAGATTACCCCATACAATCTTCGGGACACCGAATAAATCATAGTAAGCACACGCCCTAAGTTCATACCAATAGTTCCCTTTGTCCCATCTCTTTTCGAGAGCCCCTCGAAAATTACACAAGTGCTTGTATATAGCAGGATATTTCTCTACTTCTACGCCAATTTTCGTAAGAATAATATAATTCTTCTGAGATTTCACTACGTATCGTTTACATTCTGCCCCAGTTAAGAATGATTTAATTAAGTCCTCATTCTTGGAATCATAACGTATCAATTCTTCCCTTCTTTTCTCATCTATTATGAATGCTTCGTTCAAACCTGTCAGAATTCCACGGCATATTTTAGAGCCAACATATTCTTCAAGTGGCAACCCACTGGTTCTTAGTTTCTTAAGTAATTCATTTGCTTCTCTACTTTGGATGTTCCATTCATTCTCACTTAGCTCACTTTGATTGATGAAAAAGGAGTTGTTTCTTACATATTCCGCAAGCGAACCAAATCTCAATGTTTCCATTTTACAAATCCTTATTTTCGGATTCGCCTTCTTGAGTTTTCTTATTATTATGATGCATGGATAGATTGTCGCATCAGCAAATACCTTCAAGTCTCCGAAATCAATGAACTCTTCAATCCAAAATTCAGTCAGCAATTTCCTAAGATTCCTTCCATAACCTGCTCTAAGCCATTTGTTGGAAACAATCATGCCAAAATAGCCGTCTTCTTTCAATATTTTCAGTTCTTTTTCAAAGAAGTATACAAACAAGTCTGCCGTTCCTTGATAGGTTTCGTAGTTTGCTTCAAGGTAAGGCTTTATTTCACTCAATTCCTCTTGCCGAACATAAGGTGGATTCCCAATTACAACATCAAACCCGCCTTCTCTCATGATTTCATTGAATTGCTCTTCCCATTTGAAAGCTTTATCACCTGCTAGCTTCTCATCATCTATCAGAGAATTTCCACATCTTATGTTTTGTTCCAACAATGGTAAGTGATGCCTTTTCTCTGCAATTTTCAGCAAAAGATTAAGCTGTACAATTTCAACCGCTTGTTTGTCTAAATCCACACCAAAAATGTTGTTCTGAAGAATCTTCACCTTTCTTGTGAATGTCGTGCCAGTCTGTAGGTCGAGTTGTGTTTGGCTGTAGTCCTTGTCGTTTTTGCGATAGTGTTCATTGAGAACATCAAAGGCTTTAATCAAGAAACTGCCAGAACCACAAGCTGGGTCTAGAACCTTTATTCGTTCGGCATCAATGTTCGCATTCTTCAGTAGTTCTCCGAGCGTGCTTCTAACTATGTAATCGACTATATACGTTGGCGTATAGTAAATTCCTTGTTCCTTTTTATGAGTGTGGTTCTCGGTAAGTGTCGCTCTTTTTTCAGTCTTCTTGAGAATGTGACTTAGGTATTGCTCGTAAACCGTGCCCAAAACATCAGCGTCAATAATCGAAAAATCATAGGAAATAGACTGGTCCTTTGTCCGATACAAGCATTCTATTATTTCTCTCATAACGCTATCGTCAATGTCAAGAGTGTCGCACAAGTGAACCTTTTTTGCATCTGTTGGGTCGTAGGTGAATATCTTGCTGTCATAATTCTTATCATAGTAAGCGAAGACTTCCTTGAGTTTTTTCCACACTCTAGTTTCGTTTCTCGCTTCCCATAGTTTCTTTTCCTCTAATCCTCTGTCTTCACAATTTCTGATGAAAATCAGTCTGTCCAGAATTCTCTGAATTGATTCATCAAGTTCTGTTTGTGTCAGCTTCTTCTCTGGATTGAGTTTTGTCACGTTTTTCGAAAGCATGTCTCTGAATTTAGTGAAATCATTCAAGAGTTGCTTATCTACACTTGTCTTTTTCGTCTTTTTGCCATATCTTTCAGCTAGTTTATCTAACGAACCTTGTTCAAAACCTTCTTTCGACAGAAGCCACAAGTCTTCAAATCTGTCCAAAAATCCATTACACTTAATCGTCATGAAATGACTGGAAAAATAGTAAGGAGTTTCCCATTCTGCATTAAGGATTTTGATAGTTTCAAAATTGGTCAATACTGCCCAAGGACATCTCTTGTAATAAGCATAGTTCACTGCTTGCTCAAAGAATTTCTGATTGTCCAAGTTCTCTCCAAGTGCCTTCGCTTCTAGGAAAAACTTCGGAACACCATTAATTCTAAAGCCATAATCAACCCAGCGTTTGGATATTCGTTCCTCTGCCGTCACTTCGTTTGAATCGTCAGTTTTCCATCCTAATGCATGAAAGAGCGGAAGAATAAGGTCTTTCTTGGTCATTTCCTCTCCTTTAGACTTGATGTCTCTCTCTTCTTTCACAATTCTGTTGTATTTCTCGACAAGAAGTCGGATTTCCTCTTTGGCACGTTCTTTGTCCATGATAGAAATGGGTCAGTCGTTGTTTATTAAAGCCTATCTAAGAAAAGTCATGCGAGTTTTGGGTTCAATGGTCTTTTCAAGTCTCGATAGTGGAATTGGTTGTATTTTTCAGATGTATTTTCTTCTAATCATAGAACTGGTTCAGCTATAGCTTTTCCGCAATCAAGAACTGGTTCATAGAATTCCAAAACATATTTACTGGAAAAGTCAACAATTGGAACTTGAGAAAAGAATGCTTGCCCTTCAAATCTTTGATTATCTATTTCAATTCGTTTGTGAAATCATACCAGAATTAGAAAAAGACGGCATCCCTAAAGAATACATGCCCCAATCGAGATTTCGTAATGTTTCTAATCTCCATTTAAATCAGTATGGAAAAGGACCGTTTTGTCGTTTCAAGATTACACATGCATTTCGGAAAACTGGTGCCTACCTAGTCGTAATCAATGAAACACCGAAATATGTTGGAGAATGTGAGGACTTCGGAAAAAGGTGGAACATGGGATATGGCGTTATCTCTCCAAGAAAATGCTACAAAGCAGGTCAATCAACAAATTGCAGGATTAACAACTTGATTCTTGGAGCATTCAAGTCTGGTGACAAAGTCAAATTATTTTTCCACGAAACTAACAACAGATTTGAGGTTGAAGACTACCTCATAGAAAGACTTGACCCAGAATGGAACACCAAAGGAACAGGAAGACCAAGGAAGCGTCAAGTTCAACCCATTTCTGAGAAGATTGACCCGAATTCTTCGAAGGAATTAGCCAGAAACAAATATCAAAAACTGGAAGAATACTTGAGGAACAGTTCGAAACAGATTGAAAACCTGACATATGAGGACATCGAAAGAATTATTGGTACTAAATTGCCTTCGTCTGCTTACAAATATAAGGCATGGTGGTCTAACTCAGGTCAACCACATGCAAGAACTTGGTCAAACGTCAATTGGAAGGTCAGTTCAGTTGAAATCGGTGAATCCGTAACCTTCAAAAACATAATTAAGAAAAACAACGTGGTCAAACTGGCTTAAAAAGAATGACAGAAAAAAGCTCTATTCTTTAGGTTTCTTCATGCCTTTCCTTGCGAAAAACACTCTCTCAATGACAAACTCTTTTCTGGGACATTTAGGGTTTTGACAAGGCACGTTAATTGGTTTTTCTGGTGAAGGTCTGAATTTGTCAATATCTGATTTTTCACGAATCTTGTTCCATTTTCCGCATTCCTTGCATTTTGCCCATATTTCTCTTCTATCTAGGAATAACCAACTTGCGTTCATTTCTTGCTTTTTGTTCATTCTTTTCCCCTTCACGATTAGTTCTGTTGGTTGTGCTATAAGTTTTCCTCTCAACCGACCTTTCTGAAAAGACCATCTACTTGCCATGGAAATTCCAAGGCATTCAGAAAAACTCGAAAACCGTTTGTTCTAATCCATGAATATATCAGAAACTCTAACGAATAGATAAACGCCATAGAGCAAGAAGAGTAGAGCAAAACCAAGACCAAAAATCGCATAGGAAGAATACACAGTGAAACTCGAGAAAATTGCTAGCACAGAGGACACTATTGTCACAAAGAAGACATTTCTCATTGCAACAAGAGAACGTCTTGTGTCATAGGCTTCAAAAAGTGTTTTCTCTTGCAAAGCCATGGCTTGTAGTTGAGATTTTCGCCAAAACTCTTTCAGTTTGTCCAACAATTCTGTAGGAGGAGGTTGGTTCGTTGATACTAATCTTGCTAAATCTGTTTTCATCCATTCAGAGACGTTTTCTGCATATTCTTCTTTTCGTTTGTCCATGAATTCCTTAACACGTTTGCACAAAACAACATAATAGGCAATGAGACTCGTAATTACTCCAACTACGATTATTGCGGAAACCTGAGGAATAAGTTCCTCATACATATTGGCAAAATATAGCTCTTGCTCGGCTATAACTTTTCCGCAAAATCAACAGTTTCTAAATCTCTATTAGGTCTTTCTTATCCCGATTGCACTTGAAGCACGTCAAGCGAATATTGGATTCCTCAGAGCTTCCACCTCTTGAAGCTGGAATAATATGGTCAAACTCGACTTCATTATCAAGAAGATGCTTACCGCAAATTTGACACGTATAATTATCTCGGCGAACGACTCGCATCTTGATTTGAAACGGTATATATCTACCGCTTCGTCTAGGTTCAGAAGTTTCTGTAAATCCTTCGGCAACGAAAACTACAGGACAAATATGACCAAAGACTGTGCATGACATTTCAGCAATTTCTTTAGGAATGTTCTCTGGAAACTCGTAAGGCTCAACTTCTGAGAATTCTTCCTCGGCTTCCTTTCGTGTTAGTGGCAAGAGGGGGGACGCTTCGACAAAAGGTCCATATGGACAGTATTTTAGCTCCCAACAAGGCTTGCACACACGGGTTGATGCAATTTTCCACTTAGCTAGGACTTTGTCATCAGGTTCGTTCGGTTTGAATCCGAGTAACCTCTTGATTTCTGGGTCAATCATGCAAACTCAGAAAACTATTGTCATGTGCAAGGTTAAAAGCTCTCGCCCGTGCATCTAGCCCTATTGTAGGAAAGTCGACCAGAATTGGTGTATAAGAACCTTTCAACACTACGAGAGGACGAGAGAAGAACAACAAGAAAGGGCAAGAAAGACTTCAACGTAGAATTAGGTTTCTTGGAAGCAAGTTCTGAGTTATTCCTGAAAACTTTTGAGGTGCTAAGTAATGAACATTACAAGAGGTTCACAAACAGCAAGGACGCTACCTGCCGAATTTCGTATAGGCTATTCAGAATATTGCGATGTGCTTCCAGCTGTTCACTTGAAGGTTATTATGATGTAAGCATTGCATTGCTAAGGATAGCATATGAAAATCATCTCCTTATGAAGTATCTTTCAGAGAATGAGAATGAAGCTAAACTCTGGTTCGAAGGCAAGCGTTTTGCTCCGAAACTCATCAGAAAAAACGTCAGCTATTCAAGTAATTCTCTCTATCAAAGCATGTCCGAATTCATTCATTCCAGTTTCAAAAGTACATTAGCCTTCACGGAAGTTGAAACAGACAAAACGAAAGCCGTGCTTGGCGAATACAAGAAAGGTAGATTTCAAGAAGTGCTATACTTAACACTTATGACAGCGGCAACTACTTTGATTTGGTTATCTTTAATATTCGCCCAAGAATTAATGCAAGACGAAGAATGGCATTCCATTTTCAAAGATGTTGTCCCTACAATGTGGAAGCATATCAAGAAGACACAAAAAGAGGACTAGCGGTATAATGAGGCGATACCATGCAGCTTTCCCTTAGTCGTTTCATGATAATCTATTCCATTTTGGTTGCAATCGGTTCTCTGTCCTTTGTCGCATATCTGCAAGGAATGTTAAACGAGGTTTTACCGTATCTTTTGTGCGGATTCTATGTTTTCCTAATAACTCTACTCTTCAATTTTGCGATTATCAGAAGCAAAAAGGTCGGGACCCCAAAAGCGTCTAAAAAGGAATTGCAGATGGAAGATGATGTTCTGCTGCAAGCGGTAGCATTCTCTCAGTCAATATTGTTTCTCATTGTATCCCTGACGATGAAGGAAGAAATATTAAGGCTGGTTCTGAGTGTTTTGATAGCAGCATCAGCTGTCATATTCTACTCTTTGAGAGCATGGGCTAAGATTAAAAATAGTGTGAAATATAGATATTATTCAATGGTTGTGCTTGCACTAATCATCGCAAACAACGTTCTCGGCTTGCTTGGTGCCATCACAAGTCACTTTATGCATGACCTTTCTCTGGCTTTTCCCTCATTGACTCCCTTCGGTAGTTTTGTAATATTATCAGTAATCTATGCAAGCACGATAGAGCTTTTCGTTACCTACGTTAAGTCAGTATTCAAGAAGAGATATGGATATAGTTAAAATCAGTTAAGATGTTGCTCTTAGAAAAAGAGTGAAGTCGGTCTAAACCCGACTTCGGAGTGCTCTGCCAAAACTACATCCCCGCATACACGATTTCAACCATTCTCTCAGGTTCAGCTATAACTTTTCCGCAATGCACAAGCCTTAAGCTTGTCTGTTCCTATAGACAAGGAACAAATCCATAGTATCTTTCTCTCTATTCCTTATTTGAACTTAGATTAAAGATAGAGACAAATCCAATCCAAACCTAATTCTGGCAAAATCCGATAAAGTCATTATGGCTGTATCGGAGTCTCCTATTCATGAACAACATATCTATTCAATTCTTCCTTCCTCTTACGCCCAGCTTCTTTCTGTTTCTGGCATTCAAAACATATTCCTGAGTAGGTAAGAGATGTCTTGGCTAGACCACAACAGGGACATGGTCCTAGTGGTGGTTTTCCTAGAAGCTCGAAGTAGATTATCTCTTTTGTTTTCGGTTCAAAGAAGAAGCTTTTCCTTTTGCTCATCCTTCTCCTCTTGTTCTTGTAATTCTCTTTTTCTGCTAGACCATGACACCTAAGACAAACCAGACGCTTGTGCCATTTCTTCTCCCATTGCATTTGATAGACAAGTTTTCTCATGTCCCTTCTATGACGTTTTGTGCCACAGATAGGACACCTGAAAATCCTTTCCTTCTTTTTCTGCTCAGGCTTCTTCGTGAAAGCTTGAAGAGAAATCTGTTTAGTGCCATCCATAATTGTCATCTCATTATTTTGATTCCAATATTGTTCTCGAGAAACTTTACGTAGGCATTCTTGTATCTTGGATTGTTCTTGAGATTCTGAGGATGTTGAATGACAATTACCTTGTAGATATTAGGATACTTTTTAGACCATTCATTGAGGTTACTGATGTATCTTACAATGTCCTTACTGTGGAGAAAGGATGTTTGAGCATAATTTGTTAGTTCAATGACAGCATGAGGTAGACCATTCTTCAATACTAGGAAGTCAACACCTCTCTGAGATACTGGATTAGTAAGAATTACATAACATTGAGATGGTGATGAGTGATAACAACTTTCAACATAGGGAATGAAGCTTTGTATCCCTTGTTGAGCTTTCACATAACTGGGAGATACTGAAGAAAACAGATTGCTAGCATAGGCTTGTTTGAAATAGGAAAGAGGCATGAAAGCATATCCTTCACACCAATAGACTTGTCCTAGCTTCTCCATCTGCTTGAGTTTTGCAGGTATATGTCTCTTAGTGTAGTATTTCTCCAGAATCTCATTTATGGAATCAAGACTAAGGATAGAACTAGAAGTTCCAGAGACATTATTATTCTTATTATTATTCTTATATATACCAAAGGTATTGTTTCCTAAAGGTTTTGGAACATGTCCTTTCTTAGACTTATGGAATCCCCTAGCTTGTTGTCTATACTTTTCTGGATTCTTCCAGTATGTACTCTTTCTGGGCATGGTCTACTTGCTTCTGGATGTAATATTCAACAACCGTCATGAATAAGTTATGAATTGAGAATATGGATACGAGAATATGAAAGCGTTAGAAGAACTTGATACTACAGATAGTAGTTGAGTATGGTCTCTCTTTGGTATTCCGACACTCTATCGTCTATTTGTAAGATAGGAAAGAAAGATTATTTCTGCTCTTTTTGGGCTTTATCTTCCCATATTAATGCATTCTCCGAGCTTATTTCATATGATTGTTCTATCAGTCCCATTGCATAATCCATTTGTTCCTTGTCTGTTATCCTAAACTCCCTTTCTTTTCCCCGTTTGAAGAACCAACCTGCATAAACTTTGTCTCCAGTCCACTTCTTAGGGTCTTTGACTTCTGCATCTGTTCTTATTCTGACTTTGAGTTCCTTCTTGTTTAACATGAATGCTGCAAAGAGAGAAATTGTGCTTGGCTTGCCTCTGTAGAAACAATAATACGTCGCATGAGCCACACCATGGGCTTGTTCTAACCCTAGTATTCTAGCCATAAGCAGTCTAGTGACAAGTTTCGTATTGTCATCGACCCATGCGAGCATTGTCTCCCAATTTCTATAATGTTCAGGCGGAGCCCTAGGTGGCTCTCCGTTTCTTCCCTCTTTCTTCGTTACTTCTTTTTCTATAACGTATAGTGGTTTAAACAAATGGGCATGAATGCTTGGAGCATCTTCTCTTACAAAGGTCTTGAATTCAACTATCTTGGACTCTAATGGTAGTTCGTCAACAGCTTCTCTTAATTCATCTAGAAGCTCATCAATGATTATTACTACGACAGGTTTCTGAGAAAAGAGGTCTATCAGAAATTTGTAAAGCTCGCCTTTCACTTTTGTTTTTGCAAAATACTCTTTGAGAGAGTCGCTTAGAATTTCATTGTAGACAGCTTCAGCTATTTTCCTTTTGGTTTCAGGTTTTTTGAAAGCTGTGTTGAACTTGCTTATTTGTGTGACTACATGGTCATGTACGCCATGCTCTGCTCTTTCATTTTCTACAATAGACCTTAGGCGCAATTGGCTTGTTAGCCATTAAGTGGGACTTGTTTTGGGCAAAAAGAACGTGATCACAAGCTAGACTTATGCGCCATGTTAACCCGAGATATACCAGAATGTTGG
>Ga0315284_10006928_pt1 | contig 16155 bp, 12 predicted proteins | sample YL17G09_16_MG_FD_203696 | JGI IMG/M metagenome (GOLD analysis project Ga0315284, IMG submission 203696) | Sediment microbial communities from Yellowstone Lake, YNP, Wyoming, USA - YL17G09_16 | ecosystem: Environmental > Aquatic > Freshwater > Lake > Sediment | place: USA: Wyoming | collected... | reverse complement strand
TTTCAGGGATATTCTTGTTGGTGGAAATAGCATAGCGTCTGCAGATTTCGCATCTTGTCTTGAAATCTGGGGTGTCGATTTTGACGACCATGCCGGAAATGAACCGGCTGATAAGCTTCTCCGAGAGTTGGCCTATCATTTTCGGATGGGCATCGGAGACAAGGACGACCTGTTTTCCGGCCAAGTCGATGGAGTTAAAGGTGTGCAGAAACTCCTCCTGCATAGTTGGTTTGCTGGCCAAGAAGTGGACATCGTCGATAGCTAACAAATCCGTTTGCCGCATTCGGCGCCTAAAAGCCTCCAGCTTTTTTGTCTTCAAGGCCAGAACAAACTGATTGGTAAAATCTTCCGCTGAAAGATACATCCAATCAGCTTCGGGGCAGTTTTGACACAGTGCATTGCAGATCCCTTGCAGCAGATGCGTCTTTCCAACCCCATATCCTCCATGAATAAACAGCGGATTAAAAGGACTTTGTCTTTCTGACGCAACCGTCTTTGCGGCGGTGTACGCCATTTCGTTTGACGTTCCGACAACGAATGTATCCAGCGTAAACTTAAGTTTTCTATGTTCAGCCGGTCGTACTCTTGTTCGCTGCTGGGGCGTCTGGTTGACGGCCTTGGCTACGAGCTGGGCCTGTGAATCCAGTTGCGTGCGTCTCTGGTGGCCGGAAAGCTCCGGATCGATGGCAAATGTAACTTTTCGTGCGCTTCCGGTAACCGCTTTGACTGCCTGACCGATTTCATTTGCAAAATGGTTTTCAATCCAGCTCGCTATAAAAAGGTTCGGAACGCCGACCTTCAAATATCCCTCGGCAAGGTCGAACCTTGTCGAGTTTTTAAACCATATTCTATACTTTTGCGGCCCGATTATTTGTGCAACAGCATCACTGATTGCACTTACATCATCCGTGATTACAACTGACATTAAACGTCTCCTCGGACTAACCGACAAAAACGCAGTAAATATATACCGCAAAAATCAAATCCTTTGCGGGCTATTATTGGCTGATAGAAAAACAAATCAATAGCATTTTTGGAAATTACTTTTCCACTTGACAGAGGTCTATATCAGCATTGAGGTTGCGCACGAAAAAAATTTGTTATTCACAGGTTTTGCACAACGTAAGTTGTGATTGTGGAAAAGCTGTGGATTGGAGTTTCAGAATTTTGCGATTTGCTGTGAATAAATCACTGTGAAATATGTTCGAGAACGGCAATATAGCCGCCATCGTGGTCGAAATCTTCTGCGGACGGGAGAATAAGCTGCTCAAAGAGAAGCTTAAAGTCAGTGTGCTGCATAAGAAAGCTCTTTATAACGTCCTGGTTTTCCTCCTGCTGGATGCTGCACGTGCTGTAACAGATTTTGCCGTTTTTATTTGTCATTTCGGCAGCGGTTCGGAGCAGGCGGTTTTGAGTCTGTGCCAATTGGGCTGTTGAATTTTGTTTTATTCTGTGGCGGACTTCCGTCCTTTTAGCCATTACGCCGGTATTCGAGCAGGGGACATCAAGCAGGACGCAGTCAAACAGGCCCATTTGGTCAGCGGTTTTTTCAAGATTTGCATAAGCAATTGTCGTAACGGCGGTTATGCCAAGACGAGCGGTGTTTTCTTTGACCTTTTCCAGACGCTGTTCGTCGATATCGGTTGCGATTATTTTTGCCTTGTCGGCGGTAAGCTCAGCGAGGTGGGTTGTTTTTGTGCCGGGAGCGGCGCAGAGGTCGAGGATTTGCGAGGTGGGTTTTGGCTGTAAAGCAGGTGCGACTTTTGAAGCGGTTAAATCCTGGACGCTGAACAGGCCTTGTGCGAAGCCAGGCAATTCGGTTATGGCGGCAGGGCTTTGGACTTTTATCATTGTGTCATCGACCAGGCGGCAATCAATCTCGGCCTGATGAAGTTTTTCAGCGAGCTGTTGAGCCGTTGTTTTAAGTATGTTGGGTCTGATATACAGGCTGGGTCTGCGGTTACCTGCAAAACAGATTTGCTTAGTTTTTTCGAGGCCGAAGTTTTCAAGCCATTGTTCAACCAGCCATTTGGGCAGTGAAAATGCAAGACTAAAGTAGTCCGCAGGCGACTTTTCGGGCAACGGCAGAATCTCCATATCAAATTCACAGCCGGCGGAGAGCGTTTTCGGCAGGGTTTTTTGAATGTCACCCTGCTGTAGCGGAACCTGGCGATTAGTTATGTGTCTTGTGATTTCGCGAAGGACAGCGTTTATAAAGCCGGTCTGCTTTTTGCCGAATACGTCCCTGGCGGTTTGAACCGCTTCATTGACAATGGCATGCTCGGCGGTTTCCGGGCTGTAGATAAGCTCATAAGCTGCGATGCGAATGATGTTAAGGAGTTTTGCCTGTATTCTTTCGACGGGACATTCGGCCAATCTGCTTATCACCATATCAATGGCGGCACGATTTCTTATCGTTCCGAAAACAAGGTCTGTGGCACGCTGTTTCTGGTCTGTTTGTTCAAGCAATTCATTTAGGACAGGGCCGAGGTAATCCCTGACAGGGTCGGTCTTGTTTAAGACGGCGACTGCGATTTTACGAGCGGTTTTTGTTTTAGCGTGGGGCATCCTGGTTGTCTATTTTTGTAAACATATCGCCGGGGCTGGTTGCCCGGCCGTTAATGAAGTCTCTAAAGTCCATGAGGTGACAGCCGGCAGGTTTGATTTTTGTTATTGCAAGTGCATCCCTGCCGCAAATAACGTTCAGGTTTTCGTCGAGCGTACCCGGCGGCAGAGAAGCGGGGTTTGAACTCTCGACGAGTTTTGCGCCCGCGATGGATACCCGCAGCGACTTTTCGGTATTTTTTGATACGTAGACTGCGGACGAGCCGGGCCAGGGCCAAAGGCCGAGGATTTTTCTTCTTAAAATTTCCGCCGGCCGGCTAAAGTCAAGAAAGCCATCCGATTTTTTTAATTTTCCTGCTAAAGTGGCTTTGGAATTATCCTGCTTTGTATATGCGGCTGTTCCATCGGCGATTTTATCTATGGTTTCTATCAGTAACGGTGCTGCGATAACTGCCAGTCTGTCGTGAAGCCGGCCTGCGGTTTCGTCGGGGCCAATATCGGTTTTTGCCTGCGAAAGGATGTCCCCTGCGTCCATTTTATCCACGACGGTGATTATGCTGATGCCGGTCTGTTTTTCGCCGTTGATGACCGCCCAGTTTATCGGGGCGGCGCCGCGGTATTTGGGAAGTAATGAACCGTGAACATTTATAATTCCTTTTGGGGGCAGGTTTATAAGCGAGCCGGCGATTTTCTGGCCGAACGCAATTACCACGATGAGGTCGCAGCGGCAGGTCTGGATTTGCGCGAGGCATTCGGGAGAGTTCACATTGTCGGTCTCAACGAACGGTATTGACTGTTCCTTTGCCCAGGAGGCGACCGGGGTGGATTTTGTTTTCTGTCCTCTGCCTGCCGGCTGAGGCGGCTGGGTAACGATAAGCCGGATGGTATGGCCTGAATTAGCGAGGGCGTTTAGGCAATTGATGCCGAATTCGCCGCTGCCGATATAAACTATGTTCATTTTGAGTTTTAAACTTTCCCCTGTCCGCTATATGCTATTTTTGTTTTTTTCTTCGAGTTTTTTCAGTTGTCTGCGATGTACTATTCTGGCGGGCTGGCCCATACGGTTGACTATGGTGATTCCCTCGATGTGGTCGTACTCATGCTGCATGGCCCTTGCATAAAGCCCCTGGGCATCTTCAGTAAATTTATTGCCCTGGATATCCGTAGCTGTAACCGAGCAAATTTTAAATCTGCGAACCTTGGTATTAATGCCTGGGACAGAGAGGCAACCTTCTTCGACTGTGTCAAAATCGCCGCCTGGATTGATTGTCGGATTTATAAAAACTTTCGCACCTTCCCTGCTTCCATCGAGCGATATTATAAAAATCCTGAGCGGCACCCCTGCCTGCGGCCCTGCCAGGCCAACGCCCTTATTGGCCACCATAATATCCTTCATTTTTTCTACGAGTTTACGGATATCATCGTCGATTTTTTCAATTTCGCGGGCGCGTTTAGCCAGGACAGCGGCGGGGTAATGGGTGATATGACAATTTTCAACATCAATCTCTGACATCGTCTATAAGTTAAAAATTAAAAGGTTAAAGTTAAAAATTGCGGAGTTAAGACAGTCTTACTTCAGCAATTTTTACATTCTATTTTTGATTTTTCTTTCTTTACGAGTTTTCGTCGAATTCGTCTCCGCCAAACATGTGTCCGAGATAATTTTTTCTAACGAGCGGGTTTCGGACAATCTCAGCCGACGAGCCGGCACCTATGACTTTGCCATGGTCGATGATGTACGCCTTGTCTACGACCTCGAGTGTTCGTTCGACATTGTGGTCTGTAATAAGAATGCTGACACCGGAAGCAACGAGCCGGCGGATTTCGTGCTGCAATTCCTCGACAGCGATGGGGTCAACGCCGCTGAACGGCTCATCGAGCAGAATCAGCGAAGGGTCGGTTACCATTGCCCTGGCGATTTCAAGTTTTCTGCGTTCACCGCCTGAGAGGAATCTTCCCTGACTGCCGGCGACTTCGCCCAATGAAAAACGGTCAATGAGCATATCGGCCTTTCGGTTACGCTCGGTTGTGGTAAGCGACATCGTCTCTAAAATTGCATAGAGGTTGTCTCTGACGGAAAGCCGCTGAAAGATGCTTGGCTCCTGTGAAAGATAGCCGACGCCGAGGCGTGCGCGTTTGTACATAGGGAGGGTGGTAATATCCCGGCCTTCAAAAACGACCTGTCCGCCGTCAGGGATAACCATCCCCATAATCATTCTAAAGGTAGTGGTTTTTCCTGCGCCGTTTCTGCCGAGAAGTCCGACGATGCTTCTCTGTGGAATCGTAATGGCTATCTCATTGACGACCACTCGGCCGGAATACTTCTTTACCAGCCCAAAAGTTTCAAGAAGAGTTATTTCTACCATATTTTATCTCGTGGTTCGTATCTGGTATCTCGTGTTTGGCGGTATTATAACACTGCCCGCCGTAAACACAAACGTCAAAATTACAAAACAAAAGGCAAATAAATATGGCAATTGAGCGTATTTTTTGGTATTAGAGAATCTTTTATAGAAATCAGGGTTTGCATTAGTTTAATCAGAGCGGCGTATGTTTGCAATTATAAGTGATATACATTCAAATTTAGAGGCGTTGACGGCGGTTCTTGCCGACATCAAAAAGCGTGGTATCGAGGTAATATACTGCCTTGGTGATGTGATTGGATACGGCCCGAACCCCAGGGAATGTCTTGATTTGATTATCGAAAAGACCCGTTGGTGCGTTCTTGGCAACCACGATTATGCGGTTTTTTATGAGCCGTCAAATTTTAACTATGGTGCCGAGCAGGCAAGCTTCTGGACCCGTGAGGTACTGGAAACCGAGGCAGAAAAACAGCCTCGCAAAAGACGATGGGGCTTTTTGGGTACGCTGCCGATGAAGCGGACGCTGAAGGCAAAACTTGGCTCGGAAGCGGCGACTATGGACTTTGTCCACGCGAGTCCGAGAAGACCTGTCAACGAATATATTTTCCCTGAGGATGTTTATAATAATCCTATCAAGGTGCAGGCACTGTTTGGGATGGTTAAGCACATTTGTTTTATCGGGCACACTCATCTGCCGGGCGTATTTCTCGACGAACCGGACTTTTATCTGCCGGACGAACTTGGCGATGCGTATCCGATTGTGGAAGGTGAAAAGGCGATTATCAATGTGGGTTCTGTCGGGCAGCCGCGCGACAGAGACAATCGTGCAAGTTACGTCTATATTGAGGGAAACAAGGTGCACTTTGTTCGAGTGGTATATGACTATGAAACCACGATGAAAAAGATAATGGCTATCGATCAGCTGGACAGGTTCCACGCGGAACGATTAAAAGAAGGTCGATAGATTTATTGATAATTGATTATTGATAATTGATAATTTAATTGAGTGTTTTAAAAAACAAAATTATATGAAAATTTTAACTTTAGTCGTCACAGGGTTTGTGGTTTTCTGCGGGGTCCTTGTTTTCGAATCGGGACTATTCAAGAATAGTCAACCTGACAGAGGTCCCATTATATTATTGGCGAACACGGCATCTGACAATTCCGGTGCGGCTGCAAGCGAGGCGAATTTACCAGCAAGTCGGGAGCGGCAGTTTGAGGCAAATCAGCCATCTATGGTTTTAGGCGCAGATAATGCGCCGGAAAAAAGTGTTACCATGGGCTCAACCGATCCCAGGAGCGGGTTTGAGTTCAAGCTCGAATTGAACTCAAGAGGCGCTTCTATCACTAATGCGACCTTCAGCAATATAACAAACCGCGACCGCAAAAATCCGCAGCCGCTGGTGATTCTTTCGCCAGTCGGCGATGTTGTGTCAATGGCAAACAAGGAATTCGTATTTGTTCAGCAGAAGGTTCAGCTGCCACTGAATAATCTGCAATGGAAAAGTTTCAGTGTTGAAGGAGCGGACGACGGTTCGCAATCGGCAAAGTTCGAGGCAATTATCAAGAATGACACGAGCGGTGAGCCGATTATCAAATTGACCAAGACCTACACGGTTTTGCCCGGCAGGTACGACCTGTTGTGTAATATTGCCGTTGAGAATCTCTCGACAGCCGAGCAAAAAGTGCGGTTTAATCTGAATGGTCCCGTTGGAATCGGCCACGAGGACCCGAGGAGCGATGACAGAAAAGCTATTGCCGGTTTCAAAACCCCAGGCGGAGAAATTACAACTGCAAGGGTGGACATAGCAAAATTCGATGCAGGCAAAACCTTCGAAGAAAAACCGTTAATAGAGGCAGGCGGTAATTTTATCTGGGCGGCAGTTACCAACAAGTATTTTGCAGCGATTCTCGTACCGATGCCGGACGAGGGCAAAAACGTCTGCGACTGGGTGACGGACAGGACCGCTCGATTTTACAATCCCGACGGTCTCAAACAAAGCGGCGATGAAAATATCGGTGTCAATTTAAAAATTGCACCTGTGGTTCTGGCGGTGTCCGGTCAGGCGGGCGGTATTAAACAATATAAATTTCAGCTTTACCTGGGCCCCAAGGACAAAAGTCTTTTCGACAAGAATGAGCTGTATCGCAGTCTCGGTTTTTTTCACACCATAGATTTTATGCCGTGTTTTTGCTGTCCGGCGAAGATGATAAATCCGCTTGCGTTTGGGATACTTGCCCTGATGAAATGGATGTACGGCTTTATACACAACTACGGTGTTGTCATTATCATACTCGTATTTTTGATACGGATTATTCTTCATCCGATTACCAAAAAGAGCCAGGTTTCGATGTCGAAGTTTGCCAAGCTGGCTCCCAAGGCCGAGGAAATAAAGAAAAAATACGCCAATAACAAGGTTGAGATGAACAAGCAGGTAATGGCCCTTTATAAAGAACAGGGCGCTTCGCCTGTTATAAGTTTTCTGCCGATGCTTGTGCAGATGCCTATCTGGATGGCGCTGTATGGCGCGATTTACGCGAGTATCGACTTGCGAGGAGCGGCATTTTTGCCGTTCTGGATTACGGACCTTTCGGCCCCCGATGCAATTATGAGCTTTTCGGCCATAAAGATACCCTTGTTCGGCGATATAAGCTCGCTTAATCTGCTGCCGATTCTGATGGGTGTTGCGTTTTATCTGCAGCAAAAACTTATGCCTGCACAGACCTCTGCTGCGACAAGTTCGCAGATGGCCCAGCAGCAGAAGATGATGATGTTTATGATGCCGATATTATTCCCGCTAATGCTGTATTCTGCGCCATCGGGTCTTAATCTGTATATTATGGCAAGCACTTTTGCGGGCGTGATTGAGCAGTACGTTATCAAAAAGCACATCCAGGAAAAAGAGTCGCAGGAAGCACAGGGACTTGTTTGTGTAACCAGTAAAACCGGCGGAAAAGTGAAAAAGAAAAAACCGAAACCGTTTTTTAAAACATAGTTTTGAGTTCGTAGTTCATAGTTCATAGTTCATAGACACAAATTCAAAACTCAACAATGTACCAGCTAAAAGATACTATTGCGGCGGTTAGTTCTCCGACGAACGACCAGAGGGTGATTGTTCGTATAACAGGGCATGAGACAGCCGATATACTAAAACAAATATTCATCCCCCCCACGGCTCTCTTGAACAAAGCGGGCATCATATCAGGCAATATCGCTGTAGATGCGGGATTGAAAATCGGCGCCACGTTATATCTATTTTTAGCTCCGCACTCATACACCGGCCAGGTGCTTGCTGAAGTTCACCTTTACACCAATCAAGCGGTTGTGCAAACTTTGATGGAAAGTTTATTTGCAAAGGGAGTGCGAATGGCAGGAGCCGGCGAATTTACCGCCAGGGCATATCTGAACGGTAAAATCGATCTGACGCAGGCCGAGGCGGTAAATGAAATCATCACAAGCTCCAATGAACTGCAGCTTGCGGCGGCGGAAAAACTGCTGGCCGGCAGATTGACCGAGACTGCAATACAGACCTGCTCGGAGCTGATGGATTGCCTTGGCTTAATCGAGGCGGGGATGGATTTCAGCGGCGAGGATATTGAATTTATAAGCGATGCCGATGCGGTCGGCAGACTCAAAGGGATAAAAAATAAACTCCAGCGCCTGCTTTCAGAAAACAGCATTTTCGAATCAGTGGTGGATTTGGCGGCTGTGGGAATAGCAGGGGTTCCGAATGCCGGCAAGAGCAATCTATTGAATAAACTGCTCGGCAAAGAAAGAAGTATCGTCTCCGAGCAGCCAAAAACCACAAGAGATGTTCTGACCGGCATATTGACATTGGCGAAAAACAAATGTGTGCTGTTCGATTGTGCGGGATTGGTGCAAAGCAGAGAAAATATTTTAGACGAGCTTGCACAAAAGGCGGCTGTCGAAGCGATAAACGCCGCATCGGTGGTTATATTCTGCGCGGATATCGCAAAGAAAGACTGGAAAGCCGATGCCGCGATATTCAAACTGATAAAACCAAAGGCCATCGTCGCAGCGGCGACAAAGTCGGATTTGCTCAAGGAAAAGCAATTGCACCGGCATCTTTTGCAGATGAACGAAATATTCGCTGTGGAATTTTTGCCGATAAGTTCTAAGGCCGGCAACGGCCTGGATTTTCTCAAGAGTAAAATAGATGAAAAGCTGATTAAGCTTGCAGGCGGAAGAGGTGATACGACATACGGTGTAGCATTGACCGCACGTCACAGGCAGGCGGTTACTGAAGCTATTGAAAATATCAATGAGGCGATTAAGGAAATTTCGGCAGGCGGCAATGAAGTTGCTGCGATGATGATGCGTGCCGCTTACTATTGCGTTTCGAATATTGGGCAGCAAGGTATTGACGAAAAGATACTGGATAATATCTTCAGCAGGTTCTGCATCGGAAAATGACTGTCGCCAGATGTCATCAGCGCGCATCAGAGAACATCCAAACGCATTCAGAAGCACTCCAAAGATACTCCAAAGTATGTCCAAAGTACGCCCAAAGTATGTCCAAAGACACCAGAGTTGAGACCACATTTTTGTCATAAGTTATTTTCATATATAAGGTTAGGTTCGAAATTCTAAGCACTAATTCCTAAATTCTAAACAAATTCAAATGACCAAAAACCAAAATTCAAAACAAAGTCCATACAGAGAAGACAGGTTAAAACCTGTACTCCGAGCGAGGCGCAGACAAATACCGTATAGACACATTCAATTGTTAAAGAACGGCCGTATAACGAAAGCACGAAATCCATAAAGAAGAACATCGAACTCCGAACACAGAACTCCGAACTCAGAATAAGAGGACAGAAAAACAGCGTCTCTCTACAATGGGGCGAAGCTGCGCGTTTGGCCCAAATTCGTATCTCGTGAAGCGTGAAGAGTATTGCGTTAAAGAAGATAAGTTGTTGTTGGGTAAAGAGTTAAGAAATTGTAAAAAAATTTTATTTTTTTCGGAATTTGGTCGTGGATACCTGCGCGTTTGGCCCAAATTCGTCTCTCGTCGCTGGTCGCTCGTATCTCGTGGTTGGACGGCAAAACGGTTGAACGGTTTAACGGTAAAGAGATTTTCAATTTCCGATTTCCAACTGCCAATTTAAGATGAAGAAATTTTTGGCCACAGAAAATCTGAACCACGAATTAACACGAATGGACACGAAGAATTTTAGACGCTGATTTCACAGATTGACACTGATTTTAGACGGGATTGTTTCCCGCAAAGGCGCCAAGACGCAAAGAGATAAAAGTGCATAAGGCAAAAGTAAAGAGGGTTTTGAGTTTTGGTTTTTAGCTCCTGGCTCTAAGTTTTCAGCTTATTTCAGTAGGCCGGGAAATACGATGGGAGTGGTTCTTTAGAGCGTAAATTAGTATGATGTCTACGGGTTTTTATCGTAAACAACGCAGATACTGGATTTCCTTGTTTCATGGGTATTTTTTTGTCTTTCACTCGATGTCTTTTAGCTCAATCACATCTCCTGCTTTTCTATCTCCAACCGTTTTTATGACACTTTTTGTTAACTTAGTTGCGCATTTTTGAATTGCTGTTCCATATGTCAAATAATCTAGATTTCTTGCTATTGTTCGATAAGTATCGTCACCTTGGAATACATGCATACAAGCATCTGACAATATGCTTGCAGCAACTTTACTATTATCAAGGAGGTCTCGCGCAATCATTGTTGTGCCCCCCTGTATCGAAATTCGAGTGGTTAATGATATGCGAGATGCAAGCAATATAGGATCAGTTTCGTTCATCTGCGAAACCATTTTCTTAAAGGTCCAATAGAAGGAAGGTGGTTGGGTGTATTTTTTCCACTTATCGTCCCATTTCTTTTGTAGCCATTGGCAAAAGTCATGGCCTAGTAACATTCCTATACGGATCAGATGGTAAACGTGACGATTGGTTGGGTACAAGTAGAGATTTGTCAACATTTGAACAACGAACTTTTCCGGCAATGCTAATGCCCAAAATAGCGATGGCGCATAGAAATCTGCTAATCCATTTTTTAGGAGAAGAAAGATAGTTTCCTCTGACTGTTGTACGTATTGTCGTTCAGCATAGATTCTATAGTAAACTGGTTGCCCTAATAGAAATTCTTCTTTTCCTTTAGAGCAATTTAAGTTTTCGTGTGCTATTTTCCGATATGGTATGTATGAATACATATCCTATGGAATTAAGACAGCGGGTTGTCAAAGCTGTTGACAACAAAATTGGCACAAAAAAAGAAATTGCTAAAACTTTTTCTGTTTCCGTTTCATGGATTCGCAAATTACTTCAGCGAAGAAGTGAAACCGGCTCCATCGAGCCTTTACCACGCACTCAAGGCCGTAAACCAGCTTTTACAGGAGCCAATCTTGAGCAGCTTAACCGTTTTGTCCAAGACAATCCTGATGCTACTCTCGAAGAGATCAAAGAGTATTTTTCTGGTAACGTTAATTGCAGCATAGTTGCTATTCACTATGCTTTAAAGCGTCTGGACTGGCGTTATAAAAAAAAGCGTTACATGCCAGCGAACAGGACAGAGAAGATGTGAAGCTCAAGCGTTGTTTGTGGCAGAAAGCTCAACCTTCAATGGACCTTGGGAAACTTGTATTTATCGATGAATCGGGTGCAAAGACGAATATGACGAGGTTATACGGTCGAGCCAAATTAGGCCAGAGAGCAGTAGATGATGCCCCGTCAGGCCACTGGTGTACGACAACAATGATTTCATCGGTTCGTTTGGATGGTTCAACCGCTTGCATGGTTGTTGATGGAGCCACGACAAAAGATATTTTCAAGGCGTATATTGAACAGATACTTTTGCCGACTCTCAAAGCCGGAGATATTGTTGTTATGGATAATCTTTCAGCCCATAAGAATCAAGAGACTATAGATTTGATAGAGTCAGTTGGTGCCGAGTTGTGGTACTTGCCGCCATACTCACCGGATTTGAATCCGATAGAAAAGATGTGGAGCAAGGTCAAGTCAATATTAAGAACATTAAAAGCCAGAACAGAAAAAGCACTGATACATGCTATTGCTAAAGCACTTGAAGCAGTTACTGCAAGCGATGCAAAAGGATGGTTTGAATCCTGTGGATATCAATACACCAAAAATTAAAATGCTATAGATAGAATTCTATTTGCGTCTACAACATTATTGATTTCATCAAAGATTGCATCAGATATCTCTTCGTGGACAAATGATCCGGTTGCGATTGATTTATCTCGTGTCAAACGGACAGGAATTGCATTGGGATCATTAACAGACCGGACTTTATCCGCTAGAAGAGTACTTGTATTTTTTTTACTTATGGTTTGAAGAGTCACGATTTGTGAACCAGGGGGTGAATGCACTACTTTCCTGAAACCTTTGAACCATGATTTTCTTATTTGTTCTAGTTGCCTCTCAATTACATATCTTATGTCTTCACTATTCCCGGGCTCGCTCTTTGCTCCATGTCGGAAATACATGGTACCCATACCAAAGGCAGTTCGTTGCTTTCCTGCACCAATATCATATGTTCCCGGCTTCTGAAATATGATAGGTATTGAGACGGTCTGAATGACAAAGGCAGTGAGTTTATGGCCTTTTTTCTTAAGGAATTGTATCTCAAACTCAGGAACAATTGGTCCTGTGTATTTAGAAAGTTTGTTTGCAAAATCAGCTGGGTCTATTGATACGATCGAGTCAATAAATTGCCTCGTAGGCGATCCATTGCTTTCGAGTCCAAAGACAATAATGCCGCCACCTGAATTAGCTATTGCCACTATGTCCTTGATAAGTTCGCACCATTCTCCCGGCGCATTTGGATCAAATCCTTGCTTGAATTCTACTTGCTTTGATTCGCGTTTTGCATTAAGAGCCTTCTGGATTAAATCTGCCATTGCTTATTTAACTGGTTTAATTATGATTTATATGGTTTCTTCGCTATTCTCTAAACAAAACAAATCAGGGGCCACCATACCTATTTCCATCACAATGCAAAAGCCGTATCTTCCGGCCATAAGTTTCTGACAAACTAATTTATCCGCCTTAGGCAAAATCGCAAATATTTTTTATTTATCTTTTGCTTCAAACTCAGCATCGATTACATCGTCGCCGCCGGGTTTTCTGTGAACCTCACCTTCCTCGGCGGGTTTCTGCTGGTCGCCGGTCTGGGCGGATGGGCCTCGCTTTTTGGCGGCTTCTTCGTAAAGTGTCTTGCCAAGTTCCTGGCTGGCAGAGCCGAGATTCTCCATAGCCCTTTTTATCGCATCGGCGCTGTCGCCCTTCACGGCTTCCTTGAGGCCGTTCATCGCATTTTCGATATTGCTGCGGGTCTGGGCGGGGACCTTGTCGCCGTGCTCTTTGAGCATCTTTTCGGTCGAGTAGATAAGCTGGTCTGCATTATTCTTGAGGTCAACAACCTCGCGTTTCTTTTTGTCCTCGGCGGCATGAGATTCAGCGTCCTTAGTCATTTTCTTAACCTCCTCGTCATTGAGGCCGGAACTGGACTTAATGACGATGGACTGCAGCTTGCCTGTGCCGAGGTCTTTTGCCGAGACGTTCAGGATGCCGTTGGCATCAATATCAAACGCAACCTCAATCTGCGGGATGCCGCGAGGTGACGGCGGAATTCCCGACAACTGGAATCTGCCGAGCGTACGGTTGTCAGCCGCAAATTCCCTTTCGCCCTGCAGGACATGTATATCAACTGTTGTCTGGCCGTCAGCGGCTGTCGAGAAAACCTCTTTCTTGCTGGTCGGAATCGTGGTGTTACGGTCGATGAGCTTTGTCATAACACCGCCCAGTGTCTCAATACCAAGTGACAGCGGCGTTACGTCGAGCAGCAAAATGTCTTTGACGCCCGCATCGCCTGCCAGTACCGCTCCCTGAACCGCGGCGCCGATGGCAACGACTTCATCGGGGTTAAGACTCTTGTTTGGTTCCTTGCGGAAAATATCCTTTACAATCTGCTGGACGATAGGAATTCTTGTAGAGCCGCCGACAAGCAGAACTTCTGCGATGTCCTTGGGGTCAAGCTTTGCATCTTCCATAGCCCTGTGGCAGGGGTTTTTGAGCCGATCGAAAACAGGTTCGCAAAGCGCTTCGAACTTGCTCCTGGTGAGGTTAATCTGCAGGTGCTTTGGCCCCGATGCGTCAGCCGTTATGAACGGCAGGTTGACTGTGGTTTCAACCTGAGTGCTAAGTTCGCATTTTGCCTTTTCCGCAGCTTCCTTGAGCCGCTGATGCGCCATCGGGTCTTTGCGAAGGTCGATGCCCTCTTTCTTTTTGAACTCGTCTGCGAGGTGATTAATCAGTACCGCATCGAGGTCATCGCCTCCCAGGTGCGTATCGCCGTTGGTGCTTAGAACCTCAAAGACGTTGTCGCCGATATCGAGGACGGATATATCAAAAGTTCCGCCACCAAAATCGAAGATGGCGACCTTTTCGTTTCGTTTCTTTTCAACGCCATAAGCCAGTGCCGCCGCTGTCGGCTCATTGATGATGCGCTCGACCTTAAGGCCTGCGATTGTGCCGGCGTCTTTGGTTGCCTGGCGCTGGGCATCGTTGAAGTAGGCAGGGACGGTTATGACGGCGTTTGTAACCTTTTCGCCGAGGTAATCTTCAGCGGTTTTTTTCAAATCCTGCAGAATCATGGCCGAGATTTCCGGCGGAGTGAATTCCTTACCGCGGATATTGACCTTGACGAGCTCTTCGGAGCCGCCTGTAATTTTATAGGGGACAATTTTTTCCTCTGATGCGACTTCATTATGGCGTCTTCCCATAAAACGCTTTATCGAGAACACCGTGTTTTCAGGATTTGTGACCTGCTGGTGTTTTGCTATCTGTCCGACAAGCCGTTCGCCCTTATCGGTAAAGCCGACTACCGAAGGAGTCAGTCGGGAGCCGGAAGAGTTAATCAGCACCTTCGGCGACGAACCTTCCATGACCGAAACTACTGAGTTTGTCGTTCCCAAATCTATTCCGATAATCTTATTAGTAGCCATAAGTAACTTCCTTTCATTTAGCGTTTAGCGTATAGCGTATAGAAAAATCGCACAAATGGCAATACTGTACGCTCAACGCTATGTGCTATACGCTATTTTTTGAATGTGCAAACCCTGTGCCAGCTGCCGGCAATTACTCCGCTATAAAACTTAACTTCTTTTTTGGCAAAGGGTTAGGTTAGTATAACCCCCGCCATATATCTGAAAACACCGGCAAATCGTGCCATTTTGGCAGGGATACGAGGTTATGAATTTTCCTGGTTTAACGCCTGGCGGATGATTTGTGCGCGGAGGGCGTCACGATGTGTTGGGTCAAGCTCTTTGCCGTAATTTATCTGCAGATGGGCCGGCAGTGTGAGCATAAAAAGACGATTGATGGTACTGATGGAAAGACAGCCGGTTTTGTCTGCGGTGTCGGTAAGTTTGCACAATTGCTCTATTGCAGGGGTCGAAGCACCCATCCTGTCGTGCATATTGATACCCAGCCGCAGGTGGCTTAGCAAAAACAGCGCCTCCTGCGAACTTATCAGGTGGGCACTTTTCAACAATGCCATGGCACGTGAAACTTTGTCGTCGAGAATATCGGTATTCTTTGCGAGAAGCTGGCGGCGGGCCTGGTTTTCATATTCGACTATTTCAGGGATGATTGTTTTTTCAAGCTGTTGAATAATTTCGGCCTCGCAAATACCGAGAGTCACCTGATTTGAGAGCTGATAGAAATCCCCTGCCGCATCAGTGCCTTCGCCGAACAGGCCTCGCACGGCAAGATTCATCGCTCTTGCAGCGTTAAAAAATTTCTCTGTCTGACCGGTCATTTTAAGTGCGGGCAGATGCAGCATTACCGAAACTCTTATGCCTGTGCCGACATTAGTGGGACAGGCAGTGAGATAACCATATCTCGGGCTGAAGGCATAATCGACTTTTTCCTCGAGCATATCGTCGATGCGATTTATGTGCTCGGCGCATGCGGACAATTGCAGGCCGCCCCTTAGCACCTGAAGACGCAGATGGTCTTCTTCATTAATCATGGCTGTAAAAGATTCACGTTCGGCGATAACAGCACCCCGCGGACCTTTGCCGAAGGCGTGATGTCTGCTGATAAGGTGTCTTTCGACAAGGCAGTTCCTGTCGAGCGGCGGGGCCTTGTCGATACTGATGTAAAAAACGCGGTCCCCGAGGTTCATCGTCATCAGGGTGTCTTTTAATTTTTCGAGTATCTCA
>Ga0315284_10006926_pt1 | contig 16156 bp, 15 predicted proteins | sample YL17G09_16_MG_FD_203696 | JGI IMG/M metagenome (GOLD analysis project Ga0315284, IMG submission 203696) | Sediment microbial communities from Yellowstone Lake, YNP, Wyoming, USA - YL17G09_16 | ecosystem: Environmental > Aquatic > Freshwater > Lake > Sediment | place: USA: Wyoming | collected... | reverse complement strand
GATAACCAGGCGGCGTATCACCTCTCCCTGCGATGAAACCAGACTGCCGCACACGCCGCTGGGGCCGAACCACACAGCCAGGTAGTTCTGGCCTGACCACGCAACGTCAACGGCGTGCTGCTCGACGGCAGAGGAAACGTAGTCGGGTCCACTGATGTCGAGGCAGATGGAATCGATGACACTCATGTCCCGCCGCACGCGGCACCCTTTGACATGGGACCCACCGCCCACCCAAACCACGAGACCACAAGAATCACCGATAGCGGCGCCGGTGGCCGAGACATTATCGCAGTCCAGACCGATTACGCGCGCCGTGTCAAGCAGAAACGACGGAACCGGCTGGGCGTTGACCGCCGATAGCCAACAGCTTGCGGCCAGCAGCACAGACACGAGCTCTATGGCGCCTCCTTGCCGCCGTACGGCAGACACGCCCCTTGTCAGTCTGCTCTCCCGATGCAGACCAGGCTCAAGTGCATCTGCACGGACGGCGGATTTCACAGTTACCTCGACAACATCCTATGTCAGACTTCCGCGAAGTCAAGTTCCCTGAGTCAGCCCGAAGCCCGGCATAGAACCACGGATGTGCTGTCGGACAGGGGCCGTCGAGGCCAACACAGATGGACACAGATTGAGTTCCCGAATCCAAGGCCGCGGTGTCTGCGGGAAGCGGGCTTTCCGGCTGTTGAAACCTCCAACGAATGGCAGGTGATTCGGGACTGCCCGGCATCAGGCTTGTATCCAATACAGGATAAACGCCGCTGGACGGATTTTCTGGTGTATCTAATTATGACTTGAGGAGTTAGGCGTGGAGTGGCCAACTCAGAGCCCCACCCCTGGAGTGGCTTGGGGGGTTGCCCTCCGAATCGCCCCGTAAGTTGTCTGGTGAATCGCTGTCTCGATTGCCCTCGGAATCGCTTCCCCGGCTGCTGTCCCGGTTGCGGATTGAGCCGCTGTCCCCGTTGCTCTCTCCATCGCTCTACCCGTTGCTCTACCGGTCGCTCCGACCATTGCGGTCTGAGTCGCCGTCCTCGTTGCTCTCCCCGTTGCCCTGACCGTTGCTCTCCAGATTGCTTGGAGGATCGCTTCCCGAGTTGCCCTCCGAGTTGCCCTGTCCATTGCTCGCCCGATTGCGGGCACAGGTATGTCCCCGGTCATAGGCACATACCTACTCAAACAAGGCCCTTCACCCAACGTCTTGTTAGACGCGACCGAGTTGTAGACCGGTTCCGGGCGACGCTGACGCTAGCGGAGCGGCCGGTTCGTGCAGGTCGCCCTCGGTGACCCCAGAACCTTGAGGGCCTCGCCGGCGAGGTAGAAAGACCCAGCAACCACGATCGGCAACGCTGAACGCTGAACGATGAACGATGAACTCCGCGCGACGGCGAGCGCGGACGGAATGCTATCGGCGGTGACGAACGGAATGCGGAGGCGGGTGAAGATTCGGCTGAGTTCGGCCAGCGGCATGGCACGCGGATTGTCGGGCTGAACCAGAATCGCCTGCTGCACAAATGGCGCGAGCGGTGCGACGGTCTTCGCCACGAGCTTGCCAGCCAAGGAACCATACACAAGAATGACCTTGGGCGATTGGCGATTGGCGATTGGCGATTGGCGATTGGCAGTCCGGAGCAGCGGCAGGTGGTCGCGGAGGACGTTGGCGAGGGCGCGTCCGGATTCGGGATTGTGGCAGGAGTCAACGAGGTAGACAAGGGACGAGGGACGAAGGACGAGGGACGAGGGACGGACGACCTGGCACCGGGCCGGAATCGAGACTGCTCCCAGCCCCCGCGCGACACGGTTGAACGTAATGCGTCCGTCATTCTTGGCCAGTTCACCGAGCACAGCGAGCGCGGTCTGGCAGTTCTCGACCTGGTGCTGACCGAGCAGGGGCAGGCGGACGAGGAAAGGGGGCCGGGGTTCAGGGGTCAGGGGACGGGGGGCGGAACTCCTGAGGAAAACAGGAGAGAACGTGGAGCCGGCGGCGGTTGACCGGACAGATGGGACCGATACAACGGATGGAGCCCGGACCAGCCGCGCCCTCACCAACCTCGCCTTGGCCTTGAGAGCCGTAAGCGCTTCCGGTTCTTGTTCGCTAGTGACGACCGGTCTGCCCTCTCGCATGATGCCGGCCTTCTCCCCTGCTATCTTGCGCAGGGTGTTGCCCAACACCATGAGGTGGTCGTACCCGATGCGGGTGATGACCGAGACCTTCGGGTCCGACAGGTTGGTTGCGTCGAGCCTGCCGCCCAGCCCGACCTCAATGATGGAATAGTCCGGTTGCTTCTCGGCGAAGAGCAGGAAGGCCATGGCCGTCGTCATCTCGAAGTAGGTCACGGGAACACGCGATTGCAGATTGCAGATTGCAGATTGCAGATTGGCGGACGAAGGCGGCGAGACGAACGGGGCGAGGCGGGCGACGAGGCTGGCGAAGAGGCTTTTCGGAATCGGCTTGCCACGAAGCTGGATTCGCTCGCGCACGTCGAGGACGTGCGGCGAGACAAACATGCCGGTCGAAAGCTTGCAGCCGCGCAAGGCGGCGTCGAGCATGTAGCAGACCGAACCTTTGCCCTTGGTACCCGCCACAAGGATGACATTCCGCATCCGTCCCTGGGGATTGCCGACCAGTTCAAGCAGCCGGTGGATATTGTCGAGCTTGAACTCGCTCCGCGGCCCTGGCAGCTTCTCGTAGTTGACGAGCGAGTCGAGGAATGCGATGGCGGAAGAATAGGTCATACGAGACCCCTGGGACTAATGAAGAACCACTTTCTTGAGCGCCGCTGCCAAACCCGCGAGCAACCCGAGCGTCTTCCTCATGCTTCCTCCTTTTCCTGCGGTCCGCTGCGAAGCTCGATTCCGCGGGTGCTTGACCGAATGAAGCGCACCAAGTCCAAAAGCTGCTCCTGGCCGCGGCCCGGCACGCTCGCCGGCAGCAGGTCTGCCTCGATTGCAGATAGAGCCTGGGTCAGGTTCAAGCCTGCCCGGTAGATGATACGGTGCGACCGACGCAACACGCCCAGCACCGGCTCTCCGATTCCGGCGCGCTGCAGCCCGACCACGTTCAACCCGCACACGCGGCACGGATTGCCGGCCGCCAGCATGAACGGCGGGATGTCCTTGTTCACGTACGAACACGCGCCGACCATTGCCAGGGTGCCGACGCGGCAAAACTGGTGGACGCCCGCAAGCCCGCCGATGTTCGCCCGGTCGCCCAGTTCGACGTGGCCGGCCAGTTGCACTCCGTTCGTAATCACGCAGTCGCTGCCGACGCGGCAGTTGTGCGCAATGTGGACATAGGCCATCACAAAGTTGCGGTCACCGATGACGGTCGCGTTGCCCGACCCGATTGCCCGGTGCACCGTGGCGTACTCAAAGAACGTGTTGCCGGAACCGATTCGCACCTCGGTGTCCTCGCCCCGATACTTCGTATCCATCGGCGCGCCGCCGATTGCCACGCCGGTGGCAAAACGGTTCCCTTGCCCTGCCGTGACTCTCCCTTCAAGATGACAGAACGGCCCGACCTCGCAGCCGGGGCCAAGGACGACGTCAGGGCCGATGAGGGCGGAGGAATCGATACTGCCGTCGGAAGGGACCAAGGGATCGAGGGAACGAGAGATCAAGTGACGGTGCCTGCCCAGCGTTCAGCGTGGAGCGTCAAGCGTCGTGCGCCGCTTCAGCGCAGCGCGCCGATGACTATCGCTTCGCACGCCAGTTCGTCACCTACTTTGGCCGTGCCGTGAATCTTGTACACCGAAGACCGACCGTTGACGATGTCGGCCGACAGCAGCAGGCGGTCTCCGGGTGAAACCTGGCGGCGGAATCGGACTTTCTCAATCCCGGCAAAGAGCGTCTTCCGGCCGCGACGCGGTTCCCGGACCTCGCACACCAGCAATATCCCGGCCTGGGCAATCGCCTCGACCATCAGCACTCCAGGCATCACCGGGAGGCCGGGAAAGTGGCCGGCGAAGTAGAACTCCTCCGCCTTGATGTCCCGGTATCCCTCAATCAGGTTGGGCTCAAGCTTGGTAATCGCATCAAGGAACAGGAATGGTTCACGGTGGGGCATCCTCTCCTTGATCTGCTCCAAGTCAAACACGACTTCACTCATCAAGCCTCCAGTTCTCTCTCGACCATACGGGCAAAGGCGATGTTCAACCTGTGCCCGGGCATGAATGCAAAGACTTCGGCCTCCAGCGGCCTGCCCAGCAGGGCTAGGTCGCCCAGCAGGTCCAGCGCCTTGTGCCGGCACGGTTCATCGGCGAACCGCCATCGCTCGGCACACACGAACCGGCCCACCCGCTTGAGCCGAAACCGCAGGCCGTGCTTCTTTCCGAACGCGGCCGGCGACATGCCGGTTCGCGCCAAAGTCCGGGCTCGGGCCACGGTGCTCCGGAACGAAGCGGGCGTCGCCGGGAACGCGCAGAACTGCGTTCCGAACTCAGGGAAACGCGTCAGGCAGTTGACTGCGAGACGCTTGGCCGGGACTGCGGCAATGAACCGCGCGCCCTGCGTTACCAGCACCGGCCGCTTCAGCCGCGCCGGCTCGGGCCCGTCCTCGTATCGGACGATGCCGGCTTGCATCAACCGGCGCACGTAGGGCTGAGCGCTGCCATCGCCGATCGGCAGCCCTGCCCCACTGGTTTCCACTGCGAGGTCGGTCACGCCCAACCCATAGCACGCGGCCAGCAGGTGCTCGACCATGCGCACCCTGCTACTGCCCCGGCCCACGCACGTCGCGTGGTCGGAGACACCGGCATAGGACACCGTCGCCCGTACATTGCTGTTGAACCATACGCCCGCGCCCGGTCCGGCCGGACTCAACCGCACCCGGACGGGTCCCCGGCCGAACGAGTCTCTTCCGGTGAAGCTGACTGTCGTCGCAATCGTCGCCCCGCAACTCATGTCCGCCGGCCGAACCGATGCCATAAGCTCGCCCAGAGCCACTTCATATCCGAGTGCGGTCTTGCCGGTATCCCTGAATAGTGCGCGCTAGCTGGGACCGAACGAAACACCGCGGACTTCGCGTAGATGACCGCGTCATCGCCAATCGTGACATGGTCGCTCACTCCGACCTGGCCCGCCAGCGTCACCCGGTCGCCGATGACGGCGCTGCCCGCGATTCCGACCTGGCCGGCCAGGATGCAGTCGCGGCCAATCACGACGTTATGGCCGATGTGCACGAGGCAGTCAATCTTCGTGCCCCGGCCGATGCGCGTCTCCCGGCCGGTCTTGGCCCGCGCAATCGTGCAGTTGGCCCCGATGTCAACGTCGTCCTCGATTGTCACGCAGCCGTCATGCTCAAGCAGGCGATGGCTGCCGCCCTGCTTTTCGTACCCGAACCCGGTGCAGCCGATCGCGGTACCCGGGCCGATGCGCACGCGCGCGCCGATGGTCGTCCGGCCCGTGATTGTCACGTTCGGTTCGACGACGGAGCCCGGTCCGATTTCGACCTCAGGCCCAATAAGAACGAACGGCGCGAGCACCACGCTCGACGCGATCTTCGCGCTTGTTGCGACCTGCGCCGGCTCAGTGCTTCTCAACTGCCACCAGCAGGGCCTTGACTACGTTCCCGACCTGTTCCTGCAGGACGTCGGGCTTGGCGGCATCACCTTTCTGGCTCTGGACCACGATGCTCAGCCGCACGTCGGCAATGGTAAGCTCGAACTGAATCCTGCGGTCCTGTTTGCTGGCGGTACCAAACACCACGTAGTCCGCGTTGAGCGCGCGGCCCGTCTCCAGCGCCTTGTCGAGAACCACCTGCTGACCCTGGAGGCCGTAGGACTGCAACTGCTGGTCAACGGTGCCGTTTGCGACCATATCGACCTTTGGCTGTGCCCCCATCAAACCGTATGCGAAGTTTCGGATGTCGCTGCCGACGTGGTCCTGCTGCGCCAGTTGATTGGTGTTGTACACCGGCATCAACGCGTAGAACTTCTTGCCCGAGGCAGACGGCCCGACCGGCGCAAACTCGCGGTTCAAGTCCTCGATCACCACTTCGGTCAGGTCGAGTCCGTCCTGCGCGTAGACTACCCCGGATTTGGACGCGTCCAGGATCAGGGCGAAACCCTCATCCGCCGACAGCTTCGCCACCGCCGAGTCTATCTTCCCGACAATCGGCGCAATCAACTCCTTGTACCGTTGGTCGATCTTGCCGCCCTTGCCGTATACCTCGGCAACGTAGCTGTCGTAGCGGCGCTTCCGCTGGTCGACCTCGGCGTTCTTCGCGCGCTTCCCTTCTTCGGAGAGCGTGAGCTGCTGGGACTCGTACTCCTGCTTTGCCAGCTCGTAGTCGCTCTTCAGGGACTCGGCCTTCGCCTCGAAGCTCGTGCGCACCGTGTCCATTTCTTTCTTCGCCTCGATCGCGGCCTCGTACTTGGCGATTACCTGGTCGTAGTCAACGTAGCCGACTCGGAACTCCTTGGCCGCGAGCGTTCCCACGGTCGCAAGGCCGACGGCAATTGCCAGCCGGAATGCTCTCACAAATCCTCCTGTATTCATGCTGTCGCTTTTGGCTGCGGTCTTCTCGCTGCTCACTGATTTCCAGCTTAGGCCATGACGCCCGATTGTCAACACGGACTGCCGGTCAGGCCGGAACCTTCCTGCCCGATTCGGAAGTCCGCGAGCGCTTTCGGCTCCAAGCCTACGGCGCAGGTCACCTTCAGCCGCAGGTAGTTGTCGGTCAGCGCGGCCCTGCTCGTCTCGACAATCGCCGGCCGGACCGTCCCGATGAACCGCACCTGGTACTCCTGCCGGCGCCGGTCGGAAAAGGCCCGCAGTTCGCCGACGCGCTCCCGCGTGACCGGCCCCGGCACCGGCTCGCCCCGGCACGTTTCCTCGGTTCCGGGCCGGAGCGAGAACGGGAAGACGTGCAGATACCCGACCGGCATCCCGGCCAGAAAACGCCGGGTCCGTTGATACGACTCATCCGTCTCGCCGGGAAACCCGGTAATCACGTCCAACCCGATGTTCGTCTCCGGCCTGACCTTAAGGATGCGCTCAACCAGCCGCCCGAAGTCCGCTGCCCGGTACGGCCGGTTCATCTTCTCCAGCAGGACATCGTCTCCGGACTGCAACGGAATGTGGAGGTGCGGGCAGACCCGGCGGTCAACCATTAGCGCGGTCAGAGCCTCGTCGAACGTGTCCGGTTCAACCGAAGCCAGCCGGATGCGCGCACCGCGGCACTGTTCGAGCAACCCGGTCAGCAGGCCGGCCAGCGTCGTGTCGCCGTCCCGGTAGGTGCCGAGGTTAAGGCCGGTCAACACCACCTCCCGGAAACCGTTTACCATCAGCCGCTCGAACTGCTCGTGAACCTGGCGCGCCGGCACCGACCGCGACTCGCCCCGGAGCCCGGAGACGACACAGTACGAACACCGGCGGCTGCACCCATCCTGGACCTTGAGTATCGCCCGGCTTCGAACCGGTGCCGGTCCCACGCCCGCAATCTCGGCCTGCTTCCGTTCATTGTTCCAGACTTCTCGAACCCCGGCAATCCGCCTGACCTGTTCCGGGGAACGCTGCGCCAGACACCCGAGCACGACCACGCGCGGCCTGCCTTCGAGTCGGCACGCACGACGAATCATCTGCATCGAACTCCGGTCGGCCTGGCCGGTCACGGTGCAGGTATTGATGTAACAGGCGTCAGCCTGTTCCGGAGAGTCCACAAGGAGGACGCCCTGAAGCGCCAGTCGGTGCCTCAGGACGTCACTCTCAGACTGATTAAGCCGGCAGCCGGCAGTCAGAACCGCGGCGGTAGGCTGCCTCACGCCTTGCGCTTCACGCTCCACGCTTCCGGCGTCAAGCGTCTCGCGTCAAGCGTCTACCCTTCCAGGTCCCGCTCTTCTTCGAACTCGCGGAGATGGTCCTCGAGCGTGAACTTGTCGGTCAGGTCCTCTTCGCGATACCGCTCGCGCCCGCGGTCTCGCTCGGGACGATCCGGACGCTCCTGCCTTTCCTCGGCCGGCGGCTCAAGCTCGGGATGCAGGGCCCGCTCGCTCAGGGCAATCCGGCGGTGCTCAAGGTCGACGCGGATGACCTTCAGTTCCAGTTCCTCACCGATCTGGTACTTCTCTTTCGCCTTCTTGCCGCCACGCGCCAACTGACTCAGCGGCACGAAACCCTCGATGTCATAGTTGAGGCTGACAACCACGCCCGGCTTGGGCAGGTCGACAATCCGCGACTTGACCACGTCGCCTTCCTTCAGCTCCTTGCTGAGGCTGTAGAACGGGTCTTCTTGGGTCTGCTTCAGCCCAAGCGTTATCCGTCGGTTCTCTTTGTCAATCCCGAGGATGATGGTCTCGACCAGTTGGCCCTTCTTCAACTCCTCGCGCGAGTGCTTGATTCGCTTAGTCCAGGAGACGTCCGCGTTGTGAATCAGGCCCTCGATGCCTTCCTCGATTTCGACGAAGGCACCGAACTCCTTGAGTGCCCGCACCTTGCCTTCGACCTTCTGCCCGACGTGGTACGTCTCGTCGACCAGCGACCATGGATCGGGTAGAGTCTGTTTCAGGCCCAGCGAAATCCGCCGGTTCTCCTTGTCGATGTTGAGGACGACGGTTTCGATTTCCTGGTCAACCGCGAGGATCTGCGAAGGATGGTGGATGGACTTGGTCCAGGACATCTCCGAGATGTGAATCAGGCCCTCGATACCCTTTTCCAGTTCGACGAACGCGCCGTACTCGGCCAGCGTCGTGACCCGGCCCCGCACCTTGCCGCCCACCGGGTACTTCTCCTCGACCCGCTCCCAGGGGTGGGGCGTGAGCTGCTTCAGGCCGACCGTTATCCGGCCCGTGTTCGGGTCGGCGGAGAGCACCTTGATCTTGAGCTCGTCGCCGACCTCCACGACCTCGGTCGGGTGTACGACCTTGTTCCATGCCAGGTCCGAGATGTGCAGCAGTGCGTCGACGCCGCCGATGTCGACGAACGCGCCGAAATCGGTAATCGTCTTGACCGTGCCGTCAATCACGTCGCCGACATTGAGCCGGCTGAACAGCTCGCGCCGAATCTGGTCCTGGCGCTCCTCGAGCAGCAGCCGCCGCGAAACCACGATGTTCTTCTTGTACCAGTTGACCGAGAGGATCTTGACTTCGAGCAGCTTGCCGATCAGGTCGTCAAGGTTCGGCACCGGCCGCAGGTCTACCTGTGACCCGGGCAGGAACGCATCCAGCCCGAGAATCTCGACCGCGAGCCCGCCCTTCACGCGCTTGATGACCGTGGCGGGCACGCCCTCGGCACTCTCGGACTTCTGCTTGATGGTCTCCCAGGCAAGCTGGAAGTCCGCCTTCTTCTTCGAGATTACCGGGAACCCATCCCGGTCCTCGAATGCCTCGAGGTACACCTTCACCTCGCGGCCCTCGGCTGCCTCGTCTCGATTCCGGAACTCGTCAACCGACAACACTCCTTCGGCTTTCAACCCGATGTCGACCAGTACGGCGTTCGTCAGCCGCTTGACCACGCGGCCGGTAACGATATCACCGAGCCGCAGCTTCGGAAACGAATCGGCATACAGGTCAGCGGTTGTCTTCGGTGCCGGCTCAGCCGGCGTCGGTGACACCGTTGCTGCATCGGGTGGACGGGCATCGACGGGAACGGAACTCACGGCTTCGGACTCAGGCAGGCCAATTGCGCCTTCCTGTTTGCTATCCTCTACTGACATTAAGACGGTCCTCCTTAGCGGGATTTCTGACAATCTCAACAATCTCACGCACCACCCGTGACGGTGTGGACGATCCGGCCACCACGCCGACCCGGCCGGCCCGGGCAATAATCCGTCGCGGCAACTCGGCAGCCCGTTCCACGAACACGACCCGGCGACCGGCGTTCCGCGCAATCTCGGCCAGTCGGTTACTGTTGGCGCTGTTGCGGCCGCCGACCACAACTACCAGGTCCACCTGCTGTGCGATTCGGGCAGCGGCCTGTTGTCGGGCAGCCACCTCCTCGCAGATGGTGTCGAAGATTCGAAGCTCAGTATAACGAAACCGGCTGAGGTTGGCAACAGCTTCCCGCAGCCGCTCGCGGGACATGGTCGTCTGGGCCACCACCCCGACCTTTCCGCCGCTCAGCCGCATCCGCGGCGAATACACACGGCCCCGACCCTCGCAGTGGCCAAGGATGGACTTCACCTCGGGATGGTTCCGCTCGCCGACCACGACCACGGTGTAACCCTGCTCCTTTAGACGGCGTGCCACGTTCTGGACTTTCCGCACGTACGGGCAGGTAGCATCGACCACCGCGATTTGCAGCCGGCGGCACTCCGCGAGGGTCTCCGGCGGGCAACCGTGCGCGCGAATAACCAGCGCGCCGTCGAGCACCTGCTTGACGCTGCGTACCGACCTGATGCCGGCGCGTTCCAGTTCCTCAAGCACCAGCGGGTTGTGAACCAGTTCGCCCAGGGTCGAGACCCGGCCGAACTGCTTCTTGCCCGACTTCGCGAGGCCGATAGCCCGCTCGACCCCGAAACAGAAACCGGTCGGCCGGGCTACAATGACCGCATGGCGCCCGCCGTCCGCCATTCGCCCTTCGCCGTTCGCCTTCCGACTTCTGACTTCTGCCTTCTGGCTTCTAGCTTCTGACTTCGGCCGCATCATCTCTCCGCCATCGCTCTCACCCTGTTCTCCACTTCCTGCGCCAAATCAACATACCCCTGCCGGTCCGGCGCGAAATCCTTGGGGTAGACCGGGTCGGCGAAGGCGATGCGAATGCCCATATCGCGCTTCGGCTTCTTCCGATACCCGCGCGCGACAAAATCCCGGTCGACCATGTACGAGATGATTGAGCGCGAGACGCCGCCCAAGTGCACCGGCACGACCGGCACATGGTTGGTTATCGCCAGCATGCCGATTCCCGGCTTGAACGGAAAGAGGTCGCCGGTCCTGCTCCTCGTTCCTTCCGGGAAAAGCACGATGGTCTGGCGCTTGCCAAGCAGCCACGAACACCGCTTCATCGCCGCCGGGTCTCCTCCGCCCCGCCGCACCGGCCACGCATTGTAGGTGTGGATGAGCCAGGCGAAAAGTCGCGAGGCGGCGAACAGCTCCTCCTTGGCAAGGAAATGGATTTCTCGGCCTGCGCCGAGTCCGACCAGTAACGGGTCGAAGTTGGACACGTGGTTGGAGGCGAGTATCTGCGGGCCTGGGACCAGCTTGTCCCGGCCCGTAACCCGTACCTTCAGCACGAGCTGGCCGAACGCGTACACAGCCGCGTAGCCCACCATCCACCTGAGCCTCATTCCCTCTTCACCCTTCTCTCTTCACTCTTCCCTCTTCACTCTTCTCCTCGCCAGGTCACACACCACCGCCACCTGCTCTTCAATCGTCAGGCCCGAAGTGTCCACGAGCACGGCGTCCGGCATCCTCCGTAGAGGGCTGACCTCGCGGCCCGAATCTATCCGGTCGCGTTTGACGAGGTTGGCGAGCACGGTCTTGCTGCTGATGTCCGTCCCGTTCTGCGCCAGTTCGAGCCGCCTGCGCCGCGCCCGCTCGCCAGCCTCACACTCAAGGAATATCTTCAGGTCGGCGTCCGGGAAAACCACGCTGCCGATGTCCCGCCCCTCGCACACGACCGCCTGTCCCGAAGCCACCCGCCGCTGCTCTGCCACCATCTTGTGCCGCACTTCGGGAATCGCCGACACCTCGGAAACAAACCCGCTCACTTCGGGCGTCCGAATCGCCTCGCTCACATCCCTGCCATCGAGGAGCACTCTCATCCCGGCCCGGTCCCACTCCACGCCCACGCGCGTCGTCTTGAGCATCTGTGCCAGTTCGTACCCGTCGGCTATGTCCGTGTGCGTCCGGATGACCTTGAGCGTCACCGCCCGGTACATCGCGCCGGTATCAAGATGAAGGAACCGCAGGCGCGCCGCGCACAGCCGCGCGGTCGTGCTCTTGCCGGAACCGGCCGGCCCGTCAATTGCGAGGACGAATCCGCGAGAGCGCTTCATAGAGGGCAATATATCAAAGAATGCGGCGGTTGCAAGCCGTCACGCCCTGTCCGGAAACCAACATAGACGCCACGAAGGTGTGAAAGACATGAAACGGAAGCGTGCGGAGAGACTGGCGCTTCGTTTCATCCGGCTTCGTGGTTTCGTGGCTTTCTATCTCGGGATTCGGGACTAACGCCTACGGTTTGACATGACGCCTGCCGGTTCTTAAACTCTCTCGCTAGTCTTGAACCACCCTGGAGGAAAAATGTACCTATTTGCTCTACTTCTCGCCGCGCAGGTGCAGTCTACGTCGATGCACTGCGGCACACCGGTCTTCGACGCGATGAAGCCGGCGCAGCCGGTCCCGATGCCGACCGTCCAGAAGGACGCCCGTCCGCCGCGGGTGGGCGAACTGCGGACGATGTGGTTGCAGAACATGTCGGTGATGCCGCCCCAGCAGTTTCAGGCCAACTTGACCTGTCGCGGCACCGGCAACCACTGCTACGTCATGGTCGACGACTCCTCGTGGGCCGCCGGCGTAGTCGACTCGGCCGACGTGACCCGTATCCTTGAGCGCTTCGACAACTCCAGCCCGCGAGACACGAACCACGGGGTCTGGTATCACAACACGACCGTGCTCGGCGAGCCGCCTGACGCGATTGACAACGACTCGCTCGTCTATCTTGTCTACTACAATGTCGGCGAGTTCCACGGCTACATGTTCGACGGGTTCTGGCAGTTCTTCGACCAGTACTACGACACGACTTCGATGCGGCTCTGGGGCTATCACTCCAACGAAGTCGAGTGCGTCTATCTCGACTGCTCCCCGAACAACCCGGCCGGCGACTACCGCATCGCCATCGCCGCCCACGAATTCGGCCACATGATTCACTGGAACTACGACCAGGCCGAATCGCTGTGGGTGAATGAGGGCTGCGCTGAGCTGGCGATGTGGCTCTTCGGCTCGCCCGACGCCATCTCCGGGTTCAACAGTGCGCCGGACAACGACCTGACCAAGTGGACCGGCTCCTGGGCCGACTACATCAAGACCTACCTGTGGTCGTTGTTCCTGTACGAGCAGTACGGCGGCCGGGTCGGCACCGACCTGATTCGCAACATCGTCGCTTCGCCGTTCGTGAGCATCGAAGGGGTAGACTCCGGCTTCGCCGCCACCGGCCTGACGCAGCGCTTCGAGGAAGTGCTTGACCAGTGGGTGTTGGCGAACGTCATCAACGACACCTCCTACCTGTCAGGACGGTACGGCTACTTCGGCGAGCGCGTCCCGCGCTTTGGAAATGCCGGCTACCACTCAACCTACCCGGTCTCGCGCACCAACAGCCTGGACCGTTGGGCCGGCGAATACATCTTGTTCCAGAAAGGCCGCGACCTGCAGTTGGGCTTTGACGGAGACGATGGCGCGAACTTCCACACGTTCATGGTCGCCAAAGACACTATCGGCCACAGAATCCTGCTCGACACCCTTGACCTCGATTCGCTCCAGGCCGGCTCGATTTCGGTTCCGGGCTCGGACACCGGCTACCAATCAGTCTGGCTGGTCCCGGCCAGCCACTATCCCTACGGCCGCATGAGCTACGCCTATTCCGCCTCGGCGACAGGAATCGCCGAGGAAAGTCCAAAGTCCAAAGTCCAAAGTCCAAAGTCGCCCGCAGGGCCGACGGTGATGCGCGTCGGTGCGCGGGTGAGACTGCCGTCAGGCACTGAGCTATACTCAGCCGACGGAAGGCAAATCAGCCAGGAATCGCTGGAACCGGGCATTTACTGGCTGACAGCCGCAGGCCAGCGCCGCAAGCTGGTGGTCATCCCGTGAGGCAGTCTTGCCGGTTGACTATGAGCCGGGCAAGGTTACACTGAATTCATGCCGAAGAAAAACATCGAGGTTCTCTGGGATGACGTCCGCCTCTGGCTGACCGACGCGACAAAGACCGCTCTCAAGGAAGCCGAAGACCTGACCCGCCGCGGCCGGCTCAAGATGGACTTGATGCGCGTGAGCCGTGAAATCGAGAAGAAGATGGCCGACCTCGGCGCCAAGATTTACAGCCGACTCTCGCGCACGCCCGACGCGCCGCTCGTTGCCGACGAGGAATTGAAGCACATGATGCGGGAGATTGCGAAACTAGAGTCCGAGTTGGCGTCGAGCCAGAAGGAGTATGAGGCGGAGAAGAAGGGCTAGGGCGAAGTCAAAGTGCAGAATGCAGATGTCAAAATGCAGATTGTCCGACCCGCCGGGTCTTGCCCTTTGGCTTTTGCCTTCTGACTTCTGACTTCGCGGCCGTCCCCGGCCCGCTACTTCTTGCCGCTTCGGCCCGGCTCTTCGAGCGGGATGCCGGCCTTGCAGAGCGGACAGGCTGAAGGCTCGAACGCCGCGACCTGCTGCCGATAGGCTCCGAACAACGGCACGCCAAACTCGACCCCGGCGCTGCGGTCAACATACACGCCGACGCCAATCACCTTTGCCCCGCTTGGCTCGACCGCGGCCAGCGTCTCCTTGATTGACCCGCCGGTCGTCAGCACGTCGTCAACTACCAGCACACGGTCTTCCGGCCCGAGGCGGAACCCGCGCCCTATCTTGCGGCCAAGCTCCGCCTTCTCGGCGATGATGCACCGACACCCAAACTGCCGCGCGACTTCGTAGGCTATAATCACACCGCCGGTCGTCGGACCACAAACAACCGTTGCCTGGTCTTTGCGGAACCGTTCCGCGACGGACTTGGCAAACGCCTCGCAGACCGCCGGCTCCTCAAGAATCCGAAACTTCTCGAAGTACTTGTCCGAATGCTTCCCTGAAGTCAGCAGGAAATGGCCTTCCCGCAGCACACCATGCTTCTTCAACATCTCTCCAAGATCCTGTGCCACTTATCCTCCCATCTGCCTTCTGATGTCGGCAATGGCCGCAACCGGGTCCGGCGCCTCGTATATCGGCCGGCCCACCACGATGTAGTCCGCGCCCGCGCTCGCCGCTTCGGCCGGAGTCAATGTCCGCGCCTGGTCGTCCTTGCGGGGACTGTCCCCGGATGAGGACTGACCCAAGGGTCTCCCCAGCCTGATGCCTGGTGTGACAACGATGAAATCCTTGCCGCACGCCTCTTTCACAACGCCAATCTCCTGCGGCGAAGCCACCACACCGCCGCAACCCGACTCCTTTGCCAGCAATGCCAGGCTGCGCACGCGGTCCGACACGGCCTGCCGCTGCCCGCTTATCCTCTCAAGCGCGGCCTCGTCCAGGCTGGTCAGCACGGTCACGCCCAGCACGAGCGGCTTTGTGCCTTTGGCTCGGTCTGCCGCCAGCGCCGATTCAGACAGCATCTTCGGCCCTCCCATCGTGTGGACTGTGAGCATCGAGACGCCAAGCTCGGACGCCGCTTCGACCGCCTTGCCGACAACGGACGGGATATCCGAGTACTTCAGGTCGAGGAACACGCGGCACCCGCCACGCACAAAATCGCGCACGACGTCCGGCCCCGAGGTCGTGAACATATCCATGCCGATTTTGTACACGTCAACCCGGTTACCGATGCGGTCGCGCAGCGCGACCGCGCCCGCCCGGTCGACGTTCATCGCCAGCACAATCTTCGTCAAGCGTTCATCCTTCCGTCCGCCTCCTCAATCCGCAGCTCGCTTCCGCACTTCTGACTTCTAACTTCTAGCATCTGACTTCTGACCTCGACCCTCACCCGTCCCGCCTCCTCGCTCTACCGACAATCTGCTCCCAGCCGCCCAGTCTATTTTTCCGGGCATGCTGTTTCAAACCGGCCCAGACCTCTAGCGCCGCTTCGGGATTCACCAGGCTCGCAGTGCCGACCTGAACCATCCGCGCGCCGGCGCTCAGGAAGTCGAGCGCATCCGCGCTGTCCATAATCCCTCCGCACCCGATAATCGGAATCTTCACCGCGGCCGCGACCCGGTCCACGCAGAAGAGCGCAAAGGGCTTGAGCGCCGGGCCGGAAACCCCTCCGGTTCTGCCGCCAAGGAAGGGCCGGCCGCGCTCATCCAGCGCCAGCCCAAATAGGGTGTTAATCAATGTGACTCCGTCCGCCCCGGCTGCCTCCGCCGCCTTCGCCGTCTCAACCGGGTCAACGAAATTGGCGGTGAGCTTGACTATGACTGTCTTGGCTGTTCGTCTCCGTACGAGCGCAGTTATCGCCTCAACCACCTGCGGCTGCTGCCCAAACAGAGCGCCGCCTTCTCTGACGTTCGGACAGGAGACGTTCACTTCCAGCGCATCGACCG
>Ga0315284_10006925_pt1 | contig 16157 bp, 11 predicted proteins | sample YL17G09_16_MG_FD_203696 | JGI IMG/M metagenome (GOLD analysis project Ga0315284, IMG submission 203696) | Sediment microbial communities from Yellowstone Lake, YNP, Wyoming, USA - YL17G09_16 | ecosystem: Environmental > Aquatic > Freshwater > Lake > Sediment | place: USA: Wyoming | collected... | reverse complement strand
TTGGCCTTCGAGAAAGACCAGATTGACCACGCGACTCAACACGCGGGCCTGCAAGACGACCATGAGGCCCGCCGCCCAGCCCAGCCCCACCGTCAGGGCCAGCCAGCGGCGCACCGTTCGAGCCTCACGCAGGAGACGTGGATCGAGGTTCATGTCTGGCCAAGAGGGCGACAGGTTATCGGACGGCTTTTCGCGCGGCAAGACGCCCCAGCTTTATCGCCACGTTCGCGCCGGGCAAAACAGTGCCAATGGCATCCGCGCCGATGTCAAACAGCGTGTCATTTTCCAGAACGCGCCGCACATGCTCCTTGATGTCGCCCGCCTCGGCCTTGAACTCGCCGGTCAGCGCGTCGAATTCCATCCCTTGCTTTTTCTGCCTGGGCTTCCACACATACTCGATGGCGTACACGGGCCGGAAGAAAAGTGTCACCTGCTCGACGTCAATTTTTTCTTCGTAAATCTGATCAGCCTGAAAGGTCTTTATGAGCAAAGCGGCCAGTTTGCGAACGACGAATGAACCGCGCACTTCGGGCGGCACGACCATCACCCCGCCTTGTTCGAGTGCGGCCATATCGAGCGCAGTTTGCTGCGGATAATTCAAGTATTTGCTCAGGTCGGCTTCCTTGCCTTGCATCGCGTCGAGGACCAACTCGCGCCGAAATTCCTCGACGCAGTGATCAACCACCTCCAACTGAAACGAATGGCTGCGCTCGCCCGTGGCAGCCAGGTCATTCCCATAGATGGTCACCGACCGCACTTCGGGCGGCGCTTCGACGGTATACGTGTGTCGCCGATCATACACATAGCGCGCCGATGCAACCGCAAACCAAAAAGGTTCCAACCGTTTTTGTATGGCCGTGATCTCGACATCCTCCGGCTTGGGACGTTGGATGAGTTTGACCACTTGACCAAAGACGTCGGCGCGTTTGGCCAATGCCGTTTCTTGGACCTGCTCCGGCGAGTAGGCCGCTAGCAATTCGACGATTCGTTCATCACCCAGGTTGATTTCCATGGTGCTCCTCAGCATACGGCGCGCGTCGCCTGCTAAACTGCTTCGAGCGACGCGCGCCGGCCATGCAAGTCATCAGTATTCGAGCGGGTTCTGGCGTCCAATCCGTTCGCGGAACACCCAATACGTCCAGCCCTGGTAGATGAGGACGATGGGCACAAAGATGGCGGCCACAATCGTCATCACCGTCAGCGTGTAAGGTGTGGACGAAGCGTTGTAGATGGTCAGGCTCCACTTGGGGTCGAGACTCGAGACCATCACGCGCGGAAACAGCCCGGCGAAAACGGAAATCACCGTCAGCGCGACGGTCAGGCCGCTCGTCACAAAGGCCCAGCCGTGTCGCTTGTTCTTGAGGAGCCAGCCTTCTGTGAGCACAGCCGCAATCGCAAGGATGGGCACGACGACGGGGACGAGGCTGGGGCGATTGAATATATCGGTGGCAAACGCGCTGGCAATTATCAGAGCGAGGAGCAGCGCCGCTACGGGTATCCATAGCTTGTTGGCCGTGGCTTGCGCTTTCGCCATGATCTCGTCGCGCGTCTTGAGGCTGAGAAAGATCGCGCCGTGCAGCGTAAAGCCGAGGAGAGAGGTCACGCCCGCCAGGAGCGCATATGGGTTCAGCAGGTTAAAGAACCCGCCCACATAATTCATCTTGGCGTCAATCGGCACGCCGCGCAGAAGGTTAGCGAGAGCCACGCCCATCAGGAGCGCCGGAACCAGGCTGCCCACAAAGATCATCCAATCCCACAGGCTGCGCCATTGGGGATTCTTGTCCTTGCTGCGGAACTCGAACGCCACGCCGCGCACGATCAGCGCGACCAGGATCAGCAGCAGCGGCAGGTAAAAGCCGGAAAACAGCGTGGCGTACCAATTCGGAAACGCGGCAAACATCGCGCCGCCCGCGGTGATCAGCCACACCTCATTGCCGTCCCAGACCGGCCCAATCGTGTTGATGATGACGCGGCGATCTTGGTCATCTTTGCTTAGGAAGGGCAACAGGATGCCCACGCCATAGTCAAAGCCTTCCAGGAAAAAGTAGCCGGTAAAGAGCACGGTGATCAGGATAAACCAAACAGTGTTCAGATCCATGTCGCGCCTCCTAATAGGCCCCGGCGGGGGCGAGTGACTCTTGGCTTGGGCCGGCTTTGGCATACTTGGCCAGGAGATAGATGTCGGCGACCATCAGCACGCCATAGAGGAGTGTAAAGGTCAAAAGCGAGAACAGCACCATGCCTCCTGTCACAGTGGGCGAAACGGCCTTTTCCGTCTTCATCAAGCCGTACACCACCCAGGGTTGGCGGCCCAGCTCGGTCATCAGCCAGCCGCCGGTGTTGGCGATGTAGGGCAAAAACAGCGCCCACGTCAGCCCGGCCAAGAACCAGCGCGTCAGCTCTAGTCGTTTTTTCCGTACCAGGAACAGGCTGACCAGCGCCAGGAACACCATCAAAAAGCCCGCGCCTACCATTGAGCGGAAACTCCAATACAGGACGTTCACCGGCGGCACGTAATTGCCCGGCCCGTACTTTTGGACGTAGGCGGCCTGGAGATTCTTGATGCCCGGCACCTCGCCTTCAAAGCGGAAAAAATACAAAAAGCTCAGCACCCCCGGAATCCGGATGCTGAACACATCGCGCTGATTCTGTTCGTCAATGATGCTGATCAGCGAAAACGACGCCGGGCTTTCGGTCTCCCACAGCGCCTCGGTCGCCGCCATCTTCATTGGCTGGACGATCAGCTTGTGCATGCCCTGCGCGTGCCCAAAGACGACGACCAGCGGGCTGCCGATCAGCGCGGCAATCAGGGCGACTTGGAATGAGCGCCGGAACAAATCCGCGTTGCTCTTTTTGAGCAGGTGATAGGCGCTGATGCCCAATACAAAGAACGAGGCCGTTGTCAGGCCGGAAAAGAACACGTGCGGCCATTGCAGCCAGACGTGCGGGTTGGTCAGCAGCGCAAAAAAGCCGGTCATCTCGGCCCGGCCTGTGGTCGGGTTCAGGACGTAGCCCACCGGCTGCTGCATGAACGAGTTGGCGACCAGAATCCAAAAGGCCGAAACATTGGCGCCAACCGCTACCGCCCAGATGGCCGCAGCGTGCAAACCCTTGGAGAGCTTTTCCCAACCAAAGATCCAGACGCCCAGGAACGTGGATTCCAGGAAAAAACCCAGCAGGGCATCCATCGCCAACGGCGCGCCAAAGACATCTCCCACAAAGCGCGCATAGTTCGACCAGTTCATGCCGAATTGAAATTCCTGCACGATGCCGGTCACCACGCCCAGGGCAAAGTTGATCAGGAACAGCTTGCCCCAGAACTGGGTCATGCGCTTGTACTCTTCGTTCCCGGTGCGGACGTACAGCGTCTCCATGATGGCGACCAGGATCGAGAGGCCCAGCGTCAGCGGCACAAAGAAAAAGTGATAGATAGTTGTGATTGCAAACTGCATTCGCGATAGAGCCAAAGCATCCATCAGTGAACCTCCTTGTCCACAAGAAACTCGCGAGGAAATCCAGTAGGTGAGTGTTGAAAAGTTGATTAGGCAGATCGCACCCGGCGGGTCATTTCATGTTGTCTCCTGGTGCATTGTACGCCCCTCTGTTTTGGAGTAACACCTTGGCTTGCGCCGCCAAAATCTTACCACGCCGTGACAGTTTGTCAATATGGGTCTGCGACGCGGAAAAATGCAAACGGCCCCCGGCTTGTGGCTGGAGGCCGTTCAGAGGGGATGCGAGAGCCGCTATGGACGCTCGTATTCGCGCACGACGGTATACACGCGCTCCGCGTCCGCGCCGAGGCTGAGCGGCGTCGGGCACAGCGATGTGCTGTCGAGCGAGACTGACACCAGGTTCGACTGCGGGCTGGAGGCGAACACGAACCACGAAGCGGGATCGAACATCAGTCCGCCTTCCGGCGAGGGCGCGACGGACGCCGCGCGCGGCTGCCCCATTGCTGGCCAGTTGCCCGAAAGCAGGATCAGCCGATCCATGCCCCACAAATCGCTGCGGCTGCTGGTGAGCCAGAGGTGCGTGTCCGACCCGGCGCTGGGGTTGACCGCCGCCTGGCGCAGCGGCACCGGCCGGCCATCTTGGGCGCGGACGATCTGAATGTCGCCGATGGGCGTATCGCTTGCGCCGTCAATCGCATAGAGGCGCGCGGCGCTGATCGAGGCGACGTACACGCGGTTGTGGACGCTATCGGCGGTGATGCCATATAGGTCGCCGCCCAGTGAGATGCTGCTAAATATTGCATTCGTGTTGCCGTCAATTACCGTCACCCAACTAAAAGGCAGGCCGCCATTGTGATTGCTGACATACACTTTGTTCGTGACCGGATTCACTGCGATAAAAGCCGGCTCGCTGATCTGGGGGCCGATCAGTTTGGTAATCACAGTGCCGGTAGCCGCATTGACAATCTTGATGGAATTATCCAGGTAGCCGGTGACATAGATTTTGTCGGCGGTCGGATGATATGCCACCGCGTGAGCGCCTACATCCGTGCCCAGGCGGATGCTCGCCAATTTGCTGTAACTGGCGGCGTCCACGATGTACAGAATATCTCCGCCGATGACGTAAGCGCGATTGCGGCCCGCGTCAAAGGCTACGCCTTGCGCGCCGGGCAGGCCGGTGACGGTCCGGATGATCTGACCCGAGTGAGCGCCGATGACCGCCAGTCTGTGGCTGTCGCGATGGGCGACGAACAGACGGTCGCGAGCGGCATCATACGCCACACCCATTGGCCCGGAGGCGGACGGTATGGTGTACCACACTTCTGGCGCGCAAAAGCCGGCGCCCTGGAAGTGCAGGTTGACGGAGGCAGACGTGCCGTTGCTGGCTTGCGCCGTCACTTGCACAGAGCCTGTCACAGTCGAGCGAAGCGTTGCGGTGATCTGCCCATTGATGTTCGTCGTTGCGCCGAAAGGCGTCAGTGCGCCACTGCCAAGCGAGCCAGAGAGGGACCACGTCACCGTCAGGCCCGCGATGGGCGCGCCCAAGCCGTCGAGCGCAGTCGCGGTCAAGGTGGTGGTATCGCCTACCATCAGCGCCAATGGGTTGGCGGTCAGAATGAGGGATGGCGGGGTATAGTCGCGCATCACCAGCGGCAGATAGACGAGATATTGACTGCTGTAAAAGTTAACATTCGTCGAGGCGGTGACCAGGTTGTAAGTTGTGGCAGTGACCTGCTTGGTGCCGGTCAGCGTGGAACTCACAATTGCCATCGCTTGACCTTGCGCGTTGGTCGTGGCTGTGAGCGGGATGAGTGCGCCGCCGCCCAGCGGGCTGCTTGTTGTGAATGTGATTACCTGACCCACCATGAGCGCGTTGGAAACATCGTAGACTGTTGCTGCCAGCGTGGACGTGTGGCTCACCGGCAAAGTTGATGGCACGGCGACCAGGGTTACAGTGTAGGGCAGCTTGGATGTAAAGGTGATGACCACCGCGCCCGATACGCCGTTGGGCGCTGTGCCGGTGATGGCGACAGTTCCGGTCAGAACCGAGGTGACGCTGGCGTAAGCCAATCCACGACTCGTGGTGCTGGTGAGTGGGGCGAGGGCGGCAGAGGGCGGCGAAGCTGTGAAAGTGATGGCCGTGCCATTCAAAACAGGGTTGCCCCACAAGTCGGTGACGTGAGCCGTGATGACAGACAAAGCGTGGATGGCAGGGTCAAGCGGCCATGCGCTCAAGGTGACGGTGTAAGGCACACCCGGGTTCACTTGCAGGGAGCGCGAGATGATGCTGTAGCAGCCCGTCGCGGCGGTTGAGGTCAGCCAGGTTGTCATCAAGCCCGATGTGCCGATGTAGGTGTGGTTGGTAAAAGAGACTGATGCCGAAGCGGTGACGCCATCTCCAAAATTCCAGTTCCAACTGGCGCCGCCACTGCCGGTGTCGGTGAAGCGCGTCGTGATGCCAAGTTGGGTCGGGTCTGGAACGATCTGCATTGCTGGCGTTGGCAATGGACGTACCGTCACTGTGCCCGTCGTCACGGCAGTGCCGCACGCGCCGGTGGCCGTCAAGATGACGGTGTAATCGCGGGCGTTGACGTACAGATGAATGGGATGGGTCGTGCTGGTGATGGGCGAGCCATCTCCAAAATTCCACTGATAGCTCGTTGCGCCAGTGCTGTTGTTTTGGAATTCGACCTGGGTGTTCTGGCAGACCAGCGCAGTGCTGGTGAATGCGGCGGTCTGGCGCGCGACCATCACGTTGGAGGATTGCCAGAGCGGGACATTCGGCAGCACCTCCGGGCTGGTGATGGTGTAGGTATTGGTCAATAGCGTGCCGTGTGGGGTGTTGGCGGGAATCGTGACGGCAAAGGTGCGCGTCACCGCGTTCGCGCCGCCCGCACTCAAGCCTGGAGAGGTGACCGTCCAGGTGATCGTGTTAGCGTTCCACACGCCGCTGTCCGAGATCGTATCGGTCAACACATTCAGCGCAGAGGTAATGCTGCCTTTGATCGTAAAGTCCTGTATGGTCCCTACGCCGCCAGGATTCGTGACCCTCAGCGTGTAGGTCAACCGTCCCCCGGCGCAAATGGGCGCGGAAGGATTTTCTGCCAAGCTGAAATCGGGAGCGCGAATCGTCGTCGTGACCGGCGTATTCTCGCAGAACGAGCGCGCCGTGCCGCCGACGGTGCCGCTGAAGCAGTAATAGGTGTTGACGATGGCGCTCTTGTCTTTGGCCGGGACGGTCACTGAAACCAGGTAACCACCAACGTCAATGCTAGTCGCGGTGGCGGTGTTGTTCAGCGTGTAGGTTACCACTGTCCAGCCGTCAGGAAAGACACCCGACCAGCCCAGCCCGGTGATGCCGCCTGCCAGCGTGGTACTGGCAGGCAATCCATCGCTGACGATGGCACTCGGCGCGATAGAGTAACCGTTAGGGTTTTGTAGGGTTAGATTGTAGTCAACGAGCGTCTGCCCGGCCCCGAGCGCCTGATACACAATGGCAGGAGCGGTCTTGGCCAAGGTGATGCCCGCCGTAACATCGAGCAGCGGCGCAAGCGAGCGAGACGCGGACGGCGTGGCCGTCGCGCTGCCTGTCCACGCGCCCAACAGGAGTAGCAGCAAGACGACTGCCCCGAGCCCGGTCAGAGTCGTGACAGCCGCCCTGACTGCACGCGTCAATGTTGGTTTACGCATCGCGCACCTCCGGTCTTTTTTGCCTGCGCGCTTGCAACTGTAGTCCGAGGATCAGAACCAGCGCCACGAGAGTGGCGACAGCCAGCGCGCCAACGATCAGCCATAGCGGCAGGTAGCTCACTTCCGAGTCAATGGGCCTCGGCGCGACGGTGGCCGTTGGCTTGAGCACCGGGACCGTGACCGCCGGGCTGGCCAACGGCTTGTCCCAGCCTTTGGCCAGAGCCGCAAAACCCTGGCTGACCACAGTTCCCTCGGCGTCCGCTCGAACGGCAACCAGGAGCTTTAGCTCGACGCTCTGGCCGGGGTCAAGCGGTTCGGTGCTACGCCAGGTGATCTTTCCAGTCGCGTTTTGGTCGGGTGTGGTGATGGCCCAACTGCGGGGGCCGGCCGCGCCAAAAAAGACCGTGCCCGCTGGTGTGACGTCGGTCACGACCAAGTCGGTCAATTCGTCCTCTCCATTGTTGGTCAGTGTGAGGATCAGACTCAGCCGGTCGCCAGGAGAAATTGGGTTGGCGCCGGGACGCTTGTCCAGCTGCAGTCCATTTGTCTGTTGGGCGTGCGCGATGGTCGTGCTGGCCAGCCACAGCGCCAATCCGAATGCAAGACTCTGTCGCCAGAAACGCTGGTTCACTTTGCTCTCCTTGTGCGCAGGGTCAGTGAGAATGGCCTAAATGATGTCCCCAGGTAACTAGCTCGACAAGGTTAGATTCGCCGTAGAGACGACCCGCCGGGTCGTCTCTACGGGGGCATTTGAGACCAGTGCGTGGCCCGATCAGCGGCCTGCCTGCGGCTGGCGGTAGTCGTTCACGATCACCCTCAGCCGCTCCGGGTCAACGTCGTTCGCGCTCACGCTGAGCGGCGACATGCACAGCGACGTGCTGTCTTGCGAGACCGTCACCAAGTTCGAGCTGGTGTTGGAGGCGAATATGTAGCGTGAGGCAGGATCGAACAACAGACCGCCTTCTGGCGAGGGCGCGATTGCCGCCGCTAGTGGCTCTCCTGTCGTCAGCCAATCACCGGAAAGCAAGAGTAGCCGGTCTCTCCCCCACATGTCCCCGCTGCTGCTAGTGAGCCACAGGTGTACATCTGACCCGGCGCTCGGATTGACGGCTACCATGCGCAGCGGCATGGGCCTGTCCAGCGAGGTGTTCCAAATCCGGACGTCACCGACGAGAGTATCGGTTGCGCCGTTAATGACATACAGGCGTGCGGCGCTGATTGAGGAGACGTACACACGGTTGTGAACGCTGTCTACGGCAATCCCGTACAGGTCGCCGGCGAGATAGATGGTTTTGGATATCTGATTGGTGACACCATCAATCACGGTGACTGTTCCGTCCGGCGCGCCGCCAGCGTGGTTGCTGACGTACACTTTGTTGGTGACGGGGTTCACGGCGATATAAGCCGGCTCGACAATCTCCTGGTCAGTGATCTTGGTGATGACGCTCCAGGTGGCGGCATTGACGATCGTGATCGAATTGTCGCCACGGTTGAAACCGGCGACATAGATTTTGTCTGTTGTGGGGTTATAAGCAACCCCACGCGCATCCGCTGGCTCATTCACGCCGACGACGATTTTTTGCAGGATGGCATAGTTGTTGCCATCCACAACAGTCAGCCGAATGCCTCCCGCGACATAGATGCGGTTACGGGCGGCGTCAAAGGCCACGCCAGTCGCGTCTGGCACGTCGTCCACGACCCGTATCTTTTGGCCTGTGAGCGCATTGATGACTGCCAGGCTGCCGACGCCGGGGCCATCGTGGTTGGCGACGAACAGGCGAGTGCGGGTGACGTCATATGCCATGCCCATCGGAGTCGAGCCAAACGACGAGAAGGTGTACCACACCTGCGGCGTGCAACTGATGGGTATGCGGTAGTTATTGAACGCGAGGGGAAGGAACACGGTGTAGGTGCCCGTGGTTAACAATTGGGCGTTGGCCGTCAGCGCCCCCGGCAGAACCAACCCTTGCGGCGGACCGGCGCTCGCCGAGGGAGAGAGACCTAAAATCAAGAGAGGCACAAAGAGAATGAGAAGGGTTGCCACCGAAATCGAGAGGGCCATCCCAAGCCGCTGTGGCTTGATCTGGCTATTCTGAGTGTGACATATTGACGCCATCACACACCTCCTTGCTGGCGCAAGTCACAAGGGTAGACGCAAGCTACCCGGCTTTTCTGTCCACGAGTCAATTCGCCATTGTTATTGTACCATCGCGCGCGAGCCGCAAAGGTTTCAACTTGGCTACAATTGAGTTACGGGATACGTCTTTGCCCAACTCTAGCGGGGTTCTTGCCCGGCAGGCGTATTTGTCTACCCTTGTCCCGGCTGGTATAATCCGCTGCACCACCTCCGACAGGGACTCGAATGACCAGCGAACAAGAATCCACCTCCCTCGGCATCATCCAGGGCCTCAACGGCCTGCTGATGGCTGCCGCCATCGCCGTGTTTATCGGTTATTTTGGGATTTACTTGCTCTATGCGCGCGGCATTTTTAGCTTCCCTTACGATTACGACCAGGGCGAGGGGTTCGAGGTCAACGACGCGGTGCTGTTTTCGCAAGGCCAATGGCCCTACCGCGATAATGAGGTTTACCCGTTTTACGCATCCAATTACCCGCCCCTGTTTCACCTGCTGATGATTCCCTTGTTCCCGCTCGTCGGCAAGACGCTGCTGGCCGGGCGACTGGTTTCGTTAGTGGCAACGCTGGTCATCGGCGCGACGGTTGGCGCGGTGGTCTCGCGCAAGACGCGGATGGCGGGCGTGGCGGCGTTGTGCGGATTGATGGTGTTTGCCTCAAACTATATTTACCATATCGGCCCGCTGGCGCGGCTGCACATGACGATGGTGATGTTTGAGCTGCTCGCCATCGTCTTTATCGCCGAGTCCGACGACCCACGTCACGGCAAGCGCAACTTGATCCTCGGCTTGATCTTGCTGACCGCCGCCGGATGGACCAAGCAGCTCGCGCTGGCGACGGTGCTGGCCGCGTTCCTCTTTTTGCTAATTCGCAATCCCAAGCGCGCGCTCATCTCGGGCGCGATTTTCACCGCCGTTAATGCGGCGCTGTTCTTCGCCGTCAACGCCGCCACGCAAGGCCAGTGGTACGTCAACATTATCCAGGCCAACGTCAACGCCTATGACTGGAATCAGGCGTGGCTGCTCTACCAGCAATGGTTCCGCCTGCACTGGGTTATCCTTCTGCTGGCAGCGGCATTTGTCGCGCGCGAATCGGTCAAGCGGCGCTGGTCGGCCTACTCGATTTGGCTCGTATTCGCGGTGTTGAACTCGGCGCTGGCCGGCAAGTGGGGCGCGGGCGAGTCGTACTTTACGACGGCGGTCGTGGCGGCGTGCGTCTGCGCAGGATTGCAGATTGCAGATTGCAGATTGCAGATTGCAAAGCTTGAGCCGCAGGCGAGCCTCAAGGGGCAGTTGGTGCTGGGAGCACTAGTGCCGATTCTGTTCCTGTTCCAGGCAAGGGCGGTGCTGCATATCCCAACGGACGGGAGGATCTTTGGAACGTTGGCGCAAGTGATCGGCGTGGGGCGGCGCTCGTCGGTTTACAAGAATTACTCGTATTACGACAGCGGCGGCTATACGCAGCTCGGTCACCTTCCGGCGGATTTTGATCACGCAGCGGCGGCGCGCATCCAAGAGTATGTGAGCCGCGCGCCCGGCCCGGCGCTGACCGAGGAGGCCACGTGGGCGATGCGCGCGGGCAAGGACGTGGTGACCAATCCGACGCAACTGCTAAACCTCTACAACAACGGGCTGTACAACCCGGCGAGCCTCATTGAGATGATTGACCGAAAAGCGTTTGGCGTCGTCGTGCTGCGCGCGCAGTTTTACCCACCGCCGGTGCTGCAAGCCCTCGGCCAAAAATATCGCACGCTGGCCGAGGTGGATATGAATGGATTCACGTATCACGTCTTGGCCCCGAGGTGAAGCCAAGTTTGTAACTGCTCAAGAATTTTACAGGATAGACAGGAAAGATTTCTCTTGATTCTATCCTGTTTACGCTTCGCGTGTCCATGCCGGACTCTATAAATTAGGCTGGGGCCTCGACTTGTCGAGGCCCCAGCCTTTGCCTGTGTCAGAGTTGGCGCGCCCTATGGAGAGTTCCCCATTTCACGAACATAAGAAGGGGTGGGGGGATGTCGTAGTTGCCTCGAATGCAAATTGGAACGACGAGATCTGATTTGACATTCCCCACCTATGCAATGTTCCGATTTCAACGCAAGTAGCGGTGTGCATGTCCAAAAGCCGCGCCGCTTGCGGCGCGGTAGTTTACTTGCATTTAAAGTTTGGATCGTCGGCTGGCAAATTCCAGGTTTTATGCCACCTTTGACCGTCGGCAGAAGTGACGATGAGCTCCACCGTCTGGCTAGCGCACTTGCCCATCTCGAACTCGATTGGCTCATAGTCATAGTCCTTGCCGATAAAGTTGTACTTGTAGCAGTCGCCGCCGCCGCTCGCCAGGATTTCGAGTGTGCCGATAGCCCGGTCTCTGTCGTCCGGTGATTGTCGCCAGGCAATGATGGAAACCAGCGCGTCCAGCTTGCCATTTGTGGGCCGGCCATTGGGTGTGCCACAGCGGATGACATTGCCGGGGCCGGAAGCTCCGCCACCACCGCCACCGCTCGATCCGCCTCCTTCTGCTGGTTTAGGAGTGGCTGTCGGTCGAGGAGTGCGGGTGGGCGTCTGCGTGGGCGTGGACGTGTTGGTGGGTGTCGGAGTCGGCGTAAAAGTATTGGTGGGAAAAGACGTCCGAGTAGAACGCGGCGTCCAGGTGGGCCAATGCGTTTCGGTGGGCGTGGGTGTGTCAGCGGGCTGCGTCGGCATGGCCGTGGCAGCCCCCGAGGGCAGAGGCGTGGGCGATACGGCGGCTGCCTCGATGGCCGCCGGCGCGGGTGCGGGCGCCGGCTCGGCAGCTTTAGGGCCGGTCAGCACGATGACAGCGCCCAGGCCCAGCACGCAAATATCGGCCAGCGCCATCACGGCCAGGATGATAATATGCTTTTTGGACATACTTCACCTCCCGGATACGGTGAATACCTCTGTTCGCAGTGCTCTTATCCTAACACGTAACGCGCAAAACGTAAAGCGCGATGGCGGTTTTTATTCGACAAACAACGGCACAATCTGGAACTTGTCCACGTCCACCAGCCCTTTGTCGGTGATCCTGAGCGAAGGGATGACGGGCAGCGCCAGGAACGACATCGCCATAAACGGGTCGTGCAGGTTCGAGCCGAGCTGGTGCGCGGCGCGAAGCAGGTCTTGCATCTGGTCGCGCACGGTTTCAATCGGTTGATCGCTCATCAGCCCGGCGATGGGCAGCGGCAGCTTGGCAAGCACCGCGTCGCCTTCGACGGCGGCCATCCCGCCGCGCATCTCTGCGACGGCATGAGCCGCCTTGAGCATCGAGGCATCGTCTGTGCCCACGACGACAATGTTGTGGCTGTCGTGCGCGATGGTCGAAGCTATTGCGCCGCGCATCAGGCCGATGCCCTTGACCAGCCCCAGCCCAAAGTTGCCCGTCGCCAGGTGCCGCTCGATAATGGCGACCTTGGCTACGTCCAGCCCGGGATCGCAAATGACCTCACCGTTCTCTATCGTCAGGTCTTGCACCAGGTGCTCGGTGATGATCTGGTCAGGGACGAGGCCGATGATGCGTCCGCGCCGCCCGTTGGCGGGAATGCGCAGGCTCACCCGCTCCCAGTTGACGTTCATCGAGGAGCGCAAAAAGATCGGTTTGAGTGGACGTTCCCACGGGATGACCTGGCCGTCTTGGGCCGCCAGCTTGCCGCCGCGAAAGACCATTTCAGCGTGGATGTCTTTGAGGTCAGAGAACACGACCAAGTCGGCGCGCTTGCCGGGCGCGATGCTGCCCCGGTCGTACAGGTGAAAATATTCGGCTGCGTTGAGCGTCGCCATCCGGAGCGCCATCACCGGGTCAACTCCTTCGGAAACCGCCGTCCGAACGATAAAGTCAATGTGCCCTTCGTCCAACAGGTCGGCCGGCTGGCGGTCGTCGGTGCAAAAGCACACGCGGCGATGATTGGTGCCGGTGAGGCCCGGAATCAGAGCGCGGAGGTTGTGCGCGTTGGTGGCTTCGCGGATGAACACGTACATCCCCATCCGCAGTTTTTCGTGCATCTCTTGTACGGTGGTGCATTCGTGGTCGGAGCCGATGCCGGTCGCCACGTAAGCCACCAGGTCGCGCCCGGTCAGCCCCGGCGCGTGCCCGTCGCGGATGGCTTCTTCAAATCCGCGCAGCTTGTTGAGGACCTCTTCGTCGCCGTGGACGACGCCAGGATAGTTCATCATCTCGCCCAGGCCCAGCACCCAATGGTCGCTCAGTTGTGGCGTGATGTCGTACCAGCGCAGATACGCGCCGGTGGTCTCCATGTCCGTCGAAGGCACGCACGAAGGCATCATCACGAACACGGACATGGGGTTGTACTTGGCCGAATCGAACATGAACCGGATGCCATCCAGCCCCAGCACGTTGGCGATCTCGTGCGGGTCAATGATGACGGTGGTGGTGCCGCGCGGGACGACGGCGCGCGCAAACTCGTAGGGCGGCACCATGGCGCTTTCGATGTGGACGTGCGCGTCAATAAAGCCGGGGCAGACATAGCGCCCGCCCACGTCAATCACTTCCTGGCCCGCGTAACCCGCGCCCACGCCGACGATGCGACTGTGCGCCAACGCAATATCCGCCGGGTAAATCTCGCCCGTGTAGACGTTCACCAGGCGCGCGTTCTTGAGCAAAATCTCGGCAGGCTCGTCTCCGCGCGCGAGCTTGATGAGTTGGGCTAGTTCCATCTCTCACGCTCCTTTGCACGACCAATGACGAAGGGCAAAAGACCAAGCTGAGGCTGCTGCAGGTGGGCACGGGAGTCTTTCCTGTGCCGTTCGTCATTCACGCCACATGCTGCTGAAACCGATCTGCGTCAAATGGCTCCCCCGCGACAAACCGCCCGCGCCCCGGCGCGCCTTTGAACTCGCCCTCCTCGCACACGATTTGCCCACGCGCAATCGTCATCTTGACATGGCCCTGCACGCGCATCCCTTCGTAAGGAGTGTAGCCTGCGATGTTATGCAACTGGCCGGCCTGGATCGTCCCGATGCCCTGCGGGTCAAAGATCACCACGTCCGCGTCGGCGCGCGGCGCAAGGATGCCTTTGCGCGGATAGAGCCCAAAGATGCGGGCAGGATTGGCCGCGGCCAGTCGCGCGAGCTGGTCCCACGTTAACCGCCCCTCGACGATGCTATAGGTGTAGAGAAGGGGGAGTAGCGTTTCCATGCCAGGCAATCCACCCGGGGTCCTGGTAAAGTCGTTGACGGCGATTTTTTGTGCGAGCGTGTAATCGCAGTGGTCGGTAGCGATGGTAGACACAGCGCCTTCGGCGATGAGCTGCCAGAGCACGGCTTTGTCGGCCTGGTCGCGCAACGGCGGTTGAAGAATGAATCGCTCTGGATGCTCGCTATTGTAGCACGAATCGTCGAGCAAGAGGTATTGGAGGCACGTTTCGGCAAACGCCATTTGTCCGTGTCCACGCGCCTGTCGCACCAGTTCGACTGAGCGGCCTGTGGAGCAATGGACGATGTACACGGGCGCGCGCGCGGCTTGCGCCAGAAAGAGCACGCGATGAATCGCTTCGTGCTCGGCCAGCGCGGGACGACCGCGCGCGTGATAGCGCCACGTCGTCTGCTTGCGCGCCACCAGGTCTGCCGTCGCCGCAGTGACGAGCGCGTCGTTTTCGCAGTGCGTCGTCACCAGCAGCCCGGCGCTGGCCGAGGCGCGCAACATCCGCAGGAGCATGTCGTCGTCGGCGTAATAGTTGGGTCGGTACGTCGTGTAAAGCTTGATTGACGGCACGCCCATCCGCACCAGGTCGCCCAGCTCGCCTTCGCGGTCGCGCGGCAGGTCGGTGACCATGCAGTGCAGTGCGTAATCAATACAGGCTTTGCCCTCTGCTTCGGCACAGCGGTTTTCGACGGCTTGCTTTAACGTCTGTCCATGGAAGTGCGTGGCGTAATCAATGACGGTGGTAATCCCGCCGCAGGCCGCCGTCCGTGTGCCGATCTCCCAATCGTCGGCGGTCTTGTAAATGCCAGTGTCCAGCGCAATGTGCGTGTGGCAATCAATCAACCCAGGCAGTACGATGCAGCCGCGCGCGTCCAGCACGTTGAAACTATCCGTCATCCGCAAGCCCGCGCCCACGGCGACAATGGATTCGTCCTCGATGGCCACGTCGCCCGGAAAGCAGCCATCCGGCGTGATGAGCGTCCCGCCGCGAATCAGGATTCGGTTTTCATGTTCGTCCATGTGGTACCGGCTTTTCAAATTTCACTGGGCATATACAGACAAAAACATTCACTGTTCTGCCCAATTTCCTGCTTCGCCTGCTCTTTACACTTTGCTTGCTTCTTTTCACTTTTTGAATTCTGCCATTTCGGTCGAGTGCTTTTTTGCGAGTGCTTTAGCTTTGGATGCTAACCTGTATTCAATTTCATACAGGAAGTTGAGTAAATCTTTCATGACCTCAATTGCTAATCTTAGCTCATCCTGTGATGGAGCTTCTAATCGATGCGCGGCGTCGTCATCCATGAATTTGAATTGGCTTCAACCCCCCAAGCTTCTTGGTGTATTATTCCCTTATCTACAGGTTCCCTCTAGCAAAATTGACCTCTTCGTGATAGGGGCCTGGAAGCACAACTTTTCTTGGTTGGTCTCGGCTTGGCAAGTACTGCAGTATTCTTCTGACGAGTAACCAGGTTCATGGTTGTCATAGTATCCCCTTTTGCAGCGCCATTGACTCAAGCTTCAGGCATGGCAGCAATTGAAGACTCTGCTACGCTACATCAGACCTTGTCGTTAGCTATTCGTATTCAGCACATCGTGGACAAAAGTTTTCTTTAAGGTTTGCACTAGAAACGTCTGACGAGCTTAGAAAAGCTTTATTTTATGCGGTTTTTCGAGAGCCTTATTGAAACTGTCCACGATGTGCTGA